>Ga0172379_10001910_pt1 | contig 39044 bp, 25 predicted proteins | sample GrowelOW334metaG_FD_119756 | JGI IMG/M metagenome (GOLD analysis project Ga0172379, IMG submission 119756) | Groundwater microbial communities from an aquifer near a municipal landfill in Southern Ontario, Canada - Groundwater well OW334 metaG | ecosystem: Environmental > Aquatic > Deep... | reverse complement strand
TCCCAGGATTTGAAACGGAACTTCTTGTAGACTTCGCCGAAGCGTTCCAATTCAAAATAATGAAAGAGCTCATGAGAAACGACGATCTTGAGGAGGCGTTCCGACAGTTCGGGAACATGGACCTGGCGGCGGAGCTTGTCGTGGAAGAGGCGGGAGATGGCGATCTCTTTGGTCGCCCGGCGGTACTCGCTCCGAATCAGACCTTTTTTCTCATCGCCAAAGATCCTGATTCCAAGGAGACCGGCAATCTTGCGGGGATCATGGGATTTAAACTCGCCGATAACCTGCTTGGCTATCTCGTCCCCGCTTTTGAGGACCTCTCTGATGGTCGCCAGCTTTTCCTCTTCCGGCAAAGCGGAAAATAATTCATCATCCGCCAGCTCAAGATAAGCGAGAGCCAGGCGGTTCCTTTGAATGATAGCGCTACTCTGTTTGCTCATAAGGTCTGATCACCTGATCGGTCACCCTGTCCCCATTCACGGTTATTTTAACATAATGGTAGAATCCGCCAAGCTCCCTTGGCAAATGAAGCGGTCCGCCGGCCCCGCCGCTGACGATATAAACGACCCCGTCGCGCTCCGACTTCGCGTAGCCGTGAATATGCCCGGCAAAAACATAACGGACCTTGTATTTGCTGAAAAGGCCGGTCAGCTCTTCGGTCACCGCCCGGCCCGACATCACGTAGTCCTTGTAAATCTCGGAGGGATCGAAGACCGGTTTATGCATGAAGACAAAGATTTTTTTTCCTTTAGCAGCAGCCAGCTGACTTTTCAGCCAGTTGAACTGTCCGCGATCGAAACTTTCCCGGAAAGAATTGTTCAGGACAATAAAGCGGCAATCGTCATGGTCGAAAGCGTAATACGCCGGACCGATGAGCTTTTCAAAATTCCGCCAGCCGCCGGCTACCCCGTCATGGTTTCCCTGAACGTAGCGGATCGGAATCTTGAGGAGCGCGGTCTTTTTCAGGAACGCCTGGTACTCCGCCTTTTTTCCGTAAACGGTAAAGTCACCAAGATTGACGACAAAGTCGAGCTCTTTATCCCGGTTCCAGCCGGCGATCAGTTTGGTCAACAGCTCGTCGTTCCCCTGATTGTCGCCGAACACGGCAAAGGAGAAAGAGTAAGCTGGTGAAAAGAGTATAAACAAAAAAAGGAGAGAGCAAATAACCCTCACCCGACTCAACCGCTCTTTTAACATTTTCTTAACGACCCTCTCCCAGAGGGAGAGGGTAAACTTTTCCTACCCCCTCGCCCTCTGGGAGAGGGGGAAAGGGGGTGAGGGCTACATTAAACAAACCCCAAATCCCTTAACACTTTCTTGATCTGCTCTTTCTCGCCGTCGGTCGGTTCAACGAGCGGCAGGCGGGGTTTCCCGACCGGGTAGCCGATCAACTCCAGCGCGTATTTGACCGGCGCCGGGTTCGGCGCGATGAAGAGGACATTAAACAACGGCAGCAACCGTTCATGTATCGCTTCGGCTTTCTTGATCTCGCCCGCGTGAAACGCGGCCACCATCGCGGCGATCTCTTTTCCGGCAATATGCGAGGCGACCGAAATGACCCCCACCGCTCCCACCTGCATCATCGGCAGGGCCAGCGAATCATCGCCCGACCAGATCGTGAACCCGGGCGGGACCAGCCCGGCGGTTTTTTTCGTCTGCTCAACATTGGCCGCGGAATCTTTCAAACCGATCACGTTCGGGCACTCTTTGGCGACGCGGGCGATAGTTTCCGGCAGCATATTGACGACGCAGCGTCCGAGTATGTTGTAAATAATGACCGGCAGCTTGGTCTTTTGGGCGACAGCCTTGAAGTGCTGGTACATCCCCTCTTGCGACGGTTTGTTGTAATAAGGAACGACGACCAACAAGCCGTCGACCCCGATCTTCTCCGCTTCCTGGGACGAGCGGATCGTGGTAGCGGTTGAATTCGATCCGGTACCGGCGACCACTTTGACCCTGCCGCCGACCGCTTTTTTTACCACCCGGTAAAGCTCAAATTCCTCTTCGTGGGTCAGGGTCGGCGATTCACCGGTCGTGCCGTGGATCACTAACGCATCGGACCCATTGGCCGCCAGATATTGCGCTAGTTTTTCCGCTCCCGCCCAATCAACCGACAAGTCGGCTTTGAAGGGGGTAACCATTGCCGTTAAAACATTACCAAAATTAACCATTGAAGCACCTCCAGGAATAGTTGATTTTACCATATTCCGAAAGCAAAAAACAGTCGGCGTTATACCATAAAATCCCTTGAAATTTCAAGCGAAAGCCGGCGACATCTATTTGAGCACTTTAAGGAAAGAGGAATTATTTTGCCCGCCATTACTAATATCGAAAATTTTCGTGCCTCAATGGCCCGGAGTTTGCAGGCTTTTTACACCAGGCACGGGTTGGCCGGCCAGCGCCTGGGAAACTATGCCGCCAATTTACAGGCGACCGCCCTCCGGCTTAAAGCGCAAGGGCTGGCCCCCTGCGAAATAAAAAGAGCTTTGGCCGCCGAACAAGCCCCCCTTCTCCGCTTTTCCAAACCATTTAAGCTCTGGGGCCAAGCCGACTTTAACTTTTTGACCCGCGACAACTGGGACTCGGTTTTTGAAAAACGTTCTTTAAGCCCCAGCAAGGCCGCTTTCGCCAGGAGCGAACAGCAAAAAGGGCTCGCTTTAATTTTAGACGGCCGGGTCGGTTTTCAGGAACACTATGGCGGCCAGGGGGAACGGCTAAAGATCAAAAAAGCCAAATATCTGACCAACCCGAACGATCTGCTGCAAGCTTACCAAGAGGCGGGACTCTTCCGGACTTTTGCTTCCCTCGCTGACTGGACGATCGGCGAGAGGACTTTCATCAATAAAAGTTTCGAGCTTTTTTCCCATTGCCTGGCGCAAGGGAGAAACGTTGCCGAAGCCAAAGCCGTTCTGGCTTCGATCAAGTTCAAAATGGTCCTTAGCCAAAACGCCGGCGGAGAGATCGTCGAAAACTTGGTCAAGAATAACTTCTTCGGCTTCCAGCCGGCTAATTTTATTTTTATGTTCCAACCCCGGCATCCAACCTACGGGGTAACGGCTGACGGCGAACTGGAAGCCGATCCCCGCTATCCAACCCAGGGAAACCATGGGCTGACCACCTTCCATTCGCTCTTGGAAAACCAGTGGTTCCGGGTCGTGGCAGAAGAAGCGCCGGGCGGTTTCCGCGAAGAACGACTAACAACCGAAGACTACCGCGCCTTCCAGCGCGGACTGACCATGTTAATGTACGAATCGGTCGAGGACCTGACTCAATATGAAAAACCCTTCGATTACGGTTTCATCAATCGGGTCGCCAGACAGGGCCGAGAATTCGGCCAGCTGTTTTTTCAACAGATCGTCCGGCAAAAAACGGAGAACCCCCAACCCGGCGGGGTTTTCGTCCACCTTTTTGACAAACGACAACGTCTGAACCGGCAAGCGGTCATTGAATCTAACCGGACCGGCCTTAAACCGGAAGAGATCCCGGTCCTTAATCGGGGCTGGGGAGCAATCTTCGATCCGAACGAATTTGACCGACAGGTCGTCAATTCGCCAATGCTTTCCGATCTTCATCCGACCTTTAAACCTAAAGGGGACGAACCGGTGGTCAGGATCGAATCGGAGATCCCCTTCGGCGACGCCAATCTCTATTTGGACAGCGCTTATTACGTCATTAATCCAAGGATCGCCAATCTCAAGGTGCCGGGCGATATCCCGGCCGCCCTGCGGACTCTGCGACAAATGGAACTGAAACCAGGCCTGGTAGATTTTGCCCGTGATTTTCTCGGGCTGGAAAGAAGCAGATAAAGATGCCGAGCATGCCGCCCCCGTCTTCAAAACTAAGATTCTTCCGCAAAGCCGGACTGGCCGGCCAACCGTGGAAACGCGGGCCCGCCCGCCACACCGAGGTCAGGGAAGCGCTGCAGATATTCCAGCAAACCAGCAGTCACTTGCAGGTCGCCTGCGACGCGTTGCATAAGTTGGGGATCGGCAGCGAACAAGAGATCGTGGCGCGCGTTTCCTGGGACGGCTCGAGCAGTCTGGTCAATCGGCAACGAGGGCTGCGCCCCATGGCCTCCGCTTTGAAAGCGACCGAGATCCGGGAATGTCCGGTCTGCAACAGCGAAAAACAGCCTTACTGGACCTGGCAGGTCCCCGGCGGGATCCGGCTGTTTGCCTACGCGCCGGAACAACCGCATCTGCCGCAACAGATCAACATCCCGCTCTCGCCGCTCCACAAGACCGACTTGCGGGAGCTTCAACCGGCTGAATTTATTTTCCCGCTCCTCTTTGCCAAGCAGGTCCTCAACGAACAGGTCGCCAAAGTTCCGGGGAGCGATCCGGTCGCCTATATCCATCTCGGCGGGGTCGGGTCGTCGATCGTCCATCCGATCATGGTCGTGGGGGCGCTCTGGCACGACGCGATCTATTACAATCAAACCCGTTTTGACATCGCCGCCCGTTACTGGCATTTATTCCAACGCGACGTAATTTGGGAAGAACACCATCAAATCTTAAGCGGCAAGGAACGGGATCTTTTTATCGCCCAGATCGGCGGCAACAATAATCCGAACCGAGGCTGGTTGATCCACTCCCCCTTCTCGCCGCTCGCTCCCTACCACCTCCGGATCAGCGCCCTGCAGGAAGGGACCTGCAACCTGATGAGCCTTGATCGGGCCGAGATTTTGCCCCTCGGCTTCGCCATCTGGAGCGCCGTCTCCATGCTCGGCAAACTGACCGACGGGGCCGGCAACCCGGCGATCAACAACGTCGAGATCAACTTCTCGATGATCAATCCCAATGACGCCCAGCTTAACCCCAAGGCGAGAATGCACATCGAAATCATTCCGCGGGAAACCCAGCAAGCGGCAATGGAACTGATGAGGATCCCGATCGTCGACGATCCGGTCGAAGTCGCGGCCAAATTAAGAAGTTTTGCCGCCGGAATGCCGACCGCGTTCGAACCGGCGGCAATTGCCGCGCAACTTTCCACCGCCGCCGGGATCATCCGCCACCCCAACCGGAGAAACGGCGGGCTGGCCGGGCGCCAACCGATCAGCCTGAACGTTGCTTTCGATAAGGCCAATAACACCCACAAAATGACCCGGGTCTCCGGGGATGTCGAAACGACCGTCCCTTTCCGCTGGCTGCTCGATAAAAATACCGGTACCACCACCCTGGTCGTCCCCGGCGGTTGGAGCTCGGGGACCTCGGAGATCGAATTCCCGCAGGAGAGCAAACCAAGCCGCGAACCGTGCTTTGCCTGCAATGTCGAAAACCTCGGCTATCCGCACTATGCAATGACGATCAACGGCAAGGAAGTCGTGGTCGTGACCAACGCTTTCGGCTTCTCCGGCGGTCAGGCGGCGGCGGAACCGCTCGCTTTCAGTGAAGAGATCGAAGTCCGATTGGGATACGGCCTGGAAAAATTGCTTTACGGCCCTTCCCACCTGCTGGCTTTTACCAAAGATCATTTAGTTGATTTTACCGATCTGACCCCTTTTCACCATGACATTCTGGTTAGGATCTGGCACACAGCGGCCAAAGAGCTTTTTCAGCGCAATCAGGAAAACAGCCGCTTGGTTTGCTTCGTTAATCTCGGAGTTGAAGCGGGAGCCTCGATCCCCCACTTCCACACTCAAATGGTCGAGATCCCGGCCGCCGTCAGCGGCAACATCGAAAGACGGATCGCCCAAGTCGACGCCGAAGGGCGGGTCATGTTGAGACAGAAAGAGAACAACCCTTACAATCAGGTCAGGGGTTTGGCGCTGCTGCGGGACGGGGTTTCCAGCCGCGACCTGATGGCCGAGGTCTTTACCAACGCGGAACGAAGCGGGCTGATCCTTTTCGAAGATGAGAACGTCATCGCCTACGTCGAAGAGACCCCGATGTTCCCTTACGAAATGATCATCAGGGCGAAACGGCTGGGAGCGAACAGTTTGCTCTATCTGAAACCGGAAGAGCTTGAGTCCTTCATCAAAGCGATGGGGGTCATGCAACCAGCTTTTGTTAAGATCGGGGTCAACAACATCAACATCGTCGACGAATCAGCCCAGTACGACAACCGGAGCTCCTGCTGGCGTTACGGCATCCGCTTCCTGCCGCGCAAGGTCAACGACACGCAAAAGAGGATCGGCGCGCTGGACTTAAAAGGGGTCTTTCTGGTCCCGGTCTCGCCGCAAAGAGCGGCTGAAGAATTTAAAGAAGCGATCGGCGGGCTGATCGAGGTCCGGCCTTAAGCGGTCAGCCCAAACACTTTCTTCAGCTCTTTGATCTTGTCGCGGAGCTTGGCCGCCTGTTCGAAGTTGAGAGCGGTCGCCGCCACTTCCATTTCTTCTTCCAGCGCCCGGATCAGCGCCGGAACTTCATCCGGCGGGACGAATTCCTTAAGTTTCCTGATCTCCTCTTCTTTGCTCTCTTTGATCCGGTCGGAAATATCGGAGATCTCCTTCACGATTGTCTGGGGAGTGATCCCGTTCTTTTCATTATATTCGATCTGGAGCTGACGGCGCCGCTCGGTTTCGCCGATCGCCCGCTTCATCGAGTCGGTCACTTTATCGGCGTACATGATGACCAGCCCGCCCGCGTTACGGGAAGCCCGGCCGATCGTCTGAATAAGCGACGTTGCCGCCCGGAGAAACCCTTCTTTGTCGGCGTCGAGGATCGCCACTAACGATACTTCCGGCAAGTCCAGCCCTTCGCGCAGCAGATTGATCCCGATCAGGACGTCAAACTCGCCGAGCCGCAGACCGCGCAGGATCTCGATCCGGTCAAGCGTTTCAACATCGGAGTGGAGATAGCGAACCTTGATCCCCGCTTCGTTCATGAACTCTGTAAGATCTTCGGCCATCCGTTTGGTCAGGGTCGTGACCAGGACCCGCTCTTTTCTGGCCACTCTGGTCTTGATCTCGCCGATCAGGTCGTCGACCTGGCCTTCGGACTTTCTGACCTCGACCGCCGGATCGATCAGGCCGGTCGGCCGGATGATCTGTTCGACGATCTGCTGGGAATTTTTCAGCTCGTAATCGGCGGGGGTCGCCGAAACAAAGACGACCTGGTTGAGCCGCTTTTGGAACTCGTCAAAATTAAGCGGCCGGTTATCATAGGCCGACGGCAAGCGGAAACCAAAATCGATCAGGCTGGTCTTGCGCGCCCGGTCGCCGTTGTACATCGCCCGGAGCTGGGACATGGTAATGTGGGATTCATCGATGAACATCAGAAAATCTTTCGGAAAATAATCGAGCAGGGTCGACGGCGAATCACCAGGTTTGCGCCCGTCAAAGTGGCGGGAATAATTCTCGATCCCGGAACAGTATCCCATCTCCCGGATCATTTCGATGTCGTATTTGGTCCGTTTTTCCAGCCGCTGGGCTTCGACGATCTTTTTCGCTTTGTTCAAAACCTTGAGCTGTTGTTCCAGCTCCTGTTTGATCGACTGGACGGCGGTCTCGATCTGATCTTCAAAGGTGACGTAATGGGTCCCCGGAAAAATATAAGCGACCGGCTTTTCATTGACCTTACGGCCGGAGACCCCTTCCAGTTCGGAGATCCTAGCAATCCGGTCGCCGTCAAGCTCGACCCGAATGAGGTTCTTTTCATAAGCCGGAAAAATCTCAACAATATCGCCGCGGACCCGGAAACGGCCACGCTTCAACTCAAAATCGTTCCGCTCGTACTTCACCGAGATCAGCTTTTGCATCAACGCTTCCCGGTCGAACTGGTCGCCGACTTTGATCGTGATGACCGCCCGTTCATAATCCTTGGGGGTACCGAGGCCGTAAATGCAGGAAACCGAGGCGACAACAATAACGTCCCGGCGGGTCAAAAGCGACATCGTCGCTTCGTGCCGGAGACGGTCCAGCTCTTCGTTGATCGAGGAATCCTTTTCAATATAAGTATCGGTGTGCGGAATATAGGCTTCCGGCTGGTAGTAATCGTAGTAAGAGACAAAGTACTCGACCGCGTTCTGCGGGAAAAAGTTCCGGAATTCCTGGCAAAGCTGGGCGGCCAGGGTCTTGTTGGGAGAAATAACCAGGGTTGGCCGCTGGACCCGTTCGATCACATTGGCCATGGTAAAAGTTTTACCCGAACCGGTGATCCCGAGGAGGGTCTGGAACTTATCGCCGCCAAGGAGCCCACTGGTCAGCTGGTCGATCGCTTTCGGCTGGTCGCCGCGCGGCTCGAAGTTGGAAACGACTTTAAATTCAGGCATGAGAAATTATAACAAAAACGCTGAAATTAAACAAAAAACTAAGCGAGAACTACTTGTGATCAATCTAATTAAAATAGGAAACTGCGTTAGCGGAACGCTTTCCACCCCGCATGACTTTGTTAAAAGACGGATCGCTCTGGCGACGGAAACCGCCTGGCAAACGCTCGATCGGCCGGAGATCAAAGACGCTTTCCTTCACGATCTGCAAAGAAAATTTTTCCACGCCAACCGAATAAGCACCACGACTTTTCAGCGGCTTAATTTCCTCTTCCACACTTTTGAAAGCGGCAAAGAAATTGAGACTTACGGTCTCTGCCGTCCGGAAAAGCAGGAATTAAGGGCTTTCAGCGAAGCGTTTGAGCAGCTGACAATGGTCGGACCGGGAGTTCACCGCCGTCTTTTCCTGGCGATCACCGGAGTAACGGCCGACCCATCGATCGACGAGCTGGAAACGCCGCTCTATTGCGCGATGCTGGGGAAAATGGACAAGGAACACGGCGGGCCGGGTTTTTCCTCGATCGTTTCGGTCGCGGTCAGCGACCGCCTGGCGGCGGATAAAAAAGTCGTGAATCCAACCGGAACAAAAAGCCTCTTTTTTTCCTTGGAACAATTAAGGAACTACGGTTATCAGGGGATCCCGGTCCTGCCTCCGCTTAAGCGGCCGCCGGCAAAGAGCTAGCGTCGCGAGCATTCCCCATCTCATAGACCGTTGAGAAAGGGATCCACCCTTTTTTAACGTGTAAGCGGTCCCGGATCAAGCTCTCGCCAAACAAACCGACCCCAAAGTTATTATCAACGTTCGAATGAATTATCTTGTAGTTCGGCTGGGCCGCGTCCGGAGAAGTTGCCCATGATTTTTCCCGCTCGTGGCCGGAATAAATATAGACTTGCGACGGAGCGACCCCAAATTCCACAGCCAACCGATTAATGGCCGCTTTAATATGCGATTTGCCGTACTGTTCTTTTGAAGTATCGGGCGTTTCTTCAAACCGGTTCCAAAGGATCTGATCAACCTGTTGCTGATTATTTTTCATTTCGACCATCTCCCGAGTGGAGGGAAAAGGAAGATTGGGGATCGCTGAATGCGCCATGTAAATCACCCCGTCTTTATGCTGAACGACCGCCTGCAGCGGGCAGCCGTCGAAGAAAGACTGGTAACCGGCGACGATCTGGTCGATCTCGGCCAAGCTTTTCCCCTGGTTTTGATAGTAATTGACCAAATAGCGGAGAAACTCGACCGTTTGGGGGACAAAAGTGCGCGGATCTTTCGGATCGACATTTTTTCCCAACCGCAACCCCCTCGCCGACGGATCGAGGGCATTAAGGTTCTGGAGATCAACAAATAATTTTAAGCCGGGATCGCGCTGATGGTTTAAAACATGATCGATCACCCGGCGGCGGTCGGCTGGAGATTTTATTCCGTCCAGGATAACATCATGATTGCCCCTTAAAATATGGACCCGATCGGGAAAGGTGTTTTTCAGTTGAATGACCGCGTTCAGCAGGCCGAGAGAGGCCCGCATGTCCGCCAGATTGGTTCTTTCCGGATGGATAAGGTCGCCCAGAAAAACCAAAGAAAGTTCGCCCGAACGGAGCTGGGGCCCGAACTCTTTTAAGATCGCGTTTAAGCGGTCGACATTCCCATGGAGGTCGCCGATCGTAACGACCCCGCCGGCATGTCCTTTTATCCTGATCAAGGAGCCGAGCGCGCCGCCGGCCGTTGACTGCCGCAAACAATATTTATTGTATACGCCGCTCGCTTCCACTTGAAACTTATAAGCGACATCGGCCAGGGTTTGTTTAATATCGGTAATCTCATGAAAAAGACCGGCAACCGAAAGGACCGGCTTGGTCGCCACTTGAGGATAAGAACGATTAAAGATCCGATGGTAGATCTCGGCCGCCCGATGATAATAATTGTTAATTTTTGACATGCTACACCCCTTTATTTACATATCGAGAAACCCCAAGCTCAACTTGCGCGAATAAAAGGCGAAATTTGTTTTTTTAAGGTCTGGAGAGTGCCGTTATTATCCACTATTTTATCGGCGATTCGTAAAAAATTAGCGGCTACCGGTTGGGCCTTCATTCGTTCACTGGCTTGTTTTCTAAGCAACCCTTTTTTCAACAGGCGGGCTAATCGGGCTTTCTCGCTGGCAGTCACGACCCAAACCTCATCTACAAGTGGAATGAGGCCGATCTCTTTCAGAAGAGCCGCATTTATCACCACGTCCCGTGTTCCACGTTCTACGTTCCGCGTTCTACGTTCTATTTCTTTTTTTAAGGCGGGATGAACTAATTTATTCAGCTGTTTAAGCTTCCGGGGATCGGCAAAAACGATGGCGCCAAGCTTCTGCCGGTCGATCTCCCCCCCCTTTTTTAGAATGACCGCGCCGAATTTTTCAACCAGCCTTTGCCAAAGCGGATAATCGCGGCGGTAAAGTTCATGAGCGACTTGATCGACATCGATCACCGTCGCCCCGGCTTTGGCGAATAATCGGGCAACTTCATTCTTCCCGGAGCCGATCGGCCCGGTCAAGCCGATTACCTTATGGTTTGGCATTTGATTTTTATTATAGCACGGCTTTTTTCATTGACAAAAACAACTCGCTAACTTAAAATGCGCTTAATGAAGTTGTGGAGGATTTTATTCCCGGTCGCCTTTATTTTATTGATGACCGCGGCCCACGCGATCGAAGTAAGTTTTCCCTATGTTAACCTTAATTTAAAATTACCACCGCTGGAAAACCCCTATCCCGGTTTCGGCAGTTATTTTACGACCATCTCTTTGGGGCAAAAAACTGTGCTTTGGAACCCGGCCTCCCTTTCGAAGCTTAAATTGAGCGAATATTCGCTCGATGGGTACCTCGGTTCCAGCCGCTTTAAAGGGATTAAAACCTCGCCGATCGACGAACAAAGCGGCTCGATCGACCTCAACAATAACCCGGGCAACAACGCTAAAGTTAATTACGGGATCTTTTTCCGCGAGCAAGAAGATACGCCCGCCAACGCCACCGCGGCCAAGGTCGATCTCTTGAGCCAAACCAACGCCGAAAGCGCCGCTTCCGGCTTAAACTTTTCCGCCGCCCAGCGGGTCAATGAGTGGCTGGTAGTCGGTTTTTCGACCAGGAATCCGGTCGAGACCGACCTGGAAATGGCCGGGATTTTCCCGGTCACCGGCAAAATGTTCGCCGATCTTCATAATTTCCGTTCCGACGACCTTTACATCGACAATACCGGGATCCTTCATTACACCTTCCGTTCGGGAAGCCTGATCACGACGACTGAAACCACCGCCCCGGTCTGGAGCGGCTTTCTCTCCCAGGAGGTGACCATTCCGGTCCACAATCTGGCGGAGCTTCGAAACGATCTCAAGGTTGACTCGCCATTCATCGGCACAATCGCCGGCAACTACCAAAACTTCCACGCCGGGCTCAATCTGATCCCGATCTCCGCCTATGGCGAGATCGACAACGACATCCGGACCGTCGTTCCGTCCGACGCGACCGACCAGCTCGTTTACGTTCCGAATTTCGATCCCAACGATCCCAACTCCGGCGGCAACTGGATGGTCGACCCCGACCTCTACGGCACCTCCGCCGGTTACTCCCGGAAACAGATCAAACTCCCGTCCGGCGAGATCGTCGCCAACGCCAAATACCGCGGCTTTTACCGGGGAACGGCCAGCCGCTTCGACCTCGGCATGATGTACGACGTTAACGATTGGCTCGTCCTCGGCCTGATGTTCGAGAATTTCACCAACTCCGCGATCGCCATGAAAGGGAGCGGCCTCTCCGCTTTCTATTCATACCGGCAGATCAACACGGAGGAGGCCGGCACCCTCTTTCAGCCGGGAAGTCCGGCCAGCTGGTCGCCGATCAGCGACCACTGGGTCACCTCTTATGAAGCGGGAGAGACCAAACTGCTGATGGAAGAAGAAAAGATCTTCACTCTGCCGAAAAGATTTCGTTACGGGGTCGCCTTCAAGCGCCCCTTCCTGATCGCGCTCGACTGGGAACAGAACCAGAATCCGATCACCTTACGGGTCAATGACAGCAGCAATCAGCCGCGGGACATCGTGGTCCGCGACCTGAATTTTCTCCACGTCGGCATTGAAAGTCAGTTGTTTTTACTGCCGATAACGGTCCGTTACGGCCTAACCTGGCTCTTTAAACCGACCGCCACCGGCCTGACCGCCGACGAACAAAAAAGCCTGGACAACACGTTCGCGGTCGCCGGCGGCTTGCCGCCTAAAATGGACCTCGGCGCCCTGATCAACCTGTGGGGTTACAAAGTAGAGGGCGCTATTGGGTACAATGCCTTATCAATTATCAATGTCCTCCAGTTTGACTCGAACAATCTCGATTTGAGCAAGACCGTTTTCGGCGGACTAGCAGTCGAGAAAGAACCGTGGAAGGTCGCTTACCAGGCGGAATTCGATCCCGCCTCGACAGCCAGCGCCTATGGGACTAAAGGGGCAGGCAGTAACGGCAAAAAAGAATTCAACTTTTCAGATATCAAACTGATCCAGTCGGTCGGGATAACCTACAGGTTTTAACCATGAAAAATAAATTACTGATCGCCTTGCTTTTCCTGATCGCCGCCGCTCCGGTCTTGGCCACGGTCAATATAATCAATGAGGAATTGACCAGTGTCGACGACACTTCATTTATCGTCACCTGGACTACGACCGACGAAGCGGCTGCCACGGCGATCGAATACGGGATCGGCGGCTATTACGCGACCGCGACGGTCAGCGGCGCCACGAACTATCACTACTGCCGGGTCAGCGGGCTTTGGTCCAACACGACCTACAAATACCGGGTCCGCTCCGGCGGCGCCCTGGGCCCGGAACGGAGCGTCACCACGCTGGAACGGCCGACCGGCGAGTATCTCTTCAGTTTTGCCGTGCTGTCCGATCCGCGCTATGCCGAAGGCCGCACCCCCGACAGCACCGGCGCGCGCGGGATCCCCTATTCGGTCTGCGACAAGATCATCGATTCGACCGTCGCCGATCTCAACGCCCTCGCCGATAAACCGGCCTTTCTGGTCTTAAACGGCAACCAGGTCGATATCTGGACAACCGATTCCGGCGATCAGGCCAAGAACCAATTCAAAGCCCGCTTCGCCCCTTTTACCGGGGCCAGCGACTTGAATAACCCCGACTATCGCCTGAACCCGGTCCCCGGCTATTATGACAAGAAAGCCGACTACACCACCAACTGGATCAGCGACAACCTGAATCCGCTCCGCGACAATTTCACCCAGTACGTCACCGCCGACTCGGCGACCGACAGCGTTTACAATTACAGTTTCAGTTATAAACACTATAATTTTGTCTTTGCCGATTCGGTCCAGTCCGCCGGCAACGGCCGGATCAATATCAACGCCGTCCGCGACCTGGTGACGGCGGAAGCCAAAAAGACCTTTATTTTCTCCAGCTATCCGGCTTACGATTTTACCGGGGTCATTATCGACGGCGCGACCCAGCGCGATTACCCGATCGACCTGCCGACCGTGGAGGGGACGACCGCGATCGATAACGGCCAGAGCTTCCGCGACACGCTAGAGACGCTAACCTACAGCGCCGGCGGATTTAATTATCCCTTGGCGGCGGCGGTCGTCTCCGGCCACGTCGCCGATAATTACCGCCGGGATATTCACGGGATCTCCTATGTCAGGCAGGGACCGGCGCTCCAATATCCGACCGGCTATTCCGTTTATCGGGTTTACACCAACGGTTACACCAAAACCTTTTACAAAAGCAGCGGGCGGGACAGCGGCGACCGGCCTTATTACGAATATGCCCGAAGCCTGATCGGCGATTCCGGCGGCGTGATCAAAGAATTGCTGACCTCGTTCTGGCTCGGTTCCAACAGCATGCGGAACTTCAGCGTCACCTATCCCTACGCCCCCGGGATCGACCCGAGCATCAGCTCGACCATCCCGGCCGGCGGCGCCGTCAAAGCGCCGCTCAACCAGCCCTTCGTCGTCACTTTTAACAAGCGCATGTCCACCGCCGTTAATGCCGATTGGATCTTCGCCACGCCGACCATCATCAAAGGGACCCCGACGATCGATGCCAGCGGCCGGGTGATCACTTTCCCTCACTCCGGGCTTGAAACCGGCAAGACCTACACTATCACTTTGTTGAAAACCAAGGTTCGGGACGAAAGCGGCGGCGCGATGGCTAACGACCAATCCTTTTATTTCTACACGACCGACAGCGTCCCCGACTACGCGCCGCCAACTGCGGCAATCCTCAACCCGCCCACGAACAACCTGACGACCGATATCCGGCCGACCTTCCTGGGGATCGCCACCGATGAAGCCGGAATTGGGCAGGTCGACTTTCGGATCGACGGCGGCGCCTGGCAGACCGCCGACCCGATCGACGGCCTCTACAATTCCGATCAAGAGATCTTTTCCATGCCGCTCTCCGCCAACCTGACCAGGAGCGAACATCGCCTGGAGATCCGGCCGTTCGACGCGATCGGCAATTCAGCCACCTCGGAATTTACCGCGTACTCGTTTGTGGTCACGGACGACAAACCAAAGGTCACGCTACTGATCGACGGCATCCAGGCGATCCCGGGGGACCCGATCGCTGAATTGCCGCAGTTAACCGCCAGGGTCTCCTCGATCAATCCGGTCACCGGCGGCACGATCAATATCGACGGAACAAAGACCAGCCTGACTTTCGCCCTGACAGGCTCGTATTATTTCGCGTCTTTCACTCCCGCCCTGGCGCTGGCCAGCGGGATCCATTCGATCACCATTGAAGCGTTCGACTCTTTAAGTCAGGGAGCGACTTACGAGATCACCCCGCTTTACGTTCAGGCAAACAAGGAGCCGGCAGTCCTCGGCGTGCCGCTCACCTACCCTAATCCTTTCAATCCCGGGGAGGGGAACGCGGCGATCTCTTACCTGTTATCCAAACCAGCGAACATCACCCTCACCATCCACACTCTGGCCGGAACTTTAGTCGCGAAGAAAAACTACAGCTCCGGCACTGCCGGCGGACGGGCCGGTTATAACGAAGTCGCCTGGGACGGTCGCTCCGACGGCGGAACGATGACGGGGAATGGGATCTATATCGTTTTGATCGTCGCCGACGGCAAAGTTTTGGCCAAAGGAAAGATCACGGTGTATAAGCAATGACGCGGACTTTATTAAATATCGCGATTGGACTTTTGACATTATGTCTTACCCCCGCTTTCGCCAGTTCAACCCTTGACCCAAGTAGCACAATTTACAACGCCCGCCAGCTTGGGATGGGCGGCGCGTCGCTCGGCTTAACGACCGACGGCAGCGACATTTTCCTCAATCCGTCGGCCCTGACCAAGATCGAATTCCCGCAATTTACCGCCACCGCCGGGAAATTAGCAATGGATGAAACCCAATACACTCTCGCCGGCTGGGCTTTCCCGACCAAGTACGGCGTTTTTGGCCTCGGTTTTACCGGCTTAAACACCGGCGGCTCGCTCGCGACGATGCGCGACCCGGCGACCGGCCGGATCATTCAAGACCCAAGCCGGGAAGCGGGGAGTTATGATAATCATGCCCTGGTCTTCTCATACGCCCGCGATTTTGATTCGCCCGAGAACCTGGCGATCGGCGCCAACCTTAAACTGATCAATCAAACCCTTAGCGGGAACGCCAATGATAAAGCGTCGGCCATGACCCTCGATCTCTCGGCGACCTACCGCCACAACCCCTGGCTGAAACTATCGGGGACCCTGCAAAACCTGCTCGGAAGCGGCCTGAAATGGCGGGGGACGGAAGACAAGATCGGCGGCTATTATAAATTCAGCGGCGCGATCAACGTTTTGGGCAAAGAAGACGCGCTCTATAAGAATCAACAGACGGTCGTCGCCGGTCTGGGACTTGACTTGCCAAACTCAACCTTGGGCGGAGGCCTGCTGCTCCATACCGGAGTGGAATACGTGCCGCAGCAAAATATTTTTCTCCGGGCGGGTCTTAACCAGGAAGACGGCGGGACCGGCCTGACCCTGGGGGTCGGCCTCTACAACAGAGGGTATCGTTTTGATTACGCTTACGTCCAGCGCCCCAATCTGCCGGGGGACAACCCGCATTACTTCTCTCTCTCCTATGTCGGAGAAAAAACCATGAGCTCTTCCCTACGGGCCAAAGCCAAGAAAGGCTATTTAAAGATCACCTCTCCCCCCAATCGCCTGGTGACCGACCGAGCATACGTGATCGTTTCCGGCGAAGGGTCGGTCACTAAAATCCTGGAAAAACAGACCATTTGGAAGGTCGCCGCTTTCGGCGCGACCATCGAAGTCCGGGAATTGACCACGATCGAGCCGTTAAGCAAGATCTACGTCAACAATCTCCCCTTGGAAAACACCGCGTCGATCGAAGCAAACCAGATTCTCTATGTCGGCCGGAACGTCATCACCCTGACCGGACAAACCAGCTATGAAATTTTGAGTTCCAACCAGGTTCTGACCGCCGAAAGCTATTCCGACCAAGTCACAGTTCTTCGCTTCCTCCCCTTCTCCGACACGCCGATGAGCTACTGGGCGATCGAACCGATCGCTCTCGCGGTCACGCTCGGCATGGTCAAGGGCTACCCGGACGGCAAATTTTACCCGGAAAAAGGGATCTCGAGAGCGGAACTCGTCACCCTTCTCGTTCGGACCCTGGACAAGCCGGAAGCGACGATGATCCCTTACGGCGAAAATAAGATCTTTAAGGATGTCCCTCCAAAACACTGGGCGGCCAAGGAGATAAACTACGGCAGTATCATTCGCTACGTAACCGGCTATCCCGACGGGACCTTCCGGCCGAACAAAGTTTTAACCCGCGCGGAAGGGATCACCATTTTGATGCGTTATGCCGGGCTAAGCGAAGAGAAGTTCTACTCCGGCATCCCCTTCCCTGATCTCCCGGCCGATTTCTGGGCGAACAAGAATATTCTGCCGGCCAAGAACGCCGGTTTGCTGAAGTATCTTGAAGGTCAACCCTTCAAGCCGAACGCTAAATTTACCCGGGCGGAAGCGTGCGAAGTCCTCTACCGGGTTTCGACCGTCAACCGCGCGGTCGACTATTTCTGGCGGACCGGCACGATCTCGCTGTCTCAATAGTATAATTTCGACCGTCGCTTTGAACCGTTATGCCGCCGACATCCTTGGTCATCAGAAGTCCGTAAGGAGTTAACTTCTCGAGCGCTTTTTTTGAGGGGTGGCCGTAACGATTGCGCCGGCCGACGGAAATGATCGCGACGCGGGGTAAGACCGCCGCCAAGAATTCAGCCGAAGTCGAGGTCGCGCTCCCGTGATGCCCCACTTTTAAAAAAGTCGAGCGCAGCGGTTCTCCCAGACGCAGCAGCCGCTCTTCACTTTCATTATCCAGGTCGCCGGTAAACAAGAATGAAATTTGCCCGTAAGCCAGTCGCAGAACGATCGAATTGCCGTTGGTCGAGTTGTGCAAATCAGCCGGCCACACGATCCGGCCAACCACCCCCGACCCCAGATTGATCTTCAGGCCGGTCCGGCCGGTCGAGTGTTTGATCTTATTCTTCTCGATCAATTCCCGATAACGGAAATAAGCCGGCGAATTAAATATTTCGCCGTTATCGATCAAATTATCAACTTTCACGCTCTTGAGGACCTCATTTAAGCCGGCGATATGGTCGGCGTGAGGATGGGTCGCGATCACCAGATCGATTTTATTGACCCCCTGCTTGCGCAGGAACGGCAAGAGAACCATTTTGCCGATCCGGTCATAACCCCGCCCCTTATCGCGCTCTTCCCCACCGCCGTCGATCAGGACCGTCCGTCCGTTGGGACATTGGATAAAGGCCGCATCTCCCTGGCCGACATCAATAAAGGTCACGGCCAAGCCTTTTGTCCCGCCAATAAACAGTGGAAAACAAAAAAGCGCCAGAAAAAGCAACAGACCGGGCCAGAAACGCTCTTTCGCTCCGATCTTTTTAAACAGCCCGACTAAAACCAGATAATAAGCGATCAGCCAAACGAACGGAGCCTGTTTAACATAGACTGAACCGCCGGGCAGTCCGGCAATTGTTTTGGCAATGAGGTCGAGAATGACCAGGCCGAGCCAAATCGTCCCCCCCATTATTTTCGCGAGCGGCAGAAAAATAAAACCGATCATGGTCGCGGAAAAACCGTAAACAACCAGCAGCTCGATCCAAGGAAGAATAATAAAATTGGGCAATATTCCAGCTAGAGTAAACTGACTAAAATTGTAGACGATCAGCGGGGTCGTCGCCAGAAGCGGCCCGACCGACAAAGCAACAAGTTCTCTCCCCGGCAATTTCTCCGGCAAGCTTTCGGTTAGCGGCGGGACCAGATAAAAAAGCGACCAAGTCGCCAGGAAAGAAAGTTGGAAACCGAGATCAAATAAGTAATGGGGATCAAACAACAATAAGATTAAAGCAGACAACGCCAAAGCGGTATAAAACTCTTTTTCCCGCTCGAAGAATAATCCGAGCAACGCGATCTCCCCCATAATTGCCGCCCGGAGAATAGAGGCCCCACCCCCCGTTACTACGACTAACAATAGATTAAATAAAGTCGCGACCGCGGCGCTTAACCAGAGTGGAAAGCGGCATAATTTTGCTAAAGACAAACAAACTCCGATCAAGATCGAAACCTGGGTTCCGGAAACGACCAGCAAATGAATAAGCCCGGCTTTGCGGTATTCGTCTTTAACTTCCGGATCGAGCGGCGAAACATTGCTCCCCAAAAGAACACTGCCCAAAAGAGAAGCCTCTTGGCGCGGCAAAATTTGCGCCAGGACATCATTAAACCGAGCGCTAAAAGCAAAGGTTATTTTATTCAGCCAGCTTCCCCCCTTGCCAAGCCTCCGGCAGTCGGTTGCGGAAAAAAGAAAAGGAACCTCTCTCTCCGGGACCAGAGGATTAGCGAAAGAGTCGCTCCGGCTAAGCCGTCCTCTTAGTTCCAGCTTGTCGCCATAATCAAAGCTTCCCGGAACAAAAGCCATAATTTCCCTGTTAAAATGATACTCTTGCCGTTCGCGAGAAAGCCGGTGCAGTTGGAAAGAAAAAGCACTCTTCCCTTCTTTAACGCGCGGAACGGTTATCACTTCTCCCTGAATTGTTAAATAACCGGCTTCGACGAAACGATCCAGCGGCTCGGCATGAGAGCCCCGCAATTGAGATGAACTTAGGCCGAAAAGCAAAAAAATAACCAACAATATCCGACCGAGCTCAATCTTGAGGATAAAAGCAATAATCGCCAAAACTATAAATAACATCAGCAAATAAAGCGGCAACGGCGGCGGAACATATTGGCCCAGGCCAATCCCCAGCGCGTAAGCGGCGGTTATCAGGACGAGGGGGGAGAGCCCTGCGCGGTTTTTCAAAGAACTAACCGATCTTTTATTCTGTCGAACTTGGCCTTGCCGAATCGGGGGATCTCCATGATCTGCTCAAGCCTGGTAAAAGGTCCATTCTTCCGCCGGTAAGCAACGATTGCCTTGGCCGTTGAGGCCCCAATCCCCGGCAAATCATCGAAAGCCTTTTCGTCCCCTGAATTCAAACTGACCTTGCCGCCGGGAGAAACCGCGCAGCCAGCTTCCAGGAGCAAAACAACCTTCAGCGGGATAACGATCTTTTGGCCATCTTTAACCGGTTCTGCCAGGTTGACCGCCGAAAGGTCGGCAGTTGGCAAAGCTCCTCCGGCTAGATTAAGAATATCGATCAACCGGTCGCCACTTTTTACTTCGTAGACCCCTTCTCTGCGGACCGCGCCGCAAAGATGGACCTCAACTTTAGGCGCCGTTTCCGGCGGTAGGATCGCCAGCTCTTGAGTAGAATTCCCCGGTTTGAAATACATTACGCCGAAGCCAACTAATAATGATAAAACTATTCCAAGAATGAGGAGTTGTTGTTCTTTGGTCAGTTGCATGAGGCAAAGAAAGCAAGATTATTGCCAGGATTCTATATCTTCTGCGCTATATTGAGGATATCTTCGACGTAGGCTTTGGTCTTGGCGGAGAAGCCGCCGTTGCGGGTAATGGCATTGGGTCCTTCAAAGTAACCGGCCAGCGCGTTGGTTACGTTACCGCCAAAGCGCTGTAAAAGGGACTTAATATAAAGGACCGTTCCGTGGGTGTTCTGTTCAATATCATAAGGATCGTCAAGCTTTAACCCCTTGGCGGTCGAAGGGAGGAGCTGGCCAAGACCGATCGCTCCCGATGAAGAAACCGCTTTCGGGTTAAATCTGGATTCCCGCGCCATTAGAGCGGTGATCAATTTGGGATTGACGTTCTTTTCGTTGGCGTTGCGGACAATGCTTTCGGCAATCGTTGCCGCTTCGTCAGGTTTGCGGTATTTGGCGATATATTTTTGGATCGCCGCCCGCTCGCCCTCTTCAACTTCATCGTCGTCCGGCTTAAGCGGCGGAGCGCTGACATCGTTGTACACCACGCCGGGAGGAGAAACGACCCGATTGCTGGAGTTGTTTTTATCGCCGACGCTGGTCATGATCGAGACGACAAAAATAAAGATAACAACTGCCGCCGTGGCATCCATTATTTCTTCCCGCCGGCTTTAGGCGGCTTCAGCAAGTTGGGGATCGCGTTATAGTAAGCGTCGCTCATTTTCTTCACCGGCAGTTCCAGCAGTTTCTTCTGTTTCTTAAAGATCGAAAGCGAGGCGCCGCCGACTTTCCCCAGGATCTGGAAGGGAACGTCGTTTAGCATGGCAATATCGGAAAGCGGGAAAATATTGTCGGGCGAGATCGTGATCAGGATCCTGGACTGCCCTTCCCCGAATAAAAGTGAATTGTTATCAACCGGTTCGTTCAGGTTAAGTGAAGCACCGATCTTGCCGTGAATACAGCATTCAGCTAAGGCAACCGCTAAGCCTCCTTCCGATAAGTCATGAGCCGACTTGGCCAACCCCAGCTGGATCGCTTCCAGGCAGGCTTTTTGGACCTTGGCTTCAACTTTAAGATCGATCTCCGGCATCCCAGTCCAGGTTTTGGTCTCTCCTAACAGGATCAAGAGGTCCCCTTTTTCTTTAAAATGGACCGAACAGCGCTGATTGATATGCTTAACGATCCCGACCATCCCGATCATCGGGGTCGGCAGGATCGGTCCTTTGGGACTTTCATTATAAAGGGAGACGTTACCGGAAACGACCGGCAAGTTATAAAATTTACAGGCATCGGCTATCCCCTCGACACACGATTTGAACATGTAGAAGCGGTCCGGCTTCTCGGGATTGGCAAAGTTCAAACAATCGGTCACCGCCGCCGGATCGGCCCCGGTCACCACCAGATTCCGCATCGCTTCCGAGACGGCGATCTGCGCCCCGACATAAGGGTCAAGCTGGCAATAGCGGGCGTTACAATCGGTCGTGACGGCGATCCCCCAATCCTTGTCTTTAAGGCGAAGAACGGTCGCGTCACCGCCCGGATAAACGGTCGTGTTCAGCTGGACCATGTGGTCGTACTGTTCATAAACCCATTTCTTGCTGGCAATGTTCGGATCACTAAGTAATTTAAGAAGATGTTGGTTGTTGTTGGTCGGTTTTTTTACTTTTGGTTTTTCGACTTTTGGCTTTTCAAACGCCATCTCATAGATTGGAGCTTTGGCCAGTTCGTCCGCTGGGAGGTTAGCAACTATTTTATCGCCGCTTCTGATAATTACCTGCTTAACTTCGGTCACGGTCCCAACAACCTCCGCTTCCAACCCCCACTTGTGGAAAATATCGAGGATCGGCTGTTCTTGCCCTTGCTGGACACAAAGAAGCTGCCGTTCCTGCGATTCCGACATCATGATCTCCCATGGTTCCATCCCAGTCTCCCGCAAAGGAACCTTATCAAGATCAATATCAACCCCAACTTCACCAGCCGCCGCCATTTCGGCCGAGGAACAGGTCAGTCCCGCCGCTCCCATGTCCTTAATCCCGACCACTAAGCCGGTTTTTAGGGCTTCCAGCGTCGCCTCGATCAGGCATTTTTCGGTAAAAGGATCGCCAACCTGAACGGTCGGCCGTTTCTCGCACTCCCCCGCTTCAAATTCGGAGGAAGCGAGGACCGAACAACCGCCAATCCCGTCGCGGCCGGTCTTGGAACCGGCGTAAATGATCGAATTCCCCGGCCCTTGAGCCCTTGCCCGGGCGATCTCCTCCCGGTCGCAAACCCCGACGCACATGACGTTAACCAGGCAATTGCCGGCGTAAGCTTCGTCAAAATAGATCTCACCGCCGACGGTCGGCACCCCAACGCAGTTGCCGTAGAACTGGATTCCATCGATCACGCCGGAAAAGATGAACTTATTGAGCGGATTATCGAGCGGGCCGAAACGAAGCGAATCAAGCAGGGCGATTGGCCGGGCGCCGGTCGTAAAAATGTCCCGGATAATCCCCCCAACTCCGGTCGCCGCCCCCTGCCGCGGTTCTACCTGGGAGGGATGGTTGTGAGATTCCGCTTTGAAAATGATCGCTTTGCCGTCGTAAACTATGCCGCCGGCATCTTCGCCGACCAGCGCCTCGTATTTCCCTTTTTGGGGGAAAAGACGGAGGTATTTGCGGGAACGGGGATAGCCGCAATGCTCGGACCATTCGACCGAAAACATCGCCGTTTCGGTCGGGGTCGGCTCGCGGTCGAGGGTCTTAACGATCCTTTCAAACTCGGCATCGGTCAAACCAAGTTCGCGGTAGACTTTTTTATCCATGAGGCTATTTTAACATTATTTGCGGATCATGGGAACAGAAAGCCTCATTTCGCGCAAGAAATCCCCTTAAATACACGATAAATATGTATCAGAACCATAGGAGGCGTTAATGGTCAGTAGCTTACCAATTGGGACCGGTACCGGCCCAAATCGTCCGGGCGCGGTCGGCCCCAGATCTTTTCACGCTCGGATCTATGGTCCTCCTTTTCTCTACAACATCATGGACTTTCACCGCAGCCATGAGATCGGCTCGGCCATGAGACTAAATCAAGCCCTATTTATCGGGGGCCAAAAAGATCAGTCCGCTCTCTTTAAACTCCCCGGTGACCAGAGAGGAAAAGTCGCCGAGCTCCGTTTCGAGCCGGAAAAAAGCCAGTGGTGGATCCGGGCGACCGAAGAAAATCCAGCGGCACATTTCAAAGTCATTGACGACCTTGGCACGCAAATCAAACTCGGCGGACAAAAAGGGATTAAAGGCTGGGTCCCAATTGCCACTGATTATCACTTGGTTTTCGGAGAGAGGCAAGAATATCTCTTTTCGCTTCCGGAGAAACCGGAGGAACCAAGAAACATTCTTCCACTCCCCGGCGGAAGGGAAAAAGTTCAAATCTTCGATAAAATCCTGCTCTTCCTCCAGGTCAATAAAGAGAGGAGTTTTAACACTGAAGTTGCCCGCGCCATGAGAGATAACCGTTATTATTTAATCTTGGGAGGAAAAGAGAGCCCCGACTCCCTCTTTCAGATCAAGCTGCCTGGCAACTTGAATGCCGAGCGGGTCGCGTACTTCAGATACGACCGAACCCATGACCAATGGGAAGTCCAACCTCTTATCGACTTCGACTTGGTCGCGGCAACCGGTCAACCGATGAAGGCGGAAATAAACCACTGGTACCCAATAAAGGCCGGCAACAATTTAAAAATCAACAACCTTATAGTCGATTTTTACCTTCCCACCACTGCTGACCAAATCCCAGTAACCCAGCCAAAGCTGGGGCCAGTCCCAGATCCGGAACGGCTCCCCTTTGGCTGTAATATTCCCGGCCTAAGTGAAAGAGAAATTATTTCGATCCGCGACGATGACAGGACCCGAAGGTTCATTGAAGAAGGGATCGACGCCGTAAGCGAACACCGGACCCGGTTCTTTAAAAGAGGAAAAACCGAAGCCGAAGTCCTTTTCAACTTCGTCACCGCTCATTTTAAATATACCTGGGAAGACACCGACGAAGGCTGGCACAAAAACTGGGAAGATTTAGCGGCTAAATATCATAATCTGAAAATATCGCTTGGAATCTTTATCGCGGAACGGACCGGCTGTTGCCGGCATCAAGCGGCGGCCCTCCAGCTTCTCTATCAGGAATGGGGACTTGAATCGCGCTTTGTTAGAGGAACGATCATTAGCCACGGCAAGGACGCGCGCCACGCTTGGGTAGAAATCCTGGTTAATGGTAAATGGTATGTCGCCGACCCGGCGCAACGATACTACAAAGAAAAAGAGGCCGCTTACCGGGAAAGAGGTTATATTGTCGGCCCCAATAAGATCGAAGTCCCAATTGGAGAAATTGACACGCCCGGCGCTTTCGGCACAGCTCTGTTCGGTAAATAAAAAAGAAACCGGCGACTGTAGCCTACATCGCCCGTTTTTTATCTTCTTCCGTAACGCCCTTCATGGTCAGGTTGATCCGGCCTTTGTCGTCGATCTCGATAACTTTGACGATCACTTCGTCATCAAGCTTCAAGACATCTTCAACCCTGGCGACCCGCTGGGGAGCAAGCTGGGAAATGTGGACCAGCCCGTCTTTCCCGCCCGGGATCTCGCAGAAAGCGCCGAAGTCCATAATTCTGACCACTTTAGAGTGGAAAACATCCCCCGCTTTTGGTTCAAAGGTGATCGCGTCAACTTCCGCTTTGGCTTTTTTCGCCATCTCGGCGTCGTTGGTCGTGATCCGGATCGTCCCATCGTCTTCGATGTCCATCTGGACACCGGTCTCGTCGGTGATCCGCCGGATGTTCTTCCCGCCCGGCCCGATGACCATGCCAATCTTTTCCGGATCGATCTTGAAAGAGATGACCCGGGGGGCGAATGGCGACAATTCAGTGCTTGGTTTGGGGAGGATCGCTTCCATCTTATCAAGGATATAATAGCGGCCTTCTTTAGCCTGTTCCAATGCCAGTTTGATCAGATCGAAAGAAAGCCCTTTGATCTTGATATCAACCTGGATCGCGGTAATCCCTTTGCGGGTACCGGTCACCTTGAAATCCATATCGCCCAGGAAGTCTTCCAGCCCTTGAATATCGGTAATGGTCACGAACTTATCCCCTTCGGAGATCAAGCCGAGCGAAATGCCGGCTACCGGGGCCGCGATCTTCACTCCAGCGTGCATCAGGGCAAGGGTCGAACCGCAGGTCGAAGCCATGGAAGTGGAGCCGTTGCTTCCCAGGACTTCGGAAACCAGGCGGAGGGTATACGGAAAATCATCGGGACCGGGGATAACCGGCAGGAGAGCTTTCTCCGCCAGAGCGCCGTGACCAATTTCCCGGCGTCCCGGACCGCGCATCGGACGAACCTCGCCGACCGAATAAGCCGGGAAGTTATAATGGTGCATGTAGCGTTTGCCGGTCTCTTCAAGGTCGAGCCCTTCAAGCCGCTGTTCTTCCCCAAGTGAACCAAGGGTTAAGATCGTTAAAACCTGGGTCTGGCCCCGGGAAAAGATCGCCGAACCGTGGGTCCTGGGCAAAGTCCCGATTTCGCAGTTGATCTCCCGGATATCTTTGGGTCCGCGGCCGTCAACCCGTTTGTTCTCTTTGAGGACCAGGCGGCGCATCGTTTCGTATTCAATCTCTTCAATGACCGCTTTAATATCGCCGGGATGCTTTTTCAGCTCATCTTCCAGCTCTTTGTTCTCCAACGCCTTGTTCTTGACCTCTGTCTTGATCGCGTCAAGTTCGTCGAGCTGGGTCTCCCGGTCGGTGATCCGCATCGCTTTTTCGATCCGGTCGGCCGCCATTTTAGTCACAAAAGAGCGGACCTTGTCGCTGATCTGGTAAACTTCAACTTTAACTTTTTCTTTGCCCGCTTTTTTAACCAATTCTTCCTGCATGGCAATGACTTCTTTAATGAAGGTGTGGCCGAATTTGATCGCTTCGAGCATCTGCTCTTCGGTGATCTGATTGGCCCCGGCTTCGATCATGGAAATTTCCGTTTTAGTTCCGGCAATCACCAGGTCGAGGGTTGAGTCTTTGGTCTGGGCCAGGGTTGGATTGGCCACGAACTTGCCGTCAACAATAGAAACTCTGACCGCGCCGATCGGCCCGTCGAACGGAATGTCGGAAATGGAGAGAGCGGCTGAAGCGCCGATAATCCCCAGCACATCATGCGGATTTTCCTGGTCGACCGAAAGCGGAGTAATCACGACTTGAACATCATTGCGGAACCCTTCGGGGAACATCGGCCGGATCGGCCGGTCAACTTTGCGGCAATTGAGGATCGCTTTTTCCGAAAGGCGCCCTTCCCGCTTGAAGAACCCGCCCGGGATCTTCCCGGCGGCATAGAGCTTTTCTTCAAATTCAACCATTAAGGGGAAGAAATCGATCCCTTCTCTGGGGGTTAAGCTCATCGTGGCGGTCGCCAGGACCATGGTATCCCCGAGGCGGATAATAACCGAACCGCCGGCTTCTTTGGCTACGCGGCCTGTTTCAATGGAGAGGACTTTTCCGTCACTAAGGGTCTTTTCAACTGTCTTAATCATTTATTTTGTTTTCAAACTAGAGGAAAGCTCTTCGAACTTCTTAACATCCGTCCGGTGGAGGTAATTAAGTAGTCGTTTGCGCTGACCGACCAGGATTAAAAGACCGCGCCGGCTATGGTGATCTTTCTTATTTATCTTAAGATGTTCCACCAGCTGATCGATCCTTTTGGTCAGAAGCGCGACCTGGACTTCGGGTGATCCAGTATCACTCACATGCCTTTTAAATTTCCCGATGACCTCTTGTTTTAATTCCTTTTTTAACATATTAAGTATATTGTATCACATACCCCGCAATCGGGCAATATCTTTTTTTATTTGCACCTTAAGTTGGGCAACCGAAGCAAACCGGCGTTCCGGACGGAGACGAGAAAAGAGATCGAGCGCCAGGGTCCGGCCGAGAAGCCGGCCATTAAAATTAAGCAGATGAGCCTCGACCAACTGGGAATTATGACCAAAGGTCGGCTGGAGGCCGATATTAACGGCGCATTTCCTCCCGCCGGTAAAACCGCCGTAAACCCCGGCCGCCGGGATAAGCTTGCGCGGGTCCGGCTTCAGGTTGGCGGTCGGAGTGGCAAGGATCTTCGCTCCAATACCCTTCCCTTTGACCACCTTACCGGTCAATCGATAAGGATGTCCCAAAAGTGTGTAAGCCAGCTTGAAGTCCCCCTTGAGGAGCAACTCCCTGATCAGCCCGGATTTAACGATCTGGCCGCGAACTTTAACCGGCGGAATAACTTTCACCTCAAAACCAAACTCTTCTCCTAGTTTTTTGAGAGCGGCGGCGGTCCCGCTTCGCCCTTTGCCTAAAGCATAATCATAACCGACAAAGACCGCTCTGACCCCGAGCTTCTTGACCAGGTAACGTTCAACATATTGCCGATAGCTTAGCTTCCGGAGTTGAGAAGTAAAACGGCTAACGATCACGGAATCAATACCTAAATCGGCTAGTAACGCCTCTCTTTCAGCTAGCGTGGTTAGGAGCTTGAGCCCCCTAGCCGGCGCAATGACCTCTTGGGGATGAGGATCAAAGGTAATAGCGGCCGAATGAGCACCGATCTTTTTAGCGTAAGAAACCGCCGCTTCGATCACCCGGCGGTGACCCAGGTGAACTCCGTCAAAGGTCCCCAGGGCGACGACCGGCCGCTGGAGTTTCCCTTTGCTTGGATGGCGGATTATCTTCACTGACCGAACATTCCTTTAACCATAAGCGTCGCTGACTTAATGTATTCAGCGGAGGGCAAGAAGAGGAGCTGGGAAAGGATCAGGGTCCCGACGACCCGTCCCGCAATTATATAAAAAACCATCGCCCGGACATCGGCTTCCGGCCGCTTCCCCCTGATCGCCTGGTCAGTGATGTAAGCGCAGGTCGGATCGACCAGAGTGACTAATAAAATAGTAGCAATCCCGTTAACGATCGCGGAGAGCTGGGAAGCAGTGATCCGGAACTCGGGGACCAGCGCCCCGGCATAAAGGGAAGAAAGGACCCCAATCGCGTAAACAGAAACGACGATCAAATTGGTCCAGAGAAACCCGGTCGGGACCCCTTTCATGGTCAGGTTAATAAACGACTTCTTAGTCGGCAAGCAGAAAAGCTTGGCAATCGACCGGATATTTTTCGGTAAAAAAGCGGCAGCAATCAAACGCGGGACCGATCCGGCCTTTTCAAAACGGAGAATAGCTTTGGTAAAAACTGCCACGAAAAACGGGGTACAGGCAGCCCCCAGTAAATTACCGACAAAAGCGGCCAGGATCACCAAGCGGAAAGAGTTAATCAAGGCATCTGGCTGACCGGTCAAGATAGCATGGTCAACCAAGCCTCCCAGGAACGGCGCCTGGAGCATATTGGAGGTCCGAGTGACCAGCAAGGTAGCGTTAACAAAAGAAAGGGAGGTCGCGATCTGCCCGGTCCGCACTCCGGCCAGCCTAAGCGACGAAGCGGCCGTTTCAGTAAAGTGGATTATTCCGGTTAAAATACAGACTATATAAAGTGGATTCATGAAGCTTTATTATATAACAAAAAACCCTTCGCCCGCAAACGGCACGAGTCGCAAACCCCGCAGGGCTTACTCCCCCCCTGATAGCATGACCAGGTCATTTCCAGCGGGGCGCCGAGCTTCCGTCCAAGTTTAATAATCTCCGCCTTAGTCATATTAATTAAAGGGGTCTTGATCCTAATCCTTGATGCCTTGATCCCTTTTGCTATCACTTTCTGAAAAGCGGCGTAATAATCGGGGCGGCAATCGGGGTAGCCGGAATAATCGAGGGCGTTGGCGCCGATAAAAATCGCCTGGGCGCCGATCGCTTCGGCAAAAGAGAGGGCAAAACTTAAAAAGATGGTATTGCGGGCGGGAACGTAAGTTGAAGGTATCCCTTTACCAATTTCTTTCAAAGTTCTGGCAACTGGCACCTGGACGCTGGCATCTAGCAAGGCGCTCCCCTTCCAGGGCAAGCTAATCTTAAGGATCTGATAAGGGACCCGCGCGCGCTTAGCGACCGCTACTGCGCTCCGCAATTCCCGTTTATGCCGCTGGCCGTAGTCAAATATTAAAGCCTGGCAGGTATAACCTTTGTTAAGGGCGTAATATAAAGTGGTAGTTGAATCGAGGCCACCGGATAATAAGACAACCGCTTTTTTTACCATATTATGAAATTTTAGCAGTTTTTTGACGATAAATATAGAGAGATGACACAATCAATCAGGGTCAGACATACAAGCATCTGCGGCAGATTAATTACCCAAAGAAGCTTTCCCGAACTGGCAAAGGGCAAAACAGTCGATTTTTCCCACCAGGGAATCGTTTTTGACCTGCACTGGTTTGATCGCCCAAAAACATACGGAATCAAGCTCCACCCGATCGACCTCCCCCCCGGAGAAGTCATCATAAAAAAACCGCTCAACAATACCGAGGAAACCTGGCTGGTCGACGCAACGAACTGGAGCCCCCTTCAGTTGGGGGATGAAATCATTTTTTGGGGAAATAGGATCTCCTGTGATCTGCCAAAAGTCAGTGAATTCCCGGGCTATTTAAGTTCCGGAACAAAACTGGTTGTCGATCCCAGAAAGCCGATCGATCCAAACCTGAAATTCGGACTGGTCCGTTACGAAGTTTGGAACGACCTCACGATTAAATTATTTTCAAATAAACAAGCCACCGCGTCAACCTTCGGCCATTTTGGCCTAACCGAAGTGGAGTCGATGCTGGCGTTTAACAAGCAAAGAGCCGATCAAATGGGGGAGATGGCCAGCGGCTTGAGTTTTGGGAGTCATTATCGAAAGATCGCCTGGCCGTCGGTTTATTTGCAGGCGGCAAGCTTTCTGGCCAGAGAAAGCAACTCCAACGTCAGCGAACAAGATTTTACCGCGTTACTCTCTCAAGCCGGTTTATTTCTTTCTTGCCGCCAAATCGTGGCCATGGCCAGGACAGGAGAAGATTTGACCACCTTTACCAACCAGGCAACGATCGGCCAAGTCAACGCCGCCCTCAATATTTTCAACTATCCGTTCGTGCTGGGATTTCTCCCCTAAAGCTTAATGATCTGGCCGCGCTCGGCGCCGACCGAAATGAGAGAGATCTTCGCTTCAGCCAATTTGGCCAGTTTATCCAGATACTTCCTGGCATTAGCCGGCAAATCCTTATAATTCGTGACTTTGGTCGTATCACTCTGCCACCCCGGCAATTCTTCGTAAACCGGCCGACATTCGGCCAGGCGATTAATATCGGTCGGGAAATCCAGGACCCTCTTGCCGTTACATTCGTAAGCGACGCAAACCAGGATCTTGTCGAACGAGTCAAGGACGTCCATTTTGGTGATCGCCAGTTCGGTTAAGCCGTTGATCTTGGCGGCGTGGCGCATGACCACTCCGTCGAACCAGCCGCAGCGCCGCGGCCGTCCGGTCGTCGTCCCGTACTCCGCCCCCCGCTCGCGCAGTTTTTCCCCCAGCTCCCCTTCGATCTCGGTCGGGAACGGTCCGCTCCCTACCCTGGTAACATAAGCTTTCGCCACGCCAAGCACGCTGTCAACCAGGCTCGGCCCAAAGCCGGCCCCGCTGCAGGCGCCGCCGGAGATCGGGTTGGAAGAAGTAACGTAAGGATAGGTCCCATGATCGACATCAAGCATCGTCCCTTGCGCCCCCTCCATTAAGACCCTTTTTCCCCCGCTGATCGCTTCATGGATAAGCGAGGTCGACTCTTCGACCACCAGCTCTTTGATCTCGTTATAATAAGTAAAATATTCTTCGATGATCTGGTCAACATTATAGTTGATGTTGCGCCCGTAGTAATTATTTAACAGAAAAGATTTTTCCCGGATATTCCAGTCTAGTTTCTGGCGAAAAACGTCTTTATTGGTAAAGTCCCAGATCCGGATCCCGCGGCGGTTGAACTTATCAACGTAACAGGGACCGATCCCCCGGTTGGTGGTCCCGATCCGGCCCGCTTCATGCTTATCTTCCTGCGCGGCGTCCAGGTCCCGGTGATATTGAAAGATCAGGTGAGCCTGGGAAGAGATCCGCAGATTAGAAACCTTTTGGCCGGTCGCCCGGAGCGACTTGATCTCCTCAAGCAGAACGGCCGGGTCGATAACTACCCCGTTGCCGATAACGCAAATCGTCTTGTCATAAAAGATGCCGGACGGGATGAGATGGAGTTTGTACTTGGTCTCGCCAATAACTACCGTATGGCCGGCGTTATTTCCGCCCTGGTAGCGAACAACCATCTCCATGTCCCGCGACAGGAGATCGGTGATCTTCCCTTTTCCTTCGTCCCCCCATTGAGTTCCGACAATAACTGAAACTGGCATTCTTTCTCCTTCCGGCCAAAAAAAATCCCCGCGCGCGGCAGGGATTGGATCCTTGAATAAGTTTAACATATGTATTAGAATTTTCAATCAGCAATGGATAGATCTTTAAGCCCCCGAGCTTTTTTACTTGCCGTCGCCCTCCTGCTGGCCGCGGTTCTCCCGGTCGGTTGCGGGCGCGAACTTCCGGCTTCAGCCACCACCACGACCACCACAACCACCACTTCAACCAGCGCGACGACAACCACGTCAACGACCATTAATACCACGCCGGTCACCGTCCCAATTACCGGCGGCGGCAGTTTTTCTTACCAAAATATCGCTTCAACCGGCCAGAACGGCAATATCTACAGTTCGATCGCTGTCGATAAAACGGACGGCAACAAGGCCCACATCAGCTACTATCAAAAAGACACCGAAGATCTCAAGTACGCCGCCGGAGGGCTCTCCGCCTGGACCTTCGAAACCGTCGACAGCGACGCCGACCGGGGCCTCTACTCCTCGATCGCCGTCGACAGCGGGCATCAGGCCCACATCAGCTACTACGCCACGACCGCCGGGCTCGCTTACGCTTACGGCGGCAGCGGCTCCTGGGTGACCGCCGTGATCGATAACCCGACCGGGATCGACGTCGGTTATTACACTTCGATCGGGGTCGATAGCTTCGGCAAGGTCCATATCAGCTATTACGACTGGAACAACCAGGCCCTGAAATACGCCACTAACAAGAGCGGCGGTTGGGTGATTTCCATCCTCGACAGTTCAAGCGCTACCGGACTCTATACTTCGCTCGCCGTTGACGGCGGCGATAATATCCACCTTAGTTATTACGACGCGGCCAACAAAGCCCTGAAATACGTCCGGATCTCTTCAAGCGGCTCAAAATCGTTTGAAACGGTCGACAGCGTCGAGGATGTCGGCCAGTACAGCGCCTTAACGGTCGACAGCGGTAATGTTCCGCACATCTGTTATTACAACGCGACCACTCATACCTTAAAATACGCGAAGAAGAACGGGGTTTGGAGTGTGGAAACGATCGACGGGACCGCCGATAACGGCCAGTTCTGCTCGATCGCGGTTGACGGGAACAGGAAAGCGCACGTCAGTTACTACGACGCGACCAATTCGGCGCTGATCTACGCGACCAACAGGAGCGGAGCTTGGCTCCGCTCCCCGATCGACAGCACCGGTTCGGTCGGCCAGGATACGGATATCGCGATCGGCAGCGACAATAAACCCCACATCAGCTATTGGGACGCGACGAACAATACGGTGAAATACGCCGTGGAGAACTAGTTTATAATAACCCTCACCCGACACGATTTCGCTTCGCTCATCGTGTCGCCCTCTCCCAAAGGGAGAGGGCTTAGGTTTAAGTTAAAAAAAAGTATTTCCCCTCTCCCCCTGGGAGAGGGGTGTCACGAACGAAGTGAGTGACGGGGTGAGGGTTCTACAAAACTTTGATCTGCAGTTCTTTCAATTGGTTGGGAGAAACTACGTCCGGCGCCCCCGAAAGCGGACAGAACGCCGATTGGGTCTTCGGGAAAGCGATCACGTCGCGGATCGAGTCCATCCCCGCCAGGAGCATCACCAACCGGTCCATCCCTAAGGCGATCCCGCCGTGCGGCGGCGCCCCGTATTCCAGCGCTTCCAAAAAGAAGCCGAAACGGGACCGGGTCTCTTCTTCTCCGAGGGATAAGAGCTTAAATATCTTCGCTTGAACATCGGGGCGATGGATACGGATCGAACCGCCGCCGATTTCGGTCCCGTTGAGGATCAGATCATAAGCCTGCGCTTTGATCGAAGCTGGGTCTTTAAGGAAGCGGTCTTCCAAATCGTCCCAACTGCCGTGCGGCGCCGTGAAGGGGTGATGATTGGAAACCCAGCGTTTTTCGCTCTCGCTGTATTCCAGTAGCGGGAAATCAGTCACCCAGAGGAAATGAAAACTGTTATTATCGATCAACCCCATTTTACGGCCCAGTTCCAGGCGGAGTTCGCTCAAGACCTGATGCACGACTTTAGTTTTATCGGCGATAAAGACTAAGATATCACCAGCCTCGCCCTTCATCCGGTCAACGATCGCGTTAAGCTGCTCTTCCTTGAAAAATTTAACGATCGGTGATTTCAGGCCGTCGGCATTGATGGCGATCCAGGCCATCCCCTTGGCCCCAAAACTTTTAGCCAGCTCTTCCAGTTTATCGATCTCGGCGCGGGAGAACTTCGAGCCCCCCTTGATATTGAGCCCCTTCACCCGGCCGCCTTTGTCGACCGTTTCGCGGAAAACCTTAAAATCGACCTCCTTCATCAGGTCGGAGAGTTCGATCAGTTCCAGGCCGAAACGGGTATCCGGTTTATCGTTGCCGTAACGGTTCATCGCCTCTTCCCAGCTCAAGCGGGGAAGAGGCAGGCTGACCTGCGGCAGGTGTTTTCCCCGGTATTGGTCGATGTCTTTAGCCAGGGCAGCGAGAGTCTGTTTGATCATCCGTTCCATCATTTCGATAACATCTTTTTCTTCGACAAAAGAAAGCTCAAGATCAAGCTGGGTAAATTCCGGCTGGCGGTCGGCCCGCAGGTCCTCGTCCCGGAAACAGCGGGCGATCTGAAAGTACTTCTCGACTCCGGCGACCATCAGGATCTGTTTATAAAGCTGGGGAGATTGGGGCAGGGCGTAGAACTTGCCGGGACTGACCCGGCTGGGGACCAGATAATCCCTCGCCCCTTCCGGCGTTGATTTACCGAGGAACGGCGTTTCGATCGCCAGGAATCCTTCGTCATCGAGAAAATCGGACATTGCCTTGGTGATCTTGTGGCGGAAGATCAGATTTTCCCGCATTTTTTCTTTGCGCAGATCAAGATACCGGTATTTCAAACGGACCATCTCATCCGGTTCGGTCCTGGGGTCGGCGATCTCGATCGTCGGGGTCTTGGCGGCATTTAAGATCTCCAGCTCTTCTCCGGTCACTTCGATCTCGCCGGTCGGAAGATCACGCTTGATGGTCGCTTCGGACCGTTTCACGACGATACCGCTGACGGCGATCACATACTCGGAGCGGAGTTGTTGGGCTAAGGCATGCAAAGCCTTATTCTCTTCGTTAAAAACTATCTGGATCAGGCCGGAGCGATCGCGCAGGTCGATAAAGATCAGGCCGCCGTGATCGCGGCGGCGATGGACCCAGCCGCAGAGACCTACCTTCTCCCCCTCCCTTTCGGCCCGTACTTCCCCGCAGTTAATGGTTCTCTTGATCTTCATGAGTTTTATTATAACTTATTAATAACCGGTGTTCCAGTCAAGAAGAAGGCGGACTTTATCGGCAAAGTAGCCGGTTTTGGTGACCATTTCAGCCACTTCGGCGCGGGTCAGCTGCTTGTTCGGCTCGAATCTAAACCCCTCAAGGTAACTTAAGATCCCCGCTTCTTTCGCGGCGCTGACCTCTTTGATCGCCCAATGACGCCCCGGCAGGTCGGAGAACGGCAGTTCCAGCAAGCGCGGCTCGCCCAGTTTGGCAAAGCGGGAAAGGACCGAGACCCCCTCGGCCCTGGTAATATTCCCCCGCGGCCGGAAGGTTTTGTCGGGATACCCTTTGATCAACCCGTCTTGAGCCCCTTGGTCGATAAACATGACCGCCCAGTGGTCCAGCGGCACATCGGCAAAGGGCTGCCGGCCGGGCGCGGCGGCTTTTTCTCCGGTCGCTTTGGCGATCAGCGCTTTTTCCTCATCCATAGTGATCGCCATTTCCGGATGGAAAGATCCATCGGAAAAAAACGGCACCATCAGCCCAGCGTCAACGACCGCTCGGACATAAGGCGCAAACCTATTGTCTTTTTTGACATCGGGCGCGACATCCTGCTCGACCGACGGGAAAGAAAGATCGTTCGCTTTGACCAGCCATTTGGCGAGATCGCCGCGGGAAAGCCCTTTTTCCGGACTGAAATCGGTCGGTTCAATAACCCCGGCAATGATCAGCTCCTGGATCTTTTTTCGCTGCGCCGTCTGCTGTTCTCCCAGCGGGGACATGGTTTTGCCCAGCATCGTCGCCATTTCCGCCCGGGTGATATTCCCTTCCGGCCTAAAGGTACCGTCGGGATAACCGGTTAGAACGTTTTCCATCGCTAAATAAGCGATCGGAAAAATCGCCCAGTAATTGGCGGGAACGTCGTCAAAGCTCTTCATGCTCAATAAGCGGATTCGCTCGCTCCCGATCAGCCGGTCCTTGGCGTCATACCCGGCAACCCGGACGGTGTTCTTGCCCGGCCGCAAGGAAAGGTTAAGTTGGAATTTGCCGTCGTCTCCAACCGCGACTTCCCGGCTGTTCACCGTCACCCGACGGATCAGCCAATTCAGAACTTCGCCGGCAACCACCGCTTCCTGGGTATAGAGAACACTTTTATCGGTCGGAATGATCGAAAAGTTTTTGATCGCGACCGCCTCGGCCGACGGTTTCCCGCGACTCACTCCATAAGTGATCGAAAAATAATGGGTATCATTGGCGGAAACCTGGTTATACTGGTGAAACGCGTAATCGAATCGATAGTTGCCGTAATACAAGCCGACACCCAAGGTCAGGTTGTTGGTAAACTCAATATCGGCCCCGTTGTTCCGGCCGACGTAATCCTGATCGATGCCGGCCCGCAGATCGAGGAAATCGATCGGCGACCATTCCACCCCTTGGTGGAAAAGACTGGGCAGACTATAATTGGTCGGATAATAATCATAATCGAAATTGTAGGACAGCTCATGATCGCCGAGCCGGCGCCAGCCTTTTGCCCCGAGAACCCTGAAGCTGAAGCCGGTCTTGAGAAGCGCGGGAAACGATTCTTCCGCTCCGCTGTCCCATTTCATTTTACCCCCCATTGAAAAAGGGAGGGCGTTTTGCAGCACCATCCCGGCCTTAAAAACATTATTAGGCACATAATGGAGCGCCAAATCAATTTCGTTGCCGCCGGCATTACCGCCGGTGATCCCGGGCCCGGTTATATTGGCAAAATAAAACTTCAGCGTCGCCCCGGCGGCAAGGTTATCCAAAACCCTCCAGTTCATGAACCCTTTGAGCGGCGCTCCCCACGACAAGAGCAAGGTTTTAGTGCTGTAAGAGAAGCTGGTCCCTTCTGAAGACGACGGAACGTAACGCACCCCGTCCTGGACCTCGGTCGTGACGCCCGGACCGGTAAATCCGATGCTACTGCTGACCAAACCGAGACCGAACGTTCCATAATTAGTCGGATAAGCGCCGCCGAAATTCAAATAATCGTATTCATTAATAAACTTACCGGCCATCGTGGTCAACTGCCAGTTGGAGAGATAGGCTAAAGACGCGGGATTGCTGAAAATACCGAGCAGATCATCGGCCACGCCAGCATAAGCTTTCCCCATCCCCAAGGTCCGGGCGCCGACGCCGATATAGGTCGGGTCGTTGGAAACGGCGATTTGCGCCGCGACAACCGAAGAAAACAGCAATACAACGGCGACAACGCCGAAAAAGGCCCTAATTGATCTCATTTGCCGCTCCCTTCAATTTGTTTTTAATAATAACCTATCAAGGCCGAAGATTCCACCAATTTAATTATAAATGACCAGGTAAGCTTTGCCGATCGGATTATAATCGCCAATCACTCTGATGACATAGATCCCGTTCGCCAGCCGGCTCCCGGTATCGTCGCGGACCGCTTCGATCTTGACCTGGTTAAAGCCGGCTTTGCCGCCGTTGGTCCCCGGCAAATAGAGCCGGGTAATGACCTGGTGACCGCCCCCGCTGATCAGGTAGATCGAGACCTGGGCGTCTTTGGTCAGGTTATAAGCCACGCCGAATTCTTTATCGACGGAAGAAGAAAACGGCATCGGAAAGACGGACAGTTTACCGCCAAGGACCCCGACCGAGCCGCTGGTCGCGACCCGCAGATTATCGATCGTCTTAGAAACGAGATTGTTCGACATATCTCTTCCTTCCACATAAAGGGTGTGGGTCTTGACCGATTCATCGGCCAGCTCTTCGGGCGCGTCCCCGGACATCTTGACCATGTAAGACGTTACCAAATCGGCTTTCATCACCATCTCCGTCCCGTCGAGCACAACTTCATAATAGTTCTTATCGATCGCCACGTTATCCACCATTGTCACTTCAAACTTCGGCCGCTTACTGATGTAATCCCCGCTCTCCAACGTTACCCCGGCGATCGACACCCACAACTGCGGCAACTGACCGTCCATCTTAACAAAGGCGACCGGATTCGGCTCCTCTACCCGACCGAGCGTAAAGGTCCCGCTGGTTCCCGATCCGCTATTCCCCGCCAGATCGACCGCCTCCAGTTTAATCATTGAATCGGTCGAGTAACTCGACGGCAAGGCCCAGTCATAAGTCCCGCTGTTGGCTAACCCCGCGGCTATAACCGACCAGGTCGCCCCCCCATTAAGCGACAATGAGATCGTAATGGGGGTCGGCCCAAAACCGACGCTATCGGCCGCCGAGTATTGAATGGCATAAGCGGTGCCGGAGACCAATGCTCCAGCCGACGGCGCTATAACCGAGACCGCCGGCAAACTGGTATCGACGGTGAAGGTCCAGGTCGAAGAGTTCGCGCTCCAATTGCCGGCATTATCGCGCGCTCTGATCCTCCAACTGTGAGCGGCATCGGACAGCGCCCCGGTTACGGCGTAAGAAGTCGCCGCCCCCAAGGTAGCGACGATCGAGCCGTCGATCGTCATTTCATAATTGGCGATCCCGCTGGTCGCGTCGATCGCCGCGTTCCAGATCAGGGTCGTTAGATTATTATTGACGTAGGCGTTATTCGCCGGAGTCACCAGGTTAGGCGCGGTCGGACCGGCCGTATCAAGAATAATACCGTCGCTACCGGTCGGCGATTCATTGGAGGCGACGTCCCGAACCTTAACATAGACGAGCCTGATGCCGTCACCGTCCGTCAGCGTGTAAAGCCGCGACGCTTCATAAGTTATCCAGCCGGTATCATTGCCGCTGCCGTCAAAAAGATTGTTGCCGGCGGCCCTCATCTGAACAATATCAGGCGCCGCCGCCACCTCCAAAGTGATGGTCGCGTCTTTACTATAAACAGTACTGCCGCTCAACCGATCTTTAAGCAGGACCGTTGGCGCGGCCGGGCCGAAATTAACCACGATTTGGGCGCTTGCCGCCAGGCTTTCGTTGGAGGCGGCGTCGCGGACAAGGTAGTAAGCCTCGCGGGTCCCCTCGCCGTCAGCCAGAGTAAATTCGTACCTTGAATTATAAGCAATCCAGCCGGTCTCCCCTTGAGTAAATCCGGCGTCGCGGGCGATCCGCATCGAAACCGCGTCGGCGCTCACCCCGAACGCTTCCAGAGAAATCAGGGAAGCCGAGGAATACAGCGAACTGCCGGTCACCCGATCAAACAAAGTAATATGATCGACTTCCGGTGAAACGGTATCGATTGTTATGCCGTCGCTGACCACATTGCTTTCGTTGGAAGAAATATCGCGGACCTTAAAGTAAACCGTTCTTTGCCCCTCGCCCGCGGTCAAAGTGTATTCGGTCGTCGCCAGGAGAGTGGTCCAGCCGGTCGAATTCTCCGTAAAGCCGGCGTCTTGCGCGATCCGCATCGAGACCGCGT
>Ga0172379_10001909_pt1 | contig 39057 bp, 42 predicted proteins | sample GrowelOW334metaG_FD_119756 | JGI IMG/M metagenome (GOLD analysis project Ga0172379, IMG submission 119756) | Groundwater microbial communities from an aquifer near a municipal landfill in Southern Ontario, Canada - Groundwater well OW334 metaG | ecosystem: Environmental > Aquatic > Deep... | reverse complement strand
ATGTGATTAATATGAGTTTTGTGGGTGACGGTTTTAGTCAACCTTTATACGATTCAATTAAGAGGGCTTACGATAAAGGCGTAATAGTTGTGGCAGCTGCCGGCAACACCGATCCAAGCATTAACGGTACCGATATGGATGTCACCAAGTCTTATCCGGTTTGTTATGACAATCCTGATGGTGAAAATATGGTAATTGGTGTTGCTTCGGTCGGTAAAGACATGAAAAAATCCAAATTCTCTAATTATGGTAGTTGCATCGATTTAGTGGCGCCGGGTGAAGAATTTTATTCCACTCAGCCTTATAATCGCGGTTTGTCCGGTTTTGATAAATATTACGACGGTTTTTGGTCCGGTACTTCTTTGTCTGCGCCCTTGGTCAGTGGCGTGTTAGCCAATATTAAAGGCTTACGGCCGAATTTTAGTGTTGATGAAATTAGAAATTTTGTTTTAAATAACACCAAGGATATCTACGCCTATAATCCTGGCTATCAAAGCCGGCTGGGTCACGGCATGCTTGATGCCAATAAAGCTTTGGAAGCCGCTTCTGCTCAGAAAGTTTCCAAAAGTCAGAAAACCAAAAGTCAGTATTTGCTCTCCGGGCTGGGTTTGCGTTCATTCCCTCAAATTAAAATTTTAAAAACCGACGGTACGGTTTTTAAAGAATTTTTTGCCTATAGTCCGAGTTTTTCCGGACCAATTAACGTAGCCTCCGGTGATGTTAATGGTGATGGAGTCGATGAAGTTATAACCGGCGCCGGCGTTGGCGGTGGTCCCCACGTCAGAGTCTATGATATTAATGGTCATTTACTCTCCGAATTTTTTGCTTTTGATAAAAATTTTCGCGGCGGGGTAAATATTACTACTGGTGATATTGACGGCGATGATATTTTTGAAATTATTGCCGCTTCAGGCAAAGGCAGAACTCCGGAAGTAAAAGTTTTTGACGCCAAGGGAAATTTAAAAAGCAAATTTTTGGCTTATGATAAAAATTTTACCGGCGGTGTTAAAGTGGCCAGCGGTGATATCAACCGCGATAATTTAGATGAAATTATAACCGGCGCCGGCGCCGGCGGCGGGCCCCACGTTAAAATATTTAATTTTGACGGAAAAGTGATTTCTGAGTTTTATGCTTTTAATAAAAACACTCAGACCGGAATTAATCTTGCCTGTGCCGATGTTCATGGTGACGGCCAGCCCGAAATTATTGTCACCAGCGAGCAAAAATCATTGCCTAGCGTCAGAATTTTTAGTTATGTTGGCAATTTGCTTGATTCGTTTTTTGTTTATAAGCCAGACTTTTTAACCGGTCTTTACATTGGTGCGGGTGATCTTAATGGTGACGGTGCGGCTGAAATCATTACCGGCCCGGCCGTGGGTGGCAATTCAAATATTAAAGTTTTTGACCGGCATGGTAATTTGAAATTTGAATTTTTAGCTCATAATAAAGATTATCGCGGCGGCGTTCGCCCGGCGGTGATTGGTATAAACAATTAATCTGCTATGAATTGGCTGAGAAATTATTTGGTGAAATATCCACTTTTAAAACAATTTACAAAATTTTGTATTGTCGGCGGTACCTCGGCTTTGATTAATTTTTTGGTTTTATATTCTTTAACTGAGTGGTTGGGGATGTGGTATCTGGCTTCGGCCTCGGTTGGATTTTTGTTTGCCGCTACGTTTAATTTTATCGCCAATAAAGCCTGGACTTTTAGAAATAATTTAAAAGGTAAACAAGCGCTTGGCCAGTTGGTCAGATTTTGTGTGGTGGTTTTGGCCGGATTAATAATCAATACTTTGATTATGTACGGCCTGACTGATCATTTTTTATTTGATTACCGCTTGTCATGGGTTTTTGCGACTGGAGTGGTAACCTTTTGGAATTTCAGTTTCAATCGTTTCTGGACTTTTAGACATAATCCTTAGTCATTGTATTTTTTTGATTTTTCGGGCATAATATAGTTAGTTTTCATTTTTAGTTTTTAATTTATCTTTATGGCGATCAAACCAATATTTGAGAAGAAAAACATTTTAGTTACCGGCGGAGCTGGATTTTTGGGCTCTCATCTTTGCGATGAGCTAGTTAAAAATTCCAAAGTTATTTGTATTGATAATTTTATTTCCGGAGAGGAAGCCAATATTGATCATTTACTGCAAAATCCTGATTTTGAATTTATCAAACACGACATCAATGAGCCGATGAATTTGGAAAGTTTGAAAGAACTCGATAAATTTAAAGTCAAATTTCAAGGTATTCAAGAAATATATCATTTGGCTTGTCCGACATCGCCCAAAGATTTTGAAAGCACCAGGATTGATACGGTTAACACCAATTCGCTTGGTACTAAAAATATTTTAGATTTGGCGGTTAAATATAAATCAAAATTTTTGCTGGCGTCTTCCTCGGTTGTTTACGGGCCAAGAGATCCGCTTAATGGCTACGTTAAAGAAAAACAATTGGGCGCAGTTGATCAATTAAGCCCCAGAGCCTGCTACGATGAAGGCAAAAGGTTTGCCGAAACTTTGGTTTATACTTACGGTCAGGTTTATAATTTAGACACTAAAATCGCCAGAATTTTTAGAACTTACGGGCCAAGAATGAAGCTAAACACCGGCCAAATGTTGCCTGATTTTGTTTATAACGCTTTGGAAAATAAAGATTTGGTAATCTATGGGGATGAAAGTTTTTCTTCATCTTTTTGCCATGTTTCTGATATGGTTCAAGGTTTGATGAAATTAATGAAAAGCGGGGAATCCGGACCGATTAATTTTGGCAGCGATCAAGATATTAAAATTATTGATATTGCCAAACAAATAATTGAGCTGACCGGTTCAAAATCAAAAATTGTTTTTGAAGATCCTTTGTTGTTTATGACGCCTTTATATCTGCCAGACATTAAATTAGCCAGAGACCGGCTAAGCTGGTTTCCGGTAGTTTTAATGGAAGAAGGGGTTAAAGGAGCGATTGACTATTTTAGAGCTCATAAATATACTTTAAGGCCAACCAGTAAAAAGAATTTATTTTAAATTTGGCGGTGGTAAATATTATGAATATCAGTGTTGTTATTCCAGCCTTTAATGAAGCGGAAAAAATCGGCAAAGTGGTTAGCGAAGTCAAAGAAAAAGTGCCAACGATTATTGTGGTGGATGATGGCTCAAAAGACCAAACCGGTAATTTAGCCAAAAACGCAGGCGCTTTGGTTCTAACCCATATTATCAACCGCGGCCAGGGTGCAGCTTTGCAGACTGGCATTAATTTTGCCTTAAATTCCGGTTCGGATGTTATCGTTACTTTTGATGCGGATGGTCAACATGACGTGTCTGAAATTGACGAAGTGATTAAACCTTTATTGCTTGGTCAAGTTGATGTTGTTTTGGGCTCCAGATTTTTAACCGCTAAAAATAAAATTCCCCAATCAAAAATATTTTTATTAAAAGTGGCAACTTGGTTTACTAAAATTTACACCGGTTTGGAAATTTCCGATACGCATAACGGTTTTCGCGCTTTATCAAAAAAAGCCGCCAGTCAAATTGAAATTACGCAAGACGGCATGGCTCATGCCTCAGAAATTATCGAACAAATTAAAAAGCATCATTTAAAATTTGTTGAAGTGCCGGTTTCAATCAAATACACCGAATACTCCATGAAAAAAGGCCAAAAGCTTTCTAGCTCTTTTAGAATCGTTTGGGATTTAATTCTTAGTCGAATCATAAGATGATTATCAAAATTGTCATAATTTTATTTATTCTTTTCATTTTGTGGCGGACTTTTATCCGTTTCAAAAAAAGTGATATTACCAGCCGGGAATTTTTGATTTGGCTGGGTTTTTGGTTTTTAGTAATCGGGGCAACTTTGGTACCGAAAAAAACCGATATTATTGCCCAGTGGCTAGGCGTGGGTCGGGGAGCGGATTTATTGGTTTATTTGTCAATCATTGTTTTATTTTTTATTGCTTTTAAAATTATCGTTAAATTGGAAAAAATTGATCACGATATTACCAATATTGTCAGAAAACAGGCGATAGCGGATAAAAATAAAACCGATTCCTTATCAGAATAAAATTTTTGAATCAAGATTTATGGGTAAAAAAGTATTAATTATTATTCCTAGCTACAATGGTACCGGCTTTTTGCCGGATTGTTTGTCTAGCCTTTCAAAAATTACTTATCCCAAAGATCAATACGAAATTTTGGTGGTTGATGATGTTTCCACTGACAATTCGGTCGAATACATCAAAAACAACTGGGCAGAAATCAAACTGATTGTCAATGAAAAAAATTTGGGTTTTGCCAAAGTTAATAATATCGGTTTGCAATATGCGATTGATAATAATTTTGATTATGCTTATTTATTAAATCAAGACACAGTCGTTGAACCAGATTTTTTAGATCAAGCAATAGCAATCTCTGAAGTAGATGAAAAAATCGGTGCCGTTCAATCAAAACTGCTTTTATATCACGACCAAGGTAAAATCAATAGTATTGGCAACGAAATTCATTATTTAGGTTTTGCTTTTGCCGGCGGTTATTTATCGCCTAATGCCGAGCTAGAAACCAGAGAAATCACTTATCCGTCCGGTGCTTGTGTTTTATTGAAAGTCAAAGCTTTAAAAACAGTCGGCCTGTTTAACCCGGATTTTTTTATGTACCACGAAGATACTGATTTGGGCTGGCGGCTTTGGCTGTCTGATTTTAAAGTGCTTTTGGCGCCAAAGTCGGTAGTTTATCATAAATATGAATTTTCCCGCAGCATCAAAAAATATTACTACATGGAGCGCAATCGTTATTTGGTGCTTTTGCAAAATTATAAAATCGCCACTTTATTTTTGATTTTTCCGGCCGCTTGTATTATGGACGTGGCCATGTTTTTTTATTCTTTTATCACCGGCTGGTGGCGGCAAGAACTTTTGGTTTATCGCTATTTTTTTCTGCCAAAAACTTGGGCTAAAATTTTGAAAACCAGACGGCTGGTTCAAAAGAAAAGAAAAGTTTCAGACAAAGAAATTATCAAGCGTTTTGTCGGTAAAATTGATTTTCAGGACATTCAAAATCCATTGCTGAAATATATCGCCAATCCGATTTTTAATTTGTATTGGCAAATTATCAAAAAAATAATTTGGTGGTAAAAATTTTCAGAATAAAAAAGTAGAGACGCGCAATTGTGCGTCTCTACTTTTTTATTCTATTTATGATTTCCACAAACCGTGGAGATTGCAGTATTCTCTGGCAATAAGATTTTTGGTATCAGGAATGCAAAATTCCGCTTCCGGTGCATCACCTGGTCTAAGATATTTGCGGTAAGCGGTATTGCCGGCAACCACTTGGATCCATTCAATGTAGTGTTTTTCTTCCATTGGATGGGCAACGGAGCCGACTTTGACTTTGACGCCTTGGTCGGTTTTTTCAATTACTGGGACGTGTTTTTCAAGGCTCGCATCAACGGTGTTTTCTTTTTGCAACTGCATCGGTTGGCCGCAGCAGACCAGTTCACCTACACCGGTATGCAAAACCTGGACAATATTACCGCAGACATTACATTTATAAATTTGGTTAATTTCAGTCATAATTTTTTAGCTAAGATTTTTTAACGAATAAGCCGCACCAGCAGCGACCTAGTTTTTGCCAATTATCTTGAGTTTTGAAATTGCATGGGCAAATTAATTCCAAGTCTCTTTGCCGAGAGCCATCACGTAAGCGGCAGGGGCAAAGCTTTAAGCCAAATTTTTTTTCATTGGCCAAAACGCCGTCAGCCACGCTGTCAACGTGATTTTGGTCGGGGTTTAAAGTAAAGTCTTTTTGGTCGATAAATCGTTGCCAAACTTTTTTTAATTCAGTCTTTTCCATAGTTATAAAGCCATAATGGTTTTAGCTTCAGCGACATCAACTTCGACGTAAGCTTTTTTAGCCTGACAAGTTGGACAAATTTCTGGTGCATTAATACCGTAATGGATGTCGTTGCAGACGTTACAGCGATAGAATTTTTTTTCGGGCATAGATTTTAGATTAATATTCTTCGCACTTGATTTGATAAAAAGCCGTCGGATGATTACAGGAAGGACATTCTTTTGGCGCTTCGGTGCCAAAATGAACATAGCCGCATTCGCGACAAACCCACCAGACTTTTTCTCCTTTTTTAAAGACCGTCCCGGCAGCCACTTGGGCCAATAATTTTTTATATCTTTCTTCGTGATGCTCTTCGGCTTTGGCAATGGCTCTTAAACGGTTGGCCACCAAGGGCAAATTGTCTTTATCGGCTTGGTCGGCAAATTCCGGATACATTTTGGTGTATTCATAATTTTCGCCATTAATGGCTGCCTGCAAATTTTGGGCGGTCGTGCCTAAAACCGTTGGGGTAGGGGCCTGAACAATAATTTCTGCCGCCTCGCCTTTAATTTTTTGAATTTCTTCAAATATTCTTTTGGCGTGTTCTTTCTCATTATCGGCAGTGATTTGAAAAATTTCGGCAATTTGTTCAAAACCTTCTTTTCTGGCAACCGAAGCATAAAAAGTATATCGGTTTCGGGCTTGTGATTCGCCAATGAAAGCCTTGGCGAGATTTTCTAAAGTTTTTTGCATAAATTTTAAGTTTATTAAATTATTTAAGATATCTTAATTTTAGCCTAAAATCTCAAACCTGGCAATTGACAAAATCCTTATTTTCTGGAAAGATTCTAGTGATTTGCCAATTCAAATTGAGCTCGAAACGCTGGGAACGAATGAATAAGGAGAAACTGGATGAGTACAATTGCGAACCCGAAGGATCTGGCCACGATTTTTGGCGCCAAAATAGAGGAACTGTTAAAGCGAGCCCAAAAGCCGGCCCTGGAAATTTGGTTTTTGGGTGTTGGTATCGTCGCCGTCTACCAGGCAAACGAGGAAGATGAGACGCGGTTTGTTATTTACTACGACAAGTCCTGGTACCAGCTTCTGCCCGGCTCAGAAGAAGTAGTGATTGCCGATGCGGCTTTTGCCATTGTCGGCGTTGGTTTGCTGAATCCGGGTCAGACTGACCAGGTTGAGCAGCTGCTTGACTTTGCCAAGCAGTATTTGCAGCCGGCGATCTGGAAAGATCAGTGGTCAAACCCGGCAGAATAGGGAGGACATGATGAAAATTCCTGAAGACCAACCGAGTTTTCTGAATCAGGTTCGGGAGTTAAGGCTCCTGAGTGGCCGGACGGCTTTGCGGATGTGGCAGTTGGCGGTCGGAGTGGTGGCAGTCGAAGAACAGGCCGAAAAAGACGAAATTCTGGCTTTTGGGCACTTCTTTATCTACTGGGACGACCGGTGGGAATTGAGCTGCCCAAGCGTGTCGAATGATTTATGCCTTCGGGGCGAAGAAGTCGAGAACTTTACTGACGCTGGTATCGGGGTTATGACCTGGTCGGGGATCAGGAATCTGCCCGATCTTTCGGACTTTGTCAAACAGCACCTGAAGCCGGTTGCGCCTTGGTATTCCAAGCCCGTTGTGGTTGAAATACCCAACCTCCAGCCGGACATGGCGTAATTGCACCTTGTCGGTCTTGCCCAAGCTTTTGCAGCGGCAAGACTCTTTTTTTACAAAAAATTCTTGTTTTTTTGGTCTAAATCAGTTAAAATTATAAGTATAAATTTATGAAAATTGCTATTGTTACTCCCACTTTTCCGCCGTATGCCGGCGGTATTGGTAATGTTGCCGCTTTTAACGCCAAAGAGCTGGTTAAACTTGGTCATGACGTAACTGTGTTTACACCTCATTACCAAGAGTTAAAAGAAGAAATTACCGATTTAAAAATTAAACGCCTCCAGCCGCTTTTTAAATATGGGAATGCCGCGTTTGTCCCGGCTTTGAAAAAACCGCTTTTGGGTTTTGAAATTATTCATCTGCATTATCCTTTTTTTGGCGGGGCCGAAGTAATTTGGCTTTGGCAAAAAAAATTTAAAAAGAAAGGCGTAAAAATCGTTTTGCATTATCATATGGATGTTATCGGTCAGGGCGTGGCCAAATTAATTTTTAAATTTCATAAAACTTTTTTATTGGAAAGAATGGTTAAAATGGCCGATAAAGTTATTTTAACTTCTTTAGATTACGGCAATAATTCCAATCTGGCCAAGTTGATTGCCAAACAGCCGCAGAAATTTGTCGAAGTGCCAAACGGTGTTGACAGCCATAATTTTTTACCCCAGCCCAAAGACCAAGAATTTTTAAATCGCCACCAAATTGCCGCTGACGATAAAATTGTTTTGTTTGTCGGCGGTTTGGATAAAGCCCATTATTTCAAGGGAGTTGAGTATTTAATTGAAGCAATGAGCCGATTGCGCCAGGCGCCTTATAATTGGCAGTTGTTAATTGTCGGAGCCGGGGAGCTAAGCCAGCAATATTTTGATTTAGCCAGCCAATTAATGATTGATTTGAAAACTGTTTTTACCGGTTATGTGCCAAATACTGATTTACCCAAATATTATAATTTAGCCGATGTGGTCGTTTTACCTTCGGTTGATAAATCAGAAGCTTTTGGTTTAACTTTGGTTGAAGGTATGTCTTGCGCCAAGCCGGTGGTAGCGTCCAATTTGGCGGGCGTGCGCAGCGTGATTGAAAATGGCGTTGACGGTTTGCTGGCAGAAATAAAAAATGCCGATGATTTGGCCACTAAAATAAATTATTTATTGGTTAATCCGGCGGTGGGAACGCAATTTGGTTTGGTTGGTCGAAAAAAGGTTGAAGAAAAATATGATTGGCAAATGATAGGCAGGCAGTTGGATGAATTGTATCAAAACCTAAGGAAATAATGCCAAAGTTTAAATATCAAATGTCAAATGAAATCTAAAATCCCAATAGCAAAGTAGTTTTGGATTTTAAACTTGGTCATTGATTTGATATTTAGATTTTGAAATTTATAATTTATGTCTAAAAAAGTTATCAATTGGCTTGCCGTTATTGCCTGGTTGGCCGTAATTTTTTATTTTTCCAACCAACCGAATTTAAAATCTGAATTTGAGCCGCTTTGGGATTTGATTTTTCGCAAAATTGCCCACATGGCTGAATTTTTTGTTTTAGCTTATTTATTTTTTAATGCTTTGTCCAAAAACAAGGTGTCTTTGAAAAAGAAATTATTTTTGGTATTGATTCTAACTTTTTTATCAGCGGTATTTGATGAATATCATCAAAGTTTTATTGCCAATCGAGTGGCCAGTCCAGTTGATGTTGGTATTGATAGTTTGGGGATTTTAGGATTTGTAATGTTGAAATTAATCGAGAAAAGAAATTGATTTTATTTTTTAAGGTTTAAAATAATAAAAACCGCCTATAAAGCGGTTGATTTTTTAAAATTATTATTTGTATTTTATTTTGAGATAAAGTAAAACTCCGGAGCAAACCAAGGGTAAAATATTCATAAAAACTATTAGCCGATCGGGTTTTTCAAAGCCGTATAGAATTAAAAAAATCGCTTGGAATAGTAAAATGATTACAAAATATAAAGACAGATCGTGAGTCTTTTTTGTTTTTAAACTGCGGTAGGTTTGGGGGATTAATCTGATTGAGGTTAGAATTCCCGCGATGACGCCAAAAATTGTTGCCAGCATATTTTTTATTTATTCTACTGTAGTGATTCTAGTTCTTCTAGACTAGTAAAAATTTTTAATCCTAAACTTTCAGCTTTTTCTCTCTCTAAATTAGCCCCGTTGCTTGGGGCAATAAAAAAAATTGCATCCGCCCACTGTTCAATCATATCTTCGCCATGAGCTTGGAATAAATCATAAGCAACAAACATATCTAAATTCCAGCCATTAAAATGAGTATGAGGCACATATGGTAAGTGGCCCAGTTTTAAAATTTTTTCACCAATTTTTCTGGCAGTTTCAATATTATTTTTGACTATGCTCTCGTCAGTATCTGTAATGGGACCGCAAACATAAATTCGAAGTTTTTTCATAAGTGCTCATTGATTTTTTAGCCAAATTATACTACCATAATTATATAAATGATATGAAAATTTGTCTAATACATAGCCTATATCAGCCATATACGCGGGGCGGAGCCGAAGTGGTAGTTGAGCTTTTGGTCCGGGAAATGGTCAAAGAAAACCACGAGGTGGTTTTGATTACGATTGGCAGAAATGATAGCGTGACGCGTGAAGGCAAACTGACAATCTATCGGATTAAGCCGTTTAATGTTTTTAATTTTTTGGATATTAATAAAAAGCCGGTTTGGCTTAGATATATTTGGCATCCGTTGGATGTTTTTAATTTTAGCAGTTATTTTAAAGTAAAAAATATTTTGGCTAAAGAAAAACCGGCAGTGGTGATGACTCACAATTTAAAAGGGTTGGGCTATTTGATTCCCCAAGCCATTAAAAAATCCGGTATCAAACATTTCCATACGGTTCACGATGTTCAGCTGTCGCGGCCTTCAGGCTTGATTTTGTATGGCCAAGAAAAACCGTTTTTGATTTTAGATAAAGTCTACGAAAAAACCGTTAAACGGCTTTTTGGCAATCCAGAGGTGGTAATTTCGCCTTCACGCTGGCTGATGGGCTATTATCAGGCGCGAGGATTTTTTTATGAATCAAAAAAAATGATCATGCCTAATCCGATTGTTTTCAAAAAAGTTGATAAAATCGAGCCAACCGCCAAAGCCGATGGAAAATTGACCTTACTTTTTGTCGGTCAGCTGGAAGGTTTTAAAGGCATTGTTTTTTTGATTAACGCTTTGAAAAAAGTCAAACCGCAAAATTGGCAGCTTTTAATCATCGGTACTGGCGCGACAGAAACAAAAGTTAAACAGCTAATTGAAGGGGACGATCGCTTTAAATTTATCGGCCGGGTGGAACAAAAAGCCCTGGTTGATTATTACCGTCAGGCCGATTTTACAATTGTGCCGTCGCTTTGCTATGAAAATTCGCCAAAAGTAATCGATGAAAGTCTGGTGGCCAATGTGCCGGTTTTGGCCGCTGATATCGGGGGAGTCTCAGAGATTGTCAAAGATGACTATAACGGTTTTACTTTTGCGCCGGGTAATGAGAAAAATTTAATTGAAGTTTTGGAACACTTTTTAAATCATCCCGAAAGTATTGAGCTTTTGAAAAAGAATTGTTTTATTTCCGTTCGTAATTTTTCCGTGGCTAATTATATCAAGCAACTTTTGAATCTATTATAATCAGTTTAAGTTTTTAGTGATTATAAATAAACTTTTTAATTTAGCTACTTTTGTAACCAAAAGTAGCCAAAAGTTTCGGGGTCGGCGATCCGCTATCTCGTTGATTGAATTTCATTTGGATTAAATTGGCGCTAAGCGCCGACCCCGAACCCCTAAATTTAGTTAAACTTTTTTATCAAAATTAATTTTTGAAAAAAATAAGATACCTACTGTAAGACTGATACCACTTGTTTATACTTGATGGTATTTTTTAATAAAAAAAGACGACCACAAGGACTGGGTAGTCTAAGTGATCGTTTCCGCTCAATGAACGGTTTGGAATTCTTCGGCGACGTTGGCCAGGACTTGGCAAGCGCCGTTTTGGTAGTCAGGGCAGGCGGTTTCGGTGCAGAAGTCTCTCACTTGGCAATTAGCGCGTTGGTGAGCAATTTCTAGCACTAATCTTGTCGGCACGGTTTGTACCATGTGGCAACCGGCCTCGCCCAATACTGTAGGTGTTACAGCCTTCTTCATTGGTAGACCCTCCCGGTTTTACCATTGCCGTTAACTTCATTTTGAACCCTAAAGTTTATTTTAGCAATAAAATTTTGTCAAGACCAATAATTGAGTATAAAAAATACCACCAAGACTTTAATGGTATTGGTGGTTGTTGAGTCAGTCAGATTCGACCGACTCGTTTTAGCAGGTTGACGATCGGCAAGATCGTCATTGTCCATCTGCTGATGACTTTTGCCTGGTCAAAGCCGCCAGGTCTTGGATACTCGGCACAGAGCCGATCATAGAGGTCCGGGCCCGATATTGAGCCGCTAGCGGCAAGGCAGAGCCTTGTCACGTGCATTACCTCGTAATCCTGGTACATTGCCATTGCCTCAATTAGGGCCGAAAAGAAACCTCTCAGTTCGGCGCAATCCACCCCGGCCAACTCGGCCACTATGTCCTCAGCTGGCCTGATTTCTTGTTTTTCCATGGTATTTCCCTCCGTTGGTTGTATACCAGGTTATTTATTATATCATTAATACTTTTATTTGTCAATAGTCTTTGTCTTTAAGGTATTGGAAGATGTAAATTTTTCCATTATCAATATTGTAAACTTGGTCAGCCGATGCTGTGGCTGATTCAACGATTTTTTCAAAATTGCCCCAGTATTTATTGATGACAAAATAGCTTTCTTCGACTTGGGCTTCAGCCATGGCTTTTTGCATGGTTTCTTTTTTTGCGCCCTGATAAACCATTTCCAAATAGTAGCTGTAAAAAGTTTGCGTGGTACCCATGGGCATTGAATAATAAAATTGATTATTGTAATACTTTTTAAAACCAAATTCTTTAATTGCCGCAGCGCCAATCATTTGATTGGATAAAACAATATGATTTGGTGTGCCGATTTGTTCAATTAAATTAACCGCTTTGATGTCGCTTGCTGACAGGCTGAAAAATTTCGCCGGTTCGTACTGATTTAAGCGAGGATAAGAAAAATAAAGCGAAATAGTCATGGCGCCGGCTAAACCAAAAACTAAAAATATTTTATGGTAAATGTCGTTTTTCCAAAAGGTTTTTATCAGCCAATAAAGACCAAGTAAAAAGAAAGGCAATAAAACATAAAAAGCTAAAATCAAAAGGCGTTTGACGAAATCAGCTTTGTCGTAATTTTGTAAAGCCGGAAAGCTGATAAAATATTTAGTCAAAAAGAAATTGGCAAAAATAATAAAAGCGGCGATTAAATAACCGGCGTTGTTTTTGAGCAATTTGTTTTTTCCGATATAAATCAGACCGATGATAATAACTAATCCGGCTAAAAATATTTTATTGGCATTAAACAAATAAGCCAAGTTTAACGGCAAATCGAATTTATCCACCCACCCCAGCCAAAAAAAATCAGCTTTGGTAAAATCCGGCCAAGTTAATGTCAAATCAGAACCATTGGCCAAAAACGCTAAAGGCAAAGTGAAAACAAAAACCAGGGAAGTGAAAAAATACAAACTGAGATATTGATTATAGCTTTTGTAAAAAACTTTAAACAGGTGAAGCAAAAAAACCGTGATTAACAGTGGCAAACCGGCCAGTGGGTGAATGGCCAAAACAGCTGCGGTTAAAAGATAAAGGATAATGACGCTGAGCAGATTGCGAAAATAAAGCAGTGAAAGTAAAATGGTAATAATAAAAAGTAAATTGGCCAGGTTTTGTGGTGCTGTCATGATAAAACCGGAATAGGGAATGACTAAAATTATTAGTGACAAAGCCAGGGCGTAATTTTTGCGCAACCAATGGCTGAAAACAAAAAAAGTAATAGTGGGCAAAAAAACTGAAAATAAAACCGGGACTAAAAATCGGTCAATTAAAGAAATGTCAATCAAAGTTAGTTTATTCAAAAAAACCACAATCGCGTATTGGCCAAGGTAATAAAGCGGCTTGGGGCTGATTGTGCCGGTTTGGGCAATTATTTTTTCGGTGGCTTGGTGAATAAACGGATCAAAACCGTAACCGATTTTATAAACAATCAAAGCGACGCTAGAGCTTAAAAAAGTATGAACCATGGTTAAAGCCAAAGGCAATTTGGTGCGAAATGAGCTAAGCAAATAAACCAGCAAAACAGCGCTGGCAAAAAAATACAATGGTAAAAATGCCCGATTAACCACTTGCCAGGGTGCTTGAATTGATTGGTCGGTTTGGCCTAAAAATAACAAGCCAAAGCTGCTGCCGGTAAGCAGCAGATAAATCAAAATCAATAAAATATTAATTTTTGGTTCCTGTCGTTCGGTAAATTTATCCAAATAGCCTTTGAGTAATCGCTTGAGGGAAAATTTTTCTTTAATTTCAACTTGGTAATAGGGGATAATCAAAACTCCCGGGATGACTAAAATTAAAAGAATAAATAAATAATCGTTAAACTGATAAAGATAAATCCAGCCCGCGCCAAAAATGGCGATTAAAGCTAATAAAAAAAGCAGGCCAAAAATCAGCTGCCAGCCTCTTTTTTCAATAAAAAGCGAACTAAAAATAAAACTGTAAAAGATTAAATAAAAACCGCCAAAGATTAGCCCAACCAGTAAATGTCTGCCTTGCAAGAAATTAAAAATCAGAGTCAAACAAAGTACCAAAGTGACAAAGAAATATTTAAGTTTGCTGATTTTTTCTGTCATATCTACAGTTTAGCACAAAACGGCTAATTTTTGCTATAATTAAACTATGCTTAAAAAACCAAAATTTTGGCTAATATTTTTGGCACTAATTTTTAGCGGGGTTTATTTTTGGTTGGCAACGCCGATCAAAACCAATACCAATCTCAGCCCGCGCTTTGATTGGCCGGATGAAACCGCCAATTATTATTGGGCTAAAAGCTATGCCCAAAGCGGTCAGTTGGCGGTTTTTGAACCGCTTAATTTGGTTGCCAAAAATCAAATTCATCCTCGAAGTTTCAATGTTTTGCCTGACGGGTCTTTGGTCCCTGGCAGTTTTTTGGGTTTGATTTTGTTTTACGGTATTTTGGCTAAAATTTTTAGCGTCAAGTTTTTGCTCTATTTAACTCCGCTTTTGGCCATTTTGGGCGGGCTGGCATTTTATTCTATTATCAAAAAAATCTTTGATCAAAAAGTTGCCTTGCTTTCAACCGTTTTAATGTATAGTCACCCGGCTTGGTGGTATTACTCGGTAACGCCGATGCTGCCAAACGTCGCGTTTGTTTCACTTTTGCTTATAAGCATTTATTTTTTATTTAAAGAATCAAAAAATAGTTTTTCTCCGGTTTTGGTTTCGGGCCTGCTTTTTGGTTTAGCGATTGCCATTAGGCCGGCAGAAATTATTTGGGTGGGATTTATCTATTTAATCATTCTGATTTATCTAAGGCACAAATTCACTTTTACCAAAGTCGCTTTATTTTTAGCGATTGCTTTTTTGGCAATTTTTCCGACTTTGTATCAGCAGCAAAATTTGTATGGCAGTTTTATGTCTTCGGGCTACGATCAGCTCAGTCAGCCGACAACCACTGCTGCTTGTCAAAGCTGTCAAATTGTTAAATCTTTGTTTTTACCCTTTGGTTTTAGTCCTTATTTAGTCGCCTATAATTTTTGGACGCACTTTTTGAGCCGGTTGTGGTGGCTTTCGCTTTTGGCGCTTTTAGGCTTGATTGCTTTTTTAACCAGTCCCGGCAAACAAAAAGATGAAATTTTTGGTTATATTTTAGTCAGTTTGTTTTTGTTTATTTGGCTTGGCGCTTATTACGGCAGTTGGCAATTTTCCGATTTGCTGACTGTCAGCCTTAATACTTTGGGCGTTTCTTATGTTCGGTATTGGTTGCCGCTTTATTTGTTGTCTTTACCGTTTATCGCTTTTGGCTTGCTTTGGCTGACCAGTTTTTTCAAAAATCGGTTTAAAAATTTGGCTTTGGTATTTTTATTGCTTTTGATTATTTATCCTAATGCCAAGCTGGTTTTATTTGAAAAAAGTGATAGCATTATTTTAGTCAAAGAAAGAATCGGTTCATATAAACAAATTGCCAGTCAGGTAATTAATGTCACCGAACCTGAGTCGGTAATTATTACGGTTCGTAAGGACAAAGTTTTTTTTCCGGAAAGAAAAGTAATTCACACTTTTGATTCTTTGCCAAAAAACCAAGAGCTTTTGGGAATAATTCCTGATTTGGCTAAGTTGGTGCCGGTTTATTATTATGCCTTAACCGCTGAAAACAATTTGCAATTAGCCAATAATTTACATTTGGTATTAATCAAAAATATCGGTTCGGAAGTTTTATACCGAGTAATTTTAGAAAATAATAATTTAGTTTTAACACCGTAAAATGTTGACCAATAAATCAAAATTTGACCAGCATAAAAAAATTCTTAAAATTATTCGTCTAATTTTAACTTTGGGTTTGGTGGCTTTGCTTTTTTGGCTGACAAATAAAAATTTTGCCGGTGGCGGCAATTTGGTCGTCCAAGCAACTTTTGGCAAAGATAAACCAATGATTTCGCAACTGGGGCCCGAAAGCCGACTGAGAACCGAAGCTGATTATCAAACGGTTTTGGATGACCAGGTTTACTTTGATTTGCGTTCAATGCCTTGGTTTTCTAAAATTAGAGTCAGCATGGTTTTTTTACCGGTTTCTCGGAGCTTAGACGGTCTTGGCGCTCAAACCGGTCCGGGTTGGCAATATGATGTCAAAAAGCCGCTATTGGTTTCGGATTTGGGCGCTGGCTGGCAAAAAGCAGTTTTTGATTTTGAAAGAGATAAAGTTTATCATTCAAAAAATGTGGAAAGATTTTTAATTTTGACCAAGCCGACCAACCAGACTAGCGGGGAGCTAAAAATTAAATCAATTGAAGTAATTTTAAGCCGATGAAAATGAAATTAAATCTTTTGGATCATCATCATAATTTTTGGCTTTTAATTGGTCAAATGGTTTTTCGCTTTGCTTTGATTACTTTTTTGATTTTATTTGGCCTGGATTTTATTTTTCCCGGTTTTGTCACCAATTGGTTTAATCCGATTTGGTTTTTGCTTTTGGCACTTTTTAGCGTTATAATTTTTCAAGATAAATAATTAATAAAAATATTTTATGATTGATGGAGTAAAAATTAAAAAATTAAAAGTCATGCCAGACGACCGCGGATTTTTAATGGAAATGATGAGAAACGACGATGAAATTTTTGAAAAATTCGGCCAAATTTACATGACGGGTGTAAAAAGAGGCGTGGCTAAAGGTTGGCATTATCACAAAATTCAAAATGATCATTTCGTTTGTGTTTTGGGCAAAGCTTTGGTTGTGCTTTATGACGCCAGAAAAGATTCGCCGACGTTTGGGCAAGTCCAGGAATTTTTTCTCAGCGAGCCCAAGCTCGAAGGCGAACAAATTTTATTAAAAATTCCCAAAGGCGTTTATCATGGTTTTACGGCAGTTGACTGCGATTGGGCAAGAATTATTAATATTCCCACAGAAAGATATGATTATCAACAGCCAGACGAACATCGTTGTGCTTGGAATTCGTCCGAAGTGCCGTATCAATGGCCCAAAGAAGTTACCATGGGTGGTTAATTATTATGGAAAAAATTTATAAAAAATTAGTCCGTGATAAAATTCCCCGAATTTGCGAAAAAACCGGAGAAACACCAAAGTATTTTGTTTTAAGCCAAAATCGATTTAAGGCTGAGTTAAAAAACAAACTATTGGAAGAAGCCAATGAATTAGCCAAAGCCAGGCCCGATGAAATTAAAAATGAAATTGCCGATGTTTATGAAGTTTTACTAAACCTGGCTAAAACTGCCAAAATTCCTTGGTCGCAAGTAGAAAAATTCCGAATAATCAAAAACCAAAAGCGGGGGAGTTTTAAAAAGCGCTATTTTTTGGTCAGTACTAAAAAATGAAAGCCATCAACTTAGAATCGAAAAAAGTAACGGCGATATTTTTTTTATTTTTAATAGCGCTGACTTTTTTTCTTTATTGGCCGAATTTGTCGGCTTATTTTGTTTCAGATGATTTTGAGTGGATTTACGCCAGTTACAACAAAAATCCTCTGACTTTTTTTGTCACCAATTCTTTTGGCCAAACCGGTTTTGGTAATTATGGACCTTTGGTTAATTTAGCTTACTATTTTTCCTATCAGCTTGGCCGGCTAAATCCGCTGCCTTATCATTTGTTTAGTTTGTTTTTTCATTTAGGCAATCTAGCTCTAATTTATTTTATTACCAAACATTTTTTTTCTAAAAAACCAGCCATGCTTGCCGCTTTGGGTTTTGCCGTTTATTTCAATAATGCCGAGGCGGTGGCTTGGATTGCCGCCATTCCGCACGTGATGGCGACGTTTTTTTATTTATTGTCAGTATTTTTTTGGTTGAAATTTTTTCAAACCAACAAAAACATTTTATATCTTTTTTCGCTTTTGGCTTTCATTTTTGGTTTACTAACCAAAGAAATAATTATTACTTTGCCAATTATTATTTTGATTTTGTCTTTGATTCAAAGTCAAAGTAAAAATATCAGGCTTTCTGCCAAAAAGATATTTTTTTGGCTAAGTTATTTTTTGGTTTTGGCTTTGTATTTATTTTATCGCCAAAAAATTACCGGTGTTATGTTTGGCTATTATGGCCGCAGTCATTTTGATTATAGTTTGATTGAATATCTAAAAAACGTTTTTTCTTTGTTGGTTTCCTTGGTTTCTTCTGGTCAATTTCGGTCAAAATTAATCGCTTTGTTTAGTAATCATTTAGTTTTTGCGGCGATTGGTTTTGTGGCCTCATTTTGCTTGGCTTTATTATTTTTGGGTAAAAAGAATCTAAAATTATTTTTTGCTTTTATTGTAATTTTTGGGGCAGTACTTTTGCCCTATATTTCTTTGTTAATGAATCCGCTCAATAATGAAGGGGAGCGCTATTTATATCTGCCAGCAATTGTAGTTTTTATTTTTTTGGCTCTAGCTTTGACAAAAATTAAAACAAAAATTATTTGGTTTTTATTGCCCTTGGTTACGGTTTTATTTTTTACTTCCGGTTATCTACTTTTGGCCAAAAATAATACTTGGCAATTGTCCGGTACCATTGCCAAACAAATTGTCAGCAATTTTTCGGGCGTGGTTGACTTGAATCAAAAAGATAAAGAAATTTACTTTCTTTATTTGCCGGATAATTTAAACGGGACACAAGTTTTTCGTAATTCAATCAAGCAAGCGATTAAACTTAATTATCCTGATTATGATTTAAAAATCACGGTTTTGTCAGTTTACATTATGCTTGACCAAAATAATTGGCAGCAACCGCTTTTTGCCTGGAAAAATTACAAAACCAATAAAATTTTAGGCAAAACAATTTCTGGCCAAAAAATTATTACCGGTTTTGACCGGCGGGAAAGCGACGATTTGATTTTTGAGCTTTGGGGCTACGATTATAAATATTTTTACACCGATTCGATTTTTATTGAATTTAAAGATAGTTTAATCTGGCGACTCCAAAAAGAAAAAGTTTATCTTTTGTATTTTGATCAAGGCCGGCTTAAGTTGTTAGATTATCAGCAATCGCCATTTGCAATTATTTAATTTTTGGCTTGCTAAATGCCCAAAATTTTGATAAAGTTTTTAGGGGATTAACTATTTAAATTCTAAAAATATGGATGAAAATTGCATATTTTGTCAAATTATTTCGGGCCAAATTCCAAGCACCAAAATCTACGAAGATGACAAAGTCTTGGCCTTTTTGGATATTGCTCCGGTTAATGATGGCCATACTTTAGTGGTGCCCAAAAAACATTATGTCAATTTGGAAGAAGTACCAGAAGCTGATCTTTGTGAAATTATCAAAGTGGTCAAAAAAATTGGCAAAGCTTTCAAGCAAGGTTTGGGTGTTTTGGGCTACAATATCAACGAAAACAATGATCCAATTGCCGGTCAGATTATCCCGCATTTGCATTTTCATATTATTCCGAGAATCGAAAACGATGGCTTGCAACTTTGGCCGCAGCGAAAATATCCCAATGGCACCATGCAAGAAGTAGCTGATCAAATTAAAAAAGCTTTATAAAAATATGAAACTATTAGTCACCCCGCAAAACTCGTTTCACTCGTTTGCGGGGCACGCCGGCGGCGTTTGATTCCTAATATTTATATCTAAATTATATGAGTAAAATTTTAGTCACAGGCGGTGCCGGATTCATCGGCTCAAATTTTATCCAATATTGGTTTAAAAATCATCCCCATGATGAAATTATTAATTTGGATAAATTAACTTACGCCGGTAATTTGGAAAATTTAAAAGCGGTCGAAAAAAATCCAAATTATAAATTTGTTTTAAGCGACATTTGCAATATTGACGTGGTGGCAAGTTTGGTTAAAGATTGCGACGTCATCGTTCATTTTGCTGCCGAATCGCATGTTGACCGATCAATCATTGATGCCGGTGAATTTGTCAAAACTAATGTCATTGGCACGCAAATTTTACTTGACGCGGCTAAAGATTACGACAAGCGCTTTCATCATGTTTCAACCGATGAAGTTTTTGGCGCTTTGAATTTGGATTCAAAAGAAAAATTCAATGAAAATACGCCATACAATCCACATAGTCCGTATTCGGCCAGCAAAGCCGGTTCGGACCATTTAGTGCGGGCGTATTTTGATACTCATAATTTACCGGTGACAATTTCTAATTGTTCAAACAATTTTGGCCCATACCAATTTCCGGAAAAATTTATTCCGCTGATAATTACCAATCTTTTGACCGGTAAAAAAGTGCCGGTTTACGGCGACGGCCTTTATGTTCGCGATTGGCTTTTTGTTGATGACCATTGCCAGGCAATTGATTTGATTTTGCAAAAAGGCGAGATTGGCCAGACTTATTGTATCGGTGGGATGACTAAAGACATTAATAATTTGGAAATTGTCAAAAAGATTTTAAAAATTTTGGGGCAAGACGAATCAATGATTGAATTTGTCAAAGATCGCCCGGGTCATGATCGCCGTTATGCCGTTGATTGGTCAAAAGCCAAAAAGGAACTTGGCTATCAGCCGCAGCATGATTTTGATCAATATTTGGCCCAAACCGTAAAATGGTATCAAACTAATCAAACTTGGTGGCAAAAGGTGAAATCCGGTGAATACAAAGAATATTATCAAAAACAATACGGAGGCAATAACTAATGAAGGAAAGCGAGATTTTAAAACGGATTTATCCATCGGTTGTAACTTTTGTTGGAAATTGGCGTTCTATGGTTAAGGAGGTAGGCGAGTATAAGCTTAAAGAAATTTCATTGTTCGTTACCGCCGCCAATTACACGGAAAGAAAAAAAATTTATCAGGCTTTGGAAAAAACTTCGGTCCAAAAAATTCCCCATGTTCATATCCGCCACGACATGAGAGAAGCCGAAATGGATTATTTAGTCTCTCGTTTTCAGTCTAAAGTTTTTACGGCTCATGCCCAGTATTTTTTGAAATATTTTAAAAATTCGAAGTATCGAAAAAATATTTTCATTGAAAATAATAACGGCCAGTCGACTATTAAAAATATTTCCGATTTGAAATTAGCCGGTGGCTGTTGTATTGATTTGGCTCACTTTGAACAATTTCGTTTTAAATCAAAAAAATATTATGAATTAACTAAAGAGATTGCAAAGATTTATCCAATTGGCTGTAATCATCTGAGTGCCGTTTTGCCGGATGGTCAAAGTTGGCACCGCGTTAAACAAATTTCTGATTTAAACTATCTCAAAAATATTCCCCAACAATATTTTTCTAAATATATTAATTTGGAGCTGGCTAATCCAATTAAAGAGCAGCTGGAATTCAAAAAGTATATTGCTAAAATTTTAACAAAACAATGGAACAAAAAATCTTAATTTTAGGTGCTAACGGCATGCTTGGCCACGAGCTGGCTAAAACTTTTGCCGATCAAAAGCCGATTCTTTGGGATCAAAGTAATTTAGATATTACTAAAGAAAAAGAAGTGCAGCAAAAAATCGAACAATTGGCGCCAACTTTAATTCTAAATGCCTCAGCTTATACTGACGTTGACTGTGCTGAAAAAAATCAGGATTTGGCCAAAGCCGTTAATGGTTATGGCGTAGGCTATGTGGCTAGTGTCGCCGAAAAGCTTGGTGCTGTTATGGTTCATTACAGCACGGATTATGTTTTTGACGGCACAAAAAAACTAGGTTATATCGAAACTGATTTACCTAATCCGTTGGGTGTTTACGGCCAGTCAAAATTATTAGGTGAAAAATTGTTGGTTCAAAATTCCCAGATGTATTATATTATTCGTTCATCCTGGCTTTTTGGCGAATTTGGCCTGAAAAATTTTGTTAAAAGGATTTTGACAAAAGCTCAAAATCAACCTAAGCTAAAGGTAGTTAATGACCATTTTGGCAAACCAACTTTTGCCAAGGATTTGGCCGACAGAACCAGAGAAATCGTTGACGGTTTAAAGCCTTGCGGAATTTACCATATCACTAATGAAACTCCGTCGGGCGGTATTACTTGGTATGATTTGGCCAAAAAAGCCATTGAGCTTAAAGGTTTAAAAAATGAAGTTGTCACTTGCAGTTCGGCTGAATTTCCTCAGCCCGCACCGCGGCCGCAGTATGGGGCTTTGATCAATACTAAGCTGCCGCCATCACGCGACTGGCAGGCTGCTTTAGCCGAATATCTAAATTCAATTGATTAATTTTTTAAACCTACTAACCTATAACCTAACAACCTAAAACCTAGCAACCTAAAGCCTAATAATCTACAGCCTAACCTATGAAAGGAATAATTTTAGCCGGTGGCACTGGTAGTCGTTTAGCGCCACTTACCAACGTAACCAATAAACATCTTTTGCCGGTTTATAATAAGCCAATGATTTATTATCCGATTCAGACTTTAGTTTCGGCTGGCGTTAAAGATATTATGATTGTTTCAGGCAAAGGCCATGCCGGTCAGTTTTTGGAATTATTAAAGTCCGGTAAAGAGTTTGGCGCCAATTTTTCCTATGGTGTTCAGGAAGAAGCCGGCGGCATTGCTCAGGCTTTGGGTTTATGTGAAGATTTTTCCGACCACCAAAAAATTGTGGTAATTTTGGGGGATAATATTTTACAGGATAATATTGCCGGCGCGGTTAATGATTTTGAAAACCAGGCCAAGGGCGCTAAAATTTTTCTCAAAGAAGTGGAAAATCCAAAGTCTTTTGGCATTGCCGAGCTGAGTGGTGAAAAAATTAAAAGTATTGAAGAAAAACCAAAAGAGCCAAAAAGCAATTTAGCGGTGATTGGCGTTTATATGTTTGATAGCCAGGTTTGGGAAATAATTAAAACTTTAAAACCTTCCGGCCGCGGCGAATTGGAAATTACCGATGTTAATAATTTTTACGTTAAACAGCAAACCATGACTTTTGAAGTTTTGAAAGGCTGGTGGGGCGACGGGGGAGAATCGTTTGACAGTTTGCTCAAAGCCGGCAATTTGGTTGCGGGAAAATAATTTTTAGTTTATTTAATAAAAAATCCGGTCGCCTACAGCGACCGGATTTTTGTAGGGATTGAAAAATCTTTATTGTAATTGGAGCGAGTAGATACCCCAGAGATTAGCGGCGCTAGTTTTGAAATATAAATTTTTTCCAGAGTCATCAATAAAAAAATCTTTTATTTCCGGCAGCTCGGCGATTTTGATATCATTTCTTGGTTCCAAAAGGGAAGCTTCAATTGAACTGATTTTATTTTCCACTTGATAGATTACATATTTATTGGTTGGGTACCATTTGGCATCGTTAATGATGCTACCATAGCGGGTGATCAGACTTTTTTGCTGAGTGACCAGATCAAAAGTCCAAATTTCAAAATCAGTCAGGGCTAAAAGATTTTTTTCATCTTTTGACCAAAAGATTTTTTTAGCTTGATCTTGCAAGGTAATGTGTTTATTAATATCACCATCGGTAAAAGCTTGGGTATTGATCAAAAATAAATCGCCGTTTTTTTGGTCAGATAAAACTAAGTAGTCAGCCGGTGATGGCAAAAGACTGAATTCGTTATTCAAAGTCAATCTAATTTTTTCGATTTTATCAACCGGTTGAGTTGGTTTAATGACGTAGGCCTTGTTTAAAAAAGAACCGTTATCGGTTTGACTGATGTAGTAAATTACCGCGCCTTTGGCCTGAAAATCTTTAATTTTTTCAGTAATTATCGGTTTAGCCAAGCTATTTGCCAAATCAATTTGGTAAAGATTATCCTCGTTTAAACCATAAAGATAACTTTCGTTGGTTTCATCCCAGGTAATTTTTTCAAAATTGATTTTACTGATATCGGAAATCTTTTTAATTTTTAAAGTATCTATGTCATCAATTAAAAAATTATTGAAATCTTTTTCGGTACTTTTTAGTAATAATTTATTTTGATTTTCAGACCAATCAACTAAACTTAAACCGGATTTTTTTTGGTAATTAAATTCGCTGATTAAAAAATCACTTTTATTATTTAAATTTAAAAGTCTTAATTGCTCGGTTTTATCTTTGATTATCGAATAAACAATTTTATCTTGGCTGGGCGAGAGACTGAAAAAATTAATATTACCCAAAACCAAACTGATCGGCAAATTATCTTTGAATAAAACTATGTCTTTGGCAAAAGTCGTTAAATTACTTTTTACCTCCAGATTTTTTTGCCAAGGATGGTAACCTTCTTTTTTAACTTCAACTTGGTAAACGTCAGGGATTAAATTCGGAAATCTGGCCGGAGTTTCATTTTCGTATTTGCCGTTGATCAAAATCATAGCTTGCTTTGGCCGGGAATCAATATACAAAATTCCGGTTTTTTCGATTCGGTGCCGCTTTAGATTATAGCGGTAGCCGGCGGCATAAAAAGTGACAATTGGTGTGACGATTAGAAATACGGCAATAAAGCTTAAATAGAGAATTCGGCGGTATTTTAAAGTCATAAAGTAGCTTGCAAAAAATGGGTTATTATAGTAAAATTAAAAAGTATAATTTAGCCAAAATTTGTTTGATTTTTGGCTTTTAGTAATCTTAATCAATTTTAACAGAATTTTAAATTATTTGCGAATATGAGTAATTATTTAATTACCGGTTGTCAAAAATTAAAAGGAACTCTAACTACCAATACCTCCAAAAATGCCGCTGTTGTTTTGCTCAATGCGGCGCTTTTAAATAAAGGTAAAACTACGCTTTATGGCGTGCCAAAAATCGAGGAAGTTTACCGGATCATTGAAGTATTGCAAAGTATCGGGGTCAGTGTCAAATGGATTGGCAAAAGAGATTTACAAATTGTGCCACCAAAAAAAATTAATTTGGATCAGATAAATTATGAGTCAGCCGTCAGAACCAGAAGTATTTTGTTTTTGCTGGCTATTATGATTCATTGGCAAGATAAATTTATCGTGCCCCAACCTGGTGGTTGCCGGCTAGGTAAACGAACGGTTAAACCGCATCTTTTTGCTTTGGAAAATTTTGGTATCAAAATCGAAACTTTGAGAAAATTTTATCAAGTGTCAGCGGCTAATTTGCATCCAGCGGCTAATTTGGTCTTATATGAATCAGGCGACACGGTCACGGAAAATGCGATTTTGGCGGCGGCTAAAATTCCCGGCAAAACCGTAATTAAATTTGCTTCGGCTAATTATCAAGTTCAAGATCTTTGTTACTTTTTGGAAAAACTCGGAGTTAAAATCAAAGGTATTGGTACAACCACTTTGGAGATTGAAGGCAAAAAAAATATTGATAAAAACGTTAGCTATAACCTGACGGAAGATCCGATTGAAGCCATGCTTTTTATCACTATTGCCGCTACGACCAATTCGGAAATTACCATCAAGCGTTGTCCGATTGAATTTTTAGAATTGGAATTATTAAAACTGGAAAAAATGGGTTTTAAATATAAAATTTTAAAAACCTACAAAGCCAAAAACGGCAAAAGTATTTTGGTTGACTTAAAAACTTTCAAAAGTCACCTGGTTGCTTTGGAAGAAAAAATTTCAACTCAGCCTTATCCGGGTTTGAATATTGATAATTTGCCGTTTTTTGCGCCAATTGCCACTCAAGCCAAAGGTACAACTTTGATTTTTGACTGGGTTTATGAAGAGCGGGCGATTTATTTTACCGAGCTGAATAAATTGGGTGCAAAAGTAGTTTTGGCCGATCCGCACCGGGTTTATATTACCGGTCCGACCAAATTAAGAGCCAATGAAGTGGTTTGTCCGCCGGCTTTGAGACCAGCTGCCATTTTAATTCCGGCAATGCTTGCCGCTGAAGGCAAATCAATTTTACGCAATGTTTATTCAATTGAGCGCGGCTATGAAGATTTATGCAGCCGCTTGCAAGCGATCGGCGTTAAAATTGAAAAAATTGATTAATTAAAAGACTTTGGTCTAAATTAAATAAATAAAAAAATGTTTTTAAAAGAAAAAATCAGTTTATTAAAATCAAAATTGGTCAAAAGAATTTCTACCACTTATTTAGTGGCCGCTTTGATTATTGTAATTTTTGTTATTGGTTTTTCCCTGGGTCATTTGCAAGCGCAAATGAAAATTAATAAACCTGGTGGTCAATTAGTTAACGCTGACAAGGCTTTACCCGACTATTTGACCAAAGATGTGGATTTTAAAGAATTTTGGCAAGTTTGGCAGTATGTTAAGGAAAATTACGTTAAATCCGATGTTTCCGACAGCCAGCTTTATTATGGCGCCATGGCAGGCATTGTCGCTTCGCTCAAAGATCCTTATTCGGTTTTTCTCAATCCGGAAGTTTCCAAAAAATTTGAAGAAGAACTATCCGGCAGTTTTGAGGGTATTGGCGCTGAAATTGGTATTAAAGATGACAGGTTAACCGTAATTGCCCCTTTGCCGGGTACGCCAGCCGACAAAGCCGGTTTGCAGGCGGGGGATAAAATTTTTGCCATTGATGGTAAAGACACCACCGGCATTTCAGCGGATTTTGCCGTCAGCCTAATTCGCGGCCAAAAAGGCACAAAAGTTAAATTAACAATTGTCAGTAACGGTAGTAGTGAGCCAAAAGAAATTTCAATCACGCGCGATCGGATTGAAATTGACAGCGTAAAATTTTCTAAAAAAGACAGTACCGGCAAAAGCGAAACGGATGAAGGTTTTTCCTTAAAAGACGGAAATATTGCTTATATTGAACTGCTTTATTTCAATGAAAATACTCTGCCAGAGTGGAATCGAATCGTCCAAAAAGTTTTGGCTTTGAATCCGAAAGGAATAATTTTGGACTTACGCAATAATCCGGGCGGATTTCTAAACACGGCAATTGAAGTGACAGGCGAATGGGTTGATAGTAAAAATGTGGTTTCCGAGCGGCTGCGCAACGGTGAAAAAATCGATCACAGTGCCGACCGCCAACCCAGGTTTGCTCAAATTCCCACCGTGGTTTTGGTTAATGGCGGCAGCGCTTCTGGTTCGGAAATTGTAGCCGGTGCTTTGCAGGATTATGGTTTGGCCAAGCTGGTTGGCGAAACGACTTTTGGTAAAGGTTCGGTTCAAGATTTAAAAAGTTTTCCCGATGGTTCTTCGGTTAAATTGACAATTGCCGAATGGCTCACGCCAAACGGTAAAAATATTAACGAGCAGGGGATTAAACCAGACGTAGAGGTAAAATTGACCGCCGATGACGTTAAAGCCAATAAAGACCCTCAATTAGATAAAGCTTTAGAGATTTTAAAAGCTTTGACTAAATAATTTTTCTCTTCTATGAAAATAGCTATTGACCCCAAAAAAGAAATATTTCGTTGGGGTCCAATTGACGGTAAACTGATTTACCCGGACTTTTTTAATATTGCTTTCACGAAATTTCCAAAAAATTTTACCAGCTGGCCGGATGTTTTATGGCTAATGGAGAAAGAGAAAATGACCTGTGTTCTTGAAAATGATAATTTAGTCAAAAGCGGCCAAAAGAATTTTTATCGTTTTGTTGTTAATGATAAAAAATTTAAAAAAAATTATCTTCATTGGCAAAAGATTTTAAAAAACTGGTTGCAACTTCAAAAAACATTGTCAGCTGACCAGCTAAAAAATTTAACAAACCAAAAGCTATATGAGGTATTCAAAAAGTGGTCTGGCAACTATTTGGATTTTTGGACAATTGGCTTATTGCCAGAAATTGCAAATTACGGCAGCGAGATAATCTTAAAGGAAAAATTGCAAGTTTTAATACCCAAAAAAGATTTTATTCATGTTTTTGAAAAATTATCCGCGCCAGACAGGCTTTCGTTTTATCAAAAAGCCGATTTGGATTTATTTAAGCTAAAGAAATTTATTGGTAATCCAAAAATTTTTGACCAAAAAATAAGTCATTATCAAAAAAATTATTTTTGGATTTTAAATAGCTATCATCACACGCAAATTTTAACCAAAGATTATTTTAAAAAAGAATTATTAAAACATTCGGGTCAAAATTTAAATAAAAAAATAAATGAGCTTGAAATTTATTCTAAAAAAGTTAAAAAAACAAAACAAGATTTGGTTAAAAAATATAAAATTGACAATGAGGTTGTAAAAATCGCTAATCGTTTGGCTTTTTGTATTTGGTGGCAGGATTTGAGAAAGTATTATATTTTTTTAGCCAATTACCATTTGGATTTATTTTTAAATGAGTTTTCAAAACGATATTTGGTTGATTTTAAAAAACTTCAATATTACGGCGGGCTTGAGCTGTTGGCTTTGGCTAAAAATCAAGTCAAAATTTCTAACCAAGAAATTAATCGGCGGCGTAAAAATTTAGTTGTTCATTATTCAGAAAGCCAAAACTCTTTAGAATATATTTCCGGCGCGCCAGCTAAAAAAATTATCAATCAATACAAAAAAAATAGAATCACTTTAAAAACAAAGGAATTTAGGGGTTTGGTTGTCAGTCGCGGTAAAGTAGTAAAAGGCAGAGTCAGGATTTTAAAAAGCGCTGCTGATTTTTCTAAAATGAAAAAAGGTGAAATTTTGGTTACCCCAATGACGGCACCCGATTATATTATGGCAATTAAAAAAGCCTCCGCCATTGTGACTGATGAAGGCGGAATGACAAGTCACGCGGCCATTGTTTCGCGGGAGTTAAAGATTCCTTGCGTCGTGGGCACTAAAATCGCAACTAAACTGTTAAAAAATGGTGATTTGATTCAAGTTGATACTAGTCAGGGTATAATTAAGAAAATAAATAGTTAATATGGCAAATCAAAAGACTGATTGGCGACTTTACGAAAGGGATTTAATCTGCCCTCAAAGTATTTCGGCCTATCTTGATTTAATCTATTTAAAACAAAGCAAAAAATATCCATACTTGGCCAATCATTATGAAGTTTTGACTTTTGAAAATGGTTATCTTTGGTGGGCAAGAGATGCCAAGGCAATTAAAAAAACGGCCAAAAAATGGATTAATGGTTGGTTGGCTTCAGAAATAAAATTTAATGAGTTTTTGAAGCTTTTCAAAAATTTGGAAACCAAAACAAAAAATATTTTGCCACCGCTGAAAAATGTAAAATTAAAAAGTATTACTGATCAAAAGCTGTATTCTCTGTATGAGCAGATCAAAAATATTTTTTTAAGCAATATTGTTTTTAATGAATACGGTGTTGATTTGTTTGATGATTTTTTTGATCAAGTTTTTGCTGAAAAATTAAAAAAAATAACCAAGAACAAAATCGGCCAAACTGAATTGACCAAACTTTTGACGCCGGCTGAAACTACGGAGAGTTTGAATTACCAAAAGAAAATTTTAGAAATTTCTATTGCTAAAAATTATTCGGCAAAAACTTTAGGGCAATTAGCCAAAAAATTCAGTTGGATTGCTATGGGTTGGGATGGTAGCAATGAGTTAAATTCGGCTCAGGTTAAAAAAGATTTAGTCAAATTAAAAAAGATTAATCTCAGAGAGAGACAAAAAAAGTTGAAAGAGATTAATGATTTTTCCAAAAAGGTTAAAACCGAGCGGAATAAAATTTTAAAAGAATATAAAATATCACCAAAAGAATTAAAACCTTATTTTTATCTTTTGGATACCTTTGTAGTTTTACATGACCAAAGGAAAGAAAGCCAAATGAGGTGTAATCAAATTATTTTTCCGGTTCTTTTGCAAATGGCTAAAAGATTTAAAATCAGTTATAGTGACTTGTTATTTTATTTCAATGCCGATATAAAAAATTTGTGTTTAAAAAAACAAAAACTTTCTCAGTCTTTAATTAAAGAAAGAAAAAAAGGGATTACTTGGGTGATTAAAAACGGTCAAGTTCAAGAATTTATCGGACCACAGGCAAAAAAAGTTTTAGCCAAATTGGTTTTGGCCAATTTTAAATCTAATCACACTTCAGAAGTTACCGGTCAAGTTGCTTCTTTGGGAAAAATAACCGGTATTGCTTTTGTGACCAAAAGCGGTAAAGAAGCGGTTAAGTTTATTAAAAAAGGTGAAATTTTAATAACCACCATGACAACGGTTGATTTTTTGCCCGCAATGCGGTTGGCCGGTGCAGTTGTGACTGATGACGGGGGAGTGACTTGCCATGCAGCCATTGTTTCGCGCGAGCTTGGTATTCCTTGCATTGTTGGAACAAAATTTGCCACCAAGGTTTTTAAAACCAAAGATAAGGTTGAAGTTGATGCAAACAAGGGTGTAATTAGAAAAATAAGATAATTTTTTATGGATAAAAAACAAATTGAATCAGAAAAAAATTTAATGATTTCACAAATCAAGAAGTATTCTCCGATTTTTAAACGTTTTTTTGATATTAATTTGACACTTCGGCAATATTCGAAAGGTATTTATGATTTTAAGCTTAATAAAGTTTATATTAAAAGACAGGAAATTGTAAAAAAAGAAATTTTGCTTAAATTTAATACATTGTTTGGAAAAGATTGCCAAAAAAAATTAAATATTAATTTTACCGAACAATTAGCTATTAATATTGTTGACCATCATCAAGTTTTAAACCATCCATTGTTAATATCTGATAATGTCATTGCCAATGTTGGTAAATTTAATTGCAAAAAAAGGCAAGATGCAATCGTTGTTATTTCTAGTGGTGATGTGCCGCCAAATAATTATTTTAGTAAAAATGGTTTTCAATTCCACGAGAAAAAAGTTCCAATTTTTAGTAATAGCGAAAGTGAATCTAATTCCTGCCTTTTGCCCAAGAGAGATTTTAATTTTATAGAAAAATTAAAAATATCAAAAAAATGGAGTAATTTTACACCTGAAGAGAAAAATTTTTTGTTTGAACAATATAAAAAAATTTCAAGTTTAGATTTTTCAGGTTGTGCTAATTATAATGATCAAATCACAGTTATTGTTAATGATTCCTGGCACTATCTTTTTGAGGATAAATTAAGAAAAAATTTACCAGAACTTTTATATATAACCCAGGAAGAATTAACCACTAACTGTTTGCTAAAAATTTTGGATGATAAAAATTATATAACCGAGATTTTGTTTAATAAACAATTCAGAAATAAAGTACTAGATAATTTTCGAGGTATTGTGGTAACCTGGAATGAAAAAGAAAACAAAGGAACTCACTTTTTTTGGCGAAAACATCCTTTTGAGAATAGATTACTAAGGATGTATGTCCGAGACGAAGAGTTAGTTCCTTGTGATAAAGAGTTTGAAAATTTAAAGGTTAATTTTGAAAAAGAAGAAATAAGAGATTTGCTTATTAAAAAGGAAATTTTTCCCAGCCTATTTATGATTTTTGGCGTTTTAAACTTTTATTTTGGGATTAAACCTTTGGTTGGGCAAGGATCAATTATTTATTTGAATTTAATTAGGGATGGCTGGATTAACCTTTTAAAAGAGTCAGAATTTAAAGATGAGGTTAAAAATATTCAATCTTATGAAATTGATTATATGATTTCCGGCTTGGCTTTATTTTTTCAGAAAGCCGCTGGTCAATTTAAAACGCTATATGCCTATGACATTATTTATAATGGTGGAGTATCGGCAAAATATTTAGACAAGGCCTTTGAGATGAAATTTGGTGATTTATTGGCCATGTCAATCACTGGTACTTATGATTATATTTCTCAAAAATATATCCCAGATAACGAAAAAATAAAACCTAAAGTCACTGCTGATATTTTGGCGGAAAGCTTGATTGATTGGCTATAAATTTATGTATAATCATAATAAATTAAATAAGTATAAATGGGATCCAATTTTTACTCGCGAAGGCTTCCCATATTTTGTAGCCAGTTTATCTTTCGAAGGGTATGTTTTAGATATGAAAAAAAAGATTGGCTGGGGATATCGTGATCAGCTTTTAATTTCACAAGATAATATTTTAACAGTCTATGGTTCACAAAGGGATCAGAACAATTTTATTGCATTTTCTAAAAATAAAAATAAAGAATATTTTTCAAAAATAAATAGCATAATATTGTTTGAACTCAAGACGGCGCAAAAAACAGTTTTGAAAGTTGACAAGTTGCTAACTAAAGAAAATTTATCAGCTCCAGAAATGGTCGCGATTCTTAAGTTGATGTATAAAAGTTATCGTGGACTATATTCAGTCTATCGTTTTTCGACGGTTTTTGATCATTTTTATCAAGGAAAAAATAAAATTGAACTAGCTAAAAAATTTGCTTTAACAAAAGATCGATGTGGTAAATTTTTTACAAAAACCGACCGCACCACCCTGGAATTGATTAAGGAAAATTTGAGCCGAATTTTAGGTTTACCAAAAAATTTAATATTATTTATGAATTATCAAGAGCTTACTGGGTCATTACAAAACTCTAAAGCTTTTGTCGATATTAATGAGCTTAAATCGCGCTATCATTTCTATATTTTATTAGCTGTAAATAATAAAATAGATTTGGTCACTGGCAGTCAGGCAAAGTCTATTCAGAAAAAAATTAATTTTGTTGATTTTAAAAAAAATTTGAATTATTTTTCTGGCCAAGTGGCTTACCCGGGAAACGTAAGCGGTATTGTTAAAGTAGCTTACTCCATTAATGATTTAAAGAATGTCAAAAAAAATTCTATTTTGGTTACGCCGATGACGACGATAGCTTTTGTTCCTTTTTTAAAAAAATTCTCGGCTATAATAACAAACGAAGGTGGAATAACTTGCCATGCTGCGATTATAGCGCGAGAAATAAAAATCCCCTGCGTGATTGGCACTAAAATTGCCACGGAAGTTTTGAAAAACGGTGATTTGATTAAAGTTGATGGCCGGCATGGTGTGGTAACTATTGTAAATAAAAAATGATATGGCAAAAACACTTTATCTTTGGGATTTAGCTGGAACAATTTTTAATGAAGTGTGGGATGTAGTTAAAACTGGCTATCCAGACTATGAAGCTTGGGTTGAAGCACAACTTGGCAAGAAAATTAGTGAGGTTTCTGACCGGCAATGTGAAGAAATGTACGAGATCCCTTATAAACAAGGTTGGCATTTTCAACTTGACCTAAAGCCAGGAGCTAAAGAAGTTTTAACCTGGGCCAAACATAATGAGACGTTCAGTCAGGGAATGCAGGAACAGATAGATTGGCGGGCTCAGTATTTAACGCCGAGAGTTGGTTTTGATATCAGGAGATTTTTTCAAAAATTAAACTCGACCTTTGACTATGGTGAAACAAATAAAAAAACAAAAGAAATATTGACTGACTATTCGATTAAAAAGTATCAGGCAGGCTATAAAACAATCGTTTATGCCGATGACAAATTAACAAATTGCCAAGCTTTTATTGATGCGGTAGAATCAGTAAAGATGAGTTATCCTGATTTTTCCTATCGTTTGTACCATATTTTAAATGACAATTCGGGATTGGTAGAAAAAGACGGCTATTGGCAAATTGGTAGTTTATTGGATTTATTGGCTAATGAAAAAAATATCAATTATTAATTATGGATAAAAATTTACCAAATTTGAAAATTGTCAGTTTAACTAAATTAGTTTTGCATGAAAATGTTGATCCTAGTCGTATAAAACGATTAAGTGATAAGATTGGAAAAGACAAAATTTTTACTAATCCGCCTTTGGTTTCAGAAATTGGTCAAACCGGTAAGTTTGTGGTTTTGGATGGTGCCAATCGAACTACAGTTTTTAAAAAAATTGGTTTTAGAGAAATCATAGTCCAAATTGTTGATTATCAAAAATCAGGTTTAGAATTAAAAACCTGGAATCATTTAATCATTGGCATTAAGGCTAAAGATTTTTTTGAACAAATTAAAAAATCTGTTAGCAGATCAGTAATAAAAAAATTTAGATTAAATGGCAATAAAATTATTTGCCGCCCGATTGAAAAGAGACAATTTTTGGAATATATCAAGGCTTTGAATAAAATTGTTGATTTGTATGCTAATAATTATAAATTTTACCGTTTAGATAGTGCTAAAGATTTTTTAGCTTCTAAAAAAAGTAATACCTTGATTGTCTTTCCAAAATTTAAGCCGCAAGATATAATTTCAGTGGCCAAAAATAATTTAAAAGTTCCTTCTGGCATTACGCGGCATCTTATTTTTGGGCGAGCCTTAAGAATTGACTTGCCTTTAGAAATTTTAAAAAGTAAAAAGTCTTTAACCTGGAAAAATCAACAATTAAATAAACTGATTGCCAAAAGGTTTGAAGAAAATAAAATTCGTTATTATCAAGAATCAATTTTTATTTTTAATGATTAATAAATTTATGGATTTTGAAAAACTTTTTTTAGATCAAGCTAAAAGACAAAAAAGAAAAATTGCCGTTGCTATAATGAGGCCAATTCCAGAAACTATTGAAAGTTTTAAAAAAGCCTCTGATTATGCCGATATTGTTGTGGTCGGGGCCAAAATTGATGGTTTTGAAAATGTGGTTGAACCAGATTCCGATAAGGCCAGTAAAATTTTAATTAGATTGCTTAAAGAAAAAAAGGTTGAAGGTATCGTCAGGGGACAGGTCAAAGATTCCACAACCCTAGCTGAATTTTATAAGCAATTTGAGATGGAACCGGTGCCAAGTAATCGCAAGCTTTTCACGGCAATTTTAAGCAAGGGGCAATATTCATTTTTTTGCACTACTTGTTCGGTTTACCATGGTATGAATCTGGAGGATAAAATTTATGAAGTTGAACACACAATTAAACACATGAAAGAGCAATTTGGTATTGAACCAAAAATTGCCGTGATGGGAATTTTGCGGCCAACCAGCGTCCGAGGTAAATATCAAATGTTGGATAATATTACCGAGCAATGTGCAAAGTTTAATGAGTATCTCGTCAGTAAAGGCTACAACTCCAAAGAATATTACATGGAATATGAAACAGCGGTTTGGGAGGGTTGTAATTTGATTGTGCCCTCAACCGGTATTGTTGGTAATTCCTGGTTGAAATCGCTTCTCTATCTAGGTGATTGGAAATTTTTAGCTTGTAATCATCTTAACGTTGGGGATATTGTTTATGAGGATGGGACAAGAAACGAAAAGGACTATTTTTGGCATATCGTTCATGCTGTTGCTTTATGTAATAATAAAAAATAATTTTTTTCTATGAAACTAAGAGATTTTTTTCACGGAGATTCACCTGAAAATTTACAGCAAGCTGGTTATAATCCGGAATCTGAGACTGGTTCTGAAGTGCGGCAACTACATCAAAAGTTGTTAGAATTAGCCAATCGCCAGAGTGGGCACCTAGATTTAGAACCGCACGATAGGATTGAAGAACCAGAACCATTAACTAAAGAGCAGAAAGATACCAGGAAAAGAATGGAGTTGGTGGCTAGAAATATTATTGATTCATTTAACTTTGATCCCAAAAAGGAAAGTCTGACAGTTGTTACCGACACTGGTGTAATTGAAGCCCAGCCGGAATTAGTTGCGGCAATTTGGCAAGAGTTATTTCAAAGAACTGAAATTTCTCCCAAGTCAAAGGGTAATTTTAGAATTAGGGTTTTGCCCGAAACTCGGCGTTCGGCTGAAGATATGGGTGATTATTTGCTTGAAGAAATGGAACATCAACGCAATGCGCCAATTTTGATTTTAACTTCAATGTCGCGTTCCCACTCCAAAGAAACCGGTGCGGCAATCCGCAGCATCGCTGACCGTAGCCAACTTGATGCTGCTTTGGCTGATGCTAAATCAAAAGGCAATTTGCAAAATTTGGGTGATCAGCTAACCGATGAACAATGGGAAAAATTAAGTCAATTTTCTAAAGCTAACGGTTGCCGCTTGATATCTATTACTAAAGGTAAAAACCCGCACGAAATCCTTACCAAAGGTGCAGTTGAGGAATCAGTTGAAGCGATTTTAGAAAGAGATAATAAAGTTAATGAATTAATGAAAGATGTGGAAAAAATTCATATTACTTCGCCGGATGGTACCGACCTTTGGCTCAATCTTATTGAACAAACTAAAGGGCATGAAAGCGAAGATTTTTCTAAGCCGGGATCTTTGGGTAATTACCCGATTGGTGAATGGGCCTGCTCGCCTGATTGGAATGGCAGTGACGGAGTTTTAGTAATTAACGGACCGATTGGTGGTGAGCATATGCTAGACCAAGTTAAACAGTATGGTCCGTTAAAATTAAAAATTGAATCAGGCGAGGTTGTAGAAATTAACGGCCAGTCAATTAGTCAAAATTCCGGTAATCCTTTGATTGAATCGGTTAAGGCCTATTTAAATTCGGGCAATAATGATAAAAATCATGCTTATCGTTTAGCCGAACTTGGTGTCGGGACAAATACTAAAGCTTGTGAAGATAAACCCGACAATGATGTCGGTTCCAGTGAAGGTGAAAAAATTTATGGTACTTTGCATGTGGCGGTTGGCAGTAATGGTTCTTTGGGAGTACCCAAAAATCATCCAAGTTTTAATGCCGCTAAAGTCCATTGTGATTTTATTTTGATTGGTCAGATTAGTGCCGAATGTTTTAAAAAAGATGGCAGTAATTTTTATTTAATTAAAGATGGCCAACCTCAAGGCTATTAAAATATGAATAAAACAACTCTACCATTTTCTAAAATTAGCAAAAGCGATGTCAAAATCGCCGGTGGTAAGGGAGCGTCGCTTGGTGAAATGATTCAAAATAAAATTCCCGTACCAAATGGTTTTGTGATTTTGGCTGGTGCTTTTGATCGGTTTTTAACCGAAACTGATTTAAATGTGGAAGTGGAGTCATTATTTAATAAAATTAATTACAAAAATATCAATTCGGTTGATAAGGCGTCAAATATAATTCGCGATTTAATTCATGATGCTAAAATGCCAAAAGATTTACAGTTTGAAATTCTGTCCGAGTTTAAAAAATTAAAAAGCAAATTCGTTGCCGTTAGATCATCGGCCACGGCAGAAGATTCATCTTTGGCCAGTTGGGCAGGGGAATTGGAAACTTATTTAAATACAACCGAGAAAAATTTGTTAGGTAAGGTAAAACAATGTTGGTCTTCTCTTTTTACACCGCGGGCGATTTTTTATCGGTTTGAAAAAGGGATGAGAAATTCAAAAGTTTCAGTTGCTGTGGTGATTCAGTCAATGGTTCAATCCGAAGTTTCCGGTATTACTTTTACGGTTCATCCAGTGACAAAAAATAAAAACCAGATGATTATTGAAGCCGGTTTTGGTTTAGGCGAAGCAATTGTCTCTGGCCAGATTACACCGGATAGCTATGTAATTGATAAAAAGAATTGGAATATTGTGGATATTAACATTGCCAATCAGCAAAAAATGTTAATGAAAAAAGGCCAGTTGGGCAATACCTGGAGTTTAGTTGCTAAAAATAAGCAGGGTAAGCAAAAATTGAACGAAAAGCAAATCATTGAGTTGGCAAAAATTTGTGTACAGATCGAGAAACATTATGGCAAGCCGCAGGATATTGAGTGGGCTTTTGTTAAACAAAAATTTTATATCACCCAATCAAGACCAATTACGACTCTTTAAATTAGTATGGATTTAAAATTTGTTTAGAATTTAGATATTAGAAATTGGTATTTATTCCATTTATGCAAAAACGAATTACTCTGAAAATTCACGGTTTGGTTCAGGGAGTAGGCTATCGCTATGCCAGTCAAAAAGAGGCTAAAAAAAGAGGTTTTACCGGCTATGTCAAAAACCTGGCCAATGACACTTTAGAACTGGTGGCGGAAGGCAAAGAGAAGGACTTGCAAGATTTCATAAACTGGTGCTATAATGGGGTTGGATCAGCAATGGTCTCTGAGATTAAACAAAACTGGTCGGAAGCGACTAGCGAGTTTTCTGATTTTAAGATAAGTTAATTAAGGTATCAAGAGACCGAGTTAATTGGTTAATAAAGGCAAATTTACAATCAACATAGCGCTTAAATAAGTGAGTTTAGTTAATCCAGAGATTAAGTTAATCATTTATTTATGGCGCAGAAATTTAGTGATTTAGCGATTTGGCAAAAGGGATTTAGTCTTTTAACACAAGTATATGATTTGATGTCAGGGTTTCCGGCTGAAGAGAAATATGCCCTATTAAGCCAATTAATTAGGGCGGCAAATGGAGTAATAGCCAATATTGCCGAAGCTCATGGTCGATATTATTTTGCAGATAAGGTAAGAATTTTATATATTGCCAGAGGTGAACTAGAAGAAACCCAAAGCCACCTAAAAGTAGCAGCTAGCAGAAAATATATCAGTCAGAAAGATTTCAACTATTTAAATAGTGAATACGAAGGGTTAAACATAGGAATAAATAAATATATTAATTATTTAATCAAGTCTATAAATAAGTTAACTGATTAACTTTATTAACTGGTTTAACTTGATTAACTCAACTTCATGAAAAAGAATGTAAAAGTAATTTTAGTGAAAAATGTAGCTAACCTTGGCCAAATCGGCGATGTCAAAGAGGTATCTTTTGGCTATGCCAGAAATTTTTTAATGCCTAACGGTTTAGTAATTGAAGCTACTCCTTCGGCTTTAGCGGAATGGGAAAAGAATAAAGAAAAAAGAGCCAAAGAAGCGGAAGCTGACTTAAAAGGTATGGAGCAGTTGGTTCATAAATTAGAAGGTGAAACAATTGAAATTTTTGCCAAAGCCAGCGAAGAAGGAACTTTGTATGCCGCGGTTTCGGCCGCTAAAATTGCCGCTGCTTTAAAAGACAAAGGTTTCGATGTTACTAAAAATCAAATCGCTTTAAGCCATATTAAAGAAATCGGTGAACATGAAGTATTGATTAGTCTGGATCATGGTTTGGAAGCCAGAATCACTTTGATTATTAACCCGGAGAAAAAGTGATGTTAAAAAAAAGTAAAATTTGTTTTTCATAGATCAGACCCACCGCCAAGGTGGGTTTGTCGCTTTATTTTTAAATTAATAAATAATAAAAAATATATCGTATGAGCAAATTTATTTTTGTGATGGGTGGAGTAATGTCTGGAGTTGGCAAAGGCGTAACTTCCGCTTCCATCGGAAAAATTTTACAATCGCGCGGTTACAAAGTAACGGCAATTAAAATTGATCCTTATGTTAATGTTGACGCCGGCACCATGAATCCAACTGAACATGGTGAGGTTTTTGTTACCGAGGACGGCGATGAAACCGATCAAGAT
>Ga0172379_10001908_pt1 | contig 39062 bp, 39 predicted proteins | sample GrowelOW334metaG_FD_119756 | JGI IMG/M metagenome (GOLD analysis project Ga0172379, IMG submission 119756) | Groundwater microbial communities from an aquifer near a municipal landfill in Southern Ontario, Canada - Groundwater well OW334 metaG | ecosystem: Environmental > Aquatic > Deep... | reverse complement strand
TTCTTGAAGAAGCGGTTGCTGGTGCTATCGGCGCGAAATTGCCGGTCAATGATGCTGTAGGGACTATGGTGCTCGATATTGGCGCTGGCACGACTGACATCGCAGTCATTTCGCTCAATGGTGCTGTCGCGTCGAAGAGCTCGCAAGTAGCCGGTGATCGTTTCAATGAAAACATCATCGACTACGTGCGCAGTGAGTTCAAGCTAGGTATCGGTGAGCGCACTGCTGAGGACGTCAAGATACAGATTGGGTCGGTAATACCGCTTTCGGAAGCGCTTTCCAGGAGTGTTCGCGGTCGTGATTATGCTACCGGACTTCCTCGTGAGATCACTCTTTCGGACAGTCATGTTCGTGAGGCAGTTACTCCATCTCTTGAGGCGCTAATGGATGCGATGAAGGAGGTTATCGAGGCTACGCAGCCGGAACTTCTGTCAGATGTGCTCGAGCACGGCGTCACGGTATTTGGTGGCGGAGCGCTTCTTCGCGGGCTCCCGCAGATACTCGCGAAGATGCTCGGTGTGCCGGTGCATATAGCCCCTGACCCGCTAACTGCAGTCGTGCGCGGTGCCGGTATCGTCACTGAGAATCCGGAGCCATACGCAGACTTTTTTGTCGATGAAGAAGATATTCTTAGCGAAGCGTAACGCGCTTTTGTCGCCCGGGTACGTCTCATGGGGCGCCTGTGCGTTTATGTTTGCATTTCTCGCACTTCTATTGCGACTGCTCGCCCCGAACTTCTTCTGGCATGTGATTACTCCAGTGTTTAGAGTTTCAGAAGCTATTTCTACTGAGAGTGGCGCGCTCTTGATGAGTTTTAGTAATGCTACCCAACTTGCTGCGCGGAATGAAGAACTGGTCAACGAGAATGCCGCGCTCGCGAATGAGAACATGATGTTGATGAAGAATTCTGCCGAAGTATCGGCGCTGCTCGGCGGAGGAAATGCTTCCGGTATTGTAGCAGGTGTTGTCGCGCGGCCTCCTGAGAGCCCATATGACACTCTGGTGCTCGCCACTGGATCGAATGGAGGCGTGACGCTCGGTATGGAAGCATTTGGTTCTAGCGGCGTACCGATCGGCGTCGTGTCGTCGGTTCTCGATGACTTCTCTCGTGTGACGCTTTTCTCTGCACCTGGTGTGTCTACTAGTGTGTGGGTCGGGCAGGCGAGCACACCACTAATCATTAGGGGCTCGGGTGCTGGTGCGATGAATGCTTCAGCTGCTCGTGCTGCCGGTATTGCTGTGGGAGACATTGTGTTTGCTCCCGGCCCAGGACAGCTCCCAATCGGGAGTGTCGTGCGCGTAGACAGTGACCCTCTCTCGCCGAGTGTCACGCTGCGCATCATGCCTGCAGAGAACCCGTTCAAGATCGCATGGGTTCTTCTTCGTGCGACTGGGGTCGTGCCGATGGAGTTTGCGACAACAGCTCCATGATGCGCACATTTGGCACGTGCGCCACGCTGCTCTCGGTCATATTTTTTCCATGGCCGCTTACGGCGTGTCTCGCACTCGGCATGGCATCCTTTGAGCCATTGGTGCCATTTGCAGCGGGGCTATTCGCCGATACTCTGTATTACGCACCAAATAGCGGCATGCCGATGTTCACTCTCATCGGTGCGTTTGTAACAGTTTTTTCATTTTTCGTGCGGAGTCGGCTGAAGACTAGTATCATTCCGAGATGAGTCGATGGAACAGGCGGCGTCGCGATCCTGAGATTGCTCCAGACGAGATATTTCTCGACGCATCAAACGTGCCTGATTTCAATGTCGAGCGTTTCGAGGGTAGGCTTGAAAAGCCGCTTCCGCAATCGTCCTTTTTATTGCTTGCTACTGGGCTCACAATACTGTTTCTAATACTCATAGTACGCACGTGGAATATCCAGATTATCAATGGTGCGTCGTTTGCATCAGAGAGCGCGCACAACATCCTCGATATCACTACTATCTTTGCTCCGCGAGGAATCATAACGGATATACATGGTGTAGTGCTCGCCGAGAACGTAGAGATGTCTGACGGTTCCGTAGAACGGCACTACACGATGCCATCGCTGAGTCATGTAATCGGTTACGTCTCGTATCCGAAGAAGGATTCAAGTGGGAACTATTACGAGATGCAGGAGAAAGGAGTTACGGCGATTGAGGCGGAATACAACGATCTGCTCACTGGCGTGAATGGCAAAATGCTTACAGAGACTGACGCAGTCGGGAAGGTGCGCTCCGAAGGGACTATGATTCCAGCGAAAGAAGGTGCGACACTGAAATTATCGATAGATGCAGGACTTCAGAAGCTCTTTGAGCAGGCAGTCTCTGGTGTGGTAATCCGAAAGGGCTTCATTGCTGGCGCTGGTGTCATTATGGATGTGCAAACTGGTGCTGTTCGCGCGCTTGTCTCCTACCCGAGCTATGATTCGAATGTCATGGCTGGTGGCGGGCCAGCAAGCGTCATTGCTGCATACAATACGGACCCTGGTCACCCGTTCCTCGATCATGCGGTACAGGGAGTCTATGTGCCTGGCTCCATCGTGAAGCCGTTTGTATCTGCTGGTGCTCTTACTGACGGTATCATCACTCCAAACACGCTTATTAATGACCCAGGGTTCCTATCATTGCCAGATCCATATCATCCTGGCAAGACGTTTATATATAAAGGGTGGAGAAATCTCGGAGTTGTAGACGTGCGGAAGGCGATTGCTTGGTCGTCTGATGTGTTCTTCTATCAGGTCGGGGGCGGGTTTAAGGGGCAGAAAGGTCTCGGTATAGACAGGCTCGGCTATTGGTATCGGCAATTCGGAATGGGGAGCACGACATCAATCGATTTGCCTAATGAAGCGAGCGGCCTCATACCGACGCCAGAGTGGAAGAAAGAAACCTTCAATGAGCCGTGGTACACAGGTGACACGTACTTCACTGCTATTGGTCAATACGCGATGCTGGTGACGCCGATACAGATGGTGCGTGCGACCGCAGCGGTCGCGAATGGAGGCAGGCTGTATATGCCGACATTAATAGCGAATCAGGCACCTGCATATACTACTGTTCCGGTCGACGCGACCGCGCTTCAGGTCGTGCGCGAGGGAATGCGACAGAGCGTTACGGGCAGTATCCTAGCCCAGGCACTCAATTTCCAGTATGTGAGCGTCGCTGCGAAGACTGGTACGGCGCAGACTGGCTCGCGCAATCAATATGACAATTCCTGGGTCGAGGGGTTCTTCCCGTATGAGCACCCACGGTATGCGTTCGTAGTAGTGCTCGAGCGCGGGCCAGAGGGTATGGGAGAAGAAGCGGTGAACGTAATGCAAGAATTTTTCCTATCGCTTCACGCGGCTAACTCTCCATACGTCGGCGGTACAGCGACGTCTACAGCTATTGCGCTATAGCGGTGCTCGCGTACAATGCATTCACCAACCAACACATAATTATGATTGATACACAAGAAACCGTTGTCTCGCAGGAAAAGTTCGATGAGATAGTCAAAGAGCTCGAATACTTGAAGACGGTGCGTCGCACAGAGATCGCGAAGAATCTCGAATATGCTCGCTCGTTAGGCGATCTTTCAGAGAACGCAGAGTACCAGGAAGCACGCGATTTGCAGGCTGCGACCGAAGAGCGAGTCAAGAATCTTGAAGATCTGGTGAAGAATACCAGGATCATCACTGATGGCAAGAAGAGGAGCGAGATCAGCTTCGGATCGAAGATTACGATCAGAAAAGAGGGAAGCACAGAGGCGCATGAATATACTCTAGTCGGTAGCGAGGAAGCCGACATGCGCGTAAAGAAACTCTCTCATATATCGCCACTCGGCAATGCGCTCATGGGTAAAAAGAAAGGCGACACGTTCACTTTTGAGACTCCTTCTGGCAAGCAGACATATACGATAGAGAAGGTTGCGTAACCAGTAGCACACGAGCTGGCAAGCTATAAAATGAGTGCGTTCCGGGCCACTAAGGCCAAGTCCTTACCCTCATTTTCTAGCTTGCCAGCTCGTGTGCTACCATACTAATCATGGCATTACTTGATACGGTACGCGCGGAACGGCTCGCGAAGATAGTGCTTTTGAAAGAAGCTGGAATGGACGCGTATCCGGCGCGCACTGAGCGCACACATACTGTCGAGCAGTTTTTGGAGAATCACGACACTATTGAGGCGAATGACGAACAAGTTATGCTCGCGGGGCGCGTGATGAGTATGCGCGAGCATGGCGGCTCGCTCTTTGTTGATGTTTTCGACGGCACAAAAGGGCAGTGCTTCCTCCAGCGCGACAAGCTCGGCGAGCAGGTGTTTGATTTATTCGTGAACACAGTAGACACTGGCGACATCGTAGAGTTTTCCGGAATGGCATTCAAGACCAAGCGAGGCATGCCGTCCCTAAGTGTTACTGGGTGGCGCATGCTCGCGAAGGCGCTACGCCCTCTGCCTGATGAGTGGTTCGGTATCAAAGACGAAGATGAGCGATTCCGCAAGCGCTATCTCGACATATTGCTCACCAAGGAGCTTTCTGACCGCATCAAGCGCCGCTCTAAGTTCTGGAATGTAATACGTTCCTATCTTCTAGATCGCGAGTTCATCGAGGTCGAGACGCCGGCGCTCGAGACGACGACCGGTGGCGCAGAAGCGCGTCCATTCGAGACTCATCACAATGCGCTCGACATGAGCGTATATCTGCGAATATCAGTTGGCGAGCTGTGGCAGAAGCGTCTCATGGTCGCAGGGCTCCCGAAGACGTTTGAGATCGGTCGCGTATTCCGCAACGAGGGTATGTCTGCCGAGCATGCACAGGACTACACCGCTATGGAGTTCTATGAAGCATTTAAGGAATATGAAGCTGGAATGGAAATGATCACTGATCTCTATCGTACGATTGCTGATACTGTATATGGCACGCGAGTGTTTTCGATAAAAGGTTTTGAGATTGATTTGGATAAGGAATGGGAGGTGTATGATTTTTGTGAGTTGCTTAAAAAGGAGTACGGCCTCGACCCGCTCGACAATGATGCCGATTGGGCGAAAGCGCTTGTCGAGAAGGGAGTATCATTTGAGCAGAATGCGGACATGGGACGACTTGTCGATACTGCGTGGAAGCAGATCAGAAAGACGCTCGGTGGCCCTGGGTTCCTCATAAATGTGCCGGTATACATGGAGCCACTTGCCAAGAAGAGCGCGAAGGACCCTCGCGTGGTGGAGCGCTTCCAGGTGGTGCTCGCAGGTTCTGAAAACGGTAAGGGTTTCAGCGAGTTGAACGATCCTGTCGACCAGGCTGAGCGATTTATGCGGCAGGGCGAGTTGCGAGCGGCAGGCGACGAAGAGGCACAGATGCCTGACGCAGAGTTTGTCGAAGCGCTTGAGTATGGTATGCCGCCAGCGTTTGGCTTCGGTGTGTCTGAGCGCCTCTTCGATTTCTTCGAGGATGTCTCCGTGCGCGAGGGGCAGATATTTCCCCTTATGCGCCCCCGGTAGGATATTGGTGTGTGCCAAAAACAAGGCTCGACCTTAGCCCAAATTCTCAAGGTCGAGCCTTGTTTTTGTCTGTGGATAACTGGATAGTGAAGTGGAGAGGAGTGGGATACAATGTGAAGGTATGTTCCTCGGAGAATACCTTCACACCCTTGACCCTAAGAACAGAATCTCTGTTCCGTCGAAATTCCGGAAGGAGCTGGGTCGCGTAGTGGTGGTGACTCGTGGTCTCGATAATTGTTTGTACATATATTCTCGCAAGGCATGGGAGAAGGAAGCTCGCATATACGCCTCCGAGGTAAATGGAAGTGCGGCTCGCCGCGGTTTGGCGAGGCTTTTCCTGGCAGGTTCTTCTGAGGTTGAGGTAGATAGTGCAGGGCGCGTGCTTATTCCTGAGCATTTGAAGGCATTTGCGTCTATCAAAGACAAGGCGGTTATCGCTGGTGTCGCCGACAGGGTCGAGATCTGGGAGGAGCAGTCTTGGAAGAAATACACGGCCGAAATTGAGCGCGATGCTAACTCCTTCGCCGAGACGCTCGACAACTAATATGGAAGCTCGCCACGACAGCGTGCTCATGAAGGAAGTGCTCGAGGCGCTTGATGTGCAGTGTGGCGACCGTGTCGTTGATGCCACTCTAGGCGGAGCAGGGCACTTCACCGAACTTCTGTCTGCTCTCGGAGCAGACGGTGTAATCATCGGCATAGATGCAGATACTGAGGCGGTCGAGCGAGCGCGTGCTGCTTATGTGCAGGATCGCCGACCTGAGCGCCCAGTAGCGCACCTGGTCAACGACAACTTCCGCAATCTCTCACGCATCCTCGAGCGTCTCGGCATAGGCCAAGTCGACAAGATGCTTTTCGACTTGGGCTGGAGTGGATATCAGATTGCTTCTCCGCGCGGCTTCTCTTTCCAATCGGATGAACCGCTACTTATGACATATGGCGAGGGCGGTGAGACTGCGGCAGATATAATCAACTCTTCCAGTGAGGAGGATCTCGCCGCCATTATTTATACATATGGCGAAGAACGTTTCGCGCGTGGTATCGCCCGCGCTATCGTCACTGCTCGCTCAAAGGGGCGCATACTTACCACCGACGCTCTTGTGGCGGCTATAAAGGCTGGTACGCCTCGGTGGTATCACGATCGGCGGACTAACCCGGCTACTAAGACATTCCAGGCTTTTCGTATAGCTACCAATGACGAGATTGGAAGCTTACGAGAAGGTCTCTCTGCAGCACTCTCTGCACTATCTCCGGCTGGCCGACTCGCGGTCATATCGTTCCACAGCATCGAGGATCGCATCGTGAAGAATGTCTTGCGCGATGCTGCCGAGACCGGGCTCGGTACACTATTGTCGAAGAAGCCGATTGTGCCATCTCGCACCGAAGTAGTGGCAAATCGTCGCGCGCGAAGTGCGAAGTTGCGCGTGTTCGAGCGCAGTTCTGTGCAGGCCCCTGCCAAGCTTATTACCATATCAGAATCTCATTTTTCATATGCATAACACCTATCCTAATTTCCGATTTTCTCTGGTGTCGGCGTGTTTCGGTACTGTCGTGATCCTTGTCGTCGTGTATATCGCCCTTATTGCTGTGGTCATGAGCTACGCTGTACTAACGGTTGAATTCTCTCAGTCGGTGAAGAACGATGAAGCGTCAGTTGCGACGCTTGAGGGTCAATATCTGGCAAACGTAGCGCAGATAGAGAGCTTGGATTATCGCACTGCCGGGTATGTAGCTCCTGTCGCTAAGATATTCGTGCCTGCCACAAGCGTGACAGCATTACGCTGATCTATGCGCGCTCAGTTCCGTTCTCGTATCCGCTTGGTTCTTGCGCTTATCGTTATTGCTGCGGTGCTTATCGTAGTACGCCTATATTTCGTACAGATCGTGCATGGGACTGAGTATGCACAGAAAGCAGATCGTCAATTTGCTTCAGGAGGCGAAGGTCCGTTCGACAGGGGGGCTATTTATTTCACAGACAAGAATGGTGCTAATATCTCTGCCGCGACGCTAGCGACCGGGTTTCTAGTCGCTATAAATCCTCAAACACTTGCCAATCCAGAGGCTGCATATACAGCTATATCTGCGGTAGCATCGACTACACTGTCGCACGACGCTTTCATTGCTGCCTCTGCGAAGAAGAGTCAGGTACATATCGAAATTGCTCATCACGTATCGGACTCTTCCGGCAAAGCTCTTAATGCGCTTGGAATTCCAGGCGTGCAGGTATTACGTGAGCGGTGGCGGTATTACCCTGGTAATTCACTAGCGGCTCAGACTATAGGTATCGTCTCCTATGGTTCAGGTAATGTTCTCGCTGGCCAGACAGGCCTTGAAGCGAAATATGACGGCACGCTCGAGCGTTCTGGAGATTCGCTCTATTCGAATTTTTTCGCGGAGCTTTTCTCGAATGTTGGTAATCTACTTGTGGACGCGAAGGATGCTCGCGAGGGTGATGTCGTGACGACTATAGAACCAGAGGTTGAGACACGTCTTGAGTACGAGATCGCACAATTGAATAAACGATACTCAAGCAGGGAATCTGGAGGCATAATTATGGACCCTGCAACTGGTGCAATTATCGCAATCGGGAGTTATCCGTCATATAACGCGAACGATAGGCAGGGCGTTAATCCGACATTGCTCGGGAACCCGCTCGTGGAGCAGGTGCATGAGTTTGGGTCCATCATGAAACCGCTCACGATGGCCTCAGGTCTAGATGCAGGAGTAATCACGCCAGACACCACCTACAATGATACTGGCTGCATCACGGTCAACACGAGGAAGATCTGCAACTGGGATCACAAGGCGCGTGGTGTGGTGCCGATGAAGCAGGTCATCATGCAGTCGCTAAATGTCGGTGCGTCGTGGATCGCGACAGAGCTAGGTCAAGAAAGGTTTCGTACATATTTCACCACCATGTTTGGGCAGAAGACGGGCATAGATCTGCCGAGCGAAGGGCACGCACTATTGAGCAATCTCTCGACTACGCAGCAAGTGAACTTCGACAATATGTCATTTGGGCAGGGAATAGCAGAGACACCGGTGCAGATGATACGCGCGCTTGGCGCATTGGCCAATGGTGGTGTGATGGTCCAGCCGCACCTCGTGAGCGCGATACGACTAGACTCAGGCATAACTCGTCAGCTCGACTGGAGCCAGAAGACGCCTGTGTTCTCTGCCACAGCTGCGCGCGAGACTACGCAGATGATGGTTGAGATGGTAGATGAGAAGCTAGAAGGCGGTAAAGCGATAATTCCCACAATGTCTGTAGCGGCGAAGACTGGCACGGCGCAGCTTACTGATGGTCGCGGTGGGTATTACAGCGATCGATGGTTCCACTCTTTCGTAGGTTTCTTCCCAGCATATAATCCGCGATTTATCATTCTTTTATATACTGATGACCCGAAGGGCGTGCAGTACGCATCTGAGACTCTCGACTCGACATTCCTTGACCTAGTGCACTTTCTCATTGATTATTACCGGATACCGCCTGATCGCGGCGTAGCGTCTTCGATTCCTTCCACTCCAGTATGAAAGACTTATTCAAATTCATCGTAGCGTTCTTCCTGGGGCTTTTAGCTCGAGCTGTAGTATGCCGTTATCGCCCTCACATCGTGATGGTGACGGGTTCCGTGGGGAAGACGTCTACGAAGGACGCTGTGGCTGCGGTGCTTGCTGCCAGGTTCTTCGTGCGCAAGAGCGATAAGAGTTTTAATAGTGAATTCGGTGTGCCGTTCACTATACTCGGGGCTGATAATCCGTGGGGCAATCCGCTAGCTTGGCTATCGCTCGTGAAGCACGCAATCGTGCTCCTTATCTTACCGAATCATTATCCAAATATGCTCGTGCTAGAAGTCGGTGCTGACCGGCCAGGCGATCTTGAGAGGATACTTAGCATTGCGACTCCAGATGCTGTAGTAGTGACTCGTCTGCCAGATATACCTGTGCATGTCGAGGCATATGCTTCGCCTGAGGCGGTGCGCGAAGAAGAGTTCTCTCCGGCGCACGCGCTCAGTGCTGCCGCTCCACTTATCATCTGTGCGGATGATCCGTATGCGATTGAGAGTGCGAAGAGTACTCCAGCCCAGGTTTCCACATATGGCGTAGCAGTCGGAGCAGGCGTGCACATTAAGATGGTTGATTTCAATGAGACTGATGGCGTGGTATCGGGCATGCGCGCGTCTATCACGAGCGGCGGAGAGAGCGGAGAACTAGTAGTAAAAGGGTCTGTCGGGAGCACAACGCAAGTGCTCCCTATGGTGGCGGCTCTGGCCGTAGCAAAAGCTTTCGACATCTCGCTTACTGACGCGCTCTTAGCGCTCGATGCATATGAGCCGCCGCCTGGGCGCGGACGGCTACTGGCAGGGAAGGACGGGTCACTTATTATTGATGACTCATACAATGCGTCTCCAATCGCGGTCGAGAAAGCTCTTGCGACACTGGCTTATTTCCCGCACGCAACGCGCCGTATCGCGGTACTCGGAGACATGCTAGAGCTCGGTCGCTATTCAGTCGCTGAACATGCACGCATCGGTGCGCTCGCTCGCGACTCGGCAGACCTGGTGGTGGCTGTGGGTATACGAGCGCGCGCGTTTGCGAATGCAGAAGGGCGTGCAGAGGTGCTGCTATTTGATAATTCTCACGCGGCTGCGGATGCCATCAGCGAGATAATACTCCCTGGCGACGTAGTCCTAGTGAAAGGGTCGCAGTCGATCCGCACAGAGCGCATAGTCAAAGCTCTCCTCGCCGACCCTGCTGATGCTGAGAAGCTTGTTCGTCAGGAAAGTGCGTGGCAACGTAAGGTGTGACAATACAGGGACCGCGCCATTACCCCTACAGGGATCGCGAGTACGCTTATCGAAACTTACAGTTTCATGCCGCTTTCTTCGAAACGGCACTTGGATTTTAATAGTCGCTTCGCTCCTTTAAAATCTCGGCGTACACCTTGCGGATTTTCTCTTCGCTTCAGAAAGCTCGATAAAATGCTCGCAAGGTCTTCGATTCCCTGGCGCAAAGCCTCCCAGGCTTTGCTTAGGGTCACAGCGTTTTTCGCTGCGCTCCAAACGCTGTGACCCTACAGGGAATCGAACCCTGATTTGATCCGTGAGAGGGATCTGTCCTAACCGTTAGACGATAGGGCCATCTATAGATATTTTATACCAAAAAAATATGCGATAGGGAAGGTGTGCAGATTTATGTCAGCGTATAGACCATGATATTGACTTAGTAGAGCACCAAGGCCACGGATTATACCGTGGCTTTTTGTTTGTGGGAGTTACGCGAGAAGGCTGTCTACGACAGCTTTCACGTCCGCACCGTCGGCCTTTCCTTTCAATTCTTTCATTAGAGTGCCTGTGAGCTTGCCTGCATCGGACTTGCCAGAGATTCCTAGCTCGAGCATCTTCGCTTTGGCAATCGTCTCTATATCTTCGCGGCTCATCAGGGTGGGAAGATAGGTCTCGATGATAGCGAGCTCGGCCTTCTCTGGCTCTACGAGGTCATGGCGAGAAGCTTTCTCGAATTGCTCGATGGAGTCCTTGCGCTGGTTCGCAGCACGCTTCACTACCGAGAGTGCTTCTTCGTCTGTCAGGAATTCGTCTGGCTTGCGCTTCTTGGCGACGACTTCGTTGGTCATCATAGTGATGAGGGAGCGGAGCGTTCGTAGTCGCACCTCATCGTGTGCGCGGAGCGCCTCAGGAATCGATTTCTTCAAAGTTTCGTGAATGGTCATATGGCAGAGTATACCCGAGCACTAACCGACCTCCAAATGCCCGCTATCTCCTTCGGATGTGATTATGGGAAAGTGACTAAACGGTTAGTGCTCGGGTATACTATACGCATGGATATATTCACTGTAGCACTCATCGTTCTCGCTTTGATTCTTCTGCAAGGGGTCACGCTGTATTTCGTATTGCGCCGGCGCCCAGCAACGGCGGTGGAGGATTCGGGCGGCATGGTGCTCCTACAACAGCAGGTGGAGAGTTTAAGACAGTCTGTTGATTTAAAGCTTGGGGAAGGGAATAAGCAGGTAGTTGAATCTCTAAGGACACAATTCGCACAGTCTCAACAGCTGGTGAAAAATATTGAGGAACGGGTTTCTTCTCAACTGCTTGAAGTCGCTAAGGGTATGGCAAAAAATGAGGAAAGTACCAAGCAAGTCTTTACGATTGCAGAACAATTACATAATCTCGAGAGTATTTTAAAAAATCAAAAACAAAGAGGAAATCTTGGTGAAGCGTCTTTGGAGCTGATTCTTTCTAATGTCTTGCCTGGACAATACAAGACACAATACAAATTCAAAGACGGGAAGATTGTAGATTTCGTGATAGAAACCAAAGAGGGCCTGATTCCAATTGACGCCAAATTTCCACTTGAAAATTACATACGTCTTTCCAACGAGACAGATGAAAAACGTCGTCAACAATATGAAAGAGATTTCAAGAATGACGTAAAAGAAAAGGTGGATCAAACTGCTCAATACATTCGTCCAGAAGAAGGAACTCTACCATTTGCATTTATGTATATCCCTGCAGAAGGTATATTTTCGGATCTCATGAATAATGAGGTTGGAACTGGTGTAAATTCTCAAGATTTGATGGAATACGCTCGTTATAAGAGGAATGTACATATAACTTCGCCAGCGACATTTCTAGCGTTTCTACAAACAGTCCTATTTGGTAATCAAAGGATGAAAATCCAAGACGCTGCAAAAGATATCATTAAAAATGTTTCGGAATTAGGTAGGCACTTGAAATCTTATGAGGCGGCCCACAACGGGCTTGGCAAGTCCCTCAGCGCGGCGGTAGGTCATTATGAGATTTCAGGTAAGGCTTTTAGAGCCATACCCAAAGATGTGTTGAAAATTACAGAAGAATCATTGGAGCTGAAGATTGAGACTATAGATCGCCCCTTACTTCCAGAAGCGTAAAAACTTGCCCTTTTGGGCCATAAATGCTAGATTGGGGGGACTATGGAAGTGGCCGTAATCAAGACAGGAGGGAAGCAGTATGTCGTCTCAAAAGGCGACACTATTTCGATAGAAAAGCTCCCTGGTGATCTTAAGAAAGGCGACTCAGTTGTCTTCAGCGAGGTGCTCCTCGTAGACAACGGCTCGGACACGACCATCGGTGCGCCGCTCATCAAGGGCGCAGAGGTCAAGGGCACTGTTGTTCTCGCCGGGAAGGCGAAGAAGGTAGAGGTGGTCAAGTACAAGCCGAAGAGCCGCTATTTCAAGCGCAACGGGCATCGTCAGCCGCTTCTCAAAGTCCAGATCGATTCGATTTCGTAAATCGATTTCTTAACTTCTCATACAGGGAACAGACTTCGCAAGTTCTTGCGTTTATTTTTATTTATCTAGCGTATATTCAACATGCAAATAGGAAGATGGAATCATCAGACATCAGGTGGGCAGTCGAGCGGGCCTTCGAGCCCATCGAGAAGCTCACAGGGAGGCGCGAGCCATACTCGCACATATTCGTCACGACCAGCAACGGGCGGTAGCTCAAGCGGTTCTCGCAGCTATGGCGAGCGCGGCGGAGGGTACTCATCTCGTGGTAGTTCGAGCCATGGCGGTAGTAGCTTCGGTGGTCGCGGTGGTGGCCGAGGAGGTTCTCGCGGCGGTGGCCGCGGGTTCGGCACTTTCGGTGAGACGGAGGCAGAGATCTCGAAGTTCATGAACAAGTCGGTCGTCACGACCGAGGAGCCGGTATTCGTGCCAGAGCACAAGTTCTCAGATTTCGATATCAATCCGCATCTCAAGGCGAACATCATATCGCACGGGTATGACCTACCGACACCTATCCAGGACAAGGCTATTCCTCACGCTCTTGCGGGGCAGGATGTCGTCGGTCTAGCGGCGACAGGCACGGGCAAGACTGCGGCATTCCTCATCCCGCTCATCGACAAAGTTATGAAGCAGAAAGACGAACGCATCCTCATCATGGCACCGACGCGCGAGCTCGCTGTGCAGATCGAGCAGGAGCTCGCAGGATTCGCCAAGGGTCTCGGCTTCCGCGGTATGGTGGCAGTCGGCGGTGCCAACATCGGCCCGCAGATTTCTCAGCTACGCCATGATCCTGCTTTCGTCATCGGCACACCAGGTCGCCTAAAGGACTTGATGGAGCGCAAAGCGCTCGTACTCACTGATTTCGGCACAGTCGTCCTCGACGAGGCGGATCGCATGCTAGACATGGGATTCATCGAGGATATGCGCATGATTATTGCGAAGATGCGCAAAGAGCGTCACACGCTCTTCTTCTCAGCGACGATGTCTAGAGATATCGAGCGATTGATAGGCGACTTCCTAACGAGTCCGGTAATAATCTCTGTGAAGACACGCGATACGCCGTCGAGTGTCGACCAAGATGTCGTCCGTATCCCGCGCGGCGCAGACAAGTTCGAGGTGCTCGTCGATTTGCTCAGCAATCGCGAGTTCAGCAAGGTGCTTATTTTCGGTCGCACGAAGTTCGGTGTCGAGAAGATTGCCAAAGATCTCTCTCGCCGACACATCCACGCCGAGAGTATCCATGGCAACAAGACGCATGGCGCCCGCATCCGAGCTCTGGATGCGTTTAAGACAGGCAAAGTGACGGCGCTCGTCGCGACAGACGTCGCGGCGCGCGGGCTCGACATCCCGGCCGTCACGCATGTCATCAACTACGACCTCCCGTCGACGTATGAGGACTACGTGCACCGCATCGGCCGCACCGGTCGAGCAATGAACAAGGGTATCGCCCTCACCTTCGTGCAGGGCCGCTAAGTAACCAAAGGGCTTAAATTTCTCCAACACAAACGGCTCACACGCGTGAGCCGTTTGTGTTGCCAGATAACAAGTGTTTTGCTATAAATGACAGCGGAGGGTTGCGTCCGAGCGAGGACCCAAAGCGGGCGAGGCCTCGACGTTGCCCATGTCTGACGTAGATTGGCACAGTCTTTTGGTGCGACAACCATTTCACTTTCTGACAAAGAAAGGAAGGAGGTAAAACCATGGCCAATAGACTTTTTCGCGGCCGGCCGGCCCGAGGCGATGTTACAGCCCAGAGACACCACAACAGGAATTCTACTAACTGTATGTGAACGTGTCCTCTGGGCTGTTTTTTATTGCCCGTCACCCACTTAGCGGTCGAACCCCTAAGTAGGTGGTAGTATGTACCAATGGGTACCAGGCAAAAGGCTTTTGCGAATGGTGAGTTCTTTCACGTCTACAATAGAGGTGTCGATAAGAGAATCATCTTTGCAGACGACGAGGATATACAAAGGTTCTTCCAAGGCCTTGTTGAATTCAATGTTGTCGATCCCATTGGAAGTCTGTATCAAAATTCATTTCGGAAACTTGGCGGTTCGACCCCTAAGTCAGTGGACGGGCTCATTCGTTTTGTCGCTTATTGTCTGAACCCAAATCATTTCCATCTTATTCTCGAGCAGCTTGTAGACGGTGGAATCAGTGAGTTTATGAAGAGATTGGGTGGAGGATATACTTGCTTCTTCAATAATAAATACGAACGAAGCGGATCTTTGTTCCAAGGGAAGTTCAAAGCTATCCATATTGATACAAATGAATATCTACTTCATCTCAGTGCTTATGTGAATCTGAATGATCGCGTACATCAACTTAGCGGTTCGACCCCTAAGTTGGTCGAGAGTCTCTCGAGCTGGAAGGAGTATACGAACATGGTGACAAAAGGAATCTGCGAGAAGGGAATTATTCTGGAGCAATTCAGAGATGTTGATGAGTACAAAGAATTCGCTATATCGTCGCTAGAGGCAATCGTTCAAAGAAAAGAGGAGATGAAAGATTTCGACAGGTTCTCGCTCGAGTGATCACTTAGGGGTTCGACCGCTAAGTGATTGTTCTCGCTTCACGATTATGAATGTGCCAATCCAGGAGCCGAGCGCAAGGGGGATTAGATAGAGATAATTCTGGACGTAATTCAGGACACCGAATCAGGACTCTTTACGATTAGAGAGTGCGGCGCGGAGGGTCTCTGCGTCGGAGTATTCGAGCTCGCTTCCGGTGGCGAGGCCACGTCCGAGTGTTGATATTTTCAGTTGGTCACGATATGGCGCGAGTAGCTGACGCACATAGTCTGCGGTGTGTTCGCCCTCGCTCGTTGCTGAGAGAGCAAGCACAACTTCTTTGAGGGACGCTAAGCGTCCCTCACTAGGCGCTAGACGCCTCTCGATAGTGCGTACGAGTTCTTTCTCGCGGATGGCGCCCTTGCCAGAGAGAGTGAGCACGCCACCGAGCACGAAGTAGCGACCTTTATATGTTCCGGCGCGCTCAATGGCGGCGAGGTCCTGGTCTTTTTCCACAAGCATAAGTTGAGTATCGTCACGTTTTGTGTCAGAACAGTATTTACAAATGAGTGCAGTGGCTCCAGTGTAGAAACGCAGGCACTCGGGGCACTGTCGTACGTTCGCACCGAGTGTGTTTATTAGGTTCGCGAGTTGTGAGCGCTCGCTCGCAGGTGCTGCGAGCAGGTAATATACGAAGCGTTTGCCTTGTCGTGGCCCGATGCCTGGCAGCTTGGCTAGCGCACGCGCGAGATCATCGATTGAGTCCATCTAACTAAAATTAAAATTCGCCGGCGAGGTCGCCGTAGCCGGCTGTGTCGAGTGGCTGGAAGCTGGTGCGCTTCTCGTCGAAGAAGAGCTCGACCATGCCGGTGGGGCCGTTGCGGTGCTTCTCGATGAGTATCTGAGCGACGCCAGGTCGGTCGCTGTCTTTGTTTGCCTTGTCTTCGCGGTGTATGAACATCACGACGTCGGCATCCTGCTCGATGGAGCCCGAGTCGCGTAGGTCGGATAGGCGCGGTCTGCCTCCGCGCTGCTCGACCGCGCGCGAGAGCTGGGAGAGTGCGATGACTGGCACCTCTAGCTCACGCGCGAGGCCTTTCAATGAGCGTGAGATTTCAGTCACTTGCTGGACCATGGAGTCTGATGCTTTTGCAGAAGTCGGCGCCATGAGCTGCAGGTAGTCTACGACGATGAGGCCGATGCCTCGTTCACGCTTCAGTCGGCGTGCCACAGCGCGCATCGCGAGTATGTTGTTGCCAGGCTTGTCGTCTATGAATATTGGCGCTTTGGAGAGCGTCTCAAGAGCGTCGCGGATGCGACCGAAGTCTTCTTCGGCCTTCACCTGGCCGGTGCGCAGCTTCCACGAGTCTACGAAAGACTCGGCCGAGAGCATGCGGTCGATGACTTGCTCTGAGCTCATCTCGAGCGAGAATATGCCTACTGGGACATTGTGGCGGACTGCGGCATTGCGTGCGATGTCTAGCGCGAGGGATGTCTTACCGACCGAAGGACGGGCTGCGAGGATGACAAGGTCGGAAGGGTGGAATCCTGAAAGAAGATTGTCGAGAGCAGGGAAGCCCGATGGCACGCCACGGATACCGTCTTCGCGCTTGCTGAGCGCCTCGATGCGATCCCACGCCTCGTGCACTTTGTCTCCGATCGCTGTGAACTTGTGTGCGGCCGATGCGTTGCCAATCGCATAGATGACTTTCTCCGCCTCGTCGAGGACTTCCATAGTGTCTCGCTCATCCGCATAGGCAGATTCGTTGATTGTGTATGCGGCGTCGATGAGTGAGCGCATCAGGAACTTGCGCGAGACGAGCTCTGCGTAGTGCGAGAAATTTCCTGGCGCAGGTGCGCTCCCGGCAAGCTCGGCTAAGTAGCTCCGGCCGCCACCGCGCTCGAGCAGGCCCTGGTCCTGCATGCGCTCGGAGAGTGAGAGTAGGTCGATAGGCTCGCCGCGCTCGGCGAGCTCGCGCATGACTCCGAATATGATGCGATGCTTCTCTGCGTAGAACGAATCTGGGTGGATTAGGTCTGAGACGTCGTGTATAGCGTCCGGCTTCAGGAGCAGCGCACCGAGGAGGGCGCGTTCAGATTCGAGGGATTGTGGGGGGACGCGGTCGGTGGCCATTGCCCCTATTGTATCAAAGAGTCGTCGGAGTCAACACAGGGCCTTCTGGGTCGTCATCCACACGATATCCACTGCGTTCGATGTCGGCTCGGATGCGGTCTGCTTCTTTGAAATCCTTGGAAGCGCGCGCCGCTTCGCGGCGCGCAATCAGGTCTCGCATATTTTCCGGTATGTTAGCTCCGGTCAATGTTTCTACTATCTGAGGATTGATGAGTGAGAGACCTAGGTGCGCATCTGCTGCTTCGATAAGACCGTATTTTTCTTCTGGAGTTAAATCCTCGCTTCGTATTGAATCCCAGATGACGCTGAGTGCTTGCGGCGTCGCGAGATCGTCGCGCATTGTAGCTAGGAAACGATTGAGAGCTTCAGATGGTTCGCCGACGCGTTTCGATTCTTGCGCTATCTCGCGGGAAATCTTCCAGAGTCTGTCTAGCGCGCTCGCAGCTGCTGACAGCGCGTCCCATGAGAAAGAGAGGGGGGTGCGATAGTGTGCTTGCAAGAAGAAATAGCGCAGGGCGAGCGGGTGGAATCCTTTTTCACGAAGATCGGAGAGATAGACGACGTTCCCCAGAGACTTCGACGCTTTCTCGCCGCCCATTGTGAGGAACGCGTTGTGCATCCAGTAGTGGACGAACTTGCGCCCGCTTGCAGCCTCAGACTGTGCTATCTCATTGTTGTGGTGCACGGCAATATGGTCTTCACCACCTGTGTGGATATCGATCTCTTGGCCCAGGAGTGACCGGATCATCGCGGAGCACTCGATGTGCCACCCTGGAAACCCGAGTCCCCACGGACTCTCCCATCCGAGCTTGGTGTCTGATTTCCACAGTACGAAATCTGATGGGTTGCGCTTCTCATCTGTTAATTTTAGTCGCGAGCTCGTCTTCTGATTATCAAGATTGATACCGCCAAGTTTTCCATATCCAGGGAATCTTGACGTGTCGAAATAAACCCCATTGCTGGTGCGATATGCGTAGCTCTTCTGCTCTAGAGTTTTGATGAGCGCTATCTGTTCCTGTATGTAATCGCTCGCACGCGGGAAGGTGATGTGCTCAGTATCGATATCCAGATCAGAGAGATCATCTAGGAATCCTGCCGTGTATCTCTCGGCCAATGTGCGCATATTCTTGAGTGTGAGAGGAAGTCCTTCGCGACGAAGACCCTTGGTCATTTTGTCTTCGCCTTCGTCACCATCTGACACTAGGTGACCGAAGTCGGTGATGTTGATGACTCGGTTCACACGGTATTCTGCCGCTATGAGCGTCCGGGCGGCCGTGTCTGAGAAGACATAAGAGCGTAGGTTTCCGATGTGCGCCGGGCCATACATGGTAGGGCCGCAGGAATACATCGAGACTGTGCCTGGCTTCTGCGGTATGAAAAGCTCTTTATTCCCGCCGATAGTGTTTGTGAAAAACACAGGAGCAGGGCGATTGCTCTCGTTTCGATCTGCTTTCCTGAACATGCGTGAGAGCCACCACATATTAAGAGAGCCAGCGTCTACGCGCGAAAAGGAGTGTCATTAATCCGCCCGTCCCGAGCATAATTGTGAGTATGATCCAGAATGCGTTCGGGTCCTGCTCGAGAGGCGCACCGAGTGCGTGCATGCTGAATATGAATGATACTAGCTCTACTGGCATTACTATAACGGTGATTACAGTAAGCGTTTTCATGATTTCATTCTGGCGCGCTTCGAGTAAGGAGGCGTTCGTTTCTCGCAATTCGGTAGCTACTGCTCGATAGGTCGTCACGAGCCGCGCGGCTTGTGTACGTTCAGCTAGGATACGTTCCGCGCGCTCGGCGAACGATGCACCGAAAGACCCTTTAGACGAAAGAGCTTTCAAGAATCTGGAGAGAGGTTCTTCTTGGTTCGCTAGTGAGGCCTCGATATGAAGGAATTCTCTACTGGCGTTCGAGATCAGCCACACAGTATGGCGCTCGAAGCCGTTGAACATGTCATGCTCGATATGTGTGAGACGACCAGCACTTGTATTTATGTGGTCGCGAATCGCCGTGTATAGGTGGGCGAAGATAATCTCGAGCAGTACATCTGTTGTCATATTGTCTTGCGGAGAAATGATTTGTTGTGTCTCGAGCACCTTCCGTAAGTGATGAATCGGTGCGACGACTTCGTAGCGCACAGTGATGATGAATTTGTCGCCGATGACGAAGTCTACCTCCTGGTCGCGTATCTCGCCGTCGCCAGTGCCGTGAGTAGGGAAGTGGAGTACTAGGAATGTCACTCCAGCATCGCTAGCGACGAGCGGCGATGGTGTGGGTGATACGAGCTCCAATGCAAGTCGTTCGCTGATCGAGAATTCGCGCGCGATGCCTCGCACTTCATCTTCAGTAGGGCGTTCTAGGTCGACCCAAACTCTGTCGTGATATTTGTATCGGGACAACATATTATAAAGAATACCATGAAGCATTTAGACAACGCATGATATACTTCGCGGAATGGAGATGGAATCTGAAACAGCACCGCGGTATCGCCGTGTCGCCACATATGGCGTCACTCTAGCGCTTGTAGCGGCCGTTTCGTTCGGAGCAGGGCTCTCGATGGGTGCTGGAAGCTCCACAGCGTCTGTTGTTTCGCACATCTCGTTTCTGGGCGATAGTCTAGACGCGACACCTAACCAGAGCGTCGATCTCACTGATTTCTGGAAGGCGTGGAATACTCTTGATGCAAATTATGTAATCACGCACGCGTCATCGACTCTCCCATCGGCAAAAGACCGTCTGTACGGCGCAATTAGCGGGCTTGCTAACGCATATGGCGATCCATATACCGTGTTCTTCCCGCCGACCGAGGCGAAAGCTTTTGCAGAAAGCATATCGGGAAGCTTCGCTGGCGTTGGAATGGAGATTGATGTCAAGGATTCCATCTTAACAGTCGTCGCCCCACTGAAAGGTACGCCTGCGGAAACTGCAGGAATCAAAGCCGGAGACCAGATAGCGACAATTGATGGCAAATCGACAGACGGTCTTGCAGTCGAAGCGGCTGTTTCCAAGATACGCGGCCCTGCTGGCACGACAGTCGTGTTCACGATCGTGCGTGATGGCAAGCCGCTAGATATTAAAGTGGTGCGTGCCACTATTCAGGTTCCAGAGACCGAAGATGGCCTAGACGCGGAGAGCGGCGTGTACCACATCGCGCTCTATGAGTTCACAGCGAACTCAGCCGACCTTTTCAATCAGGCGTTTACGAGATTCAAGTCGTCTGGCTCGAAGAAGCTCGTCATCGATCTGCGTGGCAACCCTGGTGGCTATCTCGATGCTTCAGTCGACATAGCGAGCCATTTTCTCTCGAAAGGCACGACTGTCGTGACGGAAGATTTCGGTGGGAAGGATAAAGAACCGAACATCGTGCACACAAGCCTCGGCCACATGGATGTGCCAGCTGGCACGAAAATAGTCGTACTTATCGACGGCGGCTCGGCTTCTGCGTCTGAGATCCTAGCTGGCGCCCTGCAAGATAATCATGCTGCTACACTCATCGGTACCAAGTCTTTCGGTAAGGGCTCTGTGCAGACTCTTATAAATCTAGGTGGTGGCTCGCTCAAAGTAACTGTAGCTAGATGGATTACTCCTGCTGGGCATTGGATAATGGGTAATGGCGTGACTCCCGACATAGAGGTGGCGTACATGGCAAAAGGCGCCACCGAGAAGCCGAAGGTAGACCCGCAAATGGCCCGCGCCATCGAATTTTTGACCACTGGGAAATAGCGCAAATTAATATATTTAAGCATGGCGGAAGAAAAAGAATTTGATCGGTGGAACAGCAAGAAACAAAAACTCGACGAGCATCAAAGCGGTCCGCACTGTCATGAGCGTGAAATATGGTGGTGTTCTATAGGTGTCAATGTCGGATCGGAACAGTACTCACAAACAGAGGACTTCAGTCGACCGGTTCTAGTTGCACGTCGTTTTACAAAGGATATATTTTTAGGCATTCCGCTTACGACAAAGCTACGAGACGGCGTGCCATTTCGTTTCAGACTGCGAGTCGGAGATGTGGATAATGACGCACTCATACTGCAAATGCGTGTTTATGACCGTAAACGGTTAGTGCGGCCGCTCGCTGTCGTGCAGAAAGAAGTATTTAAAAAGTTGATTGAAGCGATTGTTTGCGATCTAAAAACGACGGACCCCGCTCTCGCGGGGTCCTCGGGGGCCGAAGCCAATGTGTAAATATAGTGTATCAAGCTGGCACCACAAGTCAATAGCGTGTTTAGTTAACACCTTGTGGATAACTATTGTTGCCATATAATTAGAGCATGAAGTTGCTACTCACATCTGCTGGTCTGATGAACGAATCGATTGTCGGAGCTTTGCGAGAGCTCACGGTGCGACCGTTTGAAGAATTGAATCTCGCTTTCATCCCCACGGCGGCAAATCTTGAGGAGGGTGACAAGGGGTGGCTCATTGATGACTTGGAAGCGTGCCAGAAACTTGGTCTCAAGGAGCTCGATATTGTTGATATTTCAGCGTTGCCAAAGAGCGTGTGGCAGAAGCGTCTCGAAGCAGCAGATATTATCTTCGTTAGTGGTGGTAATACCTTCCATCTGATGCACTGGGTGCGCGCGTCTGGACTGGAGGAAGTCTTGCCTGAGCTTTTGAAGACTCGAGTGTATGTCGGAGTTAGCGCCGGAAGTATGATAACGAATCCGAACATACGATGTTCTCTCTCTGAGAAGGGTGTTGCAGAAGAAATTCACGGGGCTATCGAAGATGGCGGATTGTCGCTTGTTGATTTCTTGATCGAGCCACATATTAATAATGCGTATTTTCCTGAATTAACATTTGAGTACGTGCAAAATGAATCGACAGAAACGACTCTGCCTATATATGCACTAGATGATCAATCGGCGATACAGGTTGTCGATGGGGAAGTGACTGTTGTATCTGAGGGTGAATGGAAGAGGTTCAATTAGAAGTTAGGACATCCGATGTCCTAACTTTTGACTACTGGTACGTGAGAGAGTATCCTTGTGTTATATGAAAATAATCTTGATTAAGGACGTGAAGGGGATGGGCCGGGCGCATACTGAGGTTGAGGTGTCTGACGGGTACGCACTTAATTATCTGATACCGAAGAAGCTCGCTATCGCCGCGACAGCTGTCGCCAAGCAGGAGGCTGAGACTCGCCGAAAGCAGGCCGTAGACAGCAAGGAAGTCGACGCTGCGCTTCTCACGCAGAACATCGCTGCTCTCGCAGATGCGCACATCGTCATCACAGCGAAGGCAAACGAAAAGGGTCATCTATACGACGCGGTGGGGGAGCCAGAAATCATGAAGGCAGCGAAGGAGCAGGCGCATATCGACCTGCCTAGTGGTGTCATCAAGCTAGAGAAGCCTATCAAGGAGCTGGGCACGTTTGATATACCAGTCGCGAGCGCAGAGACGTTTGGGAAGTTCTCGATCACTATCGAGGCAGAGTAAGAAAGTTAGGACATCCGATGTCCAAATTCGCAGAGGACATCTGATGTCCGAAATGCGAATACAATGCAATACAAAAACACGCGGCGCCGAAGGTGCCGCGTGTTTTTGTCTCCTTAGATAACGTCGACTACTTTCTTCTGCATCAGGCGGCCTGTGAATGTCGTCTTGCGGCGTGTGCGGAAAGAAACCTTGCCATCGGCGATGGAGAAAAGAGTGTGATCTTTGCCGACTTTTACGTTCTTGCCTGCCTCAATCTTGGTGCCGCGCTGGCGGACGATGATTGCTCCCGGCTTCGCCGTAGCACCGTCAGCGAGCTTGACCCCGAGATATTTCGGGTTTGAGTCGCGCAAGTTCTTAGCTGATCCTCCGGCTTTGGTGTGTGCCATAATGCTATAGTTTTACTCAATGACTATATCAGATGCCAAGGAGAAATGCAAAAGCCTCGCCAGCCGCGTGCCACGCGACGTGCTAATCATAGCTATCCTTATACTTGCCTCGTCGGCGAGCTTCGGGCTCGGGTACATGGCTGGGCGTGATGCGGGGCAGGGGACTGGTTCGGGAGGCTCACCGCTAGCTGGTGTGGCTAGTGACTCCCCCATTACAGTGTCTTCTGCTACAGGTAGGTTTGTAGCATCGAAGAGCGGGACTAAATATTATCTTCCTGGGTGTGCAGGCGCCGACCGTATTTCTGATGCCAATAAAGTGTGGTTTACATCTAGCTCTGTCGCTCGTGCGGCCGGGTATGAACCAGCTGAGAATTGCAGTGGCCTGTGACCTGTTACAATAAGTACATGAGCACAAATGATGAAGCAATGACAGAGAGAATCGCGCAGGCAGTCCATGAGGGATCGCGTACGATACCGCAGGATCGTCCTCTCTTGGTTTGCAAGCCAAACAAGATAGAGTCGTGGCGCATCTTCAAGATAATGTCTGAGTTTGTTGAAGGGTTCGATATTATCCGTAGGTACACACTATCGGCAACTTTCTTCGGCAGTGCACGGACATCTCCCGAAGATGAATCATATAAGCACGCATCTCTGCTAGCCGGACGTCTTGCGAAGAAGGGCTTCGCTGTTATTACGGGAGGCAGTTCAGGGATTATGCAGGCCGCCAATGAGGGTGCTTTCAATGCAGGAGGAGACTCAATTGGGCTCAATATCAGCTTACCTCAGGCGCAGGGCTATAATAAGTTCCTAACCGACCGTTTTGTTTTCGATCACTTCTTCGTGCGCAAAGTGATGCTTACATTTGCTTCCGAAGTGTATATCTATTTCCCTGGAGGCTTCGGCACTCTCGATGAGTTTTTCGAGATTGTTACACTCGTGCAGACGAAGAAGATCCGCAAGGTGCCAATTGTGCTTGTCGGTAAAAAGTATTGGGAGCCTGTTCTTGCTCTTATAGATAAGACGCTATATCAGGAATTCGCGGCCATTGATGAAGTCGACAGGAGTCTCTACACACTCGTTGATTCTGTCGATGAGGCATATGATCATATAATGTCAGAAGTCGCCGGATAGTGGGGAAGGGGACATTGGGTAAAACTCTCATTGTACTTGATTCCTCATGGTATCCTCTTCCCTATGACGCGTAGAAATTTTGATACGAATAAATTACAGATGTACACCTTCTGGACAGGTCTTATGGGTACTATTATCAGTCTGGTGCACGTGCTCGTAATCGCTCTCAAGAAATAGTAGGGGAAACACAAAAGAAGGCTTCCTAGGAAGTCTTCTTTTGTAGTGCGCAAAAGATATATTGTGCGCACTATAGAGCTCTGTCTCCCCTCGCTATATGTATGACAAAGGATTCAGATACGCTGAAAGTGTCGCCACTGGCATCGTCGCATCTGCGCAGCCGATTGTGGAGCCGCGGAATTGGCGGAGTGTCATGATTTTTGTACCTTCAGTCGCATAGACACCGAAATGTAGGTGCGGCCCTGTCGCGTAGCCGGTCATTCCAGATAACCCGATCAATTGTCCTGTACCCAATTTCTGTCCTTTTGAAACATCAATACTTGAGAGGTGCGAATACAGAGTGTTAAGTCCGTCGTTGTGTACGATCATTACCCATTTTCCGAATGAATAGCATCCCTTGATAAGATCTGTATTCCCAGTGGCGAGCACTGTGCCGCTGAGTGCCGCGTAGAGCGGCGTACCAATCGGTGCGGAGATGTCGATGGCATTGTGGCCGTTCCCGTTGTATATCTGAGGATTCGCTGTTGAGAATTTCGTATTGCCGAAGTATTGCGAGATGCAGAAGAGATTTCCGAATACGCTCTTGCGTTTCGAACAGTTGAACATGAACGCGCGACTGAAGGGCCACGAGAGCACTCCAGAGCCGACCTTTGGCAATAAGTTCGGGTGGACGATAAGATTCAATTTGTTCTGCAGGTCTGAGAGCTCATTCTCGAATGCTTTTTCTGCCGCCTTCTTTTGTGCAATGAGATTTTGGTAAGTCGATTCTTGATTCTTCGTATCTGTGAGCAGCTTCTGCTGAGCAGCTTTGCTGGCGTCTACAGAACGCTTCTGGAGCTTCAGGTTATTCTGGAGCGCGAGTAAGTCTGCTTTTGCTGCAGTCACTTTGTCGCGATTGGTTGCAAGTGTGGTGCGGGCAGCTCGTAGGTCGGCTATATTGTCGTCGAGCGCTTGGTTGAATTGGATTGCCTGATCAGCAGCCTTCCATGCGTCACCTAGCGACGTGGATGATATCAGAACAGTTATGAGAGGTGTTTGCTCGTTTTCTGTAATCTTGCGTAGCTGTGATGCTATCGCTTTCTGGTCGGCGGATATAGAAGACTCTTTGTCTCCAATAGATAGAGTGAGCTGCTGTATCTGCAGGTTAGCCGAGGCGATTTTGTTCTGAGTAACTTTAATTTGCGTAGCGAGTTGTTGCTGAGATATAGACAGGGAGCTGATTGTTGATTGGAGAGTGTTTTTCTTGGTGCCGAGAGCATCAAGCTGTTTCTGAAATGCAGCGACCTCCGCTTCAAGTGAAGCGACTTGTTGCTGGTTCGAAGTTATCTGAGACTGTATGTCTGACGCTTCGTCAGCAAAAGCAAATCTCGGATTGCCGAGAAAACATCCGGCCAAGAATAAAGATATTAGGAAGAATGACAGTCCGGCGCGCTTCATCCTTCGAGTATAGCAATAGCTTTTTCTACTCGCGAGACAGCCTCTTCTCTGCCAAGTATAGATATAAGTGTGAACGGGTCTGGCGAGCGCTCCTGCCCAGATAGTGCGTAGCGAAGCGGCCAGAGGGTTCCGCCGCGGCCTCCCTTCCCTTTTGCCTCTTCAGCGTCGGCAAGCGACATGAGGGCCTCTTTTGCCGATTCAGCAGATACGTCGTCTGGAAGCGATTTTAGGGCCTCAGAGAGGCTTTCTAGAGCTGTTTTGGTCATGCCGGGGCGCTCGGTGGGCTCTTTGGCGACGAGCTTGGCCAGGTCGAGGGATGGCTTCTCGAATAGGCACAGGAGCTCGCCAGAGAGCATCTCGCGCGCCTCGGCAAACGTCTGTGCGCGATCCTTGAGTAGCGGCACAGCTTTGTGCACGCGCGACTGTTGGACACCAGGTGTCTGGAATGCATTTTGACACCTGGTGTCCGCAGTCGCGCTGTCGAGATGCTTTATGAAATCCTCGTCGGATAGCCTGCGCATCCAGTGCTGGTTTACTGAGAGGAGTTTATCGCGATTCCATGACGCACCACTCTTCTGTACGTGTTCGAGAGAAAATTCCTCGACGAGTTGTTCGAGAGAAAATTCCTCGCGATCGTCACCCGGGTTCCACCCGAGTAGTGCCAGATAATTCACAATCGCTTCTGGAAGGAATCCTTCGTCTCGATAATCCATGACGCTCGTGGCTGTACCGCTGCGCTTAGAAAGTTTTGCGCGTTTGTCGTCGAGTATGAGCGGTAGATGGGCGTATGCTGGGCGAGGAGCTCCGAGTGCTTCTTGAATCAATATCTGACGAGGAGTATTTGATAGTCCGTCTTCGCCGCGAATGACGTGTGAAATTTTCGCATCCATATCATCTACGACAGCCGCAAAATGGTAGAGAGCATCAGTCATGGATCGTGCAATTACGAAATCGCCAAGCTCTGTCGTGTCGAAGGTGATGTCACCGCGGATAAGATCGGTGAATGTGATGCTGGCCCCAGGGTTCTTCAAGCGTACGACTTCTACGGTCTTCGTCTGATCGTCTTTCGCTGGCTCCGAAGAAACGTATGCCTTCCCTTCCGCCACAAGCTTCTCAAGCAGTTCATGGTATCGGTCCGTATTTTCGCTCTGGCGGGAGAAGCTGTCCCACGATATGCCTAGCCACGTGAGGCCTGCGATAATCTCATCCTCATACTCTTTCTTGCTGCGTGCACGATCTGTATCTTCACTGCGGAATACAACTGATCCGCCGTGGTGCCGCGCGAATAAGTAGTTGAAGAGAGCTGTGCGCGCGGTGCCGATGTGGAATCGGCCGGTCGGGCTCGGCGGTATGCGTGTGACGACAGTGCTCATGATTGTGATTCGTGAGGGAGCGCGAGAGTGAGCACTTCGCTTGCGAGGACGCGCGCAGCATCGATGTCTGTGAAGCCCTCTGCCGCCGCACCCATTCGCTTCGAGAGTTCGGGATCCTTCACGATGCGCTGTATCTCTGCCGCAAAGATGTGCGATGAGAGGTTCTCTTCTTCGATTACTACTGCGGCACCTGTACCAGCATAAGCGTAGGCGTTGGTGCGCTGGTCGTGGCTTACAGATTCAGGTATTGGGATGAGTATAGCCGGTTTCCTCCAGAGCCCTATCTCTGCAATAGAGTTGGCACCAGCGCGAGAGACTACGATGTCTGCTACTCCTGCAGCTCTCTGCATGGAAGTCTGATTGAGATAATTGATTGGATGGTAGCGGTCTGCGTGCGGGTCTTTCGTGAGGACCACTTTACTGACTGACTCTACGTTTTTGAAATTCGCCGGACCTGTCTGGTGAATCACATTTGCAAACGAAACAAGCTCGGGCAGAGCCGAGAGCACGACTTCATTTATCTTTACTGCTCCTTGGGAGCCTCCGAGGATGAAGATCGTGGGTATGCTGCTCTCGAGCCCTAGATACTGGCGTGCACCCTCTGGCTCGAGACGCATGAGTGCTTTGCGGACTGGGATTCCGGTGCGGGCAATCTTACTCTGCACGCTTTTTGGGAAATACTCAGCCGCACTATCGAAAGATATTGCAATCTTCGTAGCCCACTTCGCAGCAAGCAGATTGGCACGACCAGGTTTCGCATCTGATTCGTGGATGATGATCGGTATGTGTAGGAGGTGTGCCGCGAGCACAGTCGGTACACTCGCGTAACCGCCCTTGCTTACGACTACGTCTGGATAGATACGGAAGAGAGTGACGATTGCCGCGAGCGTACCGGTGAGTGTGAGGAACGAGTCGGATATGTTTAGAAGCGAGAAATATCTGCGCATCTTCCCTGCTGGTATGCGTATGTAGACGATGCCATTTTCAAAAAGAGCCTTCTCGTCGAATGGTTGCGGAGCGATGTAATAGAGATTCGGCGCGAGAAGCTGTTCCTCACGGACTAAGTCTTGTAGCGCTTCAGCTATTGCGATAATCGGGTAGAAATGCCCGCCAGAACCGCCGCCTGTAAATACGATTTTCATAAGGGAAAGTATACCATTTTGGGGTAGCACATGACATACAATAACCAGATGTTGCCCATCTGATTAACAGAAACTACAACTGAATCACGAAATCGCTATTGTGCAAAAGCTCTTCCCTGTTTTCAGCTATCAGAATAGTGTTGTTCTTGTCGATTATCTTCTGGAAGACTTGTACGAGTGTCGGCAGGTTACTCAAATGTAGGCCTCTAGAAGGTACATCCATGATATATATGCACCTGTCGCCTAATTTCTTGGATAGGATTTTTGCCAATCGCACCCGCTGAGCCTCGCCACCACTCAATGTGCCGGATTTCTGGCCGAGCTCTAGGTAGCCCAACCCTACTTCCTGCAGAAATCCCAGTTTTCGAGTTACCAGCGGGTTATCTTTGAACAAAACCACGGCTTCATCTACAGTCATTCCAAGCACGTCAAAAATGGATTTGTTTTTGAATAAAGATTTCTTGAGTTTGTCGGAATCTCCTTTTCCCAATCTGGTATTGAAGCTGAAATGCGATTTGCTCAATCTTAATTTCTTGCTCTCTGGCAGGCGCGCGAACACGTCTCGTATTGAATCCCAAATACCCACATAGGTCGCTGGAGTGCTGGTGACTACGGAGCTGAGCGCTGTCTGGTCGACGAAATACGAACGCCGCACGTGCGTCTTGCCTTCAATCGAAGAAAATCCCTCGCGCATTTTCCAAGCATTCTTACCTTTAAACAACGCTCCATATACAATCGAAAGAAGTGTGGATTTGCCTGTTCCGATTCCCCCAGATACGCAGACCAGACTGCCTAATGGGAACCGTACATCGAAATCTTTGAGGTTGTGTTTATGAATACCACGTATTGTCAGACTATTCTTCTGCATAGCTTTCGCCCGATCGCTCGGCTTCCGTTCATAATTCACATCCTTTGCTTTGTCTGAAAAAGCGTACACGGATGTCATGGTCTTCGCTTTCTTGAATGCTCCGATTGAACCCTGGAATATGACTTCTCCGCCCTTCGCACCAGACTCCGGGCCGAATTCTATTACATATTCCGAGTTTGCGATGATGTCCTTACTGTGTTCGACAACTATCACCGAGACGCCTTTATTAACCGTATCTTTTAAGATTTTCAGAATATGCTCTCTGTCTGTCTTTGCCATTCCTGCGCATGGCTCGTCGACAATCAATAGCTCGTCCTTTTTAATCTCACTCAAGATGTCATGCAGACGCTTCATGTTGGTTTCTCCCAAACTAAGCTTGTCGACAGGCTTCACCTTCTGTGCGAGCGCAAACGTCTTTGGTATCTTGCTTATCTGCGCCTCTACCTCGTGCCCCTGAGATGCTTTATACAATACGTCATACATAAGAGAAGATTTCCCGCTGCCGCTCTTGCCTACCACCACCACCAGTTTATGTAGAGGAATAGAAACCGTTACATTCTTGAGATTGTTCGCAGTCGCGTTTTTGATCTCAATCTTGGTTATCATATATATAAACTAAGTTTAGCACGTGACATGGTTACACTTTCCGGTGGGCGGCGACGTTGATGATGAGGCCGCACATGAGGAGTGTGGCGGCGAGAGCAGTGCCGCCGTGAGAGATGAATGGCAATGGCAGGCCAGTGAGAGGTATGATTCCGAGCATCGCGCCGATGTTGATGAATGCCTGGAAGATAATTATGAATGAGAGCCCGAGCGCGACCAAGCCTCCGAACATGTCGCTAGACTTCCCCGCTATCACTATGCCTCGCGCCGCTAGCGCGACGAAAGACAAGATGAGAATCAATGCGCCGATGAAGCCAGTTTCTTCTGCAAACACTGCGAAGACAGAGTCGCCGTCTGGTTCAGGCAGGTAGTTAAATTTCTCGACGCTCTGGCCGAAGCCGCGGCCTGCGATGCCTCCAGAGCCGACTGCGATGAGTGCTTGCTGTATCTGGTAGCCGCTACCAAGAGAGTCTGCCGATGGATTGATGAATGTCTTGACGCGCTCTAGGACATATGGTCGCATTAGAATAACGATACCAAGCGCGAGCATGCATCCGAGTGCGAGTATGCCGAAATCGCGCCAAGGCGCTCCAGCGACGAAGTACATCACTGCACCAGTCGCTAGTAGTAGCAGAGTCGTCGAAGTGTTCGGTTGCGCCAGCAGTATCGCAGATGGTATGCCGACTAGCGCAATAAATGGCAGAAGGCCCTTCTTGAAGTCATTAAGCTGTCGTGCGCGCGGAGTGAGCCACCAGGCTAGCGCAAGCACGAAACCGATTTTCAGTAATTCAGCTGGCTGTACGGTAGTGAAGCGCAGATTAATCCATCGTGTCGCACCATTCGCATGCAACCCTACACCTGGTATGAAAACAAGTAGCGTGAGAAGAACTGTGGCGATATAGATATGCGGCGCCCAGCGTCTCAGGTGTGTGAGAGGAGTTGCACGCGCAATAATGAATGCTATTAGCCCGAAACCGAACCCTAGGCCTGTCTGTATTAGGATGTCCTTCGAGACGGAACTGCTCTCACGCGCAAGTAGGCCGAGCGCTGCCGACGAGAATATCGCGAGACCGGCGAGAGAGAGCGTGATCACCAGCATCAGGAACATTCGGTCTCCGGAAAAGAGACTCATATTATTTCATTAGAGCGATTGTCATACCGACGATGGCGGACATGATAGAGATAATCCAATAACGCATTGTGATTTTATATGGAGGCCAGCCGATCGCTTCGAAGTGGTGGTGCAGGGGTGCGATGCGGAATATCTTCTTCCCGAAGAACTTCTTCGATGCTACCTGAAGTATGTTCGAGAGGACTGTGATTACGAGCGGAAAAGCTATTATTGGAAGTGCCGCGATTCCGAACCCGTTTCCGAGCGTATCGGTCATGAAAGCCATGGCGGCGAGTGTCATGGTTAGTCCCATCGTTCCGGTCTCTGTCATCCAGAATCGCGCAGGCGGTATATTGAACCAGAGGAATGCCAGAATCGCACCTGTAAGTGTGGCTGAGAAGGCTGCCAGATTGTATTGCCCTTGGAAATACGCGATACCTGCATATGCCATGAACGCTGCGCTGAAGACACCGCCGGAGAGTCCGTCTATACCATCTATCACGCCTCCGGCATATAGGCCGAGTGTCACTAATACGAAGAGCGGTACGATCAGTGCGCCAATTGCCAGCGTGCCGTCTCCGGGTATTCCGACTGATGTCACACCGAGCTTCGCGTAGAACCACCACCCGATGAAGAGCGAGACGAGAGTGACGAAGAGTAGTCGCATGCGCAACGTGACGCCTCTTTCTCCTGAAGTACGTATGTCGAACAAGTCATTTATGAATCCCATGGAAGCACCAGCGAGGAGTGTGAAGAGCGGTATCCATGTCTGACTGCGGCTTAGGAAGTCGAGCTTTTCGAATAGAGGAATCGGCACGATTTTGTTGAGTAGCCAGACACCGACGGTTACGAATGTGGCAGTAGCCCAGATCAATATGCCGCCCATTCGTGGAGTATTCGTCTCGGTGCCAGCGTGGATTGTGGTGCGCAATTTCTCGAATTCGACGGCCGGCGTACCGTCGAGAGCTGTCTTCCCTACGGTTTTTTTCCAGATTTTATATTTGAAAAGATAGTGTGTGAGAATCGGTGCGAAGAGTATACCTATTACGAACGAAGCAGTAGCTGGTATAAAAACTTTAATTAGATTCGAAGTAATCATATGGAAGAAATGTCTGCGAAGTGCTCGATTGTTGCTGCTACTAGCGCTGTACCATCGGTGAAGCGCTCATTCTTTGATGAGCCCAGGACGACGACAGCGATTGGGTGATTGATACCTGCGTCGAAGACGAGGGATAGGTTGCCGCCTGCTAAGTCGGTGTACCCGGTCTTCGAGAGGAGGAGTCGTGGCAGGGTGCCTACAAATGGATCGGTGTTTTTGACTGAGAATGAAGTACCGCCCTCTGAGGAGGCTTGTGCAGAGCTTCGTGTGGTTGCCATAGCGATTATCGGAGATTTTGCTACTAGTGCACCAGAGAGCCGCGCGAGATCCCGTGCAGATCCGTACCCGCCAGAGACTGTCGCGCTCACGTCGAGGCCGCTCCCGTTGACGGCATAGGTTTGCGACAGGTTGAGCGACGATGCAGCATTCGCGAGCATGGCACTGGCTGTGCGGTTCTCGCGGTCGGCGGTCGCTCTAGCTATCGCTGTTGCACCATCGTTGAGCGAAGCGGTGAGTGTCAATCGTGCTATGTCATATAGAGAGAATATCTGCCCCGCATTGAATGCGCGCGGAGCATCTATTTGTGTGATGTCGTCTGGGATTGTGATTGGCGTGTTCGGTGATAGTGTGGCGAGCGCGGCGTATACAGTGAGGAGTTTGGTAAGTGAGGCAAGTGGTAGCTGGGCGTCTGCATTCTTATCGTATAGTGTCTCCCCTGTCGCGAGGTCATATACGATAGCCGCCTTCGCTTCGATTGAGATATTAGCAAATGCGTCTGGAGTCGAAGTGGCAGAATTCTGGGAAGTCTGACTTATAGAATTTGAATTTGAAGTCAGACTTCCGTAATTCGGCAAGAAAAGGAAAAGCGCAAGCACTCCTGACGCGAATACGAGTGCGATGCCAGCTTCCCGCATGGATCGGCTGTGTTGAGCAAGTTTCTGTAGTTCAGCGGAGTCCATGGTTTATATCGTAGGTGCGTCTGTGATTTCTTTCTCCTTCACGATAGCTCGCGTGGAATCCTGCAGCTCATCGAATCGCGGCAAGTCGGCGGTGCGTGTGATGCCAAGATGTGCGAGCGCTTCGGTTGTGAGCGAATATCGGACGCGACGCTTGTCGTGCTCATCTTCCCTTCCCTCGATAATGCCGCGCAAGAGAAGTGTGCGTATCGATGCTGAAGAATTGACGCCGCGCACCCAGTCGATCTCTCCGCGCGATGTGCCACTGCATTCCACGTCGGCACCACCAGTCTGGTATGCGATTACTGCCAGCGTCTCGAGGCTGCCCTTCCCTAAGTCGCGCGCTAGCTCATCTTCGTGGAGTTTTTTCACGATATCAGACGCTTCTGGTGCGGTGCGTAATTCGACATCAGTGTCTGTCACGATCAGTGTTAAGCCATGATCCTTTAGAGATCGTCCGAGCACACCAATTACCGTGTCTAGCTGTTCGAGTGAAATATCGAGCAGTTTTGAGAGCTGTTTCTTCTGGAAGGGCTCGCCAGCAGCGAAGAGAAGTGCTTCAAGAGCGGCTGGAGGCATAAGCATTGTCTCTATAATAGCTCGCTCTACCCTTTCTCGGCAACGTGTGGAAATCGTTATCCACAATACATAGGACAGTCCTATGTAAGTTTAGCTCTAGCCGTATCGCGGGACGGATGCAGAAGCGGTGTGGCTGATACGTATGTCGCCGTGCTGATGGTATTGCTCAGCGGCTACGGTCCCCTGCTTCATGAGCTCTAGGAGCGCTAGGAATGAGACGATAATCTCAACTTTCTCTCCCTTATCGCCCGCAAAATCTTTGAAAGAGAGTGTGAGCGCACCCTGCACCCGCTTGGCGAGTTTGTCCATAACTTCCTCGATAGACACGAGAGACTTGACTCGCGCCTCTGGTAGTTCTTCGACTGTCTCGCGTGCGGCGATGACTCTAGCGAGCGCTTCGGCGAGCGTGTCTTGCGAGAGGTCGCGCGACGGCGCGAAGAATGGCTCGGGAGCACGAATGCCGGCTGGGAGCATTAGCGATTTGCCGAATATGCGAGCTAGCTCTCGTGTCGCCTCGCGCACTTTCTCATATGCCTCCAGCCGACGCTTCAGGTCGCTGATATCAGCATTCTCTTCTTCGGAAAGTATCAGGTCTGGAATTAGCGACTTAGACTTGATGAGAAGTAGAGTCGCAGATAACTGGATGAAGTTTGTGGTCTCTTCGATTGGGAATGTAGCCTGCGCGCGTACATGCGATATGAAGTCCTCGGTGATGCTTGCGAGAGCTAAATCATTGACGAGAAGTTTTCGCGCTTCGATTAGATCGAGCACGAGCTCGAACGGACCATGATAGGCTTCCGTCTGAATGTTGAAATTAAGCTTTAGAGGCGTTTGGTTCATCGGTGGTGGAGCTGGATAGAAGCACGTCGATTCGATTCATATCGCGTGGGAAGAGCGTGGCTTCTTTTACATTCTCCAGATTGAGCATCTTCATGGTGAATCTCTCGAGCCCGGTAGAGCAGCCGCCGTGCGGTGGCATGCCATATTTGAATGCCTGCAGATAGAACGCGAAGTTCCGCGGATTCATTCCTCGCTCCTCGATCTTCTTCACGAGTGCATCATAGTCGTGGATGCGCTGTGCGCCGCTGTTTATCTCGAGCCCGCGGAAGAGTAGGTCGAATCCGCGTGACATAGGATTCTCATCTGTATGTTCATATGTATAGAACGCTCGCTTGCTGGTCGGAAATCGTGTGATGAATATGAAATCAGATCCATGCTCTTTTTTCGCCCATTCGCATATTGAGCGCTCCTGTGCTGGCTCGAGATCGGGTTCTTCTGGTGCGCCAAGTATCTTCTGGGCCTCACGTAGCGTGAGCGTAGGGAATGGCTTATCCGGTATCATCGGCACATCTACACCGATGGTTGTGAACGCTTGTGCACATGTCTCATCTACCGCCGATACGACGTCGCGTATGACGGATTCGAGCATAGTCATGACCTCGCGCTCGTCCTTGATAAATGCCATCTCGAAGTCCATCTGAGTCAGCTCGGATATGTGCCGAGTCGTCGCGCTTTTCTCTGCTCGGAATATACGCGCGATAGTGAACACGCGTTCATACACGCCGGTCATGATCTGCTTGTAGAGTTGTGGGGATGTTGCCAGATTAGCCTTCTGGTCATTGAAGTAGTCTACGCGGAATACTTCAGCACCACCCTCGGCGTCGCTCCCGACGAGCGCTGGTGCCTGGAACTCGGTGAAGCCTTTCCGGATGAGAGAGTTGCGGTATGCCTGGACGATCGCAGCTTGTACCTTGAATATTGCTTGCTCGTGAGCGCGGCGTAGTGTGAGCGGCCGATAGTCGAGCATGGTGTCTAGATTGATGTCTGCGTCAGTATCAAACGGGAGTGGCTGTGCGACGCTCAGTACGTCTATGGCTTTGATCTCTAGCTCGATATCGCCGTTGCTCTTCCCTTCCTGAGCATTCTTTTCCGGGCGCTTGTTCACTATACCCTCTACGCGCACGACGTATTCGTTTCGCGTCTCCTTCGCAGTATCGAGTGCAGTAGAGCCTGGTAGGCATACTCCCTGTACGAGCCCAGATCGGTCGCGGAAGTCGAAGAACACCATCTTGCCCTGGTCGCGGCGCACATCTACCCAGCCCGATATAGAAACTGTCTCGCCAACACGTGACCCAAGCTCTCCTATAAGTGTGCGTTCCATATACTCTATAAAATAGCATACCCCGCGGTGAAGCGGGGTATTGAGTTGTAGGACGAGCTCTCTCAGGCTCGTCCTGGTAAGGAACGACGAAGGAAATTTCGGAAATTTTTACCACACAGACCCTCTGTGGTGATCTGTGAAAAGCGAGAATTTATATCTTTTCTCACGATCGACACAAGTTCCTTATTCGGGCTATTGATCCCGATTCCTACATTGTCTATACCAACGGTCTTCATAGCATGACAGAGACTGTCGATTTTATGTTCCCGTAAGAAGGAAATGCCGACGTAACCGCCTAAATCCGCGATATCTCTCAGAACATCATCAGGCAGATTGCACGAAAGCGGTTTGCAATGGTAGCACCCAGTGTATGTCGCTGCCACTTTCACAAGCAAGTGTTCACGCTGGATGAAATGCAGTGCGTCGCGCGCTGCTTGATGTTTGGCGTACGACAAATCAAGGATCATGCCATTTTCGGCCATGTACTCGATAGTTTCGTATCCACGTGCAGTCAGACCTTCTTCGTGTGCAACATACTCATGTGAATTACCAATGCTGATGATACGGACCCCCTCCTTGTAAAGGATGTTCATGCGCACGGATGTCATGTCTCCTGGTGTGTATTGCATCCCGAAGATTATTCTAAGTCCTGGTTTCTCGAGGCCCTGGCAATCCAGTACCTCGTGCGTGTCAGTGTTGGATAACGCAGCTTTCCGAAACGCTTGCTGAACTGCCAGAGCCGCATAGAAATTGTTTGGTCTGGAATTTATTCGCACACTTGTCAGGTGTGCCAAGTCGAGGTTGGGTCTTTGACTTGGATCGAAGACTGGTGGCATGACCTGCGGAGCTAGTAGAGCCCTTGAGTCTGCGTAGAATGGTATGCACATCGTGGCACCTCCTGCGTTCTTTATTATGGGTTAAGGTTCAACTTATCTGATATAACGTTATCAGAATATATGAAAAAGTCAAATCGCGGCGGCGGAGCCGCCGCGTGTTTAGGATACGCCGACGGAGCGACGCACGTGTTCCATTTTTGCTTCGGAGACTGCACGAGCTTCTATCTTCCCTTTTGCGAGTATGCCATCGACGATGCTGGAGTCATTCTTTAGCTCCTCATATTTTGCACGAATCGGAGATAAATAAAGATCAAGATCTTCGATGAGTAATTCTTTAAGTATCTTATATTTGCCTGCGTGTTCTTTGTAAATAGCTTTTAGCTCAGTCTCGCTTCGCACGAGTTTGTGCATAGCGTATACATTCTCAGGTCGTTCTCCACTAGAATCAGTAACGATACCCATGACAGCTTTAGTGAGCTCGTCACGCGATGCAAAGAGAGGAATCACATTTCCGTAGCTCTTGCTCATCTTCTGCCCGTCTGTACCCGGGACTGTCGAGACCTCTGGCATTATGTATGGCTCTGGGAGTTTGAAAATATCGGCCTTGTATATGCGATTGAATTTCTCGGCTGTGTCGCGGGCGATCTCGATGTGCTGCTTCTGGTCAGACCCCACTGGCACAACTGCCGCATCGTATAGCAGTATGTCTGCCGCCATGAGGAGCGGATAGTTGAAGGTGCCGACACCGATTTCTTTGTTTTTCGCTTCAGCATCTTTGAAAGCGTGCGCGCGCATGAGGTAGGGCATCGTGGTGATCGTGTCGAATATCCAGCAGAGCTCTGTGTGCGCGGGCACGTCTGACTGCTTGAAAAACACGACCTGCTCGGGGTCGAGCCCGATGGCGAGATATGCCATCACGAGCTCGCGCGTGCGGCGCTTCATCTCCTCTGCATTTTGCATCGTATTGAGCGCGTGGTAGTCAGCAATAAATATGAACGGGCGATACTTCCCTTCTTTTGTAAGCTCGACAAATTGGCGCATCGCGCCGAAATAGTTGCCGATATGAAGGTCGCCTGTCGGCTTCACGCCGGAGACGAGTACGGGTCGTGTGTCAGTCATGACGGCATAATACCACGAGACTTGTCGCTCGCGTGGCGGTCACTTGGGGGTCCAACACCCAAGCTGCTTGGGTGTTGGACCCCCAAGTTCCTCCGCGTATCGCTCGCAGATAGACTTCATAAGTCCGGGGCCCTCGAATATCATGCCGGATATGACTTGTATGAGGTCTGCGCCAGCTGCAAATTTCGCCATCGCATCGTCGGTAGTGAAGATGCCACCCGTGCCGATGATGGTGAATCGCGCACCGTACGCTTCACGCGTCTTCTTGATAAGCTCATTTGATAGATTGAAGCACGGAGAACCGGAGAGGCCGCCACGGTATTCTCTAGGTGCGTCTTCTGGGTGCTTGAGGTGACTGTAGTCCTTATTCAGGTTGCCGATGATGACGCCTTGTATTTCATTTCTATCTGCGATATCGAGTAGCTCAACGAATTGCTCCCACGGTATGTTGATCGGCATTTTCAAATATACAGGCTTATCGCACGGAATCTCGCGCAAACGTGGCAAGAGCTGGGCGAGAAGTGCCGGCTCGATGAATGTCTCGCCGGTGAATGAATTTGGGCAGGAAATGTTGATGGTGTAGTAGTCGCCAGTATCAGACTCGACTAGCTTGCGGAATGAATCGACGTAGTCGCGTATACCGGCCTCAATATCAGTCGCGGCAGATTGCTCATTCGTGCGCGCTATCGAAATACCAATTACAAATTTGTGGACACCGGATGTCCACAGCTGCTGTGGACATCCGGTGTCCACAGGGTTATGCGCTAGTTTTTTGATGAGCGCGTCGACGCCGTGATTGCGCAGGCCCTTGTACACGACGATACTCTTGTTGCGAGCGAGCCGCGTGAGTCGTGGTCGAGCGTTCCCCTTGCATGTGTGCGCGGTGATAGAGCCTATCTCTTCGCCACCGAATGAGAGCGACGGCAATATCTGCGTTAGTCGCCCATCCGTATCGAACCCGGCAGAGAGCAGTACTGGTGTGCGATAACGGATGCCATCTACAGTCTTACTGATATCTCTTCCGCGATAATTATAAAAAACTGCAAAAAGCCTTCGCAATATCGTGAACCGTCCCGCGAACTCTCCTATACCAATAAACACCTCATGCACCGCATCAGGATTGAATCTGAATAGGATAGGCTTGAGTATGGAGCGATATAAAGTATCCATTTTCGATGATTTTCATTTGTGCACCGGGAAGGATTCGAACCTTCGTAGGCCGAAGCCGACAGGTTTACAGCCTGTTGTAATTGACCACTCTACCAC
>Ga0172379_10001907_pt1 | contig 39081 bp, 37 predicted proteins | sample GrowelOW334metaG_FD_119756 | JGI IMG/M metagenome (GOLD analysis project Ga0172379, IMG submission 119756) | Groundwater microbial communities from an aquifer near a municipal landfill in Southern Ontario, Canada - Groundwater well OW334 metaG | ecosystem: Environmental > Aquatic > Deep... | reverse complement strand
TTTGGGCGATGAAATAAACAGGATTTATCGTCACAATCGCTCGCGACACATCGCAGAACTCCCGCTATGCGGCAGTGCCCAAACCCCGACGAAGCGTCGGGACTTCGCATAGCTGCGCATTATGCGCCAGTTCGGATCGGAAGCAGTCGCCGAGACAGCCAAATTGCTTGATACCGATAATCCGGACATAATCGCCAACTACCTTAGCCAGGGCGGCCTTTGCCCCGAAGCTTAACCATTGTCTGATGCACGCGTAAACAAACTCGCCTGCAATTCCCCCTCTTCCGGTTGGTCGGATTTCCGCCCAGCCGGTTTTTTTTACCCCGTGGAGTAATTTTTCCTACAGAAAAATAATTTTGCGGAGCAAAATTTACTCCACGGGGTGAATTTCAATGTACTCTATTCCACCACTACTCTCGCCGCCCTAATGACTCTTTCGCCAATCTTATATCCTCGCGCCACCACTTGCTTCACAATATTCTTACATTCCTCTCCTGTTCCTTGTTCATTGTTCTTTGTTTCTTGTTTTATCGCTTCCATCACTTCCGGATTAAATTTATCACCCTTTTTTATTTTTATCTCACTAACATTATTATCTTCCAGCACTTTTTCTAATTGTTTTTGGATATGCATAATGCCCGTCACCCAAGGCTCATCTTTTTGGTCAGATGGAACGTGTTCGGTGGAAGCGTGAAAGTTATCCAAAACCGGCAAGACTTCCTGTATCAACCCCTGATTAGCATATTTATACGTATCCTTTAGCATCTCTGCTTGCCGCTTTTTGTAATTTTCAAAATCCGCCTGGCATCTTTTCCAGCTATCAAGATATTCCTCTCTTTTTTTATATTTCAAATAATTTTCTACTATTTTTTTAGCTCCTTCAGCTAAATCCAATTCCACACTTTTTTTGGGGTCTATCCAAACAAATTCCCCATCAAACTCATCATTGAGCTTCAAGTCATCTTTGCCTCCCTTGAGAACGCATAGAATATCAATAAAAATAAAATGTCTTTCCTCATGAAAACCCTTGTTATTTATACTTTCCTCAGCTCCGATATAATCAACCATTTCCACATCCAAATTAGTTTCTTCCTTAACTTCTCTTTCAACCGCTTCTTTTATTTTTTCTAACATTTCAACATGGCCTCCGGGTATTGTATATTTTCCCTTCCACTTGTGGCTTTTGGCCAAAAATATTTTTCCTTCATCGTCCATTATCAAAGCGCCGACAATCGGCTCCGGATATTTTCTGTTTTCTTTATCTTCCATAGCAATTTTTCTTACTTCTTACTTCTTACTTCTTACTTCTTTTTTTACGCTTTATACTTTCTACTAAATACTTACTACTATTATTAATATTACAGCCGCTGGACTGATCAGTTTCCGGACATAATCCAAAAGTGATTTGTTCTTGGCATATTTCATCCTCTTTGGACCAATGATGGCCAACACTCCTCGTTCACCTGATTTTGTCATATATGGTGAGACGACCATCGAACAGTTGGAAATTTCTTTGATCGGATTTTCCTTGCCTATGAAAATCTTAGTTTCACCGTCTTTGACTTGGGCGAGAATCGTATCAATATTTTCATCAATATAATCCAGCACTTCCGCCACGCGGCAAAATTCATCGATAGCCTGAAATTCCGGTTTTGAGAGAAGCTCGCTCATCCCAAAATCATAAAAATCATTTTCTTGACCAGTGATGGCCAGATTTCCCGAAAGGGACGAGAGAAGCTTGGCGGTAGTCCTTGAAAGTCGGTTATTTTGCGCTTTTAGTTTCAACACTTCTGTTTGCAATTTTTTCTGATCTTTTGGGGAAAGTTTTTGATCTTTCATTATCTCTTCCACAAAAAAACGATAGCCTTTGTCAGTCGGAATTCTTCCGGCGGAAATATGCGGCTGATGAAGAAATCCTTTTTCTTCCAGCTCCTGCATATCATTTCTGATCGTTGCCGGACTCAAATCAAAACCGTATTTTTCAACAAGAATTTTTGAACCAACCGGAACAGCAAAATTAGTATATTCTTCAATAATCGCTGATAGAATTTTTTTATGACGCTCTTCCATAACAATAATAGAAATTAGTTGAATAGAAATTGGAAATTAGTTTAAGAAAACAGAAATTAGAAATAAGATTCTATTTTCTTTTTTCCAATTTCCTGAACTATTTTCTATTTTCCAATCAACTATCTTCATCTTAGCATCGCTATTAGCACTCGTCAAGTCCGAGTGCTAATTTATATTCTATATTACATTTTTATATTGTCAATATTGCCAATAATAAAAGGGAAGCCATCGGCCTCCCCTGGATCTAGTAATCCATGTTGTCTTCTGTTATTTTTTTTCAACTATCAGCCTTGTTGCCAAGGCGCACTGAATGTCGCCGCCGCAATTCAAACATACTTCATTCGGCGATATTCCCAAAACACCCAGAGCTTCTTCGTTGTCGACATCCGAAATACCCCCACAAGAGCAAGGCTTATCGGCAACGCAGCCATTTTCCCGAACAATGTACAATTTTTCCGCCATACCTAATCCCCTCCATTTGTAGGTCAACAGAAATGAAACACCAGGTAACTAATCAACAATTTATCAAAAAGCCTTAGAAAAGTCAACTAAAAAAAATCCTAGAGCCTCGCTCTAGGATTACTGATAAAAAATAAAGAATTATATTTTCGGCTTGATGTCCGACTGGGTTTGAGCCATGAAGAAAATATTTTTGAACAAATCGCGGATCTTGTCATAGTTGTCGCCTCTTGGAAGCAGAATAAATCCGGTTTCCGGTGATTTGTCGGGTGAATAAAGCAGACCCTCCTTGGAATCTTCAAGCACCCTTTGATACACTTTTGGGTTATCCATTCCTTTATAAATGTCAAAAAGCCGCCTCATTTCCCAAAGCTGCATATCAGTCCGGACATTGTCGCCCATATTATCCAAAATAGAATTGACTTTGGAAAAATCCATAATACCAAGTTGCGTCGCTTTTTCTTTGATCTGTCCGATGATCAACTGTTGACGCTTGGCCCTTTCAAAATCAGAGGTCTCATATCGCGACCGGACAAAACAAAGCGCTTGCGCGCCAGTTAGGTTATTTTTTCCGGCCGGGAGGCTGAAATTTTCGCCACATTCCGGAGTTTTATTTTTACAAAGCGGGTATTCAGCCACTACTTTTCCTTTCTCGTTTTTCTTTTGTTCAGTTTCTCCGGTTGGAACAGTGTATGTATCCGAATCGCAAACCTTGACATCATTGAATTGGATATTTTCGGAAAAAGGTTCTTTGAGTTTCACTTCCACTCCGCCCAAAGTATCAACCAGACGTGAAAAAGCCTGCGTACTCACCACGGCGGTATAGTGGATCTGAAGACCGGTTATGTCTCCAATCAAATTTTCCATATCTATTATTCCTCGACCAGTCCCTTTCTCTTCGCCGTAAGCATAAACAGCATTTATTTTGCTTTTACTGTCGCGTCCCGGGTCAGTTACCCAGAGATCCCGCGGGATAGAAATCATAGACATTCGATTATTTTTCGGCTCAACGCTCACCACCATAATCGTATCAGTATTGAGTCCTCCACCGGGATGACCCGCGCCAAGCATTCCGAGAAGCAGTAGATTTATCCGTCCATCACTCTCGCCCTTTATTTGTCCGCCTCCGCCAAGACTGGCTTGAGCAATGCTCGAGACAGACTCGCCTTTGGTGGAAATTTTATTCAAAGTGTTATCTATTTTCCAAAAAGCCATCAGTCCGCTAAGTACAACTACAGCCAAGACAGTAAAAGCGCCTATCCACCATTTCCGGCTTTTATTTCTGATTCTATGAGCATGAGCGATCCTTATTTCTTTCCACCGAGATATAATTTCCCGCGCCCGTTTTCGCCACTCGTATCGTATTATTTTCTTAAAATGCGTAACAAAAAAAGTGGCAGTGGAGAATAAACATAATGTTAGGAGTATGATTTCCGCCAATTTCCAATAGTCATCTTTGAGAGCGCTCCAATAACTTTGCTGTGCTGAAGTTGTTTTTTGAACAACGCCTTTGGGAAATTTGACGAGAGTAGTCATACTCTCGTAAGACACCGTGCCTTTGTAGGAAAAATAGGCATCAGGATCTTTCCGATTTTCAATCCGGTCGATGCAATCGATAGTTGCTTCTTTGAGTCCGATAAAGCACGACTTCGTTACTTTGTTGCGATCAATTTTTTGTGGCAAATATATTTTTATCTCCGGATATGCCACATAGACCGACCATCTGTCGCCGGTCGCATCCCAAAAAAGCTGATCTTCATTTGATTTGAATCTTATAGCGCCCGAAACTGTATAATGGATAGAATACCAGGATTTTGCCCCTGGCGCCGTCGCTTGATCGTCGATAATTGTGATAGCCAGATATGATTTATTCTTGTTATCATCTTTTACCGTATCCTGACTGAAAAAAAGCGGATTTTCGTTTTCATCTGTGACATTAACGTCGGAAATGTCAATCGAGATCTTTTTTCCGTCCAGATCCCGGTATGTTATCGGGATATATCGGGTTACGCCCGGCCGGGCATGACCGGCATAATCGTATTCAAATTTTTCCGTAACAGCAATCGTCGAATCGGATTTGATATTCATCGTAACTGAAGTGGAATCGACATGCTCAACATCATCAGGGACAATCTTTTCCGCCCCAACTGGAGAAATAAAAAAAGCCAAAAAGAAATATAGGCTGATTGGAAAAATTAGTATTTTTTTCATAGCTTGATAATATTATACCACAAAAATTATCCTTGAGTAGTTAATATAAGCATTTCCGCAATTTACAGTAGCTTAGTCAAAAAGTCAATTTATTTAAAAGAAAACTCCCAGAGCTAAGCTCCGGGAGTTCTTTGCGCGCGTTGGCAATTTATGTTATTTTTTTGGAAATGGAAAAGAAAAATGTGGTTCCTTTTTCAGGAACCGACTCAACCCAGATCCGACCCCCATGTCTTTCGACTATTTCCTTAACAATGGCCAGCCCCATGCCAGAGCCATCAACTTCTTTTGAAGATTTGAGCCTTTGAAACAGCTCAAATACCTTTATTTGATCGTCTTCATGGATTCCTTTTCCATCGTCATGAAAAGAGAAAAAATAGGAGTCCTGTCTTTCCTCACATTCGATTATTATCCGGCTCAGGCCTTCTCCTCCGTATTTCAAAGCATTATCCATGAGATTTCTCAAAACCCGGTGAATTGATGTGCGATCGGCTCGCATCTCCGGAATTTTTTCCGGAATATGCCACTCTACTTTTCTGGCCGCATTGCTATGAACAATGAATTCTTCCCGGACAAGCTCTATGACTTCTCTTATGTTCAACTTCTGTAAATTCATCGGAACTTCTCGTGTGGTTATAAACTCGTTTATGTTTCTTACCAGGGCTTCTATGTGTTCGGCAGCCCTCATTATTTGATCGCAGTATATTTTTCCTTTTTCATCAAGGGTTTCGGAGTGCTTATCATGCAGACGCCTGACGAGTCCATACAACCCTACAACCGGACTTTTCAGATCGTGGCAAACTGAATAAGCAAACTTTTCAATTTTATCGGCATATTTTTTTTGTTCTTCTTCTGTCTGTTTGCACCCCTTGATGACTTCCCTTACAAACCGGCTGGAAATTACGAAGCCAATCAATAGAATAAACGACATGATTAAATCTTTTCTACCTGATACTGAAAAAAGATAGAAGTTAAGTACTCCTCGATTCATCTCGCCGCTGTAAAAGTAATTCATGGCGAAATCAACAACTAAATAAAGCCCATAGAAGCTCATACCGGCCTCAACCAAATGCTTCGAAAACCAAACCTTAAAATCAAATCTTTCTCGCATTTCCTTTCCCCCTCCATGTTTAATAAAAACCTACACCCAAAAAAGAGCCTTGTTAAGGTACCTTTTGTTAATACAACAGCGGAGCGTAGTTATTTCCAAAATCCCAAAGCTTAGCTTTGGGATTTTAATGTTGATTAAATTGTTAATTTAAGCTACATTATATTATGTTAATAAAATAGAAATTTTGGGGAGTAGCCAAGCGGTAAGGCACTAGGTTCTGGTCCTAGCATGCGGGGGTTCGAATCCCTCCTCCCCAACACACGAAAAAAAGGCTCATGTGAGCCTTTTTTTGGTAGAAATAGTATGCTTTATATTTTCAAATATTTCCTGATTGCGATCATCGAACTAACAACTCCCAAAATGATGCCGACTGCCAGCTGGACTCCTATGATAAATAAAACATTATGATAAAAGACAGACAGAAGATTTTGAGAAGTGAGAATGGTGGAAATTTTTGAATTGACCAAAAATATGGTCACAAAAACAAAAACGGTGGAAATAAGAGTGGCGATGATACCATAGAGAATTCCTTCAAAAACGAAAGGCAGGCGAATGAAAGTATTGGAAGCGCCGACCAAGCGCATCACTTCGATTTCGTTTTTATGTGTGTAGATGGTAATACGGATAGTGTTGAAAACTATGAGAATAGAAATCACCGAAAAGAGCACGACAAGTCCCAGACCGAATTTTTTTATTTCAGTTATTATTTTGTTTAGTCGGTCTATAATTTCTTTATTCTTACCATAATTGACCCGGCTGATATCATCTTTATAATCAGAACCAGAAATAGCGCTGACAATCGAGTCGTATTTCGTCTGATTATTGGCTTTCACTATCAGTGACGCCAGGAGCGGATTATCTCCTATCTCTTCCAGAGATTTTATAATGATAGGTTCGTTGGCGTTATTTCTCTTGAAATTTTCTAGAGCCTTCTCACGAGAAACAAAATCCACCGACGCCACATCAGCATTTTTTTCCAATTGATTTTGAAGCGCTTCCATCCTTTCGGGAGTCGCGTCGGATTTGAAATAGACGCTGACATTAACCTTATTCTCCACATCCGTCAAAATTCCATTGGCTGTTTTAGTGACAACAAACATGAGACTAAGAATATACAGCGACAAAATCAAAACTGTCACCGCGGCCAGCGACAGCCAACCGTTTCTAAAAAAATTACTTAACGCTTCCTTAAATGTTCGTCCTATGACTAAAAACATGATGTTTCTTTACTAATTACGAATCAATTACTAATATACTAATTCTAGTGTAAAGGTCAACTTATTTTATATTCCCCTATGGCTTCATCGCCGATAATTTTTCCCTTTTCCAAAATTACCATTCTTTTGGCTGCTTTATTGACAATATCTTTGTCATGACTAGCCAAAAGCACTGTCGTTCCCAAATTATTGATTTTTAAAAGCAGTTCCACGAGTTCTACGCTGGAAACCGGATCGAGATTTCCCGTCGGCTCATCGGCCACAATGACTAGTGGCTTGTGGATAAGCGCCCGAGCCAGAGCCACCCTTTGCTGTTCGCCTCCGGAAAGTTCACGCGGAAATTTATGCATCTTTTCTCCCAAACCGACAATATCCAATATCTGCGGCACATCTTCCATAATCTCGGCTTTCGGAGCGCCACAAGCTTCCAGGGCATAAGCCACATTTTCAAAAACTGTTTTCTTGGGCAAGAGTTTAAAATCTTGAAAAACGGTTCCAATATTTCTGCGATGAAACGGCATTTTTCGACGCTTGATGGAATCAAGTGGTTTATCTTTGAAAAAAACCGTCCCGATTGTCGGTTTTTCCTCGGCATAGATCAGCTTCAAAAGCGTCGATTTTCCCGCGCCGGATGCTCCGACAATAGAAACGAATTCCCCTTCTTTTATTTCCAGATTAATATCTTCCAGAGCTGGCGAATCGTCTTTGAATTTTTTTGTCACTTGGTCAAATCTAATCATAAGAGTATTATACACTATTTTTTTATCCACTTCAAATAACTTTCCTGAAATCCGCCGAGGTTACCATTAAAAACACTTTCAGTGTCGGCTGTTTCATATTTCGTTCTGTGGTCTTTGACCATTTTATACGGGTGTATGACATACGACCTGATCTGACTCCCCCATTCAGCGCTTATCTGTTCACCGCGCAGCTTTCTTTTCTCCGCCTCTTTTTCTTCCAGATATTTTTGATGGAGTTTCGCTTTCAGAATTTTCATTGCCTGTTCTCTGTTTTGCATCTGGCTTCTTTCGTTTTGACAAGATACGACTGTTCCGGTCGGGATGTGAGTCAGCCGCACAGCAGAGGAGGTTTTATTAACACTTTGACCGCCAGCACCTGACGAACGAAAGGTATCTAGTTTTATGTCGCTTTCGTTTATTTTTACTTCCTTCACATCTTCAATGACGGGCATAATTTCAACGAGGGCAAATGAAGTCTGGCGCAAATTGTCGGAATTATATGGAGAAAGCCGCACAAGCCGATGCACACCCGATTCTGATTTTAGTTTTCCATAAGCATATGCGCCAGAAATTTCAAGAGTGGCGTTTTTTATCCCCGCTTCTTGTCCGCGCGTTTCATCGAGAATTTTCGCTCTATATCCGTTATTTTCCGCCCATTTGAGATACATCTTGAGTAGCATTTCCGACCAATCCTGCGCGTCCACCCCACCCGCTCCGGAATATATAGAAAGAATAACGTCGTTTCTATCATATTCACCATCCAAAAGTGTTTTAAATTCTAATTTTCCCAACATATCCCCAATTTCCCCAATCTCCCGTTCTATTTCCTTTTGGTCGCTTGCAGTTTCGGTCATTTCAATCATTTCTTCCAGACTCTCTAGCTTTTTCTTGATATCCCCTATTTCCCCGATTTCCTTTTTCAATTCTTCCAGCTCCTGCATTATACGCGACGCTTTTTCATGATCATCCCAAAAATTCTGGACGCTAGATCTTTTTTCTAATTCTCCAATTTTTTTATTTTTTTCCTCCAAATTCAAAATCTTCCCAATTTCTTGGGATTTCTCTTTTAATTCAGAAATTTTATCTTGCAGTTCTTTCATATTATTCCAACATTAAAAGTCCCAACATCAGTCCTATCCCCAGCACAAACGCCAGAAGCTGCGCAATTCCCTTTCTTATTTCCGTATGCTTGTGCAGCTCCGGAATCAAATCCGTTCCGGCGATATAGACAAATCCACCGGCCGCGAAAGGAATGAGAAAGCGGGTTAGACTACCATCGGTAATGTTAATAACTAAAACCAGCACTGCTCCCAGAATGGCAAAGATAGCGCTTAGAAAATTATACATCAAGGCTTTTGACCTGGTAAATCCGCCATAGACTAACGAGCCAAAATTGCCTATTTCATGAGGAATTTCGTGAAAGATGACAGCAATAGCTGTAGCGATGCCGATCGGAATGCTCACCAAAAAACTAGCCGCAATAACCATCCCATCAATGGAATTATGCACCGCGTCACCGACGAGAATGACATATGAAAAAGGATGAGGATGATCTTCGCAGGGTTCCTCATGGCAATGCCGCCAGTGAAGAATTTTTTCCAAAATAAAAAACATCAAAATGCCGGACAAAATATAAATAGAAACGGAAGCGCTATTTTCTGATTTATACGCCTCTGGAATAAGATGGATAAAAGCGTCTCCCATGAGTGTTCCGGCAGAAAGGCTGACAAAATAAATGAGATATTTATATAACTTTTTTTGGTCGATAGACAATGTGAAAACGCCGATGAGTGAGATCAGACTGACAACAAAGACGGATATGATTGTATATAACCAAACGTTAAGCATTATAAAGATTTTATGAGATCAATATGTCCCTGTTCTACCTGCGTGAGAGCCCCGAAGAATTTCCGGATATGGTCTTCTGTGGAAACAGCCGCAAATTTTTTATATATTTCTGTCGCGTGGTCTTCCAATTCAATAGTTTTTTGGAAATTCTCTTTGAGATCCGAAGCGCATGTTTCCGGATTTATTTCCGGCATTGGAATTCCCAAAAGTTTCGTGACAATTATTGCGTGTTCCAATTCTACTTTGGCCAAACGCTTATACATTTTGTTAAACTTGTATTCCGATGCTTTCTCGGCCATACAAATATAAATAGCATTGGCTCGCGTTTCCAGCGCCAGTGTTTCCATCAAGTTTTTCCTGGATTGCTCGCTTATCTCGGATTTTACGTTGATTATCGGCTGCGCCTCATCCGCCAGCTTGATAAAATTATTTTTCGCCCCACAATATGGGCAGTCCGACGGTTTTTCCGTACCAATATAAGCATCACCGCAAATTTCACAGATGTAAAGTTTCATAATGTTGAATTATTTTGATTATTTATATATGATACATAAGTCGCCGTCCTAGCTCAATGGTAGAGCAATGGTATCGTAAACCATAGGTTATCGGTTCAAGTCCGATGGACGGCTCAAAAAGTATTTCCCTCTCTCCCTTTGGGAGAGATGTCAGCCGTCTTCGGCTGACAGAGAGGGCTCTTGGATAAATTCTTCAACCTCTTAATTACCCGTCAATTCAGCTATCCGCGCAAATTCCGTGTTGATCATTTTTTGGATTTCTTCAAGGACTGGTTTATTTTTTTCGGAGAATAGATGTTTGAAACGTCCTTGGGTTTTCAAAAATTCTGAGACTGGCTTTGGATCCGTCGGAGCGGTGTTAATTTTATACTTTCCATTCTCAATTTCATATAGTGGCCAGAAATTGGTTTCCGTCGCCAATTTGGCAATTTTGACGTATTCAGATGTGGGGAATTTCCAATTATTAGTGCAAGGTGAAAAAACCAAAAGGAATGTCGGCCCTTTGGTTTCAAAGGCTTTCTTGGCCTTTTTCTTGAGATCAGGAAGATTAGCTACATTAGCTTGCGCCAGATATTTCACGCCGTGCGCTTTCACTATTTCCATCAAGTTTTTGCGCACTTCCATCTTTCCAAAAGACTGTTTTCCGGTCGGTGTCGTTTCTGTCGCCGCACCATATGGCGTGGCGGACGATCTCTGATTGCCGGTATTCATATATCCTCCGTTGTCATAGCAGACATAAAGAAAATCATGACCACGTTCAAGTGCGCCTGACAGGCTTTGTAATCCGATGTCATATGTCCCGCCATCTCCACCGAAAACAACGAACTTGGTTTCCTTTTTTACTTTTCCTTTTTGGCTCAAGATTTTATGTGCTCTTTCCACTCCAGAAATGGTGGCTGACGCGTTTTCAAAAGCACTGTGAATATATGGCACTTTCCAAGCGGTGTATGGATACAAAGTTGATGTTACTTCCAAACACCCTGTAGCATTAGCCACAACCACCGGACCACCAGCTTCATTCAACACGGTTCTAGCAATCGTCGGAAACGCGCACCCCGCGCAAGCGCTGTGTCCAGGAGCATGATGTTTTGTCAGATCTTTATTCATAGAAATTTTTTCATTATCATTCTCTCCTTTCCAAGGAGAGATGTCATAATTCTTATTATGACAGAGAGGTTTTACATTATAAAACCGGTTTCATTTTTCCCCTCTACTAATTCAATTATCTGCTTCTTAAACGTATCTCTTCCGCCCAACCCATAAACCACGCTTCGCACTTCTTTTTTGATAGCATGGGTTATTTCTGACGCCAAAACCTGTTTCGTGCCAAATGTCAGATTTCGGTCGAGAACTATCACTTCTTTTGCCTTATCGGAAACATGATGAATGGCATTTTTAATTGTTTCATACGGAAACGGACGGAACATGCTAACTTCCAAAAGTCCTACTTTTTCACCACTTTTTTCTAGTTCATCTATAGCATCTTTTATCGTTCCCGCCACTGACCCCATCACCACCAGAACCTTGTCGGCATTTTCTAGTTTATATTCTTCTACCACTCCATATTTCCTTCCGGAAATTTTTTCATAATCATCGTATATTTTTTCCAGCTCCCCTTGCACATTTTCGAACGCATCCTCTAGATCACGCCTAAATTCAAAATAGGAATTTTGCAACGCCACCGGCCCGACTGTGATTGGGTTGTCTATATCTAAAAGATACTGTTCCGGATTATATTCCCCCACAAAATTTTTGACCGCATCCGCATCCAAAATCTCCATATTTTCCACACAGTGTGATGTGTTGAATCCGTCCATAATAACCATAACTGGAAGTTTTACCTTTTCCGCCAATAACATTGCGCAAATAGTTTTATCATAAACTTCCTGCGAATTAGCACAAAAAATTTGGATCCAACCACTGTCGCGGCAGCCCATGACGTCAGAATGATCACCATGGATATTAAGTGGCGCGGCCAACGCTCGCGCGGAAACCAGCATCAAAATTGGTAGTCGCAGTCCACTGGCGATATATAAAACCTCGTTCATCAAGGCCAGGCCTTGTGAACTCGATGCTGTCACCGTTCTCGCACCAGCCGCGGAAGATCCAACACAGGCGCTCATGGCGCTATGCTCTGATTCTACCTCGATCATTTCCGTTTCCACTTCTCCATCAGCGCAAAATTTAGCATAAGATTCAATGATCGGCGTTTGAGGCGTGATAGGATACACAGCCATAACGTCGGGATTTATTTGCTTCAAAGCCTCCGCACCCGCATAGGCACCCGTTAGAGCTAATTTTTTAGTATTTTTTGTCATGATTTCTTCATTAATATTGCCTTCGCTGGGCACACCTGCGCGCAGACGCCACAACCTTTGCAATATTCAAAATCAATTTCCGCTTTTTTATCAACTATCTCAATCGTCGCTTCCGGACAATACGGCACGCACGTTGAACAACCGATACATTTTGATTTATCGACTTCCGGCTTCATATACCGCCAAGAGCCGGTCTTTGGGGCTTTAGCCTGATCGTGTTTTATTATTGCGCCTAACTCCATAAATATCTGAACCACAGATTATCACTGATTATCCTGATTACACATGATTTTTTTAAATTCAGTGGAATCATTTTAATCACGTGAAAATCAGTGGTTCTGATTATATTGTGTCATAAGCCCGCTCTATCGCTAAAATATTCTTATCACAATTTTCTTTCCCAATTTTTCCCTCAAAAATTTTCCTGAATTCTGAGACAACACTCTCCAATTTTACTATTTCCGCGATTTTGACAATCTTCCCGAGAATGACCGTGTTTGGTCGAGGCTGACCGACGATTTCCATGGAAATTCCGTTGGCATCGACAGGATAAATTTTTCCGTTGAATTTTATCATTTCACCGATCTCATGCGCTGGTTTTTGGCTGTTTATTATCAGCGCTTCATTTTTATCCAGTCCTTCCGTTACTTTTGTTGCTTCAAGAAGTGTTTCATCCAAAACTATGACAATATCAGGATCAACAATAGGTTCGCGCGTGCGAATTTCATGGTTAGATATTCTAACATAAGTTTTTGTCGGCGCACCCGATCTTTCCGGCCCGAAACTGGGAAAAGCCTGGACAAATTTTCCTTCATGGAGCGCCGCCTGCGCCAAAATCTCCGCAGCCGATTTCGCTCCTTGCCCACCGCGGGCATGAAAGATTATTTCAAAAATATCTTTGCCATTTTTCATTTTCTTATTATAACACAGCAAAGGCGGGTTTCAAACCCGCCTTGGCCTTAAGCTACTTAATAATCCTAAGAAACTCAGTGGCCTTACTGTGCCAACTTTGAATCAATCGCCTGCTTCATCTGATCAGCAGTCATTGCTCCATTTTCGAACTGGTCATTGATGAAAATTGCCGGTGTTCCGGAAATTCCGAAATCTCCCGCTTCTTTCTTGTCAGCATCGATTTTGTCCTGGAACTTTTTGTCGTCTAGACAAGTGTTAAATTTTGCAGTATCTATACCAGCAGTCTGTCTGGCATAAGTTTTAAAACTAGCCACGTCTTTTGTGTTTGACCAGGATGTCTGATTTTGATATAGCTTGTCCGCATATTCCCAGAATTTTCCCTGATCCTGCGCGCATTCCGATGCCAAAGCAGCATTGTTAGCTTGAGAATGAATGTCGAGCGGCAAATGTTTATAGGCAAAATAGACTTTGTCGCTATATTGCTTCATCGTAGTCCGTAATGTAGAATAAAGAATTTTGCAATATGGACATTGGAAATCAGAGAAAACCACAACCTTCACGTTGGAATCGGTTTTCCCAAATGTTGCGTCACCTTCAGAAATGTCCGGAAGCGCCAGATATTTCCCGGCTGGCAATCCTAATTCTTGATTTTTCAGAACATACTGTCCGTTTTTCTGATCAAAAATAACCGCCGCTTGCGTAAAGAATTCAGTTTTTGCTATAGCCGGATCAAAAATAAATGCCGGCAGAGTTTTGATGCTAAATTTATCGATCAAGCTTTTTCCTTCGGCGCTGTCATAACTGACTTTTTTGGTACTGATGGTCGGCAAGACACGTTTTAGCCAGACTACCGGCTCCGTCACGTCGCATTTCTCGCAAGAATCGTCATTGATGATAGTCACAGGTACAGCCGGATCGCCATAAGCCACCCAGGTTTTTCCGGAAGATTCAAAAATGTCCGATTTATTTAGATTCTTTGTAGAATATCCACTGCCTTTCATCAGTTGCGCCACATCAACAAAAATACTTCCAATAAGAAGTCCAGCCAGAAGAATAGCAATGGAAATTAAATTTTTTGTTCTTTTCGCACACTGGCAATCTTTGCAGTCAGCGCTCCCGCAATTACACTTTTCCTCCCCTTTTTTAGTGTCTTCCATAGATTTAAAAAATAATTATTTATTGATTTTGTGAATTATTGTCGCTTGGCGTATTATTTTGCGCGTTATCCTGCGCTGGAACATTAGAATCCGTACCGGAAGTATTATCTCCAGGATTTTGCGCCGCGCCATTTGCCTGATCTTGTTTGGCTGCTTCCATTTGCTTGGCCAGCGCGTCTTTTTCCAATTTGTTTATATCAAAATCCTGATTCATGATTTTCATTTTATAATCATTGAATCCGATCGTCACTTTTTTGACCGCTTCTGTTTTTATAGCCACACCCAGAAGAATTCCTAAAATCAAAAACAGCGCTAATTCAATATAATAATCTCTTTTCCCTCTTTTTGTATTTCCATTATCATCTCCGTCGTGAATTTCTTTCGTTTTTGCGTCATTGACATAGTCGTCAACATTTTTGATTTCGTCCATAAAATATTTTTAGGCCATTTACCTCGGTATTTATAGATTATCACAATAAGAAAAATGTACAAGTTGCAAAATTTGGAAAATATTGCGTAATATTGTTGATTTTTAGAATAAAGAAAAATCCCGCCGGCCGCAAGGGGTCGGAGGGACTATTTTATGCGATTCCTATCTCGCTGAGGAATTTCTGATTTCTCAGTCTTTGCATGACATGAATGCAATGGTCGCATATGTCGTCATACCACTGGTTATCTTTTATCATGCAAAACAGCAGCAATCGATGCAACACATAGAAACTACTAAGCATAGAAGAAATATCGTCTTTAATATGCCCAATGCGCATTTCTTCAACACTCGGACAATCACAACTTGGATAATAGAACCCATCCGATCCGATGTGAATGGGAGAAGTTTTTTCTTCCGTTGAGCGGAGATATCTGCACGGAGTTTTGATGTCCGGGAATCGCCATCTGACATTCTTCAGGGTGGCTGCTCGACCGCGCTTGATAAGATGCTGCGGAGCATAGACAATTTTCTTCTCTCCGTAACGGGTCTCGAAACGGAAAGCACGATCGAAGTTGGTGTTCAAATGAACAAACAACCCTCCCAGCGTTTCTCTAGTCGGCGATCGGACATTCTTCAGGGTGGCCTGTAGATTTCTTGAGCTGATATCCGGATTCGGTGAAAGGTTGCCGTCAAATAAATCCAGCATCATTTGTTCGGTCGATTTTGAAAAATCAACCGGAACAAAATCTGTATCGAGACTGATAATGAGCGGCCTAACTTCCCGGATCCATTTCGCAAAATATCCCTCAATGATTCTATTGAGCTTCCTTATCGCTCCATAAACATCCTGAGGTGCTTGTGTTATCTTAATCATCACCTTGTCCACACCATTCTCAAAAAACAATTTCAACGTTCTCACAAGCCGCTTGGGAAAACCAGACTGAAAAAGGTTGAAGCTCAAATACCATTCCAATTTCTTCGCATATGGCCTGGACAGTATTTCAAGCAATCTTTGCTCTTCCTCATTTGAGTCGACGCCAGAAGTAACAATTCTTGCTTCCACATCCGAAGCAATGTTGAAAAAAACGTCGAAAATTTGCGGATATTGCGAATTAAGCATAATTTCGCCGTTCCCAGTACAAGCAAATCCAAGCCTCAGATCAATTTTTCTGTCGTTCAAAGTGTCGACAAATTTTTTTACGTTCTTGGCCAGAATATACGCCTGTTCAAGGGTAAAAAACGATCCGCCATTCATACTGCCATTGGCAAGGCAATGGTGGCATCCCCGATCACATTTGCCCGAAAGGCAAATATTCACTCGCCAGCGATGATTCTCAATAGCTTCTTTTTCGTCCATATCTATCCCCTTCTGATTGTTGGGTTATTAACTGTAAACAGGAAATTCCTGGTTTTTGACAAATTTTTAACGAACCTCGACATACATAGATGTCAGGTTATTATTAACTAAAAAACAATATTTGTCAATGATTTGAAATCGATATAAAAACAGCCCGCGCTGCGCATCTATTCAAATGAACGGATGTGCAACGCGAGCCAAGACAGCAGGCATTTGTTACTCGCCTATTTTTTGAATGTCCTGATCAATCCCTTGCAGTTCAGCACCGACTTCGGAAAGTTTCCGAACTGCATCTGCGATACTTCCCTTTAGTTCCAGTCTAAACACAGCAAATCTGGGATCGCTCGGGTTTTCAGCGAACTCCTCCAAAAACCTTGTGGCAAAAATCTCGCCGGATTCCTGGTAAACTATGTCCAGAACCGCTCCGCAGCACTCCTCGACCACCTCCGCTCCCAAAAACTGGCTAACCATCAGGCTGTCAGCATTTTCAGGAAGTTCCGGGTGCTTTGTCCCGCATATGCACGTTATAGCACTGGTGGTACCCATATGAAGATTGTTCCATTTTGTTCCAAAGGTACTGCCGAGCTTACTTTCGCCAAGCGGTTTATCGATTTTAATTTGCATATTACTCTCCCTTCTCAAAAATATTCAAATCAAAAAGAGCGACCCCCTCGAAAACAGCTCCTCCCAACCGACACAAAAACGTGCTCTTATGATATAGAAAAAGTCTTAATAAATCAAATATTACTACTTAGACATCAAATGTCTAAGTGATGTCTAAGTGAATTTATTCCCTCCTCAACGCATCCATCGGTGTCATTCTTGACGCATTTCTCGCCGGCCAGTAGCCAAAAAGGATTCCGACAACGGCAGAGAATCCGGCGCCGATGAGCACCGACCACCAAGTAATTGTCAGACCGATTTTATAGCCAAAACTGGCGATAATAATTTCCGCTCCACTAGTAATCAAGAATCCGACGATAAGTCCGATGATGCCGCCAAGGATCGTCAGAAACACTGCCTCAAAAAGAAATTGCGCGAGAATGGAAAAATTTTTGGCGCCGACCGATTTTTTGAGACCGATTTCAAACGTCCGTTCCGTTACCGCCACGTACATCACATTCATTATCCCCACTCCTCCCACGACTAGCGAAATGGAGGTGAGCGCGAGAAGAAGCGCGTTTACCGCAAAGAAAACCGTATTCAAAATATTTAGTATTTCCACAATAGAATTGACCGCAAAATCATCGTCGTCCGGATTAGTTATATGGTGTTGTATCCGCATAATGTCTGTTGCTTGCGCAATAGTTAGGTCTAGCTTGGTCATGTCTTTCAGTTTAAAAATCATCGTTTGGATATAATTAATTCCAGCTAGTTTTTTCTGCGCTGTCTGGAGGGGAACATAAAGAGTATCGTCAAAAGAAAAAACTCCGGTTGTGCCGCGGCTTTTGAGTGTTCCAATAACCTTGTATGTTTGGCCTTTCACTTTGATGCTCTGACCGATGGCGTCACCACTGCCAAAATAATATTCTTTCATCTTGCTGCCCAAAACCGCCACCTGTCGCAGGCCGCCATCGTCTTCGTTGGTGAACATCTGTCCCTCATCAATTTCCGTTTTTGGGTCAGCTTTTGTCACATCTGGACTCACTCCAATTATCATGGCTTGCTTTTTCTTATTTTCAAAACTAGTTATCTGTTGGGTGATTACCATCGCATACCAAGAATCAATGTTGGGAAGTTTCGCTATTTTTTGAGCATCCTCTAATTTAAGCGTAGTAATAGTCACTCCACCCACTTGCCCACCAGCATTAGCCTGAGACATCTTGTTGACTTTCGGCACTTTCACTTCGATCTGCATTATGTCTGTTCCAAAGGAAGAAACCTGATCCACTAGATATTGTTTCACTCCTGATCCAAAAGACAAAACTAGAATGACAGACGCCACGCCGATGACTATGCCAAGCAATGACAAAAGCGTCCGGGCAATGTTCGAGCGGAGGTTTTTAAAAGCGAGTTTGATTGAGACTATCAAGTGATGCATAATTCAAAATTAAAACCATACCATACCGTCATCCTGAGCGAAGTCCCAATTCTTATTGGGACGTAGTCGAAGGATCTACTATAAAATATCACCAGTAATATTATTTGGCAGATTCTTCGACTTCATTCTGCCGCTAAAGCGGCATCATTCCGCTCAGAATGACGGCGGCTACTCATATCTCAACGCTTCCATCGGACTTATCTTCGACGCTCTCCTGGCGGGATACATCCCAAAAACCACTCCAATGGCGATGGAAACAAACATAGCGACCACGATCGACTGCCAGGAAATCATAAATGGCCATTTATATTTCAGCGCTTGCATAACGAGCGCGGCTAAGAATGAAACGATTATCCCAAAAATTATTCCCAAAATTCCACCAAAAAAAGAAATGGCTGACGATTCTATCAAAAATTGCAAAAGAATATCTTTTGTTTTCGCTCCGACCGCTTTTCGCAGTCCCACTTCACGTATCCGCTGATTTACTACGATGAGCATTGTATTCATAATCCCTACCCCACCAACAATAAGAGAAATCGTTCCAATAGCCAGGAGAAAATATCGCAAAACATTAGTGATATTTTTTATCATTTCAATGGCTTGCGCCTGGTCGCGCACTGAAAAATCGTCATTGGCCGGATTATCAATATGATGCCGCTCGCGAAGAGTGGTTTTGATGTCCTCGATAGCATAGGGGATAAGATCGGCACTCTTAACTTTAGTGCGAACAAAAGCAATGTAGTCAATTCCCAGCATCAATTTTTGTGCGGTCGTTAGCGGAATAAAAACCGAGTCGTCCACACTCGACGTTCCAAATCCTCCGCCGCCTTTTTCCTTGAAAACCCCGATAACGGTGAAATTTTGATCTTTTAGCGTAAAAGTTTTTCCGATCGGGTCGTCACCGAGGAATAAATCGCGGACAATATTTTTTCCCACAATTGCTACCCGCGACATATCCACTTCTTCTGTTTTTGTCATAAATCGTCCATCAATTACTTCTGCATTTTCCACATCAACATAACTAGCCGTCGTTCCGGTGAATGAAACCGTGAGCGACGTTCCGTTATATTTAGCAGTTTCCGATCCCATGACATATCCGGCCGCGTCTTGCACTTCTGGTGCATTTTTCCCGTCGCGCAGCGCTTCCAAATCGCCGTACTTCAAAGTGGTCACTTTTATCCCCATCGCTGCCGCCGGTGGTCCTTTTTCGTCACTTGCTCCAGGCAAAATTCCAACTAAATTAGAACCAATGCCTGAAACTTGATCCAAAATCAAAGCTTGCGCTGATTGTCCGATGGCCATAATGATAACGACCGACGCCACACCAATGATGATTCCAAGAATAGTTAAAAACGAGCGGAACTTCGCCGCCATTAAATTCTTATAGGATATTCGGATAGGATCAATAAGCCGCATAATAACGCCGTCATCCTGAGCGAAGTCCAATTCTTATTGGACGTAGTCGAAGGATCTGCTATAAATTATCACTAGTGCTAATATTTGGTAGATTCTTCGACTACATTCGGCCAAAGGCCTCATTCCGCTCAGAATGACGGGTAAATTATTTCAATAGTTCCCCATCTTGCGCCACTCTCCTATTCTTCACCGGATCATCTGCCACGATCTCGCCATCGCGAAGATATATTATTCGCTTTGAATGTTCAGCTGTGTATGTTTCGTGCGTGACCAAAATTATAGTGTGGCCATCGTTGTTTAGTTTTTGCAAAATTTCCATCACGCGTATTCCTGATTTGGAATCCAAATTTCCCGTTGGCTCGTCGGCAAAAACTACGTCCGGATTATTGACCAAAGCGCGAGCAATAGCTACCCGTTGTTTTTCTCCACCGGACAATTGATTGGACATATAATCAGTCCGGTGGCTCATTCCTACCGCTTCTAACGCCGCTGACACCTTTTCTTTGTTACTGCCATTATTGTCCGGCTTTTCGTCATAAAGCAATGGTAATTCTACGTTTTCATAAACAGAAGTTCTCGGCAAAAGATTGAATGCCTGAAAAACAAAACCGATTCTTTTATTCCTGAATTCCGCCAAGGCGTCATCATCAAAAGTGGTCGTGTCTTTCCCTTCAAAAATATATTTCCCGTCTGTCGGCTTGTCAAGAAGCCCAAGAAGCTGCATGAGGGTTGATTTCCCGGATCCCGACGGTCCCATAATCGCCACAAATTCCCCTTTTTCAATTTGAAAATTAGCGCCACAAAGCGCCGTCGTCTTCACGCCGTCATCGCTATAAGTTTTGCAAAGATTTTGGACTTGGATTAATGCATTTGACATAATGAGGGTTTAGGTGTATAATAGTAGATTAGTAGCAGGCTATGGCACATACTTGAAACCGCTAACATATAGGAGGCAATAAATAAATGTACCTTTATGAGGAAGTAACCAGTCCACTGGAAAAGATTCCCGATGGAGCGAAAGTAGTGATTTTTTATGGCCTTCACTTCTCGGCAGGAAAGGATCATTTGACAAAGATACTCGAAAAAAAAACTACTGAATGGGGAGCGCTTCCAGGTTCAATCAAGCAGTGCGGGAGTAGTTATTCTGGAAACTACGAAGTTTCCTTCATAATAGCAGACCCCTATCTCGCCCTGACAGCAATCAATGAGCATGTGGGCAAGATACAAAAAGTTGTTTTGAAATCTGAATAGAAATTCTTTCGCTGAACTAAGCATTAACAGACCGTCGCCACCACGTTTTCTGGCAACGCCCTCAGCCAGCCCCGTCCCACAAAGCAGGATGGGGCTTTTTTATTTTCAAAATTACATTAATAAAAAATCGTCATCTCGAGCGAGTTCGACAATAAGTCGAACGAGTCGAGAGATCTGCCTTGGGTTACCACTGACTATAATCCATCATATAAATCTAGCCATAAAGAATTCTCTTTTTCGATAAGCCATATCTTCTTTTTTCTGCTCCAGTGTTTTAATTGTTTTTCTCTGGCTATAGCACCCGCAAAATCTTCAAAAAATTCATAATATACCAACCTGTCTATATTGTATTTTTTTGTAAATCCTTCTATTAATTTTTCTTTATGCTCCCAGACTCGTCTTTGAACACTACCAGTTACACCAATATATAATGTCCGGGAATGATTAGTCATTATATATACGCAAGGTTGCTTCATTATCGTATAACTAGAAATAGTCTTTGGCAGATCCCTCGACTACGTTCTGTCGCTACGCGACATCACTCCGCTCGGGATGACGGTACAAGAGAGGGGGAACATATTATTCAGTGTAATCGTGTGGCAATCAGTGCTAATCAGTGGTTCAGATGTTCTTCGTCAACGTCACCACCTTCTCCCCACCTTTCAACCCCGATTTTATCTCCACCATCCCATCATCGCCTCCCATTCCTGTGGTAACATTAACTTTTTCCGTCACGCCGTTTTTTTCATCCTTCAGAACTTCCACATATTTTTGTCCGTTTTCGGTTTTGACCGCGCGCATTGGCGCGAAGACGACATTGCTACGCTCGGCTGTTTTTATATCCGCATCTGTGCTCATTCCATTTTTGAAACGCGGATCAAGGCTATCAAATTTCAATTTCACTTTGTAATAAACCACATCCTGGATGACCGTTGATGCCGGCTCTATCTCGCTCACTTTGGCGTTGAAAACATCGGCTGATGAAAGCGCGTCCAGCGTTACGTCAGCATTTTGACCAAGCGTAACTTTCACAATATCCGATTCTGGAACATTAGTCCGAATTTCCAAATCATCGTTTCGGGCGATAGTCACCACCGGCGTGTTTCCAGCCGCGGAATTAGCCGCGATGATTTCGCCGACTTCCGAACTCTTTTTTATAATGAAACCGTCAATCGGCGCATATATTGTTGTTTCGCGAATCTGATCCAAAATTTGCGAAACAGCCGCCTCCGCAGCCCTCACCTGTTCTCTTTGCGCCCTTTCTTTTTCTACGTTATATCCTCCCCGTTTCATACTGGCCAGTGTTTGTTTTTGCGACCGCAATTCTGCCTTGGCCTGATTCAATTGGGAATTAAGCGTTCCTCCGTCAATGGTCGCGATTTTCTGTCCTTTCACTACCGGATCACCAATATCAACATACATTTTTTCCAATCGCCCGCTTATTTTGAACGACAAATCGGCCTGATTAGGTGAAGCCAGCACCCCTGTCACGGAAACAGTTTGCGCCAGTGTTCCGGTTTTCACATCTTGCGTCGTATATTCCACTTTTGGTTTTTTATTTTTGAAATAAAAAACACTGCCGACAATCGCGATTATGATAATTAGTATGACGTAGGTCTTTTTTTTCTTAAACATAAATTATAATAAGCTTGTTTGTTTTTCCTTCTCATCCAACGCCTCATTTACAAGAGCGTCGGCGATCTTGTTCTCCTCTCTCATTATATGCGAAAAAATGACTTTTTGGAAGTCCAACATCAAATTCCAGATGAGGATAAAATTTTTCTGGATATATTCTTCTTTCAGCTTATATTCATGATTGAGCTGTTTCACGACCAGTTCCGAATCTAAAAAGCATTCCACGCTTGTTTTCTTGGTTTTTTCCTTTCCGACCAGCGATTTTATTTTCTTGAGGCCAAAAATCAACGCTTCATATTCTGCAACGTTGTTGGTCTTCTCGCCTATATATTCGCCATATTTTTTATCGAGCGTCGGAATCCACACCCCAATCGCTGCCGGACCTGGATTATTCCTCGCTCCCCCGTCGGTAAACATTTTTATTACTTCTGACATAGTTTTAATGCTTTTTTAATTATTTCCACACTATTGACCGGGTTGTAAAATTTAATTTTCCTGGCTTTCTTGAGATCTACCCACTCCGGCATGTCGGCGTATTTTTTTTCATGCTCATCAAAATTATCCATAGATATCTTCCCTCCAATCTTTTTACAAAGATAGTAGATAAGAATAGATTGGACACAACCATCTTCGTGGGGTAACTTAAAAAAATCATATTCGCAGGTTATTAGATCGAGAATCTTGACTTTCACGCCCGTTTCCTCCCAAACCTCTCTTTTCAGCGCCTCTTCTAAGGTTTCACCCAGATCTATTCCTCCTCCGGGAAAATCATAACCGTCCCACTGTTTGGAAAGTAAAACTTTATCATTTTCTACGATAACTCCGTAAATAGACGGTCTCCAGTTGAGTTTACTCAAGGGATATTCAAGTTTTTTACCCTTTATATCCCGACAAATGATCATTTTTTCCTTTTTCACTTTATTATCCATTAATGATTTTCTCCAAATATTCCTTCACTTTCAGTTGTTCTTCGAATGAATTTTCCAGCTCAATGCTAACATATTCAGGTAGATACTGGACATATTTTTTCACATAATCCAGTTCACTCAAATCGTCCATATAATGATCGCTATAGAGATTTAATTTTTCCTTGGTTGTATAATGTTCCCAAGTTTTAAAATCTTTTTTTATGGCCGATATATGAGAACAACCGATCTTATATTTTTCTATTTTTTGGGAGAAATCATCATAGCCCTCCGGAATACCATAATCTTCCCAATGAGAAATATCCAGACAGACTCCACCGCACATATCCGCAACTTCGAAATAAAAATCAGTTATCTTGTTAGTATTTTCAACATAGACATTGTCCGTCTTTTTTAAATTTTCAAGAAATCCTAGCTCTGTTGGCTCCGGGTGAATATTAAAAACTTCGGTTTTATATTTATTATTGAACAATTCAAGTTCCCAGGCTTCCATATCGCTTCGTAGATGAACATGCGGGATTCTCTTAAGTTTGGTATTTTCTAAGAGACTATAAAGCTCTTTTCTGCCAGGCAGTTCTAAAAAAGTTGGAAATAGTGCAATTTCTTCAATACTACATCGATCAATTTCTCTTATCTTTTCCCGCCAATCAGATTTCGGCGTAGTTGTCAGTCCCGGAAGAATTATATGCTTCATACTTTCTTTAAATCAATTAGTTTTAGTTGAATTTTCTTGCTACCATTCCAATTATCTTCGCATAAGTTGCATACCACGTCAATAATGTCACTTTGCTTGAGATCAGGAAATTTAGCGCCAAATCCAAAGCCAATAGAATCAAAAATCTTAGGGCTTCCGGAAGCGCTACCCAAAGATATTTTCCAGTGCTTGTCGCCGTTGCCACACATCTTTAGATCAAATATTTTCATATTTTTTATAACAAACACCGGCTGGCGGTTGCCTTCACCGAACGGTTCCATTTTCTTGAGCCAGTTCATAAAATCCCAATTGATGTCTGCAGGTGTTATCTCCGTGTCTATCTCCAAGGCCGTTGAAATGTCCAAATCTTTTATTTTTTCTTCCACGATCTTTTCAAAACGCTCAAAAAACTTTTCCGCGTTTTTTTCTTTTATGGTTATTCCGGCTGCTTGCGCGTGTCCGCCAAATTTGACGAGAAACTCCGAACATTTTTCCAAGACTTCCATAATATCTACCTCTGGAATTGAACGCAGAGAGCCAGTAAGTTCCTCGCCTTGTTTTTGCAAAATAATGGTCGGTTTTTTATATTCATCGGCGATTTTTCCAGCTACTAGCCCCAAAATTCCTACCGGCCAATGCTCGTTCGCAGCAAAAATAATTTTTCTGTCCTTGAATGCATTATCAGCCAGAATTTTTATCTCGCGGACAATTTCGCCAGTCACTTTTTGCCTTTCCTGATTTTTGCTTTCCACTTCCAGCGCCAAAGTTCTAGCGACAGCCCTATCTTTTTCAATGAGCAGCTTATATGACGTGCTGGCATGATCCATTCTTCCTGCCGCGTTAATTCTCGGTGAGATTTGAAAAGCCACATTCCAGGCGTCGGGCACATTATCTTCAGAAATATTGATGCGCCCCACCTGAAACATTTCCTTAATTCCTACTCGACGTGTTTTAGACAAAACCAAAAGTCCATATTTCGTCAGCACCCGATTCTCTCCCAGGAGCGGAACACAATCAGCAATCGTTCCAATCCCGACCAAGTCCAATGCCCATTTTAATTGATCAATTCTTTTAGGATTGATTTTTTTATATAATGCCTGCGCCAGTTTATATGCCACGCCTACTCCGGCAAAATCGCGGAATTTGAAATCCAACTCTGGAATATGCGGATTAATAATCGCCACCGCTTTTGGCAAAATATTGGGTACATGGTGATGATCAGTGATGATAACATCCATTCCAAGTTTCTTCGCCTTTTCCACTTCCGCTAAATTAGTGATTCCACAATCAACAGTAATGATCAATTTTACTCCTTGTTCTTTGATAAACTCCAACGCTTTTTCATTCATTCCATAACCTTCTGTCTGGCGATCGGGAATATAGGAAATGACGTTCTTAAATCCAAGATCAGTTAAAGTCTCATACAAAATAACAGAAGCAGTCACACCATCAGCGTCATAATCGCCAAAAATAGCTATTTTTTCTCCCTTTTTTCCAGCCTCCTCAATCCGTTCCACCGCTTTCGCTATTTCTGGGATTCCTAAGGAATCAGTGATATCTTTTTCATAATCAAAATTAAAAAAATCCTCTATTTCCTTAGAAGTTTTGATATTTCGGCGGGATAATAATTCCAGAATAATTTTCCCGTATTTTTTTTCCAGCTCTTCCGGAAAATCACTTTTTTTGTTTTCTATGTTCCAATTCATAACTTAATTTAAAAAGGGGTAGAATACCCCGCAGTGCTAAAAGCTTGCGCGTTTGGCTATGGAGAGACGCTCTCGTAGGCGCTTACTAGCTTTTTGATATAATTTTTTAACTATGCTGTCGGAACTGACTATCCGCAGCAAACTATCGCGCCGAAGTGCGTATCGACATAGACAAACGCGCAAGATAAGAAAATTATCCAACACACTTATACCCGACCGCAGTTAGGACAATTTATTTTTCCTGTAAATTCGTGATTTTCTATGTCCGAAACACGCAAATTCAAAATTAGATCGGCTCCGCAATATCCGCATTTATAGTCCTCTTTGAAATGAAGATTTTTTGCCAACTGCGCCGCATCCAATTCGCTGGCAATTATTTTCAGTTTATAATCTCCCGAACCCAGAACTTTTCTCACTCTTTCCACCGCTTCTTTGGGAGTTACCATATGACGGACGATAAAATCTTTTACTCCAAGCTCCTTGGCTCTCGTATTGTCGATACTTCTTCCCAAGTGGGAAGAAATTACGATAGGAATATTGGCTGTTGCCACGTTCTCCTTGAGCGCTTCGATAAAACCAAACCCGTCCATCCGCGGCATTACTATCCCCGTGAAAACAATATCGGGAATGTTTTTTGTGGCCGCGTCCAAGCCTTCAAGGCCATCCTTTGCCTCTTCCACTTCAAAGCCGTCTTTTTTGAAAATTTCAACGTAAGTAGAGCGTATACTATCATCGTCATCGACAATCAAGATTTTTGTCCCCTTTGCTTTTTCTTCAGCCATATTATTATAATTAAATAATTTATATTATTATCTTCACATCCACCGCCACTGCTTCTTTTCCATTATTATAGATGAGTAGCGGGTTTATATCAAACTCGACTATTTCAGCTATTTCTTGAGCCAACTGGCTGGTTCCCAGGAGAATATTGGACAATTCTTTCACATTATACGCTTTTTGACCGCGAGTTTCGGAAAATAGAAACTTAATTTTGCTTTTGGCGATCTCTTTTTCTGTTTCTTCTTGAGTTGCCGGCGGAACAAGAAAATCAACCATCCTGAAAACTTCGGTGTATATTCCACCCAGGCCATAGACGACAACCGGCCCAAAAACTTCATCTTTTTTTATTCCCACTATCAGTTCCGTTTTCCGTTCCAGCATTGATTGGATGATTAGCCTTTCACCCGGAAAATTAGTCTGCATTATTTTTATGCTCTTGTCTAATTCTTCTTGATCCTTAATATTGAGAAGTATTCCCTGCTTATCTGTTTTATGAAGAACCTTGTCGCTGTCCACTTTCAAAACAACTGGAAATTTTACTTCCAAGGTTGAACCTTGGAAGTTCGACATTATTTCTTTTATATCCACTGTTTTAATTCCATACAAATCCATTACTGTTTTCGCCTCTGAAAAATACAGCGCGCCCCTTCCTTCGCCCTTGGCTTTTTCTATAATTGCCCGGATTTTTGATATTCTTTCGTTATCAGGAACATAATTTTCTGCTACAGCATTGCTCCTTTTGTTGTTCCAGCCATAATATTTATCCAACGCCTCCACCGCCGAGTGCGGAAATCGAAAGTTGGGCACGCCACTTTCCCGTAGTTTTTTTACCGCCCTTTCTATTCTTTTTCCACCGATAAAAGAAGTTACGATGGTGGCTTGATTTTTATTCTTGAACTGGATTATCTTGGATGCTATTTTGTTAACTGGCGTTTGATCTTGTGGAGTAAGAATAGATATAAAAGAACCGATACCTGCGTCCTTTCCCAGTGTCGCCAAAACTTTTTTATACCGGTCTTCATGCGCATCGCCCAAAACATCAATCGGATTTTCCACCGAAGATTCCTCCGGCAAGAATTTTCGTAAATTTAATTTTATTTTATCAGAAATATCAGCTAATTTAATATTTTTATCCTTAAAAGCATCAGTCGCTAAAACTCCAGGACCACCGGCGTTAGTCACCACAGCCACTAGATTAGTTTTTGGTGGATCAGTGAGAGACACGAGATTTATGAGATTAAAAAATTCTTCCAGATTTTCTGCGCGCATTATGCCTATTTTTTCGCAAATTGTAGAAATAATTTCATCACTGCCAGCCAAGGCGCCTGTGTGTGATGAAATAGCCTTTTGCGATTTTTCTGTTTTTCCGGCTTTCAAAAGAACGACCGGCTTTACTTTGGAAACCTTGGCAGCCACTTCCAAAAATTTTGAACCATTTTTTATCCCTTCCAAATACATTCCAATAACTTTGGTTTTTTCGTCGCTGGCCAGATATTCCAAAACGTCTGATTCGTCGAGGCTCATTTTATTACCGATAGAAATGACGTAGGAAAAACCATAATCATCTTTCTCGGCAATATCCAGCATTCCGACCGCGAGCGCCCCGGATTGGGACACGAGAGCGATGTTTCCCATCTCTGGCATGCCGCCGGCAAAAGTAGCGTTCAATTTTATTTCCGGCGCGATAAAGCCTAAACAATTGGGACCAAGTATATTTAAATCTTTTTCTTTGGCTATTTTTGCTAACTCTTCTTCCCGTTTTTTCCCTTCTTCGCCAATTTCTGAAAATCCGGCGGAAATTATCACATAATTTTTTATCCTGTCGGCATTATTGCTAATTTCTGCCGTCACAAATTTCGCCGGAATAATGATCATCGCCAAATCCACCGATTCTTGTATTTCACTAAGAGACTTATAGCACTTCTGACCAAAAAGAGTCTCGTGTTTTGGATTGACCAAAAATACCTTGCCGGAATAGCCAAGAGTTAAAATATTTTTAGCAATAACATTTCCCACCTTCCCCTCTTCTTCCGATGCACCGACGATGGCGATGGAAGTTGGGTTGAATAATTTATTTAGTTCCATAATAATTTGTTTCTATTTTGATGTTATTAATCAGAATCTAATAATTGCAGCATTTTTTTAGGCCACTCCATATTACCTTTTTCTATTTCTTCATGAAAGAATTTTACCATGAGCTTTTTTGGCTCAAATAAGTAATAAATTCAGACTATTGACATAAAACGCCATCTGTAGTAGTATTAAGTTACAAATGGGCTTCGGCCTCCGAGATTCCCTCCACAAGGAGGGTTTTGTTTTTTAATGGAATCTTTTTATTTTCGTGAATATCCTTCTTCTTATTGTGCCACTTTTGGAAATCTTTTTCCATTATTTTTAACTAAACTTCTTCGATTTTCATATCACCTGAAATTTCCCCTATTTTTTCTTCACTCAACAATCCCTCAATCGCTCCGTAACGCTCCACTGACTTACAGCTATTAGCGATTCCCCATTTGAGGCATTCCTCCACGGGCTTATTTTTCAAATACGCCGCCATAAAACCGGAAGAAAAGGCGTCGCCGGCGCCGGTTGTTTCTATGGCGTTCACTTTTAAAATTTCCGTATGATATATTTTTTCTTGTGTCCCCGCCCAGGCGCCGCGCTCGCCATCAGTCACCGCCACAACGTCTGGCCCCATCTCTAGTATTTTTTTAACTAGAAACGTTTCACTTTCCAATTCTTCCGCAGAATATTTTTCGCCTGTGGCATTCAAAATTTCTATCGTTTCATCTTTATTGAGAAAAACGACATCGCATTTAGTAATAATTTCCAAAACTTTTTTCGGGTTGTCGTGAATGTTCACTTGTCTCGGATTATTGGCAATTTTAATATTATTTTCTTTGGCGATAGTGATAATTTTATCCAAATCACCTTCCCAGTCACCATGCAAATCGCCCAAAATAAACCATTCGGCGTTTTTTAACTCGGAATCGTCTATTTTCAATTGCTTGTTGGCCGGCTGATTGGTAAAAATAACCCGCTCGCCGCTATTTTTGTCCACAATAATAGCTGAAAAATCACCAGGAGTATTAGCGCTCGTTGTTATAAGTGAAGTGTCCACTCCATTTTTCTCTAATTGCTCCTTGACCCAGGCAGAAATATAATCGTCACCAATATTAGAATAACAAGCTACTTCTGTTCCAAGTTTGGCAAGACCCGACGCGACATTGGCCGCCACTCCGCCAAGAGCCTCGAAACGCTCTTCAATTTTATACTTCGCACCGAGTTCAAAAGAGATTTGTTTTTTGCTCGTCAGATCATCTGGCGTTTCTATGATCTTTCCCTCTGTAGTTGGAAAAAAAGTATCTTTACACGCCGAACCGATACAAATAATTTTTGCCATAAACTTAACTTATATTCTTGTTATATCTAAATTATAGAGTATTTATACTTGTTTGACCATTGGTTTCTAATTTTAAATTTATATCATTAAATTTCATTTTTTTAGTTTGCGCGTCAATTCCCACTTCCACCGCCAGCCCCTTTTTTGTTTCTTGGCTGAAATACTGATCAAAAATATAATTACCGAGAGAATAATATATTCGCTTGCCTTTATATTCTTCCATCGGCTCCACTACGTGCGGATGCGTGCCAATGACCAAATCCGCTCCATCATCGATGAACTTACGCCCCAAATTTTTTATGTTTTCTGTCAGTTCTGTTTTATATTCCGTCCCCCAATGAGTATAAACAACAACTATATCGGCCTGCAACCTGACATTTTTTATATTTTCCAGTGTCCGATCCAATGAGCCTGAAAAAAACTGATTATAATTTACAAAGCCAATTTTTATCCCCCCAATTTCCTTTATCAAAAATTCATTTTCCCCTGTATCACCAAAATATTCTATATTATTTTTTTCCAAACTTTCCTTCGTTTGAGTTTTTCCGTCAGCGCCAAAATTGGCGATGTGATTATTGCCAATATTCACTACTTTTATATTTTCTTGCGCCAAAATTGGCGCTAGGGACGGATCAAAAGTAAAGATCAGGTGGCTTCTTTCTCCTGGAATTGTATTTACGCTTATGGAATTATTATTCGTGATCGGACCTTCCAAATTAGCCACCACCAAATCTTCGCTTTTTAGCAAATCGCGCGTTCCGCTGAAAATATAGTCTACTCCTTTCTTATCAATGGTTTGGCGGATATATCTGTCGGCCATTAAATCGCCAAGAAACAGGATAGAAATGGTCTTTTTTTCTGATTTTATTTCCGGCTTTTTCTCTATTTTGCTAATTTCAGACTGTTTCACGCTGGCGAAACTCTCAATATTATTTTTATATAATTCCAGCCATAAAAAAACACTGCTAATTATCACTATGACAATCAGCAGCGCGAGAATCGTAATTTTTTTTCCAGAGCTCATTTATTTCAGAAGAGAATTTTTATCCATCGCTTTTGGCTTCTCCGTTTCCATAATTTCCAATATTGTCGGCGCGATATTGCCCAGGACTCCGTCGGAAGATAATTTTTTGCCCTTAAATTTATCAGAAGCCAAAAGAAACGGCACCGGATTTTTAGTGTGAAATGTGTTCGGCTGGTTAGCAGCCGCATCAAACATACACTCGGCATTTCCGTGGTCGGCAGTGATGATCAGATTGCCATTCCTTTTTATAACTTCTTCAGCCATCTCTTTTATCTGCTCGTCAATAAATTCAACAGCCTTCACAGTCGCCGCGAGATCACCGGTGTGTCCGACCATGTCAGCGTTGGCAAAATTTATCGCATAAAAATCATACAAATCATTTTCCAACGAATCGAGTACGTGATCTTTTATATGATGCGCGGCCATTTGAGGAATCTTGGCATAAGAATCAATTTTAGGGCTTGGTATCATAAGTCTTTCTTCGCCATTCACCGGATCGGCATAGCCACCGTTAAAAAAGTAAGTGATATGGGCGTATTTTTCTGACTCGGCAATATAGAACTGGCGGAAATCCGCAAGAACCATCGGCAATGTTCCAGCGAGGGTCTGGTCAGACCAAACCGTATGCACATCCAGATCTGGTCCAAAATTAGTCAAGGCTACAAAATACAAATCTCTTATCTTGTCCAGGATCGGCATATCATCAGTAATGATCGAACTTTTGTTGTTAGCCACGAAAAGTTTGGAAAATTGACGCGCCCGGTCAGAACGCAGATTGAAAAATACGATACTGTCATTTTTTTCTATTTTAGCCACTGGTTTGCCGTTTTCCATAATCACTGTCGGCTTTATATATTCATCGGTCCGCCCCTTTTTATATGCGTTATTGATCGCTTCTTCGGCTGATTGGGCTATTCTTCCCCTTCCAAATACTATCGCTTCATACGCCATCGCTAACCGATCCCAATTCTTGGCTCTGTCCATAGCGTAAAATCTTCCGGAAATACTGGCAATCTTTCCTATTCCTTCTTCAGACATTATTTTACGAAAATTTTGAAGATGGGTGAGCGCTGATTTGGGATAGGAATCTCGGCCATCAGAAAAAAGATGGCAATATACTTCTTCTATCCCATTTTCCTTGGCCAACTTTAAGATGGCTCTGAAATGTTCCGGATCGCTATGCGGACTGTCTGTATCACTCATCAGCCCCATAACATGAAATTTTCCGTGATTATTTTTGGCGTGATGAACCGCACCGACCAGCGCCGGGTTCATAAAGAAGCTACCATCTTTTATGCTTTTAGAAACATAATAGGAATCCTGCGGAACAATTCTCCCGGCGCCGATATTCATATGCCCGGCTTCCGATCCACTCATTTTGTTGTCCAAAAGTCCGACATCTTGTCCTGTCGCGCCTAAGAGTGTATTTGGATAAAGCTCAAAAAGCCGGTCAAGCGTCGGTTTTTTGGCTAATGTTATTGCATTATATTTTGACGGCGCGGCAATGCCGTAACCGTCGAGAATGATTAATAAAGTTGGTGATTTCATATTGTCTGAACCACAGATTATCACATGAGCACACATGATTTCACCGAGTAGAAATTAATTCACGTGTGATCAAGATAATCAGTGTTAATCAGTGGTTCTGATTTTTTCTTCAATTCTTAGCAACCTATTATATTTACAAATTCTCTCCCCTCGCGACAATGATCCGGATTTCATATAATCAGCACTGGTAGCAACTGCCAGGTCAGAAATAAAATCATCAGTCGTTTCTCCCGAACGGTGAGAAATGACTGTTTTCATCTTGTTCTTTTTGGCTAATTTTATGCAATCAATAGTTTCCGTGAGACTGCCGATCTGATTGACTTTGATAAGCACGGCATTACACGCCTTTTTCTCGATGGCCGTTTTTAGACGTTTCACATTAGTGACCAAAAGATCATCACCAATTTGAATAGTTTTGTCTCCTAATTTAGCATTCATTATCGCCCAGCCATCCCAATCGTTCTCGTTGAGACCGTCCTCGATGGAAATAACATTAAATTTTCCAATCCATTCGTTATAAATATTGATCAGCATTTCGCGCGATAGCGCCCGATTTTCCGGCTTGAATAGATATTGATTTTCTCCTTCCTTATAGAAAGACGAAGCCGCCGCGTCCACTCCGCAATTTACCTCTTCCCCTTTTTTATATCCCGCTTCTTCTATCGCCTTATTCATCATTTCCAACGGCTGGTTGTTGTTTTCCAGTTTCGGCGCAAAACCACCTTCGTCACCGACTGAAACACTATATCCCTCCTTCGCCAAAAGGCTTTTCAGTTTGTGAAAAATCTCGCTTCCTGCCCGATATTGTTCTTTGAATGTTTTTATGCCATTTGGCACAATTTTATACTCCTGAATAGAAAGTCCTGAATCGCTATGCTGTCCGCCGTTTATGACATTAAACATTGGTATAGGCAGTTTATATTTCTTTGGAAATTTAAAAGTCTCGGCGATATATTGGTATAGTGGAATATTTTTTTCCGTAGCCGCCGCGCGACATACCGCCAGCGAAACGCCAAGAATGGCGTTAGCACCAAGACCAGACTTATTTTCCGTACCATCCAGTTTGATCATTTTTTTATCTATCGCCTGTTGATCTCCTGCCTCCATTCCGATAATAGCTTCGGAAATTTTCGTATTTACATTTTCACACGCATTGAGAACTCCCAAACCTTCGTACCGACTATCATCCTCATCACGTAGTTCCAATGCTTCATATGTTCCGGTTGACGCACCACTTGGCACCGCCGCCATAGCCTTTATTCCTGATTCCAATTCAACTTCCACTTCCACTGTCGGGTTCCCCCTTGAATCTAAAATTTCCCGCGCAAATATTTTTTTAATCTTTGACATAAAATAAAATGTAAAATTATTAAATAATTTTGAATTTTAAATTGCGATTTTGAGATTTGATTTTTGATTTTTTAATTTGAGCGAAGCGCATCTATTCCCGGCATCGGCTGCCCACCAAGATAATCAAGCATTGCTCCGCCACCAGTAGAAACAAAACCTCTTTTTTGAATCTCGCCCATTGCGTTGTTTTTTTCCAGAACTTCCAGGGTTTCTCCACCACCAATGAGAACATAGGCGGAAGAGGCCAGGACGGATTTCAAAATTTCGTTCGTACTTGTCGCGTATTTTTCTTCTTCAAATTTTCCAGTCGGTCCATTCCAGACGATTGTTTTGGCTTTTTCGATGATTTCTTTGAATTTCACCAGTGTTTCCGTTCCGATATCCATCCGATCATCGATAAAATCATTCGGCAACAGCACTTTTTCGCTAAACTGTATTTTCTGCTCCAGAGCTTCATTGGCCACTTTCCCGCCAACAAGAACATTGTCATAAATACCTTCAAAAAATTTTATCATCGGTAGCTTAGTTTCAATTTTGGCGCCACCAATGACAGCTACTGCCGGTTTCTCCGGATTACTTTTTATTTTTTCCATTTCTTCGATTTCTTTTTGCAACCAGAAGCCGGCGTAACTCGGCAAAATTTTAGCCACTCCTGTAACCGAAGCCTGGTTTCGATGGCAGACTGAAAAAGCGTCATTCACGAAAACATCAAATCCGCTTGCCAGTTTTTTGGCAAATTCTTCGTCGTTACTTTCATCGCCCGGATAAAACCGGACATTTTCCAGAAACGCGATTTCTCCCTCCTGCAAACCATTCATTGTTTCCATCACTTTTTCGCCAACGCAATCGGGTACGAATTTTACTTTGTGGCTCAAGATATACTCCACATCGTCTTTTATAGGATTGAGAGAAAATTTTTGATCAGGCTTTCCTTCGGGTCTTCCGAGATGAGTAATGAGCGCTACCTTGGCATTCAATGCCAAAAGATATCGCACGGTTTCATCGGCCGCTTGTATCTTGAATTTCTCCTTCACCGTGTCTTCGGAAACGGCCGAATTAAAATCCACCCGCAAAAGAACTTTTTTTCCTTCCACATCCGCCGCTTGTATTTTTTTTATATCCATATTCGCTTCGCTCAAATTAAAAATTAAAAATGAAAAGTTAAAAGTTGACGTGCTCGCTTCGCTCGCGTTTATTTATTTTATATGAATAGTTTGTCGCGAAGCGACACTAAAACTTTTAATTTTTAACTTTTAACTTTTAACTTTAGTGGAACTTCCCTGCTCCCAATATTCCAATGATAACTCCCATCGTCGCTGTCACTGCGGTAAATATCCAGATTCTCATTGTTACCTTTGTTTCCGGCCAGCCCTTGGCTTCAAAATGGTGGTGGATGGGCGCTGCCAGAAATACTTTTCGTCCAAAAAATCTTTTAGAAAAAAGTTGGATAGCCACCGAACCGGATTCTATAACATAAATGAAAACAATAAGGAATAGTACCAATGTTGAATTAGTAAGCATCGCCACAACCCCAAGTGCTGTTCCAAGTGATGCCGCTCCGGTATCACCCATAAAAAATCTGGCCGGATAGATGTTAAACCAAAGGAAAGCCAGAAGCGCGCCGGAAATGGCGGCGCAAAATGCCGCCAAATCAATCTTATTCTGGGAAAAAGCAATCAGGGAAAATGAAGCAAAGGCAATAAGCAGGACTCCTCCGTCGAGACCATCGAGACCGTCAGTCAGATTGGAAGAAATAGCGCAAAACAAAATGACAAACATAAATAACGGAATGTACCAGAAATTAATATTAAAATCGCCAACTGCCGGAACATGAATGACGTCCCAACCCAGTTTCCAGAAAAACCACCATGCGCCTATGGCGGAAATAAGGATCAGCCAGCCAAAACGCGAAATAAATCGAATTCCGCCACCTTTATTTTTTCCAAAACCTTTCACACTGGCAAAATCATCACAAAGTCCCAGAATTCCGGCCGCAATCAATGCAACAAGTGGTAGCCAGACTTGAGAACGGCTAAAAAAATCGAGGCGGGCAATAAAATTAGTGTTCGTCCATGAAGCTATAGCCGGGAAAATATAATGAGAAGAATAAACCAGCACCAGAACTGTAAACCAAATAAGCACTCCGCCCATAACTGGCGTTCCGCTCTTGTGTTTATGAAGTTCGTTTATGAATGTTAATTTTTTTCCATCAACTGATGTATCTTTTATTCTTATCCCGATCTTGTATTTATAAAGAATATGCGTCCAAAGAGGTGTCAGAATAAACGCCAAAGCAAAAGCTAAAAACCCGGTAACAAGCACCTTCATAACATTGACCACCATTGGAATTGTTTGTATTTGCGATATCTCCATGATTTCTTTACTAATTACTAATCAAATACTAATATACTAATTTTTTTTATTCGTAATTAGTATATTCGTAAAAAATTCGTAATTCGTAGAGACTACTTCCAGTCATAACTCCCAAATACCCAGCTTACAAGCGTCCTCATATCTTCCCAGCGGTTTTCATCGTTGAGTACAACTGCTATTATCCTATGTTTTCCGCCCGGATCAACTGAACCCAGGAGTAAAGATTTTCCGGCCATCGGAGTGAATCCGGTTTTTCCGCCAAGACAATTGGGAATACTGCCAAGAAGCAGATCGGTGTTTTTCATATCATGCATATACTTTCCATCGGTGGAATAAAACTTTCCGTCCGGCATCCTCATTATATCCCAAATCAGATTATAATTTAAGGAGTAGGCGGCGATACGCGCGATGTCATAAGCGGAAGAATAACATTGATCCTCCTGGCCATCAATCTCAAGGCCGGATGGTGTGCAAAAATGCGTGTCTTTCAGTCCCATCTCCTTGGCTTTCTCGTTCATCATATCCGCAAATTTATCAGAAGAACCAGCCATATGGATGCCGAGCGCTGTCGCAGCATCATTAGCAGAATTGAGAAGCATCACCCGCAAAAGATCAATAGCTTTCACTTTTTCTCCTTTATACATCCGGTTGCCGTTGCAAAAAACAGATGTCGGACAGCCAACCACTGTCCCTGGAACATTAAGAGCTTCCCCTGTCACCGTTACTTCTTCGTCCAGATCCTTTATGCGTTCGACTGTTAAAATAGCTGTCATCATTTTGGTCAGTGACGCGATCTGCGTCCGATGGCGACCATTGTCATAATGCAAAAGCGTCCCCGCATCAGCATCGATCGCTACTGACGAGCCCGCCCACAATTTCAGATCGGGAATTCCCTTTTTTCTTGCCGGAGTATAGGTAGCTGATGGCTCAACAGTCGGAAAAAGATTACATCTTCCTAAATCCTCCCCTGAACCGCTGGAAAGATCACCGGCAATATTTTTGTCCCCCAGGACTTCTTTTCCTTTCGCCACAGAAACTGACGTTTTTATCTGCGAGTCACCCAAAACATTCCCCCAGAGGAAGACAGGAATAAAATTGACTAGAATTATGGTTAAAATTACATTGATCATTAGATGAGCTTTACAACAACTTTTTCATTTGGCGATGTCGAGACGCTTTCGGAGGCGCCAGGAAATATTTTGATTTATTCAGTTGCAACTAGAGTGTCGGGGTTATTTGTCTTTTATACACTTTCGCGCCGGAGCGCGTCGAGACAGAGGCAAATGAAAAAGTTGTACTACGTAATTTCCTTAGCGATTTCATTAGTATTTTCTATGATACTTTCTATCCTGGAATCATGCGACAGTTTTTCCCAATCGGGAAGCTTGGAAATATCGTCCAGTCCCAAATGCCGCAAGAAATCGAAGGAAATTTTGTAAATATAGCTTCTCTGGCTTTTGGGATTTTCAATACGCTCAACCAGACCTCGCATAAGAAGCGAGCGGAGAGTATAAGTAGAATTGACTCCACGAATGGCATCGATATCCATTCGACTCATAGGGCCCCGATAAGCCACAATCGACAAAACTTCCAGCGCCGACCGACTGATATTATCCTGCGTTTCACTTTTCACCAGTTCGGTTATAAATGTTGAGTTTTCCGGACTCGACGCCATCTGCACTTCGTCTTCCTTTTTTATTATCGCCAGTCCACGACCGCCGGAATATTCATTTTGCAGCATCATTATGGCGTTTTCTACTTCCGGTTTCGGCGCGCCGGTAATTTTGGCGATCTTCGAGATCCTCACCGGCTCACCGGAGACGAATAGGATGCTTTCTATGATACTTTTTAGTTTTTGTTGGTCCATAAAAAATAGATAATAACAAGCGCCGTCATCTCGAGCGAGTTCGACCAGAGGGAGAATGAGTCGAGAGATCTGCCTGAGGTTACCATAAGTTTTAATTTTGATAGTAAAACTCCTGGTAACTTTTAGTAGATTCTTCGACTCACACTCGCTTTGCTCGTGTTCGCTCAGAATGACGGAAGCGTGTTAACTGGTTTTTATTTTCAACCTTATCTCTTCAAATAAATCCCCCTGTTCTGCATCAATTATCCTCTGCTTCACCATCTCCAACACCGCCAAAAAGGAAATTATCACATCAATTTTATTTTCCGCGCTGCCTACAAATTCAGAAAATGATGATTCTATCCGCAACCGCAATGAGCTTTCCAGCGCTGTTATTTTTTCTTCCAGTGTTATCACTTCCGCCACGATTTCTTCCTGCAGTTTTTCCACCAGTGGAATTTGCGATAAAACCGCGACGAAAGCCTTTTTCAGATCAAATATATTCACTTTTTCCGGCGGGCAAAAGAACGCTCTTACCCCGATATAACCTTCTCTAGCATAGCTAATTTTTTTGAAACTGGCCAGCTTCCCGATGGCCAAAGATGCTTCCTTAAATTTCCTATATTCCTCCAATTGCCAAGTCAGATCTTTGATCTCTTCCTCCTCCTCGGGGGAAATATTAAAAGACGGGATGAGCGCCCGCGATTTAATGAGAATGAGACGCGCCGCCACCGACAAAAAATCAG
>Ga0172379_10001906_pt1 | contig 39134 bp, 35 predicted proteins | sample GrowelOW334metaG_FD_119756 | JGI IMG/M metagenome (GOLD analysis project Ga0172379, IMG submission 119756) | Groundwater microbial communities from an aquifer near a municipal landfill in Southern Ontario, Canada - Groundwater well OW334 metaG | ecosystem: Environmental > Aquatic > Deep... | reverse complement strand
CGTGTTTTTTGATAATCGAAACGATAGCGTCAATTTCGCCACGGATTTTTTTGTCGTCACCGTATTCGCCAATGCCAACACTGTGAAAATAATTGTCATTTTCTTCGATAACTGTCAAATTTGGGGCAAGTTCGGCAATGAAAGCCACGTGTGCTTGCTCGCGTTGGTCGCTAGGCTTACCTAGTAAGTGATTAGTCAAATCTTGGATTTTAGCTACCCTTCCCATCTCGGCAAGGTTACGAACCAGCATTTTTTCTAGGCCAGCCATAGTTGGCATTTTGCCGTTTAATGCTGCGGCTTTTAGCTTTGTCAGGATAGATTTTTCAAGCTGTCTGACACGCTCGCGGGTGATACCCAAAAGTTCGCCAATTTGCTCGAGTGTTTCACGGCGATCGTACAGCCCAAAACGACGAGTAATAATCTCACGCTCACGTTCCTGCTCGATGATACCAAGGATATCTTTGACGCTGGATTTAAGGTCGATTGTTTGGTCGTTTTTTGGTGTGTCGCTCATTCTCTAGCCTTTCTTTCTGCCCACCGAAAGATAAATTTTCTATTAACATCTAAACAGATTATAAAAGATTATTTATATAATGTCAAATAGTATTTATACTGCGCTCATTATAGCATGAAATAGACACAATATGTAAATAGTGGTGTAGAATTAGCTAGTTTTACGCTTGAAAGTGCGTTTTGCCTTGCGCGGGACGCGTCGTTTGGTTTTTCCGGCTGGCGCGTCGGAAATAAGTTTTTTGGCTTCATCATGAGTAATAGCTGACGGTTCAGTGCCTTTTGGTATTTTGACATTCTTTGAACCATCGGTGATGTATGGCCCGAATCTTCCCTTTAGCACTTTAATGCCATCGCCAAAATCAGCGATATTCTTTTCGGCTTCGTTTTTCAGTTTGGCCGCATATAATTCCAGGGCTTCATCAAGTGTGATGGTCTGTGGGTCTAGTGGTTTGATGCTGATAAACATCTTGTCAACTTGAATATAAGGGCCAAAACGGCCAATATTGGCTTTGATGATTGCGCCCTCTGGCGTTTGCCCGACGGTGCGTGGCAATTTAAAGGCTTGGATAGCATCCTCAAGGGTGACGGTCTCGATTTTGCGGCCGGCTGGCATAGGTGCGAACTTTGGTTTATCCTCGCTGTCATCACCGTTGCCCAGTTGCAACATCGGGCCATAGCGGCCTAATCGGGCCAAAATCGGTTTATTTGTCTTTGGATCGATACCAACTTCACGGACTTTAGTGACGGTGCTGCGCTCGATGCCGCCGGATTCTTCGATAAGTTTATGGAACGGTTTGTAAAAATCATCCAACATCGTATTGCGCGCCAAAGCGCCCGCTGCGATTTTGTCAAAACTGGTTTCAACGGTGGCCGTAAAGCCATAATCGACGATTTGGTCAAAGTGATTCATCAAAAAGTCGCTAACTACTTCGCCGGACGCTGTTGGGACTAGTTTGCCGCGGTCTGCACCAGTTTTTTCTTGGATAACTTCGCGCGTGACGGCATTATTAATAAGATTAAATGTTATAACATCGCGCGGTGTGCCTTCGTCCTCGCCCTTTTCGGCATAACCACGGACCTGAACTGTATTAATAATAGTGGCATAAGTTGATGGTCGGCCAATGCCAAGCTCTTCAAGTTTTTTGACCAGGCTGCCTTCGGAATATCGTGCTGGTGGTCGTGCAAATATTTGACGGGCGCTAGCAGTATTCAATTTTAGCGAGTCGCCGGTTTTAACGGCTGGTAAGATATCGGCGTCTTTTTTGCTGCCGCCATAAACTTTCAAGAATCCATCGAACAAGATCACTTCACCCTTTGCTTCAAACACATTGCCGTCGTTACTTATATCAATAGTAATGACGGTCTTTTCTAGTTTGGCAGGTGCCATTTGGCTGGCCAGGGTGCGGCGGCGAATCAGATCATATAATTTTTGCTCATATTCGTTGCTGCTGGCGCGCTCGATGCGTGGATCAGTTGGTCGAATAGCTTCGTGGGCTTCTTGGGCGCTGGCGCTTTTGGTTTTGAATTTGCGCACCGTTAAGTAATTTTCACCGAATGCAGCCTTAATATAATCAGCCATGGCCGCAATTGCCTGTCCACTCAGATTGACCGAGTCGGTTCGCATATAGGTAATCTTGCCTTCTTGGTACAATTTCTGAGCGCTCGACATTGTGGCTTTGGCGCTAAAACCTAAGCGACTGTTGGCCTCTTGTTGCAAGGTGCTGGTTGTGAATGGTGCGCCAGGATTGCGAGTTGATGGGCTGGTCGAAACGTCGCTGATTGCAAAGCTGGAGCCTATTAGGCTTTCTAGGAATGATTGGGCTTCAGCCTCGGTTTTAAAACGGTTATTAAGGTCGGCTTTAACGGTTTCACCCTCGTGTTCAAATTCGGCGGTTACTTTAAATTCAAAGCTACCGTTAAAAGAGTCGATTTCGCGTTCGCGTTCGACCAACAATCTGACGGCTGGTGACTGAACGCGTCCGGCTGATTTGCCGCCAGGTACTTTGCGCCAAACGACTGGCGAAAGTTCAAATCCAACTAATCGGTCCAAGATTTGGCGAGCCTGTTGAGCCTCAACCAGTTGCATATCGACAAATCGTGGATTTTTAATCGCCTCTTCAATAGCGCCTTTTGTGATTTCGTGAAAAACAATTCGTTTTGTGGTTTTGGGATTGAGTTTCAAGACTTCGCAAAGATGCCAAGCAATTGCCTCTCCTTCGCGGTCTTCGTCGGTTGCCAGCCAGACGGTATCAGCAGTAGCGACGGCTTTTTTTAGGCCAGTGATAATCTTTTTCTTGTCAGGATCAACTTCGTAGATAGTTTTATAGCCATTTTTTGTATCAATCGGTTCGACGCCCTTTTTGCCTTTTTTGGCGATACTACGGATATGACCGACGCTGGAAAGCACGGTAAAATCACCACCCAAGTACTTGGCGATAGTCTTTGCCTTTGCAGGCGACTCGACGATAACTAAATTTTTGCTCATGCAATGCCCTATACTAACCAACTTGTTTTGATTTGTAAACCTGGATTTTTTTAACTGTGGTTATTATAAATTAATGCTTGTGTTTATTTAGTTATGGGTTTATATATTAAGTTATGATTTTATGTTCATATATTTTTACATCTAATAGCATGACGGTTTCTTCACAGCCTCCGCCATTATAAAAAAATAATTGTGTTAGGGCCGTGTGTCTTAGCCGGAAGGAAAATATTAAATATGACAAGTACTCGGCATGAGTCTAACGGTTTCACAATAGTAGAGCTTTTAGTTGTAATAGTGGTCATCGGCATTTTAGCCGCAATAACAATAATTTCTTACTCTGGCATATCCCAACGAGCCGTTGCTGCTTCGCTGCAATCAGACCTGGCTAGTGCCAAGACACAACTGCAAATCTATCAAACTGAACATGACGCCTATCCTAGCGAAGTTGATGACTGTCCAACTCCTGCTGATGGCCACCTATGTCTCGGCCAGTCTAGCGGTAACAGTTTTACTAATTATTCCTACAACAATTCAACCAATCCTCCAACCTTTTCGCTTAGTGCTACTCATGACACTACGGTTTATCGGGTAACTAATAGCACGGCACCGGTGGTAGTGATTCCGCCGACCGGAGTATTAGCCGCCTTATCTACGCCAACAATCGCTACCGATACAAATCCAAACGGTATCACCATATCGGCCGATGGCAGCTCGGTCTATGCGACGAACTACGGTTCTGCCACTATATCGATGTACAGCCGCAACACCAGCACTGGCGCCTTAACTGCGCTTGGTACGCCAACAATTGCGGCGGGTACGTGGCCGTGGAGTATTGCTATATCAGCTGACGGCACTTCAGTTTATGCGTCAAACCAAGGTTCCGCCACTGTATCGATGTACAGCCGCAACACCAGTACTGGCGCCTTGACTGCTCTGGGCACGCCAACGATTGCGACTGGTACGCAGCCAAACGGTATCATCATCTCGGCCGACGGTATCTCGGTCTACGTGGCTAATACATTATCTAACACTATATCGATGTACAGCCGCAACACCAGTACTGGCGCCTTGACTGCTCTGGGCACGCCAACGATTGCAGCTGGGTCAAGCCCACGTGGCATCACCATATCAGCTGACGGCAACTCGGTCTATGTGGCAAACTCAAATGCCAGCTCTGTATCGATGTACAGCCGCAACACCAGTACTGGCGCCTTGACTGCTCTGGGCACGCCAACGATTGCAGCTGGTACGCAGCCATATGGCATCACCATATCAGCTGACGGCAGCTCGGTCTATGTGGCAAACGCTAGTTCCAACAATGTATCGATGTACAGCCGCAACACCAGTACTGGCGCCTTGACTGCGCTTGGTACACCAACAATTGCGGCGGGCTCAAGCCCACGCGGCATCACCATCTCGGCCGATGGCAGCTCGGTCTACGCGGCGAATATCGGTTCTAATAATGTCTCGATGTACAGCCGCCAGTAATCCCGGGTATATACAGCGCCTATCGATTTCGCCGAGTACTGTAAGGATAATTAGGGTTTGTGGGAATTCGCCGTATCCTGCTTGTGCTTGCTGGTAGTAAAGGGTATATTATTTATATATGACTAAAATACGATTTGGGCAGTCGGGTTTTACTATTGTCGAGCTTCTTGTTGTGATAGTAATTATTGGTATTTTGGCGACTGTGGTGATTGTCTCTTATACGGGCATAAGTGATCGCGCAAGAATAGCATCGCTACAGTCTGATCTTTCTGGTGCTGCCAAGCAACTAAAAGTTTTCCAAGCCCAAGACGACAATAATGACTACCCTGGTGCTAATCAATGCCCTACCCCTGTGGAGGGTAATATTTGCCTTCGTTCCAGCGGAACAAATACGTTTTCATACAGCCCAGATAACGCTACTAATCCTAAATCATTTGTTTTGGATGCTACTGACGGTACGTTGATTTACCGAATAACCAACGATGCAGGTCCAGCAGAGGTTGTGCCTGATCCAAATTGGATTTCTGGTATTACTGCTACTGTTATGGCGGGTAAGTTTGTGAGGGCCACTGATCTGGGGTCGACCATGCAATATAAAACCTCTAATACGTCAGCCGTCTCGCCGCAAGGTGCAATCGGTCTTGACCCGAATTACCCTTCGAATATGTCGTTAGTAAACCCTCAGGAAAATACAGGTGTAGATTTTTCGCTATATCCTGCCCAGAATGCCTGCAAAGCTCTTGGCGGTCGTTTGCCTAATATGCAAGAGTTGCTGGCTATTTATGCGGGCAGAGCTACGTACGGTAACAATTTTGTAGCAAACTGGTATTGGTCTGCCACCGATGAAGGTGCCGGCCTTTCATATGTAGTCTATTTTGGAAATGGTATGACAGGCGATGCCTGGAACTCTACAAATCCAAGCTATACCAGATGTGTCAAGGATTGACGTAAAACTATCAGATATTTTTATAATGCTTGTGGCTTGAGTTAAATAATGATACAAAGTATATATGATTAGGAAAAATTCAAAGCAAACTGGTTTTACAATCGTTGAACTTTTAGTGGTTATCGTAGTAATAGGTATCTTGGCTGCAATAACAATAGTCTCGTATTCGGGCATAACCCAAAGGGCAAATGCAGCGACACTACAATCTGATTTAAAATCGGCATCTACCAAACTAGCAATATACAAAGCCGAAAATGATACATATCCGCCAACTCAAACGGATGCCGAGAATGCCGGTTGTTTGCCTGCAAGCGATGGCACTGTCTATGACTATAGCGTGACTGGAGACGTATATCACCTCAGCGCAACTTCTGTGGCTGCTGGATCGACAGCCTATCACATATCATCTGATATTGGGAGCATAGAAGACGGCTCTTGGGAAATGACTTGGAAGAAGGTTTCGGCCAGTGGCGGTTTTGCGTGTTCGGTTGCGTCCGACAGTTTAGTGTATTGTTGGGGGTTGAACAGTGTTGGGCAACTTGGCAATAACTCAACTACGAATAGCTTTGTGCCAGTAGCAGCCGATACCAGCGGTGTTTTAAGTGGCAAGACAATTAAATCAGTTATGGCAGAAAGCTGGTATGCGTGCGCTATCGCCTCTGACGACCTCGCTTATTGTTGGGGCCAGAATACCTATGGGCAACTTGGTAATAATCTGACAACAGATAGCCATGTACCAGTCGCAGTAGATACTAGTGGAGCATTGAGTGGTAAAACCGTCAAGGCAATGACATCAGGAGGCAGTCATACATGTGCCATCGCATCTGACGATTTAGCGTATTGCTGGGGGTTAAATACTTCTGGCCAGCTTGGTAATAATTCAACCACGAATAGTCCAGTACCAGTCGCAGTAGATACCAGTGGAGTATTAAGCGGTAAAACCATTAAAGCGATATCAGCTGGAGGTATGAACGCGTGTGTTATCGCCTCGGACGACAATGCATATTGTTGGGGGCCTGGCGGTAGCGGTAAGCTTGGCAATAATTCAACGTCTAATACTTTGGTGCCAGTAGCTGTCGATACGACAGGCGTCTTAAGTGGCAAGACTGTTAAGGCTCTTTCAACTGGAACTGACTTCTCTTGTGTTATCGCCTCGGACGACAATGCATATTGTTGGGGATGGAATATATTTGGTCAACTTGGCAATAATTCAACCACGAATGCATTGGTGCCAGTAGCCGTTGATACAACTGGTGTCTTGAGTGGCAAGACCGTCAAGGGCCTTTCATCGGGATCATTACATGCTTGCGCCTTGGCGTCAGATGACCAGGCGTATTGCTGGGGGCTTAACTCAAATGGTCGTCTTGGTAACAATTCAACGACTAGTAGCTCTGTCCCAGTAGCTGTCAGCACAGCAGGTGTTCTTAGTGGTAAAACAGTAGTATCCGTCTCGTCCGGAGACGCGATGAACTGTGCTATCGCTTCTGATAACAACGCATATTGTTGGGGCTGGAACGCGTATGGACAGCTTGGTAATAACGTAACTTCCGACAGCTGGGTGCCAGTCGCGGTACAGTCTTTACCTTAACGTCCACTGATTGCCGCCTAATGCGCGGATTGTGCCGGATATTTCCATCATTGTTAGGGTTTGTAAGAATTCGCTAGTCTCGATATTTGCCTGGTTTTGCAATTCTCCGCCATCACGGACCCCTGATTGCAGCAGTTTGATTATCTGGGTTTCCAGTTTATTGGCTCCTAGTGGCAAAAGTACTTGCGCGCGCAACAAATTTGGTGATATAATCTCGACTACGTCTTTCGCGCAAGTGATGGGATGCGCACCTTGTCTAATTAGATTATTGCAGCCCACCGAAAGTGGGCTCGTAATATTTCCGGGGACAACGAATACCTCCTTTCCCTGATTCAAGGCATGTGCGGCGGTTGATAATGTGCCACTTCGTGCGGCTGCTTCGGTGACGATAATTGCGTCCGACAGACCACTAACGATACGGTTGCGTTCTAAAAACTGAAAATCACGTGCCAAGGTCCCAGGATCGTATTCACTGATAATTGCCCCGCCGTGTGCAACGATGTCCTGCGCCAGGCCCCTGTGGCAGGCTGGATAGATTTGATCAACCCCATTGCCCAAAACGGCCAAAGTAACGCCCCCAGCCTCGATAGCGGCCTTGTGGGCGATACTGTCGACGCCCAGGGCCATGCCGCTGATAATAACTATCCCGTAACCTGCAAGTTCGTGGGCTAATTGGTATGTCACCTCTTTGCCATAAGATGTCGGTTTGCGCGAACCAACAATCGCAACAGATGGTACGCGTGTTTCCGGCAAAGTGCCGATAAAATATAACTTTTCCGGCGGTTTTGCAATAGTACTTAGCATCTGTAAGTAATTATGAGATTGAGGTGATATTCTATTGATTTTAATCATAATTGTGTCAGAAAGTGTTGACATATTGCCCAAAAAGTGCTAATATGGTCCTCGATTGGTTACATTGCGAGATTAACCAAAAGCACCTTATACCCCCTATTCTAACTTATGTTAGACTACATGCAATGTGTTTTTAAGGTAGACTACCCTCCATCCTTAAGAACTATATTCAATTATAAAGCATTGCATGTATACTAACCCCTTTAACCAGCGGGCATCTGCGATTTGATCGAGATCGGCCTAGCTTACCCACCGGGTGGGTTAAAGGGTAAAATAGCGCCAACAGCGATGCCCACCCTTGCTGTCGGCGCTTTTTTATTTGTTCAAGAATTTTGTTCTGCCGAATCATTAGGTTATCAAATCTTTTGGGCCGCTTTACGTGTGACTTCGTCAGCACGTGGCGCTAGGCTTCGCTGTCGCTCTCAGCCCTCCAGATTTAATAACCCAATGCTTCGTATCTTAATGTTTTGACACTTTACCATCTACTATCTACAAAATAACGTTATAGCTGGTGTGTTTTGTGGTGCCGGTGCAAAATTCGTTGATGATTTCGATAGCTTGGGGGATAACACTCTTTCTTAGTTGTCGGGTTTCGGCGTTACGGAAGTTCGAGACTACAAAATCGGTATCGCCCATTTTGTCTCGGAATTCGTTTAGTATACCGACACGGATTCGTGTATAGTGATGGTCCAGGTGCGAATTTAGCGACTTGACGCCGTTATTGCCGGCGTCGCTTCCCTGTCCGCGGACACGGATAGATCCGAATGGTAACGCCAGGTCATCGTGGATTACCAGCAGGTCTTTGGACGTATCGATTTTGTAAAAATCAACTAATCTGCGGGCGGATTTGCCCGTTTCGTTGTAATAGGTTGTTGGCTTGACTAGCAAAACCTTCTCGTTGCCAATTCTTACCTCGGCAATCAGGGCGTCGAATCTTGGTTTGTTTGACCAGCCTGCCTCCAGATTTTCAGCCAGTTGATTCAATACTTCAAATCCGACATTGTGCCGAGTTTTGGCATAATCTGGTTCGGGATTACCTTGAGCAAATATTATTTTCATAAATACTAGTATATACCAATTGACTATAACATGCATAAATGTTATAATATAAAATTAAATATGTACAAAAATAGCCCTGAAAAAATCATATTCAGAGATGATTCTGACCATGAATCTCATTCAAGCCGTTTTAGGACTATTCTTAAGGTTGGATCTGCGGCATGCATTCTAACTATTGCGTCGTTGCCTTTTTGGTCATTAAACGAAAAAAGTGACGAAAAAGTCGCAAACTTTATCGCAAAAAATGTCGTGCCGATTGTCGAAGAAGACCCGACACGTTTACCGTTTTGTTATAGTGAACGGGATTTTAATGATCTAAGGAATAATAACTACCAGTTTGAGCAAACAGCCAAAGACACACTTATTGATTTAAAACTGACGGACGATAAGTCGCACATTGCTATAGTGCCCAATACTTTACCAAATTTTTCCGACTCGGTTGCTGGATCGACAGTCCAAATTAAAGGCAATGGTATTACTGGATCGGGCTTTGTTACGGTTAACAAAAAAAACGAAAAGGTCGTCGTAACTGTCGCACATGCAGTAATCGGTGATATAAACAAAACATACGTCAAGTCAGCCGATGGCGAGGTATTTGATGTTGTTGACGGGTGCATGATACATGCCGAAAGCAAAGATATGCTTATGAAAGAATCTATCACAAATTTGACCAAGGCAGATGATGATAATCGAAAGGTTGTTAGCTATGATGTGGCAGTTTTGCGGGTTGATAAACCAGATGATTTGCCAGAACCACTCGTATTATCGAATGACGTAGCGAAAAGAGGTGATGTCTTGTATGCTAATAATTTTCAAAAAACAGAGAGTGGCGAGTCGGCCTCGCTTGATGAAATAACCAAGCAATACACCATTGTCTATAAGGCCGGCCCAGGTTATGTTCGCGCTGTCGATGGGCTTGAAAATCGCCAGCCAAAAAATCAACAAGAAATGTACGTTCGAGACAGAACAATGGGTGGCGCAAGCGGCGGTCCTGTTTTTGATAGTAAGGGACGTGTCCTTGGTGTTGTCTATGGGGCCGAAGACACAAAATCTTATCGTAATCAGTCATCTCTTAAAAACAATCTAGGTATTAATATGAGCAAAGAAGATGCTGAAATTATTAAACCCGGAACAGTAAGATATTCTGATGCGCGTATCATCAAGCAGGCGCTAAGTTCGCCTGCTGTCAACGACTAGTCTTGGTCTACTAGGCCTTGTTCTTTTGCGCGGTTAGCTTTGATTTGTTTTTCGTCACGGAAGCTAAACTTGATTGGTGTACCACTGTAATTATATGTCTCGCGCAGTTGACGCTCGAGGTATCGTTTGTATGACCAGTGCAGGTATTTAAGATTTGATCCAAAGATGACAAACCATGGCGGTGTGGTGTCGGTTTGTACGATATAACGCAACTTTGGATGAGTGTTTTTCAGGCCTGCTGGTGGATGTTTGTGAATACATTCTTGCAATAGGTCGTTTAATACCCTGGTCTTGGTCTGTTGGCGGCGTTTTTCGTCGATGTCGATGGCTAGTTCAAATAATTTTGTAACGTTTTGTCCAGTAACGGCACTGGTAAAAATAAGTGGCGCCCATGGCACAAAGTCGAACGTATTAGCAATTTTTGGAGCAATATCATCGCGTGTAAAGGCGTCTTTTTCTTCGACGCTATCCCATTTGCTGACGACGATTGCCATGCCCTTGCCGGCTTCGTCAATAATACCTGCAATACGTTGGTCCAGCTGAGTATTCAATTCGTTAGCGTCCATCAACAGGAGGCAAATGTCTGATTCTTCGATAGCTTGTAATGTGCGAAGTACGCTAAACTTTTCAACACCAACTTCTTGCTTGCCTGGTTTGCGCATGCCGGCGGTGTCAAGGATTTCGATGTCGCGGTCGTTATATCGAACAGCAATACGGTTAACGTCGCGGGTTGTACCGGCGATGTTGGCCACGATTGCCTGTTGTTTGCCAGCCAAAGTATTAAACAAAAAGCTTTTGCCGACATTTGGACGTCCGACGAGTGAAATTCGCAAAATGTTATCTGGTACTGGTTCGCTAATAGGAGGAATAAGGCCTACGATACCGTCCAAAACGTCAAGTGTGCCCAGGTTGTGCTCGGCACTGGCACGGACGATATCTTTGATGCCCAGGCATTTAAATTCGTTTGTTGGCAAGTTGCCTTTTAAGTCGATTTTATTAACAACCAAGATGACCGGTTTTTTGCTGCGCAGGGCTTTTTTGGCGACAAACCTGTCTTGGTCGCTGACGTATTGAGTACTGTCAACAACTACCAAAATAACATCGGCTGTTTCGGCAGCTTCGGTGATTTGCTCTTGGATTAGGGCTTCAAAGTCGTCATTTGGATCCTTTAAACCAGCGGTATCAACCAACCAAAAGTTGTGTTTTTTGTAGTTGACGCGGCCAATGACGTTGTCGCGGGTTGTGCCGGCTTCGCGGGCGACGATTGACTGCTGAGATCGAACCAAACGGTTAAAAAGCGAACTTTTTCCGACGTTCGCTTGTCCGATGATTGCAACTGTTGGTAGTTTTGATGCCATAAATTATGCTAATTATAACAGAGAAAGCCTTTCCTGGCGACCATAAGCGTGATTCGCTTTTTGTTTTTCTGATTCTGCTTGTCCTTTTCGCTTATCTGATGTTAGAATTAAACCGTATAAATTACGTTGAATAAGACAAAAAGGATATGGTGTAATAATGCAAAATCTCAGCTTACACAAAGTAACAAATCACAAGAAACAAACTGGCTTTACGATTGTTGAGCTGCTAGTGGTCATAGTGGTAATTGGCATCTTGGCTGCCATAACTATTGTTGCGTATAGTGGCATTAGTGATCGTGCTAGAGCGGCCTCTTTGCAGTCAGATTTATCCAACGCCTCACAGCAGTTAAAGGTCTTTCAGGCTCAGGATGATAGCAACAACTATCCTGGCACTAATGAGTGCCCTACCCCAACGACTGGTAATATTTGCTTGAAGTCTAGTAGCGGTAATACGTTAACTTATATATCCAACAACACGTCTAACCCCAAAACCTTTACCCTAACGGCAACAAACGGCACTCAGGCATATCGGATAACTAATGATACGCCTCCGGTAGCTATTGTCATACCAACTGGTATATTGACGGCGCTGGGCACGCCAACGATAGGCGCTGGTACTGCTACTTGGGATGTTGCTATTTCTCCTGACGGCACTTCTGCCTACGCCACAAATCAAGGAGCTGCTACTATCTCGATGTACAGCCGCAACACCAGCACTGGCGCTTTGACAGCGTTGGGCACGCCAACGATAGCCACCGGAACGCAACCGCGTGGTATTGCTATCTCGGCGGACGGGACCTCATTGTATACAGTAAATTACGGGTCGGCCAATATCTCGATGTACAGCCGCAACACCAGCACTGGCGCTTTGACAGCGTTGGGCACGCCAACGATAGCCACCGGAACAAGCTCGGTTGATATTGTAATCTCGCCTGACGGTACGTCTGTTTATGTGACAAATGGAATGAATACTATCTCGATGTACAGCCGCAACATCAGCACTGGCGCTTTGACGGCGCTAGGCACGCCAACTATTGCCACTAGTTCAGAACCATTTGGTATTGCCATCTCGCCAAACGGTGCGTCGGTCTATGTGACGAACGCCGGTACTGACAATGTTTGGACCTATAGTCGCAATACTAGTACAGGTGCTTTGACTTATGCCGGTACTATTGCTGCAGGCGCGCGTCCACAAGGTATTGTTGTTTCTGCTGACAGTGCGTCGGTATACGTGGCAAACAAAGATGCTAATACTATCTCAATGTACAGTCGTAATACCAGTACTGGCGCTTTGACGGCGCTAGGCACGCCAACTATTGCTGCTGGAACAAACCCATGGAGTATATCTATTTCCCCCGACGGCTACTCGGTATATTCGGTAAATGCTGGGTCTGCTAATATCTCGATGTACAGCCGCAACATCAGTACTGGCGCTTTGACGGCGCTAGGCACGCCAACTATTGCTGCTGGTTCACAGCCATATGGTATCGCTATATCGCCGGATAGTGCATCGGTCTATTCGGCAAATGCTGGGTCTGCAAATGTATCGATGTATAGTCGTCAATAGATTTGAATACTTGCAAAAGCTGTGCTTCGTTTATCGCTAAAGGTCAGTGACGACCCTATATTCGCCGGGTTTCATACCAAGGGCTGAGTAGTTGCCAAAGTTGGTGCGGTGTAATTTGATGACGTTGTAGCCAAGAGCTTCGAAGGTACGGCGGATTTGGCGGTTGCGGCCTTCGTGCATGGTGACTATCCAATCACGGCGATTGTCTTCACTCATGCGTTCTAATTGTAATTTACTTGGGCCGTCCTCTAAATTGACGCCGTAATCACTTATCATTTGTTGATGAAGTGGCTCGAGGTCTTTTTGTAAGCGGACGTTATATATTTTGATTTTAGTAAAACTTGGGTGTGTCATTTGGAATGTAAAATCGCCGTCGTTGGATAATAAAATAATTCCGCTGCTGTTGCGGTCCAGTCGACCAACGGTTTTTAATTGGTGATAAACATTTGGCAACAATTCATAGATAGTTGGCGCGTCGCCTTGTTGTCGGCGCGAACAGACATATCCGACAGGTTTATTCAGCGCGACATATTGGTATTCGGTTTTGCTGGCTAATTTTTTGCCATTTGCGACAATTGTGTCCCCTGCTTTGAATCTGGCGCCAAGGGTCGCGATTTGATCGTTAATCGTCACTCTGCCATCGGCAATCAAATTGTCGGCTTCGCGACGCGAAATACCCAAAGTTAGGGCCAAGTGTTTGTTTAGGCGTAATGAATCAGGCGTTTGTGGTGTCATATTTAACTAGTATAGCAAAGCTGCAGTGGGTATGGGGCATGGGAAATGGGAAATGGGTGGATTAACGCATTGTAAATCGAAAAACAGGAAATAAGTTACTCCCTATTTCCCATTTCCTATTCCCCAATCCCCCCGACTCTATTGAGTCGGGCTCTGAGGCGTTTCGTGATTTCCGAGTTCTTTGGCGATTAAATCAGCGATATCTACGGGTGTTGGTTGAGCCATTTGTTGTGGCGCAGGACTGACGTCTTGAATCGGCGCAGCAGCTGGCTGCATTGGTGCTGGATTGTATGTCGGAGCAGCAGTTGGAGCCTGAGATATCTGTGGAGTTGGCTCTGGCATCGGTGCCGGTGCGGCAATTGGTTCGGGCGCTGGCATAGGCGCAATATCTTCAGGGGCCATTGTGACTTGAATTGGAGTTGGCGCGACGACAGGTTGTGGCGCTGGTTGCATTGGGGCAACTTCTGCTTCTGGCATAGGCGCTGGTGCTGGAGTTGGCATTGGAGCTGGCGCTGCAGCGGGTGCTGGGGCAATATCTGCCATTGGTGCAGGCTTTACCATATTATCGCCCAGTGATGCTGGTCCTGATGACGAAAACGGCGCGGTTGGCCTTGGCATTTCATTAGAAACTTGAGGCTCTGCTGTTGGTGCAGGCATCGGTGCAGGCGCAGGTGCTGGTTTGGCAGCAGTTGGCGCGGCAAAAGGACTATCAAACGCTGGTGCGGCTGGCTTGGTCGAATTAGGCGCGTCGCCCAATACGTCATGAACTGTGCGGACTACGTCTTCGATACCAACTTGTGATTTAACTAAATAACGATCAGCACCAAGTGATTGGCCGCGACTGCGTTGGTCTTCGCTGGATAATGCGGTCATCATAATAACTTTGATGTCTTTGGTCTCGGGTGTGGCGCGCAAAATGTCCAACATGTCAAAGCCGCTGATTTTTGGCATCATAACGTCACTAATAACCAAGTCGGGACGCTCTTTGATAATCATAGCCAAAGCTTCTTCGCCATCGCCTGCCGATTTAATTTCGTAACCTTCGGCTATCAAACGGATACCATATATCTCGCGTAGGCTTTTGTCGTCTTCAACTAACATTATCTTAGTCATAATTACCTCTATTGTACTACAGTAATAGTTGTAAATACTATAGCATTTATGCTTATTGTTGTCATTGATTCACCCCTCGGATTGGAATTGTCATTACTTGTGGCCTTGGAGTGACAGGTTGAGGCGCGACTGGGCGCTGCATTGGCTGAGGTGTAGCGGCGGCGATTGGGGTTGGTTGCGCAGGTCGCTGTGGCTGTGGCGCACTCTGTTGTTGCATGGCCAAAGCGCGCTGTTTGGCAACGTAGGCTGCGATTTGCTCGGGTGTCAGGGCTTGGCCGCGTGGAACACTAGTGGCAGGCTTGACCGTGGTTGCAGGCTGTTGTGGCGCAGCTGGTGCGGTTGCGGGTTGTGTAGCTGGTGTTGCAACGGGTTGAGGCGCCTGGTATTGTGGCGCGACTGGACGCTGCATTTGTTGGACTGGTGCCGATTGCGGCATAACTGGTTGTAGGGTTTGTTGTCCTCGGAAGACTGGCTGTTGGGCTGCAATCGCGGCTGGTGTTTGTGGCATTTGGGACGTATTGACCGTTACCGGTATAGGTTGGCCTATGAATGCCCCTGTTGGCTCGGCGGATTGTGTCAGGGCGGCTTGGCTGGCTTCTTGTTGTGCCTTGAAAGCTTCTTGCTCCATTAATAAGTTGGCCTCTTGGTTATCAACGCGCGGTAATTCCAAGAAAAAGGTGCTGCCACTGCCATAAACGCTTTCGGCCCAAATTCGGCCGCCCATAACCTCGGCTAGGCGGCGCGACAAGTACAATCCCAATCCGGTACCACCGATATCGCGGGTGTCTTTGTTGTCGACGCGATAAAACTTTTGGAATAAGTGCGGCATATCCTCGGTTGGGATGCCAATACCACTGTCTTTAACGCTGACAACGACGTGGTCTTCGGTGCCGCTGATATCAACGATTACCTCGCCCTGCGGAGTGTATTTAATAGCATTTTCAATCAGATTATCGAGTATTTCACGGACGTGGTCGTTATCCAGGTTGATGTAATAAACAGGTGTGACGTGCTTTTCGCGAATTCCTGCCGTCATAGGTTTGAATTTTAGTTTTAAGCCTTTGTCGATTGCTTTTTGCTCGAGGCCTTTGGTGATTTCGGCGGTAAATGTCACGATATCAACGACTTTTGGATTATTTGACATACGGCCATCGTCAGTTTTGGTTACGTCTAACAAATCTTGAAACAGGTGCCCAAGGTGCTCGGCGGATGCATGGGCCTTCATAATATAATCCCTCGCCCTGTCGTCGATTTGTGATGTCTGAGGATTCAACGCCAATCCTAAATAGCCTTCGATTGACGCGACTGGTGTGCGCATTTCGTGGCTGGCGGTCGATATAAATTCGGCCTGTTCGCGCTCTTCGGCTTTTTCTTTGGTTACATCGCGAAAGACGACGATAACGCCCGATCCCATTGTGCCCACCGGTGAAACAACCAGCGAGATTGTCAGATTTTTGCCACTGTTTGTCAGCAAATTAAGGTTGGCGCGAACTTGTTGGTTAATGTTTAGCGCTTGTTGAATTGGGTCGCTGGCGGCATCGATTGTTTCGCTTTTTTGATCAACTAAATGCAGGATAGATTTGTAATTTAGTGCCAAAGCGTCTTGCTTGCCCCATCCGATAATCTGTTGGGCGGCTGGGTTTATCAGCTGGATAATTCCTTGACCGTCGATTGACATGACACCGTCACCGATGGCGTTAATAACTACCTCGGACTTGTTGGCGACCTCACTTAATTCGTTTGACAGGCTTTTGTAGGCTTTTTCTTCGCTGTCGTCTTTGCCGGATTTGTTGTGCCAAATAATCATACTGGCAATCATCGGCAACAGTGTGCTGAATACCATGATAATAATTTCGGTGCTGGTCAGGTTTTTATTCAGATATTGATAAGCGACATAAAAACCGGCGGTAATTATGATTGGCAACAATCCCCAAACGCCAAAAATGCCTGAAAATATCACCAAAATCATCCAAAATGCGATGAATGGCGAAGTTGAGTTGCCCGAGCTGATTATCAAACTGACCGATGTTGCGATTAACAGCAAATAGATTAAAAAAGCCGACGGAAAGATGATTTTTTTAGGTGCCCAGATATACGCAACGATGCTGATTACGACTACTGCCCCAGCGAAAATAACTGTCAACAAATCAATAGTAAAAGGACTAGTCAGACCGTTAGAGTACGATGGCCAAAAATACAGCGCAACAATAGATCCAGCGACTAAAAAAGCTGCTTCGCAGATTCGGCGATGCCAAAAACGTGTTAACGCAACTGGTTTGATATTGCCCCCTACTTCTTACGCTAATCTGTTGATATTATGACGATTATGGTTTGTTTTTGCAAGGGTGAAACTAGCGAGGACAGCGGACCGCTATATTGTTCGGCAGGGCTTCGCTCCGGGTTCGAACAAGAGCCCCGGCGTCTTGTCGAACTCGGGCTGCAGATTGCCTCTCAATACAGCAGTCCATTGTCCTGGTTCTGCGTTAAACAGTGTAAAATAGAATCTATGAATGAATCAAAACTAGAAGGCACAAAATTATTCGCGTTTGAACCCGCGGGTCCGATACGAGAACTTAAAATTATCGACTTAACTGAAGGCACTGGCGAAGAGGTCCAAGCAGGTGCGACAATAACCGCGCATTACACTGGCGCACTGGCTGAAAACGGCACAATTTTTCAAAGCTCGCACGATTTTGGTCAACCAGCAACATTTGGGTTGAACCAAGTAATTAGTGGTTGGACACAAGGTGTCCCCGGAATGAAAGTTGGCGGCAAGCGTCGCCTGTTGATACCGTCAGTTTTGGCCTATGGGTCGCAACGACCTGCGTCAAACATACCACCAAATTCAGACATGGTGTTTGATATCGAATTAGTTTCAATTAACTAAAGTTACTTGGTTTTCGAGTATACGTATGACATGCTTGCGGAAACGAGGGCAAGGACCCCTAGCAGTACGCCAGCGATTGTTGAAAGCTTTGGATCAAAGTTGATTGTTAGGGTTGCGCCGAGTGCCAACAAGATAATGGATACAATCGACAACATAACGATAATTAGGTGTGCGAATGTCAATTCCCTTTTTAGATCGCTGCCGTTTTTCTTTGATATCATTTTAAGAAGTTTTTTCATCCCGTATTTCCTTACTTAGTTTGAAAATTGTTAATACTCATAGATTATATCGCTTATGTTTTTATGTCAAATAACTTGCTGCATCAAGCCTATGGCTGGCACTCTTGACAGTCGAGTGCCAGTTTTTTAAAATAGAGATGTAAGGACTTATCACAAGTTTTTACCAAAGTAATTTAGAAAAAAGGAGGTTTATATGAGCAAATTAGTACGTTTTGACCCATTCAGGGAACTAGACGTTTTGCAGCGCCAATTCTTGGGCGATGATTGGCTTACTCCGATGAGGGGTGTCAGCTTTCCTACTACTGATGTCTACACCAAAGATAACAATCAGTTGGTAGTCGAGGCGCATCTGCCAAACTTTAAAAACGAAGATATCGACGTGCATGTTGACGACGGTGCCCTAGTGATCCAAGCTGAAAAGCACGAGCGCGAGGAAGACAAAGACCGCAAATATGTCGTCCGCGAAAGCAGCAGCAGTTTTTACAGGCGCGTTCAATTGCCTGACAGGGCCAATGGCGACAAAGTCGAGGCGCATCTGGATGACGGCGTGTTAAAGGTTATTGTTCCGCTGACACCGCTGCCACAACCAAAAAAGATTGCCATCGCATCCAAAACCAAAGGTGACAAAAAGTAATAACGCCTAACAAAAAACACCTCATTTTTTAGTGGGGTGTTTTTGTCGTGGGGCTGATATAGAGGTGATGGTATAATCATGGCATGACAGACCTGCTAGAAAATACCAATGTAACCTATAAAGAACGCTTAGAGTGTGAAAAAGAGTGGATACTATCGCTAGACGATTTGGCAAAAAAAATATCAGGCGAAGCACTGCTATTACTAGAAGACTGCATAAAAATCAAAGATGGATATTTGGTGCCAGGTGAACCGGCCGCAGACTCGACGGGTGACAAGCCCGGCATAAAAAGATATGGCGATAATGAATCGGTCGGGCTGGCAGTACTTTTTAGCAGTGATGCAGATATTCACAGTTATTTTTATAATCTGATCCAAGAAGGAATTGCCACCTACAGCGAGAAAATGAATGGCATTATTATTGCGCCTGGTGAGGTCTCGCCTGAATGGCGCGCTATTTTATTGTTTCACGAGCTGCAGCATGTAAAATATCACAAGCTAAACCTATTTCGTGGCACAAAAAACGGCTACTGGGTCGAAGAACAGCAGATATATAATGACGAGTTTAAAATTATTTCACAGTTATATGGAAAGAAGTATTCGGGCGTTATTAGCAAAAATGCGTTGTTAATAGCTGAAAAACTAAAAAAAGGCAGTCTTGTCGAGCAAGATTTGGTTGATTCTGCGAATAATGTCATCACTGCCCTATTTAAAAATCCCAAATCAAAGCTTGAAGATAAAATGCGTCGCGGTGCAATAATTATAAGTATTGGTTTTGATGCTATGGACAAATTGGGCTTGGGTAGTCCGGATAACTATGCTAGATTTGTTGAGTCTTTGGTTGAGGGCAAAGAAAACAACCTATGGGGATGGGTTGTTGATATCGTTAAAGCTAAATAGCTAATCGATGTATTTGGCGTCACGCCATTCTTTTAACAGCTTTGTGCCAAATTGCTTTCGGTCACTCTCGTTTAAATCAGAAAAGAAATCTGTGTATTCTTGTAATTCAAAACCAAGCTCGTTCGTGCGGTCATCGCGCGTGTAAAGCGGATAAAGATAGCGGGTCGATATTTTTATTAGGTCCGAATGAGTTTTTTTATCTTTTTCATCAGTCAATATACAGATGCTGATAACGACAGAAGCAAGTTTTTTAAGTCGCGACAAAGTCGACTCGTCAAAATGCTCGCCCATCGTGCCATCGTGAGCAGCATACACGGCATATTTAATCGCTTCTTCATCGGAAAGTATGTCTGCGTTGTTCGTATTTTCGACTAGCTCTTTTGTAATTTCGTCGATTTCGCTTAGTGATTCATTTTGTTTGGTAAGTTCATGTACGTTATAAGCAGCGTATGTTTTAAGTCGGGATATAATTTCTTGTTCTTGGTTATTATTCATATTCGCTCCTTGTTAAACATGGGTAGAGCAGTTTTAAGACTTGCTCAAGGTCTGGAGTTTCAGGATCCGGGGCCAGTGTACTGCCCACGGTCTTTAACGTTGTCGTTAGGACCGTCGCCTTTGCCGTAGTGATTGTGATTTGGGCTTTGCATAAATCCGCAATCTCTTTGGTTGGCTGCCTGACAATCAGGAAGATTGTTGGTGCCGTTGGCGATTAAGGTTTCTCCGGCTTTGCTGCCTTCTCCGAACGAGACGGATATATCATTACCCGCGCTGTCAGATCCGGACATCGGTTCGCTGAATCCTCCTCCGTGTTCTCCACTCATAACATTTTGTGCCTTGCTAGTCGTTAATCACATGTATGGTTATCGAGTAGTTTGGCGCTAATTAATTATTAGGTCTAACACTTTGCACCAACAAAAGTCAGTGTGCTTATAGTGTAAAACTATTCTCGGATATTGCAAGGTTAAGCTTTATCCGTGTCAAATATCTGACGGCAAAAAGTAATTTTGTTCCTATTTCCTATTTCCCAATCCTATCTACCACCTACTACCTACCATCTACCAAAAGGACTTTGTGGCGGCTAGTAGTGCCGCGGATGATTGCGATGTTGGATTTGGCGACGCCGTAGTGTTTGGACAACATTTTAATCAAAGCTTCATTCGCCTGACCTTCGGCGGCGATTTCACGGATGTAAACGATTAGCGAACCATCAGCCTGCGGCTCAACCAGCGGCCCCTTGCGACTGTTTGGTTTGACTGTGACATCAATTTTCATTTAATCTATTCTCATTTCAGTTGTCTACAATTTGTCGACAACTGAACGCCGTCTTCACTTTAACTTAGTTAATTCGACTTCGGCGTAGGTTTTGTAATCGCTGGATACTGTGTGTAATGTGTACTCGCCTATATTCTTGTCGCTCATGCTGTTGGCTGGGTATTTTTTGCCGTTAATACTTAATGTGTAATCGGCGAATTGGCCTGGCCCAAAGCACGTTTTACCTTCGGGACATTTTTCGTTTAAAAAGTTAACTACATATACCGAAACGTCGTCGTATTTTAGTTTTGCGGTTTGTCCTTTGGATATCTTGACCGGCGTGTTAAGGTTGATCAATTTGGTGTCGCCAAAGTCTGCGGATGGCATCGCGTTAAAAATGGCAAATATTATCAAAATAACGGCGGCAGCGATTGCCAAGGCCAGTTTGTGCCGCTTGCAAAACTTAGTTGCAAATTTAGTAAACTCTTTAATTCGAGCTATTGTTAGGGCAACTTTATTAGAGACCTGCTGGTCGCTAACTTCGACCACATCTGCGGATTTATTTGACATGTAACTATTTTATACTACTTTGCTCGGATAACCATGCTTTGAAGGCTGTGACAAAACCGGCGAAGTTTTTGTTGTCGGCCTTGTAATAATCGGCCTCTGTTAATTCAGAATATGGCTGGCCGTCCGGGTCCGGCGACATGAATGACGACATTGGATAGCCTGGGTGCAAAACGCTAGAGAAATGTTTGGTGGCATACGAGATTTGTTGGACCGATGCCGTGCCCTGCTGTTTGGTTGTTGGGTTGTAATACGCCACGGCAAAGTCCCAAATAAATTGCTTGTCATCTTGAGGATAGATTTGAAAAATCTTTTTCCAAACATCGACGACTTCGCTGTCGGTCAATTCCCTGCGACTAGCCGAAAAACGCCTGGCGTAAACACCGGGTTGCTGACCATCCGGCAAAAAGTTAGTCATCAACGCCTCATCCACCCCAACCGTAATCAACCCCGACAAATCACCATAAAAAACAGCCTTTTTGATAGCATTTTCGATATTAGTTTTGCAATCTTCCTCAACCTTGTCGCGAATTTCCAAATCACCCAGCGAAACCAATTCAATGCCCTGCACAGACTGTAAAATCTTCTGATACCTGGCAAGCTTTGCTTGGTTGTGGGTGGCGATTAGGATTTGCATTATTTCAGAGATTTAGGTTTTATGGCAGTTGAGCATTCGTGCAACACTAATTCATGGATTGCGCTTAGTACGTCGGATTGGTCAAAATTGATTCCAGAGCTTTTCTTGATTTTGAGCCGGATTGCCTTAATTACATCCTCGGTATACAAGGTTTTGACAAGGCTGGAGGGTGTAAGCGCATCAAACCTCTTCCAATACATATTCAACTCGCCTCTTTCAACGAGTTTTTTTAGTAAATTCGAGATATCATTTGCGGCCGACTTCATTACTGATAAATCAGCTAAGTCATAATCAAACAGCAGGTGATATGAGATTGGCTTACCGAACAGCACTCGATAAAGGCGCATCTGACGGCCGTTAAATAGCATAATCCAGTCAATCCCCTCGTTAGCGGCATAGCTGAGACACTGGCGTAAATGGCGGTCATTTAAATCGAGCTGTATTGATTTTACTTCAATTACGATATGCTTTTTGCGAGCAAGCTGTATGACATAATCTGCGTATTCACCTCGGATATTATATTCCGTTTTTATATCGTCAAGCTCTTTATAGCCGAGCACGTCGGTCAGAAAGAAGTTGACCATCAGACGAGTTGCGGACTCATCAAGTTCAAGATTCTGCTTTTTCGTCAGATATTTTTTTCGGTAATCTCGTAATGCTTTTTCGGTCTGCTTGATCTGATGTTCTGTCGCCATGCCTGCTCCTAGTTACCTTTGATATTTACAATTATACACTTTTCTTATCTTGCAAGTTTGTTTTGAGATATGACAGGTTTTTGCTTAGTTGTGGGTGGCGATTAGGATTTGCATTTTAATAATTAATGATTACTTGGCGGGCCGAGATACTATGGTTAGGTTTTCTGTCCCGCATTTATAGAGGTTTTTTCTCTTCCTGAAGGGGTTTTTCTAACAGTTGGATTAGCCTGTCGCGTCCATTCCTATCTTTGCAAATATCAAGCAGATGAGGCAAGCCCGTTTGGGCATATTTCTCAAATGTCCTAACAATTTGAGTCCTATCTTCAAGTTTTGTTAAATCGTGGCTTTGGTCTACGGTGTACGTTAGCATACAGAGGAACCACTCCAAGTCACCCTTAATAAGATTCTTATTAGTTATGTCCGTACCTCGTCCGAAATCTCGAGTAGGAATTATTCCTTCGCTTAATGCGATAGACGCGGCACTCATTAGTACCTGAAAACTTGGTGCGCCTTTAAATACAGAATATTCGATACCCTGTATTTGCTTAACTATTTCATTCGAATCTGCCTCTATGTTAATAGCGACCCAATCAGTTGCTGCCATTATGAGAACCTCGCAATACTCGTTACCTCTATTGCCCCATCTTCCCTTGTAAGTTTGAATTTACGCTCTGGCGGGACATTCCTCAAAAATTCTGTTATTTCTGGCTTATTTAGTGTCATAACGAATACTTGCTTATTTTCAGACAGGGATTTTAGGTTATCTAACACCTTAGGCACTACTTCGCCGTCTAGTTCCTCGGTCGGGCTATCGATAAAGAATGGAAAATCAAAATTATCTAGTTTTTTTGACAGAGCGTTGATAATTGATATTCCAAGCATTTTACGCTCGCCGACGCTCAAGTCGCCTAGCTTGCGTACGGTATCGTCTTCCCTTAGAACAGTTAAATTGAAGTTGTCATCTAAAGTGATCGATTTAAATTCTGGCTTCCAGTGGAGCTGCTTAAATGTTTCGATAATACCGCACGAAACCTTATCTCGAGTTTGGTTGATAATGCTTGTTTCGATTTTACCAATTGCACGCTGTGCGGTCTCTAGCGCTTTCACCTTTGAACAAAGCTTATCATTTTGATCGGTAGAGGCGATAATATCCTCAATTTGAGCTTGTTTAGCAGATATATCGGTTTGTATTGACTCTTCCTTATTCTTCTGAACACCCAAATCTTCTATCGCCAATCTCTCATTTTTGCGTAACTCATCGACTCTAACCTGAGGGTTATTCGATGGATTGTCAAAGCTGGAGGATTTACGCAGCTCTTCCTCAATGATATGTAGTTTTGTTTGAAGATCTTCTCGATGGCTCTTGAGCCGGTATATGTCACCCTCATAATTATCAAGATCTTTAATGGTTGTGGTTCTTAGGCTGTTTAACTTTGCGGTGCATGCGAAGTTATGCTGCATTAGATATGAAAGCTCGTCTGTCCGTTCACTGTCTCCAGTGAGCAGCTTAATTATGTTTCGTGCGTCATCATTCAATTGTTGCCCGCATATACAATGGTTATCGTCCAGAATTTTATGTAATATGGATGGAGAAATTGCTGGTGGTAGTTCATGCTCTTGAACGGCTTTGTCTAGGGCACATTGATAGTCATGAATCCTACTAATAGTTTGTGCGAAAGGTAAAGATGTAACGATAAAATCATTCAACTTCTTTCCCTGGTCATTTATCGCTTCGTCATCTAGTCTGATTTCCTGCTCTAATTGTAATTTTTCTCTAGTTCGCTCTTCTGTTTCTTGGTAGGCTAATAACTCATCGTTGAGGCTGTCTATTTGTGAATCTATCTCAGTAATTTGACTATCGAGCTCGATCCTGCGAGATGTTGTCTTGGTTAAATCATCGTTCAATTTGTCTATTGACGACTCAAGCACTTGTTTGAAGTTGGAATCAAACGCGTTAGCTGTTCGTTGCCGCTCAAGCCCACGAATAACTTTTGATGTGTCTGTTATAGCGCGCTTCAATATATCAACGTTGGCGACCTTATATATGTTTTCCCTAAGCTCGATATTATAGTTCTCGGCGAATAGTTTACGAATAACCTCACCATCAAAGATAAATAATCTGCTCAATGAAAATGGTAGCAGATCTGCAATAATAAGTTCAGGATAATCAAGCGGTACGGCATTTCCATGCTTGTCGACTTTATATACTCTTTGTTCGCCTTGATGTTTTATGTATGGATTCATGAGGGTTAATGAAGTAGCGTGGCGCATTATGCGAAACTTCTCGCCATCAATGATTGCTGTAATACTAACCTCGACCTCGTCGTCACCTAGAGTAATGGCTAACTCGTTTACGATCTTTTCCTCACCAGCTCGCACGTTCTCTGATTTAAAAGGAGTCTCGCCATATAAGCACCAGCAGACGGCATTCATGAAGTTGGATTTCCCGATGCCATTCTTTCCGGTGAAGAAACAAACGCCGGCAGTGTCGTCGAATTGCAGGTCCACAGACCGATATTGACGGAAATTCTTGATAGCAATTCTTTCAATACGGATCATGATTCACCTCCTTCTTGCGAGTCGAGGTGGTCGATAAGCTTCAGGATGTCTTGAGTCGCATCGTAATTGCTACGATTTATATACACTAGCTCAACCTTGAGCAGTTGTCTTACTAGTTTCTTTGTGGATTCGTCATATCCACTTTCATCTAGTAATTTATTGATATCGGGATTAATTTGTTTAGACATTTTAATTGCTATCTTGGGAAATATTATACCTTAATTCTATATCATTCTTGAAATCGGCAACACTCTCCGCATTAAGTGCATTGTCTTGGAAAAATGCAACCCGCTCCAATTCGCTGCGTAATAGATACTTGTATTTATGAATATCGTTGCTATGGGGCGGGAGTACGATAAAATCATAGATTATTGATTTATTCTTGCCTGGGTAGGTTCGCAAGACACGGCCTAAGCGCTGTATATATTCGCGAGAGTCTGTGTTGCTAGCCATAAGAACTGCAGTTTTTGTACTCGGCATATTAACACCTTCGTCCAAGCATTTTCTAGCAACGAGTGTGTTAACGAATCCCATCGAAAAATCTTTTAACAGTCGCCACCTATCAGGGAGTGATTCACGAAAAGTTATTTTACTTGAGTTGATATGTAGGTCGCTTAATATAGATTGAGCATCAGCAATCTGGCTTTGATTGTCGCAATATACTAACATTTTGTCGTATTGCCCTTGTTCATAGAGACGGCTAAGTAAATCTCGCAGAAGGCCGTTCTTTTCCTCGGCGTTTTTCATTATCGCAGATCGCTGATTAAGTAGAGCTGTCAGCATTTCACTATTGCGCGTTTCTTCATTTTGTCTCATTACTGCCGATATTTTACGAGATAAATCGATATAACTCGCCGCCTCCTCGTCGTTTAGGTAAACGGCCACTGGAAAATAATCATACGGAACAAGCACGCCGTTCTTGATGGCTTCACTAAGTGGATATGAATAGACTATTCCGCCAAATGTGTTCACAAGTTTATCTTCATTTATGTCTGTCCACTTATTACGTGGCGTGGCAGATAGGCCAAGCCGGTATTTAAAAAGATCGATTACATCCAAGATTCGTTCAGTGCCTGCATTGTGGACCTCGTCTGCAATGAGGCAGCAGTTATTGTCGTAAGATTTAATAATATTAGTGAAGTCATTCGTACCCATACTCGCATATGTCGTCAACACTATTATCTTATTAGTTCGACCTTTATAGTATTGGCGCACATGAAACGGAAGATCGTCACGCCAAGTTGGGTAATCGCTCCCTACTTTCACGATTCGTGCGTCGGGGAAAATCTTCTCGATATCTTCCATCCATTGAGGTACTAAGTGTCGCAGAGGCACCGCTATTACACAGAAGAGCTTACCGTTTTGGTTAGCCAATGACTCAACCGCGAATAAGCCGGTAATAGTTTTTCCTGTGCCGGTGGCCATCTCAAATAGACCTCGGTAGTTGTTGTTAACCCAAGAGTTTATTGCATCTTGCTGGTATGGCCTTATCGAGATACCGGACAATGCCTGAGTCCCAGTTGTAGTGCCACCGGCTTTATTTATACACTCTTCAACCAAGAGTTCTGCAATTTTGTCGTCTAGCGATACATCTGGCCGACTTAGCGTCAACACGTTATTTTTCAATGCTTGACTTACGGACATTACGCGAACTGCGTCACGTTCATTATTCCAAAGTGCATCAAAGTCTTCTTGGCTACTCGAGTAGTATTGGTGGGTCATGTTTTCCCAGCTCGGGAATACCATAAACTTTTCTATATTTATCTTCCAACCGTAGTATGTCTCGTTGTTAGAACCACTAAAAGCTAGAGCGTTACCATTGCGGTCTGTAATTATTCCTACTTTTTGATGCAAGATGCCTGCATCATCAGCGGTCGCAGCAATACGCAGTTCAATCGCACCCTGGTGTAATAGTGACACGAACACATCGTAGGAATCTTTTTCAAGTTGAGTTTGTAGTTCATCCAAATTAAACGCTGGGATAAGAGAGTCAGGCAGCTCATTAATTTGGCCCTCGTATCTCTCAAGCGATTCGAGTGTTTGTTGGTCAACCTTGATACTAGTTAATACCCTTATCTTGCCACCGTTATGGAAGAATCTCGCGAACCCCCTAGAAGCAAGTGCTAACACTTTGGGCGAGAAGAAGCCGGTAATCCTATCGTACTGAATCGCATTCTCGAGTACGGGATTATAAAATTCCCTAACTAAATCGTCAGTGTCGCTGCTATATATACCCTTTAGGTTTAGATCGGTGAGCATCAATTTGGTCCTTTTTCTGTGAAATTGGTTACAACTAACTCTGGCACCACTTTCCTTGAGAGATGTATCTGACGAGTCACTTTTATCGTGTGTACCGTAAAAATGCTGTCACTATATAGCTCCTTACTCTCTTTGCAAGACGAGTTACTTATAACAACGTAGCAGCCCTTTTTATGCAACTCTAATGCAATCTCTTTGAGACGAATCTGCTCGTCAAAACTAAAACCTTCTTTTTGATATTGCGTAAAATTAGCAGTCTTGCTTATCGGTATATATGGAGGGTCTAAATACACTAAATCGCCTTTTTTTACATCATTGAGAGCATCTTTGTAGTCGGTAGATGTGAATTTTATGTCTCCCAGGTCCTTTGAAACCCTTAGTAAATTATCAACATCGCAAATAAGACATTTATCATGCTTACCGAACGGTATATTATATTCGCCCCTACTATTTTCTCTGTACATTCCATTGTAGCCAGCTTTGTTCAAGAAGATAAACAATGCTGCCTTATCCAGACTTTTGGTTTTCATTTTATTGTAGCGAGTGCGCGCACTGTAATAATATTCAGATTTTGCTTCAAGTGAAGGCAGTGAATGGTATGTCTTATTAATTTGTTGTAGCTTTTTTATTAGGCTATTCGGATTATCGCGAATTATTTCGTAGGTCTCGATAAGGTATTTATTTAGATCATTTAGAACACCTTCTTGGGGTGAAATTTCAAAGTATATAGCGCCACTACCTAAAAATGGTTCAAAATATCTATTAAACTCTTTAGGAAAAAATTCTGCTATTTGTTTTGATAGCCTAGATTTTCCGCCGGCCCATTTTAGAAATGGCTTAGCCTTTACTGTTCTCTGTTGTTTTTCTTTAGTCACTACATAACCAGTTTACATCATTAGATCTAAATATTAAATTAAGTTAATAAATTAATCAGCGCCGGAAAACTCTGAATAAGTTCCAGCAACATATCCGGGTCTTTGTGCAAGTCCATCTCGATTCAATTATCAAGCGCTTTGCGGTCGAGCAGGTCGTTGAGCTCATTTTGCTTGTTGACGATCGTTCGCTAGTGATACTCCGTCGATGTCTAAATAAATATTAGTCATCAGCGCATACGCCTTCGATGGCGGTTGTGTTGTTGACGTTGTCTATCATATAACTGGTGTCGTTTTTGGTGGCGGTGAGGCAGAAGGTTTTTGGGTCGGAATTGTTATCTACGACGTATTGCAAGGTAACGCCTTCGCTGGCCTTTATACCCGCTCCCCCGTTGACTAGATCTAGCGAGGCTGGAAACGAGTTGTCATTTGATTCGACTTGGCTGAGTCTTAACATCGTTGATGCATTTTTTAAATCATTCGCTAATACTGCCTCCAGCGCAACGTCCTTGACGGTCTGTGTCGGCACTGGGGTGCTGGATTTGTAATAATTAACAGCAACGGTTGCCAAAATGCCAATGACGACAACTATAACCAACAACTCTACAATGGCAAAACCCCGGTCAAAATTGCGCTTATTCATGCGGTTAGTATAGCACGAGCAATTTATTATGTTTATGCTATAATTACAGGGAAAAGTTAACAAAACAAAACGATGAAAAAACGGACATATTCCCTGCTAGCGATTGCCGCGACTTTGTTGGTTATATTTGTTATGCCAAATGCGTACGCAACGGATACGGCCGAGGTGAAATTGGACGATAATCAAAAAGTAATTATTGATAAGCAAGTCCCAGGCAACAAGGCGACGCCAATTGGCAAAAGCGGATTTTATAGTATAACTGTCGGTGATTTGCGGGCCTCAAATACGAGCGATGTCAATATCAGCCCTATCTTGGACTATCGTGCTACAATGACCGTGAATGACCCACTAGAGCCGCAGCAGTATTTAACACTGCTGGATGCCGAGACGGCCTGGGACGAGATGGCAGACAGCACAGGACAAGTTGTTGCCGTAATTGATGGCGGATTTGCCTTAAATCACGAGGATTTAACTGGTCGATGGACAACTAATTTGGGCGAGATGGGCGAAACGACCCTTGAGGGCGCCGCGCCTAATTGCACCAGTCGTGTACTGACTTTGGACAAAAGCTGTAATAACTTGGACGACGACGAAAACGGCTATTTTGACGATTGGCGCGGCTGGGACTTTTCGCAAAACGATAACGATCCGCTGGTCGGCACAACTAATCCAACTGGCGACGGAACCGAACACGGAACGATTGTCGCTGGTCTGATTGGCGTCGACAGCAACAACGCACTTGGCGCGGCCAGTCTGAATTGGCAGTCCAAAATCTTGCCGTTGCAAGTTATGAGTGATGATGGCGGCGCTACTACCCTGCAGGTAGCCGAAGCGATAGACTACGCGATTGGCCAAAATGTCAGCGTTATAAATATCAGCCTAGGCAGCCTTGAAAATGACCCGACGATTGATTCACTGCTGATTATCGCCAAAGAGGCCGGAATAGTTGTTGTTGCAGCTGCTGGAAACTGTGGCGGTGATTCTTATTATATGAACGGCTGCGATTACGAAGGCCAAATGCTGTACCCTGCCTTTAGTGGCGACGCTATCGCTGTTGGCGCATCTATGCTGGACGATGATTTGGCAGAGTTTAGCAGCCGCGGGTCAGCCTTGGACGTCGTGGCGCCCGGATATGGCAATATGGTGTCAAGTTATTACATGTCAACCAACGCTATTTCGGCTTATTCAGATGATATATATGGCACATCATTTGCAACGCCAATTGTCAGTGGCCTGATGGCGATTTTAAAATCCCAATGGCCAACGGCGACGGTGGACCAATTGCGAGCGGTATTGGTTGATGGTGCGCTGAAAACATCGGGAATGTCGGGCGAACTATTTACAACCGGCTGGGGATTTGGCCGGATCCAACCAGTCAGGTCAATTCAGTTGGCCGAGGCTTGCAGTGCCATTACATTGGCGTCAGACATTAATTGCGACGGTAACGTTAATTTGTCGGACCTGTCATCGTTGTCTAGTCAGTGGCAAATGCCATATACTGGACGGACAGATGGCAACTTTTCAGGTTTAGTCGATTTGTCGGATTTATCATTATTAGCTAGTCAGTGGGGACAATAAAAATGAAAAATAAAATTCTAACCACCATCGGCCTTGTCTGGGTTTTGGTTGCCAGTTTGGTACCTACGAATGTTTTTGCCGCTACTGCCACGGCGTACGTTTCCCCATCCAGTACGACCGTCACCAAGGGCGCCAACGTCACGGTTTCGGTGCGAATAAATAGCGGGACCAGCCCAATGGATAGCGTCGAGGCCAGTCTGGTTTTTGACAGCGCCAAGTTGCAATATGTCAGTTATTCGGCCGGTTCATTTACTACATTCCAGCAAAGTGTTGCCGGTGGCACGTTCAGCTATGTGGGCACATTGTTGGGCAGTTCGACGTCTGGTGACAAAGCGATTTTTTCAGTCACCTTCAAATCGCTGGTTGCTGGTACGGCATCATTGACACCTTCCAATGTAGGTGCTGCCTATCAGGGTACTGAGTTTACTTCAATCAGCAGCTCTGGAGGGTCGGTGACAATTAATAATCCAGTTGTCGTTACTGTGCCGGATGATACGACCGATACGCCAACCACGACTACTACGACCACTACTACCCCAACGACTACTCCAACCGAGGTCAAGGACACGACCGCGCCAAAACTGGTTGCCGCCCCTACTGTTGCTGTTACTCAAAAAACAATTACATTGAAGTTTAGCACCAACGAAAAAGCCAAGATTTCAACCAAGTACACATTATCCAAGACCTCAAAAACCATAGCAAGCAGTACGCTGGCGACGGCGCATGAAATTGTAATCGGCAGCGACCCGGCACTGTCTCCTGGTGCAACATACAAAGTCGAAATTATCGCGACTGACAAATCCGGCAACAAAGCGACCGTTTACAGCAAAAACATCCGTACAACTGGTGTCGATTATACCGTCAAAATTACCGACTTAAACGGCAATCCGCTGGCTAACTACCCTGTTGAATTGCATTCTACGCCAATAAGCGCCACGACCGACGCTGATGGAATTGCAAAATTTGCGGATGTGACACCTGGCAAACACACATTGGTCTTTGATATCGATGGACTGACGATTAATCAGCCAGTCAGCATCGCAACGGATTCTGTTGGTGTCAATGCTGCGCAAACCGCATCGGGTGTCGAGGCCGCCGACGTAAAATTGCCGGTCAGCCTGGCGACTGTGGCAAAAGAAGTTGCTAAGAATAATAATCCAGTCCCATTTATTTTGGCAGAAATCGTATTTGCCATCGTGATTATTACCCTGACTCAATTAACACCAGTCAAGCGAATGTTTGGATGGGTGTTTGGCAAAGTTAAAAAGATTATCCTTCGCCGCAAAAACACCGATTTACCTTATTGATTTATATTCGCCGTGTACGCCGTTTTTAGATAGGACTATTTGCCACAATTGCAATTTGCGGGCGCGGAAGGCACCGGCGCTAGACAACAGATAATAGTTCCACATGCGGCGGAAACGCTCGTCGTAGTTGCCTTTTAGCTTGTCCCAATTGGCGTTGAAGTTGTGATGCCAGGCCATCAGTGTTTTGTCATAATACGGTCCAAAATTGTGCCAATCCTCCATCACAAACAAGCCTTCGATTGATTTTCCGATTTGTTTGATTGACGGCAACATGCTATTTGGAAATATATATTTTGCTAGCCACTGGTCGGTGCCATGGGTCGATACGTTGCTGCCAATTGTGTGTAGTAAAAATAAGCCTTTATCAGCCAGGGACCGATGAGCAATCTTCATAAAGTTTCGATAGTTTTTATACCCGACGTGCTCGAACATGCCCAAGGAAACAATGTTGTCGTAGATTCCGGTAATTTCGCGGTAATCCATCAGTTTAGAAGTTACTGGTAGTTTTTTGTAGCGTTTTGCAACATATTCTGTTTGCTCGCGCGATACGGTGACGCCAGTTGTAATAGCGCCGTATTTTTCGGCGGCATATCCAATGAAACTTCCCCACCCCGACCCAATATCTAGGACTGTTTGGTCACGTTTTAAACCGATTTTTTTACAAACCAAATCCAGCTTTGCTTCTTGGGCGCGATCGAGGTTTTTTGCGTTTTTCCAATAACCACAAGTGTATGTCAGGCGCTTGTCCAACATCGCCTCAAACAGGTCGTTGCCGGTGTCATAATGGCGCTTGCCGACCTGAAAAGATTTAGACTTGCGCCCAGTATTTAAAATAAAGTTAGTTAGGATTTTAATAAAGATATCGGCGTCGGTTTTGACTTGCTTGTCCAAGTCGGCACTTAAAACCATATAAAAAAACTGGTCCAGATTTTTACAATCCCACCAGCCGTCCATGTATGATTCGCCGATGCCCAGCGATCCTTGTCGCAGCACTCGACCATATAGCCTTTCGTCGTGCACTTGAATATCGTAGTCAGCTTTGCCGTTAATGGTGATACCCGCGCTTTTCAACAACGAACTTACTAATTCTTTGTTCTTGCTCATAATACCTCCTGCCTATACTAATAATACATCTAGACTGTTGTAATGGATAATTTTCTAAAATCATCACAGCCATGACCTAATAGCGTTTACTTATATAAATATGTATAATGCTTATGTATGTTTGAGTACTTTTATTATGTTATTGATGGGATAATAGTATTTAATTTACTGCTACTTTCGATCACCGGTTTGTTAAAGCAAGGCTATAAGAGTCAGATAAATAGGTTTTTTGCTGCTTTTTGTATTACGTCTAGTATTTGGGTCACGTTCGGCGACATGGGCAATGATATCAGGATACCGGCTGAGTTCTCAATTATCTCGAATCGTATTGCTTTTTCTGCTGGGTTTGCGATGTCGATCTTTTTAATGCAGTTTATCGTTAAATTAGTTGACAACAAAAAACTTGATAATTTTGTAAAATATGCGCTGTGGCCTTTTTGGGCAATTGCTATTGTCAGCGCCACGCCTCTTCTTGCTAGTGGAGTTATCATTCAGGACGGCATATATGGTGTTACATGGGGTCCATTGGCGCAACTTTACACTTTTGGGCTATTGGCTGTATTTTTAGTTACTGGACACGGACTCTTCTATGGGTTGCGTCATTCAAAAGGCATAGTAAAACGACGATTGGCCGCGACCGCTTTTGGCGTTGGAGTCACAGTGCCGTTGGTTATGATGTTTTCTTTGATATTACCGCTTATTACCGGAATATTTTGGTTTAATCAGTTCAGCGCCACGCCAGCGTTAATACTAGTTTTTAGTATGTATTATGGTGTAGTCAGATATCATCTATTTGATATCAAGTCCGCTTCTGTTCGTACGCTTGCTTATTTGCTATCCATGGTAGTCTTGGTGATTATTTATTATTTTGTGGTTTTAGTAATCGGACGACCTTTTTTTGAGGAGGCCTTCGGTATCGATCACGAAGTGATAGATATACTTGTCACCTTGGGAATATTGTTCATATTTAGACCAGTAAAGGATTTCTTTGATAGGCTGACGAACAATCTATTCTATCGCGGCTATTACGATAGCGAAAAACTATATGCAAATCTAAACCTTATCTCTACTTCGAATACGGATTTGCGCGGGATGTTGGAAAAACTGGCGAATGAAATAGCAAAAACGCTAAAAAGCGAACAGGCCGTCTTTTTGATTTATACGCGCGACGGGCATCATGTTATTGCCGGCACCGATCATCAGCATAGAATTATCCCAAAAGAAATCATGCGCAAAGAAGAAGCTGTATATTTTCAGAATACATATGGCAACAAGAATGAGGTAGCCGTCGCTTCTTTGCTGAACGAAGATAGCCCAGTACGCATTTTAATGCACAAATATAAATTGGAAGTTGCGATACCACTGATGCAACGTGACATGATAGGTTATCTGTTCTTGGGCGATCACCGGACATCTCGTTATACAGAAAGAGATATAAAGGTATTAAAAACTCTGTCCGATGGTTTGGTTGTTGCTGTTCAGAATGCTCTGTCGATTAGGGAAATCCAGGATATGAACTCAGATAATTTGAAGCAGAGGATCGAAGATGCCACCAAAGAACTTCGAAAAAGCAACGAATTGTTACATCAAATCGACAACGAAAAAAATGAATTTATTTCTATCGCCAGCCACGAATTACGTACGCCAATGACGGTCATACGTGGTTTTGTTAGTTTGTTAGAGCGTGGACAATTAGGTGATATCAACGACAAACAGCGCGAGGTATTGGGTAAAATAAGTAATAATGCCAAAACCTTGATAGAGCTAGTAAATAATATGTTGGATTTGTCCAAATTGGAGTCTGGCAAGTTGGAATTTTTGGTGTCTAATAATCATCTGGATGAGTTAGTCGAAAAATCTATTGACGAAATCCGACTACTTTACAGCGACAAAGGAGTTGAATTAAGGTATGTGGGTGCTCCAAAAGCGACCATAAAAACTGATGCAGAAAAGTTTACTCGTATCATGTTGAATCTGCTGAGTAACGCGTACAAGTTTACCCCTGCCGGTGGCAGCGTAACTGTTACTGCCACCGTGGATAAATCGGCGAAATTTGCGAATATATGCGTGGCAGATACTGGTGTTGGTATTCCGGCTGAGTCAATCGGCGATTTGTTTAAGAAATTCTTTCAGATTGACAACTATTTACAACGCCAGTCAGGCGGCACTGGTTTGGGGCTGGCAATCAGCCGCCAACTCGTTGAAAAACTCGGTGGCACCATTTCAGTAGAAAGTAAAGTTGGAAAAGGCAGCAAATTCTGCTTTACAATGCCACTAAGCTATTCGCGTGATTAATTTTAATCTATTGATGACACAATCTTTTCGATATCTGACCAAATAGCTGTCTTGCTATTGTCATCACAGTCGTTGTCGCAGTACTGAACAGATAGACTAAAGATTTCTTCGACTACCATATCGTTTTCGATGTACTTACCAAAGCTGTCATTTAATGACATCATTATAATATTGTTACAAAACTCTTCGGCGTTACGGTTGCATAACTCGAAAGTGTTCTTTATATCCTGTATTAGATTGAGATTTTCATTAGAAGAATGATTCATTATATCAATATACCATATTTGCGCAAATGGCACTAAACTTGTCGAAACGATGTTTTTCAATCAAAAAAAGCTTCTCTTGCAATGTATTGTCGCGGATAGCTAGGCCAAAAAACAATAAGATGTAGATAAAGTGTTATTTTTGTTGTGCGGGTCCGAAAATACGGCTATAATGCTTATGTATGGATTTTGATTACGATGAGATAATCGTACTGGTTGATTCGCTGGTTGCGATTAGTATGATTTTTCTGGCTGGTTTGAGCTTGTTGCGAAAAGGTTATAAAAATCCATTAAACCGAATCTATCTATTGTTAAGTGTCAGCATGGCTGTATTTATTATTTCGGGAGATATTAGTAATAATATTGAATTTCCAACCAATGTTTCTATGATAGCCAATTTTTTGTCTTTTCCGGCAGGATATGGCTGCGCGATATTATTGGCGCAACTTGTCGCCTATCTTGCTGACTTAAAAGTTTTGAATCATGTGATGAAAATCATGCTTTGGCCTCTTTGGGCTATATGTTTGCTTGGCGCTACCCCACTGGTTGTGGCTGGTGTAAAAATTCAAAGTGACATTTATGCCGTTAATTATGGTCCGTTGGTTTGGTTGTTCTTCTTTGGTGCAATTACGGCGATAATACTGATGGTTTGGGGAATAGTTGGTGGGTTGATTAGGGCCTCTGACCCTGAAAAGAAAAAGCAATTGCTGACTACAAGTTTGGGGCTAATAGTGGCGGTGCCTATGATATTTGCATTCTCGCTTGCAATACCGCTATTAACCGGCAGCTATAGCTATAATTTATTTGGTTCGACGCCGGCGCTGATATTGTCAATCAGCCTGTACTACAGTGTGGTGCGCTATCACCTGTTTGATATTAGGTTGGCGGTCGTGCGCTCGCTGGCATACATTTTGTCGCTTGGAATTATTGTCGCGTTCAATTTGCTAATAGTCGTTTCTGCTTCGTCGATATTTACTCAGCAAATATTTAGTGTTAATCAAATTATCATTGGTGTTGTAATATTAAGCTTGACTCTATTGGTCTATGATCCAATAAAAAATTTCTTTAACAAACTGGCTGGCGAGGTCTTTTACCGTGATTATTATGGTAGTGATAGCTTTTTTGCTAGGATTAACAAAATAATAACCTCAACAATTAGTTTGAGGGGTCTACTAGAGCGTATTGCATCAGAAATATCTGCAACTCTTAGAAGCGAGCAGGTCTTCTTTTTTATAAATACATCCAATGGTCATTATGTGTCTGCGGGCACAGGCGGGCATACAAAATTAAGTAAAGACGATGTCTTACGACTGCACGGTATGCTTCGGAGAAAAAGAGGCGTTGTCGTTGCGCCCATGCTTGAAAGCGACGATCCTTTATATGTGTTTATGTCAAACCAGAGAATCGAAGTCATCGTTCCGCTGTTACATAATGATATTGTTGGGTATTTATTTTTGGGTCGCCGTCGTGGCTCGCATTACAAAACCAGGGACATTAATATACTAAGCACAATTGCCGACGAGCTGGTGATTGCTATCCAAAACTCTCAGTCAGTAGACGCCGTACGTGAAAGCAATATGTTGCTGCGACAAATTGACAGGCAAAAAGATGACTTCGTTTCGGTCGCGTCGCACGAATTGCGTACGCCAATGACAGTCATACGTGGTTTTATTAATTTGCTCGAGCGCGAACAACTGGGTCCAGTAAATGACAGCCAAAAAGAAGTATTGGATAAGATGAGTAAAAATACCAAGACTTTGATTGACCTGGTTAATGACATGTTGGATTTGTCAAAACTAGAGGCAAACAAGCTAGAGGTTGTTATCTCGGACAATCAAGTATCAGTCATGATTAATAACTGCATAGAAAAAATGAAATTAATGTACGACAGTAAAGATATAAAGCTAAGCCACTATGGGCCTGATTTATTAGTGAAGGCTGACACCGATAAATTTGAGCGTGTTGTCTTGAATCTGTTAAGCAATGCCTACAAGTTTACGTCATCCGGCGGCAGTGTTACGGTGTCAAGCTCGGTAAATAGCGAGAATAATACGGCGACTATATGCGTTTGTGACAACGGAATTGGAATACCAGCCGATGCTATTGATAATTTGTTTAAAAAATTCTCTCAAATTGACAATTATTTGCAACGCCAGTCAGGCGGCACTGGATTGGGGTTAGCAATTTGTAGGCAGCTGGTAGAAAAAATGGGTGGCGAAATACATGTTGAAAGCACCGTTGGCGTCGGCAGTAAGTTTTATTTCACACTTCCACTTGCGGATAGTAAAAAATCAGATCATTAAAATGTACACGTCGGTGACGGCCAAGACTAATCGCCGTGTCGGCGGTTAGTCTTGGCGCAGTATCCCGATCGGTATTTATTCACGAAAGGTCATCTTGTCGAAAATTGTGAATACCTCACTGGTGATTCTGTCTTCGGTCTCTTTGTCGTCTACCTCGTGATGGTCAAGTATCTTGAGTGTGGTGTAAATCACTGATTTCTGAAATCCGTGATTTTTTTCATGCTTTTTGCATATATCCTCATACTTTTTTAGCAACGAGGCGGTCGTATCAAAGTCGCTGAACATAACCTGACCAATTACATGGTCCAGGCAAGTGCTGCGGACTCTGTCGCGCTGCTCGCGGCTGAGGTAATGACGTCGTTTTTTGTCATTTTTCATAAATTTATTAAAATTAATGATTAATAAACAAAGTAACGCCAGGGCGACGTGTACTTTAATAAGCTGATTTTTAATATTACCTTAGCCCAACAGGCTAATTAATATATGATAGAATAATAATCTTGAAAAGTCAATGTCGCATCTGTTTATATGTCTGACGGTTGACCGTATTGCCCCAGGTGATACAGTAGGATATATGTTTGAAGAAATACGACAAGTTACGGGTAAGCAGGATGGTCCGATTAGTATTATTTTGGCTGGGGTGCATGGTGATGAAAAGTGCGGTGTCAAGGCGCTGCAAAAGATTATGCCCAGTCTTGAAATTGAGTGCGGTACAGTTTATTGGGGTTATGGCAATTTGCCGGCGATTGAAAAAGAAGTTCGTTTTACAGAGGTAAACCTGAACCGGATGTTTATCGAGTTGATTGTCAAAGAAGCTGACAAAACCAGCTATGAATACAAGCGAGCGCAACATCTGAAACCATATCTGGAAAAAGCAGATGTTTTGCTGGATTTGCATGCTAGTTCTATCCCTGACGGTCGTGCTTTTGCGATTTGCGAGTCGAATGCCGCCGATATCGTCAAGTACTTGCCCGTCGATTTAGTTGTCTCGGGATTTGACGATGTCGAGCCAGGCGCTACTGACGGGTACATGAATAGTATTGGCAAAATCGGAATCTGTTTGGAGTGTGGCTATCTAAGCAATGAAAAATCAGACGATATCGCCGAAAAAAGCCTACTTGCCTTCTTGAAAGCTCGCGGTCACATATCTGGCGAAATTAGCCGGCAAGAACAATCACATATTTGTATGTACACGATAGGATATTCTGGTACTGATAATTTCCGCTTGACTAGGCCATTTG
>Ga0172379_10001905_pt1 | contig 39134 bp, 29 predicted proteins | sample GrowelOW334metaG_FD_119756 | JGI IMG/M metagenome (GOLD analysis project Ga0172379, IMG submission 119756) | Groundwater microbial communities from an aquifer near a municipal landfill in Southern Ontario, Canada - Groundwater well OW334 metaG | ecosystem: Environmental > Aquatic > Deep... | reverse complement strand
TTGCAGCATCAGCCATTGCATTTCGACGTAGTCGCGGGCATGGCCCCAGTCGCGTAGCGAATCCATGTTGCCCAGATACAGGCATTCCTGCAGCCCCAGCTTGATGCGCGCCAGCGCGCGGGTGATCTTGCGTGTGACGAAGGTCTCGCCGCGCATCGGGCTCTCGTGGTTGAACAAGATACCGTTGCAGGCGTAGATGCCGTAAGCCTCGCGGTAATTGACGGTGATCCAGTAGGCGTAGAGCTTGGCCACGGCATAAGGGCTGCGCGGATAGAACGGGGTGGTTTCCTTCTGGGGAATTTCCTGTACCAGACCGTAGAGCTCGGAAGTCGATGCCTGATAGAAGCGCGCCTTCTTTTCCAGCCCGAGGATGCGGATCGCCTCCAGCACGCGCAACGCGCCCAGCGCGTCCGAGTTGGCGGTGTATTCCGGCTCTTCGAACGACACCGCGACATGGCTCTGCGCCGCGAGGTTGTAGATCTCGTCCGGCTGCACCTGCTGGATGATGCGGATCAGACTGCTGGAATCGGTCATGTCGCCGTAGTGTAGGATGAAATTGCGCTGGCTGACATGCGGGTCCTGATACAGGTGATCGATGCGGTCGGTGTTGAACGACGAAGCGCGGCGCTTGATGCCGTGCACGACGTAGCCCTTCTTCAACAAAAACTCGGCCAGATAGGCTCCGTCCTGTCCGGTTACGCCGGTGATCAATGCGACTTTCTGATTACTCAATTTTCTCTCCTGATAATTATTTTATTGGCGACCATACACATCTTCAAAACGAACAATATCGTCTTCACCCAGATATGCACCGCTTTGCACTTCGATCATCACCAAATCGAGCAGGCCGGGATTTTCCAGACGGTGTTTGTGGCCGGCGGGGATGTAGGTAGATTCGTTGGTATTAACGAACAACTCTTGCTGACCGTTCACCACACGCGCCATACCACTCACGACAATCCAGTGCTCGCTACGATGATGGTGCATTTGCAGGCTAAGGCTGGCACCAGGCTTTACTTCGATGCGCTTGATCTTGAAGTGCGTGCCTTCTTCCAGCACGGTGTATGTACCCCACGGACGATGCACCGTACTGTGCAAGCGGTGAGCTTCGTGACCATCCATCTTAAGGCGCGCGTAGATGTGTTTGACATCCTGTGCGCGACTGCGATCAGCGATGAGTATGGCATCAGGTGTGTCGATGATTACCAAGTCCTTAACGCCCACGGCACCGACAAGGCGCTGGTTGCTTTGAATATAACAGTTGCTGACGTCGTGCAGGATGACTTCGCCCTCAATGCGATTGCCTTGGGCGTCTGGCGATGTAAGGTCGCCCAATGCTGCCCATGAGCCGATGTCGCTCCAACCGATGTTGCAGGGGACAACGGCAACATTAGCGGATTTTTCCATGACAGCGTAGTCAATAGAGTCATCTTGCACTTGTTTGAATAGATCAGCATCAAGCTCAAGTTGACTGAAGCCCTTACCCTCAGCACTTCGAGATTGCGCAATACAGGCACGTGTCGCATCGAGAATGGCGGGACAGTGTTGTTGCATCTCACGCAACATGGCACCCGCCTGAAAACAGAACATACCGGAATTCCACAGGTAACCACCGGAAGCAACGTACTCCTGAGCTGTTTCCAGATTCGGCTTTTCGATAAATCGTTTTACATCATAGCCATCGGCTTCGATGTAGCCGTAACCAGTCTCAGGCATATCGGGCTTGATACCGAAAGTAACCAGCTTACCTTGCGCCGCCAATTGCATGGCTTTGCCCACAACATCGGCAAATGCGGCCTGATCGGCAATCAGGTGGTCGGCGGCCAGCACCAGTAGACAGGCATGTTCACCATGGGTTGCAGCGACCTGCAATGCGGCGGCGGCGATAGCCGGTGCAGTATTTCGTCCAAAAGGCTCAAGAATAAAACGGTTAGCCAAGTTTTGGTTACTAGGGATATTTCTCACTTCGCGATACTCATCTTCAGTCTTGAAGAGCAGTTCACGGTTAGTGACAGTCAACGTCTCGACAACCCCCAACAGAACAGCACCACGCAACCAAGCTTTCTGCAGCAGGCTTTGTCCATCGGCAAGACGGATAAATGGCTTGGGGTGCAACTCTCGGGAAACTGGCCATAGGCGGGAGCCAGCTCCGCCGCAGAGGATTGTTGGAATTAATTTCATGGAAACAGTTTTAACTATACTACTCAGAAAATACATGCAAACGCATACTCAAGTACGCCAGCGAAACACGCGGCGCAATTCTTGCGTCCGCGCTTCCTGCTCAGGATCTTTAGCAGAACGCGACAAAGCTTCCCTGACGAACGCCCAGATCACCGCGATGAAAAATGCCACCAATGTAGCCAATATGACAATCAAGCTACGCTTGGGCTTGGATTTTCTTTCCGGCACAGTCGCCTTGTCCAACACTTGGATCAAAGGAAAGTCCTTAGCTTCATCGAGTTTGGACATTTCGAACTGTTTGGCAAGAATTTCCCACACCGCTTCCTGATATTTCAGGTTGCGCACCGCATCCAGATATTCCAAGCTGGTGTTCGGCGTCTTGTCCAGCACTAGTTCAGCATCGGTCAGTCTGTTCTTGGCCTGCCGGAGCTGTTGCTCGAAAAAGGTGCGTTTCTGCGAGGCATCCGTCAACGAGTAGGTCTGCATCAGCTTGTTCAACTCTTCGATGAACGCATTCGCCAGATTGGCGGCCAACTGCGGATCCTTGTCGTCCACCTCGACGGTGATGACGCCGTCCTTGCCCGAGCTGATCGTCGCGGCACGTTCCAACGACTTCAGGGTCTCGGTCATGGTCTCCTGTTCATACAGCTTCTGCAGGTCGAAACGCTTGGCGACCGTTTCCATGACGGTGCGGCTCTTGAGCATCGCGACATACAGATCGTTCGGATTCTTGATGCCGAGCGAACCGCCGGCCATGCCCGCCAGCCCGCCGAGCTGGGACAGCAATGCACTGGCGGAAGACTGGCTTTGCTGCGGCGGCAATATGCGCGTCGTGCCGGTGTAAATATTTGGCAAGCTAAGCGAATAGCCTATTGCTAGCAACGCTGCGACAAAAGTCACTCCGATGATCATGCCTTTGTGCTTGCCCAGCACGATGAGTAGATCAAGCAGGTTGAGCTCGTCGTCCGCTTCTTGCTGAACTTCCCGTGTAGCTGGCGATTGCACTGTCTGGTTTTCCATCGTCACCCTCGCCTAATACACGCCAATGGTCTTCAGACTGGCTATGCCAATCGCGAACTGATAGAAAATCTGGGTCCAGTCCTTGAAATCCTTGGTGAGATTGTATTTTTCCAGCTTTTCGGGCACGACGATGGTAGCGCCCGGCTGCACCTCGCGACCGCCGAACCCGCCGAACATCGGCCCCCCCTGTCGACTGCTGAGTACGGTGCCGTCGGCTCGAACCAGATAAACATCGTCCTCGTCGCCATCGCGGGTAGGGCCGCCCGACTTCGTCAGATAATCGTTAACCGAGGAACCTCGCTTATAGAGGAAGGCATTCTGGTTATATACCGCCCCCATCACGTTAACCGTCGACGAAGCCGAGGGAACATACAGACGGTCCCCATCTTCCAGCACAATGTCAGGCACATCCTTGATCTGCGCATTTTCGTCCGGCATTTCCATCACGATGCGTCCGGTCGCCTTGACTTGACGCATCTTGGCGATCAGTGCCTTCTGCGACTCGGCCTGAGCCTTGGCCGCCTCGACATCATCCTTGCCCAAAGCGCCAGCGGAAGACTGTGCGGCATTGCGTTGAACATCGGCCTCCAGCTTGTCAATGATCTCGTCCAGTCGTTTCTGCTGAGACTGGCGCGTGGACTCGCGCGACAACTCCCCTGCGAACAGGAAAGCCTGTGGAGTAAGGCCGCCGATACGCGCCACTAACTGGCGCAGCGTCTCGCCCGGTTGAGCCTTGTAGACACCGGCATGATTGAATTCGCCTTCCAGCCGTACATAAACGCTGCGCTTGGCAGAAGGAACCTGGATGTCATCCTTGGAGAAGATCGTGATAACGTCGCCCGGCTGCAACAACAAATCCTGTTGCGCATCCTTGCCGCCGATCGCATCACCGAGATTGAACGGCAACAGCACGGTAGTCATCTCCCGCTTGCTCAAACGCTCCACCAACGCGTAATCCCAGTTGACCTCGCTTACATTGCGCTTGATCTGTGCATGCAGTGCGCTCTGACCGGAAGTATCGACACGGAATGCATTGTTCTGGCGCGTCCAGTATTCCGGGACGATCAGCGCATCCATGTCCGGAATCAGATCCCTCACCCGCATACCTTCTTTCCACGGATAGCGTCCGGGACTGGCAACATTGCCACGCAGGGTGACCGCATTATCGAAACGCGCATCGATGGAAAACACCTGCACCAGGTCACCATCCCTGACCAAGCGATTCAAGCCTTGTTCATCGAGCTGAAACTCCTCGACCTTGCGCACCGCGCGATCGGCGATTCGCTCAAGCAAAACCTTCTGCCCGGCAGCCGTAGTGGTGAGCCCCCCAGAAAGCTCCAACAATGAAGCTAAACTAGTTCGCCCATCCTTAAGTTCGTAAATAGCAGGGGTTTTAACGCTGCCGGAAATGGCGGCGAGATGCCCAATCGGCGGAATATAGATCACGTCCCCGGACAGCAACTGAACGTCCTTGCTTTTGTCGCCCTTGATCAGCAGCTCGTAAACATCCAACTCCGTGACGACCTTGCCTGCACGCTTGAGTTGAATATGGCGCATGGTGCCGTTCTGCGACGGGCCACCGGACATGAATAGCGTATTAACCAGCGTACTGAGCGAACTGACGGTATATACGCCCGGTCGCTGGGCCTGCCCGACAACAAAAACCTGCAGGGATCGCAATTTCCCCATGGAGGCACTAAGTTCGAAATTGCGGAAAACACGACCAACCTGATTTTTCAGGTAGCTTTCCAGATTCTGGTATTTGACGCCGGCGACATTGATAGCTCCAACCTTGGGCAGATTGATCACACCATTACGATCCACCGTCACACGCAGATCGATATCCACCTGCCCCCAACCGGCCAGAATGATCTCGTCGCCAGGACCGATCGCATAATCCTGCGGAACAGGGATATCGCCGACCGGCGCGAAGGTGCTGGGCGGTTGAGCGAACAGGTTATAACCGTACATCGGCAATAACCGACCGACTGACTGCGCAAGAAACTTCTGGAACTCGTTGTCCAGATTCAACGCCGTTCCACCCTGGATTTGCTCGACCTGATTGACGTTATCCTGGCCCGGCGAGGTTAGCGCATCGGAATTAGTCAGCAACGGCTGCAGCGGTAAACCATCTCCTCCCATCGTGGCGGTCACACCAGCCGACGCCATCCCTGCACTCGCGCCGGATAAATTGGCAGCCATTCCGCCACCCTGCGATGCGGCCCCTCTCGAACCCGAGGCTGAGGTTTCCGCATTTGCCCCAAAAGCACAAAAAAACAAGCCGCCGACCAACAGACTTCTCATCAAACCACGCCAGCAAATCTTATCTACCACGCCACCCCCCTATTTACTTGCATGCATAGCGACCGCCCAACAACCGCAAGCACCGCCGCCAAACAAAATTTGGGTCGAAGTAGACCTCATCCGAACCTCTGAGTCAAGCCGGGGTATCTTCCAATTCATAGCCCCAATTAAAAGCTGGACAAACAGACGGGTGGGGGTCTTGCCGACCCCGTCCTTTTGGTTGAATACGGCGATTACCGCCATGTGATGAGTCTCCTGGTTATCGGATAGGAACGAGAAACCGCCCCAAATGTAGGTCGGGTTTTAACCCGACAGCGTCGACATATTCGAGACGGTCGTGTCGGGTTGAAACCCGACCTACAGCCGTTTCGCCTCCCCCGCAAGCCGAGAAACTCACGTCATCGGCACCTAGTTATTCAACTGTTACCGACTTCGCAAGATTCCGCGGCTTGTCCACATCCGTTCCCTTTTGCAGTGCGACGTAATATGCCAGCAGTTGCAGCGGGATGGTGTGCAGGATAGGGCTCAAATACCCCGCGTGTTCGGGCATTTGCATCACGTGGATGCCGTCCGCTTCACGAATATGGGTGTCGGCATCGGCAAATACGTACAGTTCGCCGCCGCGGGCGCGCACTTCCTGCAGGTTGGACTTCAGCTTTTCCAGCAGCGCGTCGTTCGGTGCGACCGAGATCACCGGCATGTCCTTGTCCACCAGCGCCAGCGGGCCGTGCTTCAGTTCGCCGGCCGGATAAGCCTCGGCGTGGATATACGAAATCTCCTTGAGCTTGAGTGCGCCTTCCAGCGCAATCGGGAAATGCATGCCGCGCCCGAGGAACAGTGCGTTGTGCTTGTCGGCGAAGCGTTCGGCCAATTTGGCGATCTGCGGCTCTAGGTCCAACACCTTCTGCACCGCGCTCGGCAGGTGACGCAGTTCGTGCAGGTATTGGCTCTCCTGCTGTTCTGTCAGGCGGCCGCGCTGCTTGGCCAGCACCAGCGTCAGCAGGAACAATGCAGCAAGCTGGGTGGTGAACGCTTTGGTCGAGGCGACGCCGATCTCGGGGCCGGCACGAGTCAACAGGCGCAGCTTGGACAGGCGCACCAGCGCGCTCTCCGGCACGTTGCAAATCGCCAGCGTGTGCACATGGCCCTGCGCCTTGGCATGATTCAGCGCGGCCTGGGTATCGGCGGTCTCGCCGGACTGCGAGATCACCACCACCAGCGCCTTCGGGTTCGGCACGCTGACGCGATAGCGGTATTCGCTGGCGACCTCGACGCGGCAAGGGATACCAGCAAGCTCTTCCAGCCAGTAGCGCGCGACCTGCCCGGCATGGTTGCTGGTGCCGCAAGCCAGAATCAGTATGCTGTCGATGTCGGCAAAGGTCGCCGCCGCCTCCGCGCCGAAAATGCCGGGCACCAGCGACTGACTGTTGCACACCGATTCCAGCGTGTTGGCCAACGCCTGCGGCTGCTCGTGGATCTCCTTCTGCATGTAGTGGCGGTACGCACCGAGTTCGACGCTCTCATTAGATAGCTCGCTGGTCTGCACCGGACGCTCGATCTGCGCGCCGCCTGCATCGAAGATGCGATAGCCGTCGCGCTTCAGTTCGACCACGTCGCCCTCTTCCAGATACACCACCTGGCGCGTCACCGGCAACAGCGCGGACACGTCCGACGCGATGAAGTATTCGCCGATGCCGACACCCAGCAGCAGCGGACTGCCGCGCCGCGCGCAGATCAACCGGTCCGGCTCGTCGCAGGCGACCACGCCGATGGCGTAAGCGCCCACTAGCTCGGAAAGCGATACCTGGGTTGCCGCCAGCAGCGACAGACCTTGTGCGTAATGACTGTGTATCAGATGTGCGATGACCTCGGTGTCGGTGTCCGAAGTGAACACGTAGCCCGCTACAGTCAGGCTGGCGCGCAACTCCTCGTAGTTCTCGATGATGCCGTTGTGCACAACCGCGATGCGATCATTGCTCAGGTGCGGGTGGGCGTTGCGTTCGCTGGGCACGCCGTGCGTCGCCCAGCGCGTATGGGCGATACCCAGCGGCCCTTCGGTCGCGGCGCTGCGCTCTCGCAAATCGGCAACGCGACCGGTGCTGCGTACGCACTGCAACTGCCCCTCTTTGACGACCGCCAGCCCGGCCGAGTCATAGCCGCGGTATTCCAGCCGCTGCAAACCTTCCAACAGAATGGGCACGACATTGCGTTGGGCGATGGCACCTACAATTCCACACATTTTTAAACCTCGGAGAAGGGGAAAGAGATAAGGGGGAAGGGAGTAAAGCTCATGACATCACTTCTCGCCCTTCGGTTGTTTCACCGGGCGCTTCCAGCCGGTAATCGTCAACTGCTTGCTGCGCGACAGCGTCAGTTCGCCGTCCGGCGTGTCTTTGGTGATGGTCGAGCCCGCGCCTATGGTCGCTCCACGGCCCACGGTCACCGGTGCGACCAGCTGCGTGTCCGAGCCGATGAAGGCGTCGTCGCCGATCACCGTGCGGAATTTGTTCGCGCCGTCGTAGTTGCAGGTGATCGTGCCCGCGCCGATGTTGACGCGGCTGCCGACCGTGCTGTCGCCGATGTAGCTCAGGTGGTTGGCCTTGCTGCCCGCTCCGATGTCGCTGTTCTTGATCTCGACGAAGTTGCCGATATGCGCGCCTTCCGCCAGTTTTGTGCCGGGGCGCAGCCGCGCATAGGGGCCAATGTGGCAGTTGGCTCCCACGACACTGCTGTCGATGTGGCTGTAGGGAGCGATGTCGGTGCCGGTGGCGACGGTCGCGTTGCGCAGCACGCTGTAAGCGCCTACCCGCACGTTGTCGCCCAACGTCACGTCGCCTTCGAAGATGCAGCCGACGTCGATCTCGACATCGCGCCCGCAGACGAGCCGGCCGCGCTGGTCGATCCGCGCCGGATCGGCCAGCGTGACGCCGTGCGCCAGCAGGCGCTCGGCCTCGACCCGCTGCCAGGTGCGCTCCAGCGCGGCGAGCTGCATCTTGTTGTTGATGCCCTCGACCTCCCAGCGTTGCGCGGGCTGCACCGTGTGCACCGCGACGCCCTGCCGCACCGCCATACCGACGATGTCGGTCAGGTAGTACTCGCCCTGCGCGTTGTCGTTGCCCAGCTTGCCCAGCCAGTCGCGCAACTGCACAGTCGACGCGAGCAGGATGCCGGTGTTCACCTCGCGTATCTCGCGCTGCTCCGGCGTCGCGTCCTTCTCCTCGACGATGCACTGCACATCGCCTTGCGCGTCTCGCACGATGCGGCCGTAGCCGGCGGGATTGTCCAGTGTGACGGTCAGCAGCACCAAACCATCGCTGGCCTGCTGCATCTGGTGCAACGTGTTGTGCTGGATCAGCGGCACGTCGCCGTACAGCACCAGCGTGCGGCCATCGTCCGGCAGATGCGGCATCGCCTGCTGCACCGCATGCCCGGTGCCGAGCTGCGGCTCCTGGATCACGAACTGCGCGCCGTATTGCGCCATCGCCTGCGGCACTATTTCGCCGCCGTGCCCGTACACCACGCAGACGCGTTGCGGCCGCAACGTCGCCGTGCAATCCAGCACATGCTGCACCAACGGCTTGCCGGCCAGCGCGTGCAATACTTTGGGTTTGTGGGAATACATGCGCGTGCCTTTACCGGCAGCGAGAATGACGACGTTCAACACGAGAATGCCCATCTTTTTGAGAATGGCAAATTATAGCCGATACGCGCTAATATCCATCTGGTCCATTCTGACCATACAGCACGCAAACGCCCCCTCAAACGCTGCGCGCGACTTTACCGAGCCTCCTTCAGCTTGCGGAAGAGCTGCTTATCGCAGCATTAACAGCAGCTGCTCCACACAGCCATCCGCCTTTTGCGCAATCGTATCCAGCCTGATGCTCGGGGTTTCCGGCGGTTCGTAGGGGCTATCAATCCCGGTGAAATTGGCGATTTTTCCCTGACGCGCCCTGGCGTACAAACCTTTCACATCGCGCTTCTCGCATTCATCGATCGGCGTATCCACGAACGCCTCATAGAATTCGCCCGACTCGAACAACGAACGGGCAAAATCCCGCTCGGAACGAAATGGGCTGATGAAGGAAACAATCACGATCAGACCCGCATCGACCATCAGCTTTGCCACCTCGGCTACCCGACGAATATTTTCAACCCTATCCGCTTCGGTGAAACCAAGATCGCGATTCAAACCATGGCGCACATTGTCACCATCGAGAAGATAGGAGTGTCGGCCTTCCGCATGCAGACGCTTTTCAAGCAAGTTGGCGATGGTAGATTTTCCGGAACCGGACAAGCCGGTAAACCAGATACAGGCCGGCTTTTGCGATTTTAGTGCAGCGCGCGCAACCTTATTCACATCCACCGCCTGCCAATGGATATTGGAAGCACGGCGCAACGCAAAGTTGATCGTGCCCGCACCGACCGTTTCGTTGGTCATGCGGTCGATCAGGATGAACGCACCCAGCAACTTGCATTGCTTGTACGGCTCAAAAGCGAGCGGATGGCTGGTGTAAAGCGTCACTTCGCCGATGTCGTTCAGCCCCAGCGTATTGGCGGCAAGACGACTGCCATGATCGATGTCGAGCTTGAACTTGATATCGGTGATGGTGACGCCGACTTGTGCGGTATGCAACTTGATCAGATACGGCCGCCCCGGTACCAGCGGATGCTCGGACAGGCACAGCACACTGGCCTGAAACTGGTCGCTGATCTGGATCGGATCGTCCACGCTGCTCAACACCTGACCGCGACTGACATCGACCTCGCGATCCAGCGTGATGGTAACCGCATCGCCGGCACCGGCGATTTCCTGCTCGCCTTGTCTCGCCACGATGGACTTGACCCGCGCCTCTGCGCCACCCGGCAAGACGCGAACAGGCGCACCCACAGCCACGCTGCCAGAAGCAATAGTGCCGCAATAACCGCGAGACTCGGAGTTAGGACGATTAACACACTGCACCGGCATGCGGAACGGACGCGATTCCTCGACCTCGGAGACGTCGACCGCTTCCAGATAGTCGATCAGGGTAGGGCCGACATACCAGGCCGCCTGCTCGCTGCGGAACGCGACGTTGTCTCCGCTGAGCGCGGACATCGGAATGGCTTGCACCGAAGCGAAACCGAAATCTGCGACCAGCGTATGAAAGTCGGCGACGATGGCGTTGAACGCGGACTCGTCCCAACCGATCATGTCCATCTTGTTCACCGCAACCACGACATGGCGCACGCCCAGCATAGCGACGATGCGGCTGTGACGCTTGGTCTGGGTCAGCAACCCCTTGCGCACATCCACCAGCAGCACGGCAAGGTCGTCCGTAGAGGCGCCGGCCGCAAAATTGCGCGTGTACTGCTCGTGCCCCGGCATGTCCGCAACGATGAACTCGCGGCTCTCGGTGGAGAAAAATCTATGGGCCGTATCGATGGCGATCCCCTGCTCGCATTCAGCCTGCAGGCCATCCACCAACAGCGCCAGCTCGGGTTCTAGGCCCTGCACACCGCACTTGCCGGAGGCGCGCTCCAGCTCGTTCATGCGGTCCACGGGGATTTCCCCGGACTCAATCAGCAACCGATCGATCAACGTGGACTTACCGTCGCCAACACTACCGCAGACGATGAAACGCAATGTATTCAGCATCGGAAATACCCCTCTTGTTTCTGGCGCGCTAGCGGACAGCATTCATCATGATCCATGGCCCCCAGTTAAGACACAGCATCAGTCGTCGCCCTGTCGAGCTTGTTCAGCAACTGTTTTTCTTCAACATGGCACACGAAAAATTCCGGATTATGCAGATCCGGTTTGTTGTAGTGCAACTCCGCTCCGGTCGAATCGCATACCGTTCCACCCGCCGCGATCACCACGGCATGCGCCGCTGCGGTGTCCCACTCCATCGTCGGCCCGAGGCGAGGATAGAAATGCGCCGCGCCTGCGGCCACCAGACAGAGCTTGAGCGAACTGCCCATGCTGACGCAGTCATGGCCCCCAAGCCGTTCGAGCAACGCGGTAGTGCGCGCATCGCTGTGAGAGCGACTGGCGACAACCTTGATCGGCTCGCCGTTTGCGATACGTTTGGCGCTTATCGGTTGCGCCGCAGCAGCGCCATGCTGCACGAATGCACCGGCATCGCGTGCGGCGTAATAGCAGGTATCCAGCACCGGCGCATACACCACGCCCAACACTGGCGCACCATTCTCGACCAGTGCGATATTGACGGTAAATTCGCCATTGCGCTTGATGAACTCCTTGGTGCCGTCGAGCGGATCGACCAGCCAGAAACGCACCCAAGCATCGCGCACCGCATAGGGAATATCGGCCGCCTCTTCGGAAAGGATCGGAATGTCCGGCGCGAGTTTCGCCAGCCCTTCCACGATAAGCTGATGCGAAGCCAAGTCGGCCAGCGTCAACGGAGAATCGTCCGCCTTGCTGGTCGCTCCGGCGTCACCGCTGCGATAAACGACCATGATCGCGTCGCCGGCCTGTTTTGCCAGGGCGACCACCTCCGGAAGAAGCGCCGGAACCCGCTCTCGAATACCCATCATCAGCCCTCCATCGGAACACTCGGCGAAATCCCTGATTCGTCGAGAAAACGAAACCACACCCGTCGACAGCTAGATGCGTATAAAGACCCGCACCTCCTCGCGCCAATTGTAACCGCCCTCTTTTTCAAACCTTAAACTATGTTGATCGGCATGAACATAGGGAACATTACCGAGACTTTGGGATACTGAAAACAGAGCCAACACAGGCATGCAGATGAAACACGACCGTCGCCTGAAAAGCAGCGACGAAGAAGAATGGAATTAAACCGAAGGGAAATTGAAAAACCGACCTTGAATGGTCGGAGCGAGAGGATTCGAACCTCCGACCCCTGCGTCCCGAACGCAGTGCTCTACCAGGCTGAGCCACGCTCCGAATTGAAACTAAAATTGCCGGGTCGCGGCAAAGTGCGCTAATTCTAACAGAGACTGCTTGCATTGAGAATCACCCAGTGCAGAAATCGCGGCACAAGCCGCTTCCGCTTCACCCAGCGCCTGCCGGCGAGTGAACTCCAGCGCGCCGGTGGCATGGATGATTTCCAGCACGTCGGCGAATTTGCTCACGTCGCCCTGCTCGATCGCGCCGCGCACGATGGCGGCCTGTTCCGGCGTGCCGTTCTGCATCGCGAAGATCAGCGGCAGCGTCGGCTTGCCTTCGGCGAGGTCGTCGCCCAGATGCTTGCCGGTCTGCGCCTCGTCGGCTGAATAGTCCAGCACGTCGTCGATCAGCTGGAATGCGGTGCCGAGATGCATGCCGTACTTCGCCGCGGCCTCTTCGTCGGCGGCGGACGCCTTGCCGAGGATCGCACCCAGGCGCATCGCGGCCTCGAACAGCTTCGCGGTCTTGTAGTGGATCACGCGCATGTAGTTCGGAATATCGACGTCGGCGTCGTTGCAGTTGAGCAACTGCAGCACCTCGCCCTCGGCGATGACGTTGGTCGCATCGGCCAGCGTCTGCATCACGCGCATCTCGCCGACCTCGACCATCATCTGGAACGCGCGTGAATACAGGAAGTCGCCGACCAGCACGCTGGCGGCATTGCCGAACAGCGCGTTCGCGGTCTCGCGCCCGCGGCGCAACTCGGATTCGTCGACGACGTCGTCGTGCAGCAGCGTCGCGGTATGGATGAACTCGACCACCGCGGCCAGGTTGTGCTGATATGTTCCGTTATAACCGAAGGCCTGCGCGGACAGCAGCACCAGCATCGGGCGCAAGCGCTTACCGCCGCTGTTGACGATATATTCGCCGACCTGGTTGACCAACACGACTTCCGAATGCAGGCGCGCGCGTATCACCGCATCCACCGCGGCCATGTCCGCCGCGAGCAATTGCTTGAGGTTATCCAAAGGTTGTTCCTTGATTATTCAGACCATGCGGCGCGTCATCGCGCTCTTCTCGGGGGCGGCATTGTCGCATAAAAAATGCTCGGGCACGGCACGCCGTGCCCCTACCCGCGACGCCACAAATACGCGCCGAGCAGCACCCCCACCACGCTCAATGCCGCAACGTAATGCGCCGGCGCGAGCGGATCGAGCGGCAGCAGCATGCTCACCATGACCGGCGTCAGGCCGCCGAACACGGCATAAGCGACGTTATAGGAGAAGGACAGACCGGAGAAACGCACCGCCGGCGGGAACGCCTTGACCGCGATGCTGGGCACCACGCCGATCACCCCGACGCAAAAGCCGCTCAACGCATACAGCGCGTAAATATTTTCCGGGTTAGTCGCCATCTGCATATAGAACAGCATAGAGGTGATGCCAAGCAGCGCGCAGCCGGCCATCATTACCCGGCCCGCGCCGTAGCGGTCGGCCATCAAACCGAACGCGACGCAGCCCAAGCTCAGGAACAGCGTCGCGATGCTGTTCGCCTGCAGCGCGACGGCGGCGGGGATGCCATAGAGCTTCTGCACCAGCGGCGGCGTCATCAATATCATCACGATGATCGCGGCGGAAAGCAGCCAGGTCAGCAGCATCGTCAGGATCACCGCCGGGCGGTGTTCGCGCACGACCGTCTTCAGCGGCAATTCATCGGCCAGTTCCTGCCGCGCCTGCATCTCCTTGAACACCGGCGTTTCGTGCAGATACTGGCGCAGCCATACCGACAGCAAGCCAAATATACCGCCGATGATGAACGGTATGCGCCACCCTTCCGCCAGCAGTTCGTCCGGCGCATACATCCGGTTCACCGCGGTCGCCACCAGCGAACCGAGCAGGATGCCGCCGGTCAGCCCGGCGGTCAGCGTGCCGCAGGCCAGACCTATGTGACGCGCCGGCACATGTTCAGAGACGAACACCCACGCGCCCGGCACCTCGCCGCCGATGGCCGCACCCTGCAGCACGCGCAAGGCAAGCAGCGCGATCGGCGCCCAGATGCCGATCGCCGCATAGGTCGGCAGCAGGCCGATCGCCAGCGTCGGCACGGACATCAGGAAGATGCTCAGCATGAACATGCGCTTGCGCCCGAACAGGTCGCCGAAATGCGCCATCACAACGCCGCCCAGCGGACGCGCCAGATAGCCCGCCGCAAAGATGCCGAAGGTCTGCAGCTGGCGCAGCCAGTCCGGCATGTCGGGCGGGAAGAACAACTGCCCGATCGCCAGCGCGAAGAACACGAAGATGATGAAGTCGTAGAATTCCAGCGCGCCGCCCAGGGCGGCCAGCGACAGGGTGCGGTAATCGCCGCGGGTCAGATTGGACATGAATGCTTGATTCGTGGGGAATAGGGAAATACGAAAGGCGGCAGTTTAGCGCGAAGCACCCGTGCCAACCAAGCCGGGCGCCAAAAATCGAAAATTTGCCCAACTCACTATTTTTATGGATAATGCGCGCCCCCCATAGCCGTATTCTGGGAGTGCGTACACCCGCCGCACTAAATTACCGAAGGAAAGAAAATGAAAGCTGACACCCACCCGAATTACCAGGAACTCACCGTAACCTGCAGCTGCGGCAACAGCTTCAAGACCAGGTCCGTGATCGCCAAGCCGACACTGCACGTCGAAGTTTGCTCGGAGTGCCACCCGTTCTACACCGGCACCCAGAAGATCGTCGACACCGCCGGTCGCATCGACAAGTTCCGCCAGAAGTACGGAACCAAGGCTGCCGCTTAACGCGAATAACCAGCCACTTGGCTGCCGTCTTTTGGCAGCTTAGTGGAATGGCTAGTAGTTCCATCAGGGAACTTCGCGCAGCGTCACCATACAAAAGGCAGCGTTTGCTGCCTTTTTTATTTGCGGCGACAATCCTCGCCTTCGACCAAGCTGAACAGGAATAGCCATGCGTATTTCGATCACTGCCCTCATCCTCGCGCTGCTGGCCGGCTGCGCACAGAACCCGGTCACCGGGAAGTCCGACCTTGTGATGATGTCGGAGAGCCAGGAGATTGCCGAAGGCCGCCAAGCCGACGTGCAGATCAAGCAACAATACAAAGTCTACGAATCGAAGGCGCTGCAGGACTACGTCAACCGCGTGGGCCAGCGCATCGCCAAGCAGAGCCACCGTCCCGGCCTGCAATACCATTTCACCGTGCTCGACTCACCGGAGATCAACGCCTTCGCGCTGCCCGGCGGCTACGTTTACATCACGCGCGGCATCCTCGCCTACCTCAACAGCGAGGCCGAATTGGCCGCGGTGCTGGGGCACGAGATCGGCCATGTCACCGCGCGCCACGGCGTGCGCCAGCAGGCCGCCGCGCAGGCAACCAATTTAGCCCTGCAAATTGCCTCGCTCTATGTGAAAGGGCTAAACACCGCCGTTGGTCAAAACGTTGCCAACTTGTTTGGCGGCGCGCTGTTGTCCGGCTACGGCCGCGACCATGAGTTGGAGGCCGACCGCCTCGGCGCGCAGTATCTGACACGCACCGAGTACGACCCGCAGGCCATCATCAAGGTCATCGGCGTGCTGAAAAATCAGGAACTTAAGGACGCCGAACTGGCCAAGCAGGAAGGCCGCGAACCGCGTCGCTACCACGGCCTGTTCGCCTCGCACCCAGACAACGACACGCGATTGCAGCAGGCGGTGGGCGAAGCAAGCAAGAACGGCTCGGCCCATGCCCACGCCGAAGGCCGCGAAGACTTCCTCAAGGCCACCGACGGCCTAGTGTATGGCGACAACAGCGACCAAGGCATCGTGCGCAACAACCGCTTCTACCACGCCGATCTCGGCATCGCGCTGAACTTCCCGGAGACCTGGCAAGTGCACAATCTGCCGGACTCGCTGGTCGCGGTCAGCCCGCGCGGCGAAGCGATGATGCAGATGAAGATGGACCAGAAGCCGCAGGGCACGCCGAGCGAATATGCGCACCGCATGGTGGGTTACGGCGCCCAGACCCGCTCGCTCGATCTGGCCGGCCTGCCCGCCGCAACCTTCGAACTTCCGAACGTCATGGGCGGCGTGATCTACCACGACAAGAAGGCCTATATCGTGCAGGCCCAAGCCAAGGAACGCGGCGGCCTGAGCGCCCACCGCGACACGATCTTCGGCACGGTGCGCAGCTTCCACGCCCTCACCGCCGACGAACGCAAGCTGGTCAAACCGCTCGGCATCCGCATCATCACCGCCCGCCCCGGCGACACCTATGCCGGGTTGGCGCAAGGTTCGCCGCTGGGCAAATCCGCAGAAAGCTATCTGCGCCTGATGAACGCCCAGTACCCGGACGGCGAACCGCGCCCGGGACAGGCGATCAAAATCGTGGAATAGAGACATGATAAAAAACAAAAACCGTAGCGAGTTCCGCAGCAGGTCTTAATGTATTTCATAAAACCCACCGACCCGCACCCGATCACCCCCGCCAAGGCGGTGCTGCTCGGGCTGCTGCTGCTGATCTGGGTTTTCACCGGGCTGATCGGCCACGACCCTTGGAAGCCTGACGAGGCGACCAGCTTCGGCGTCGTCTACTCGATGCTGCAAAGCGGCGACTGGCTGGTGCCCACGCTGGTCGGCGAGCCCTATCTGGACAAGCCTCCGCTGTATTACTGGACCGCCGCACTTTCCGCCAAACTGTTCGCGCCGCTGCTGCCGTTGCATGACGGCGCGCGCCTCGCCAGCGGCTTCTATGTCGCATTGACGCTGTTGTTTCTCGGCCTCGCCGGACGCAAGCTGTACGGCGAGAACCGCGGCTGGGCGGCGGCAATCATCCTGATCGGCTGCGTCGGCATGATGGTGCGCGGCCACCAGATCATCACCGACCTCGGCCTGCTGGCCGGCTGCGCGATGATGCTGTTCGGCTTCTCGCTGAGCCAGGAACGCGCGGTGCGCGCCGGTGTCTGGATGGGGCTCGGCGTCGGCATCGGCTTCATGTCCAAAGGCTTCATCGCGCCAGTGCTGTTCCTGCTGATCGCCGCGGCGCTGCCGGCGCTGTACGAGCAGTGGCGCGTGCGCCGCTATTTCACCAGCCTCGCGGTCGCAGCACTATGCGCGCTGCCCTGGCTGACGGTCTGGCCGCTGCTGCTGTACCAGCATTCGCCGCGCCTGTTCGACGACTGGGCCTGGACGCACAACATCGACCGCTGGCTGGACTACGCGAACAACGGCCCAAGCAAGGACTCGTTCTACTACCTGAAAAACCTGCCCTGGCTGGCGTGGCCCGCATTGCCGCTGGCAGCTTGGGCGGTGTGGCAGTCGCGCCACCGCCTCGCGCTGCGCGACGACCTGCAGCTGCCGCTGGTCGCGTTCGGCGTGATGTTGCTCACGCTCAGCTTCGTACCCAACATCAAGGAGGTGTTCGCGCTGCCGATACTGCTGCCGATCGCGCTGCTCGCCACCGCCTCGCTGTCGGCACTAAAACGCGGCGCGGCGAACGCGCTGGACTGGTTCGGGCTGATGACCTTCGCGCTGGTGGCGATCGCGATGTGGTGGGGCTGGGCCGGCCTGCTGCTGGACAACCACGCGAAGATCACGCTATGGCTGAAGGACTACCAGCCCGGCTTCGAGCCGGCATTCGACGAGCAGGCCTTCGGCGCCGCCATCGTCGCGACCGTGCTGTGGCTGGTGCTGGTATGGCGCGTCGGCCGCTCGATGCGCCGCGCCGTCACCAACTGGGCGGCCGGCATCACGCTGGTGTGGGTGCTGGCGATGACGCTGTGGCTGCCGTGGCTGGACAGCGGCAAGAGCTACCGCAACATGGTCGCCTCGCTGAAACAATCCATGCCGAAACACTACCGCTGCGTCGGTTACGACTACCTCGGCGAAGGCCAGCGCGCGATGCTTCACTACTTCGGCGGCATCGTCACCCGCACGGACCGCAAGGAACGCTGCGACCTGCGCCTGATCCAGGGCGACCGGCTATCCAAGCCGCTGCTGGACGAAACGCGCTGGGAGAAGATATGGGAAGGCAGCCGCAAGGGGGACAAGGGCGAGCACTACCGGATGTATCGGCGCATTCCGTAGTTTCGACCGCACAAAGAAAGTGATGGGCGCGCGGGGCCTCTCCCTCGGTTTTGATTTGTCGGGCAATTATCTGCCGGCTCCCCCGGCATCTCCCTTCCCACATCGCCAGCAAGGTTGACTCCGCCACGGCAAATAGCCTAAATTGCGCAACCCAACAAAAACAACCCCTTTAGGAGATCAATATGGCCGTTCTCGTCGGTAAGCAAGCCCCCGATTTCAACGCTGTTGCCGTGATGGGCAACAACGAAATTAACGGAACCTTCAATTTCAGCAAGTACACGGAAGGCAAGTACGCCGTGCTGTTTTTCTATCCGCTGGACTTCACCTTCGTGTGCCCGTCCGAGCTGATCGCGTTCAACCATCGTCTGGACGAGTTCAAAAAGCGCAACGTGGAGGTGATCGGCGTGTCCATCGACTCGCAGTTCACCCATCTGGCATGGAAGAACACCCCCGTCGAGAAGGGCGGTATCGGTCAGGTTCAGTACCCGCTGGTAGCCGACGTGAAGCATGAGATCTGCAAGGCCTACGACGTCGAGTTCGACGCCGCGGGTGTCGCGTTCCGCGGCTCCTTCCTGATCGACCGCGCCGGCAAGGTGCGCCACCAGGTGGTGAACGATCTGCCGCTGGGCCGCAACATCGACGAGATGATTCGCATGGTCGATGCACTGCAGTTCACCGAAGAGCATGGCGAAGTTTGCCCGGCTGGCTGGAACAAGGGCAAAGCCGGCATGAGCGCTACTACGGAAGGTGTGGCGAAGTATCTGGCCAACCACGCTCAAGAGCTGTAATCCGATGTAGTCGCCAAACGAGCCGTCCGCGCAACCGGACGGCTCGTTTCATTTTGACAAGGCTCCCATGCATGAACTGTTGATCGAATTCGTCGGTCTGGTCGCCCCGTGGATCGAGGCAATCGGCATCGCGGTGGTGATGTGGGGTGCGCTGGAAGGCCTGCTGGGCCTGATGGTGCGCGCCAAGGCCGTGCTGATGCGCGAGCCCGGCATCGTCCCGATCAGCCACATCCGCATCGCCATCGGCGAGAAGACCGCGCTGGGGCTGGACTTCTTCCTCGCCGGCGACATCATCCAGACCATCATCGTCCCGAGCTGGGAATCGCTCGCGATGCTCGGCGGCATCGTCGTGATCCGCACCGTGATCGCATTCTTTCTCAACAAGGACTTGCGCGAGCTGTCCGAGAAGTAAGCGCTAAACATCCCGATTGCCCTGCGGCGCAGGGCTGCTAGAATTCGCGCCATCTCAATTCCAGAGCGGGTGCGCTTCATGCTGACCGGTTTCGTCTTCCTGTATCTGATCCTTTCCATCGGCATCGGCATGTATGCGGCCACCAAGGTCCACAATGCGCGCGACTACATCACCGCCGGGCGCTCGCTGCCGCTGTACATCGTGCTGGCCATGGTGTTCGCCACCTGGTTCGGCGCGGAGACCGTGCTCGGCATCCCGGCGACCTTCATGGAGGAGGATCTGGGCGGGCTGATTTCCGACCCGTTCGGTGCTTCGCTGTGCCTGATCCTGTTCGGCCTGTTCTTCGCGCGCAAGCTCTATCGCATGAACCTGCTGACCATCGGCGACTTCTACCGCCAGCGCTACGGCCACAAGGTCGAGGTCATCGCCGGTATCGCCATCGCGCTTTCCTACCTCGGCTGGGTGTCGGCGCAGGTCACCGCGCTGGGGCTGGTGTTCAACGTGCTGTCAGACGGATCGATCACGCAGGCGCAGGGCATCCTGATCGGTGCTGCTGTGGTGCTGATGTACACGCTGTACGGCGGCATGTGGTCTGTGGCGCTGACCACATTCTTCCAGATGATCGTCATCGTCGTCGGCCTGATCTACATCTCGATACTGCTGGCCGACAAGACCGGCGGCGTCGCGCCCGTGATCGAGCATGCGGTGGCAAACAATAAATTCCATTTCTGGCCGGAGCTGAACGCGGTGGCGATGGTTGCCTTCATCTCCGGCTTGCTGACCATGGGCTTCGGCTCCATCCCGCAGCAGGACGTGTTCCAGCGCGCCAATTCCTCGAAGAACGAGAACGTCGCGGTGTGGGGCACGGTGCTGGGCGGCGTGGCTTATTTCCTGTTCGCCGCGGTGCCGCTGTTCATGGCCTACTCGGCCAACCTGATCGACCCGGTGCTGGCCGCGCAGTGGCTGGCCGAGGACAGCCAGAAGCTGTTGCCCGAGCTGGTCAAGGCGCACCTGCCGCTGTTCGCCCAGGTGGTCTTCTACGGCGCACTTTTGTCGGTGATCATGAGCACGGCTTCAGGCACGCTGCTCGCACCTTCGGTCACGCTCTCCGAGAACGTACTCAAGGGCTGGATCACCCGCAAGAACCTGTCCGACCGCAAGATGCTGGCGATGACGCGCTGGGTGGTGGGGATTTTTGCGCTGTGCGTCACGCTCTATGCGCTGTGGGCGCTGGACCAGGAAACCGGCATCCACCAGATGGTGGAGAACGCCTACAAGGTGACGCTGGTGCTGGCCTTCACGCCGCTGGTGGCGGGGCTGTACTGGAAGCGCGCTTCGACGCTGGGCGCTTATCTGGCGATGGGTCTGGGTCTGGCGACCTGGCTGCCGATGGAGTTTCTGACGCCCGAGGCCGACATTCCGCCCCAGTTCGCCGGCTTCCTGATGAGCATCGTCGGCATGGTGGCAGGCTCCCTGTTGCCGCAGCAACCGGAGCCTGTGTCGCACCATCTGCGCCACAGCGACCGCTAGTGTCACACGTTTGTCATAAAACCTTCATACCCTTGCAACCTCGATTACGGGTAAAGGAGCAGCGATGAAAGCGAAGGTCTTGATCGTGGAAGACGAGCCGGCAATTCAGGAATTGCTGGCGTTCAATGTGATGCAGGCGGGCTTCCTGGCATTGCGTGCCGACGATGGCGAAAGCGCATGGCAGCAGATACGCGCCGCCCGGCCGGACCTGATCCTGCTGGACTGGATGTTGCCGAACACCAGCGGCATCGTGCTGGCGAAACAGTTGCGCGCCGATGCGGCCACGAAGGACATCCCCATCATCATGCTGACCGCGCGCGGCGAGGAACGCGACAAGATACAGGGGCTGGAATCCGGCGCGGACGATTACATCACCAAGCCGTTCTCGCCGCGCGAACTGATGGCGCGCATCCGCGCTGTGCTGCGCCGACATGCGCCGCAGTTGCAGGACGAAACGGTCGATGCGGGGGGGCTGCAACTGTTGCCCGCCGCGCATCGGGTAAGCGCCCACGGCCAGAACATCGAACTCGGTCCGACGGAGTTCCGTTTGCTGCATTTTTTCATGAGCCATACCGAGCGCGTGTATAGTCGCGCGCAGCTGCTCGACCAGGTGTGGGGCACTCAGGTATTCGTCGAGGAACGCACCGTGGATGTGCATATCCGCCGCCTGCGCGCCGCGCTGGAACCGCTGGACAAGGATGGCCTGATCCAGACAGTGCGCGGCAGCGGTTATCGTTTCTCGGCGAATTAGAAACCGGCATAACCGGTCGTTTTATTGAGGGAGGTAGTGTTGTTCGATTTCTGGTTCCGGGCGAGTCAGCCCGTGCTGTATGGCGGAATTTTCTCCGCCATTCTCTGGGGAGTTTTCTCCGCCACGGTCGCGCTGCTGTTCCTGTCGTTGGTGCTGCTTGCGGTGATGGCTTATCGCGCGCGCCAACTCTACAAGCTCGGGGTATGGCTGAATGACCCTCGTATGGAAACCATCCCCGAAGCCGACGGCCTGTGGGACGAGGTATTTTCGCGGCTGTACCGGATGGTCAAGCAGCACAAGCAGACCAAGCAGGAGCTGGCGGACGAGCTGCAGCACATCGAGCAGGCGACCGCGGCGCTGCCGGAAGGCGTGGTGATCCTGAACGACGCCAACCGTATCGAGTGGTGCAACCTGCTCGCCCAGCAGCATTTCGGCCTCGATGCCGAACACGATTTCATGCAGGACATCACCTATTTGATGCGCCAGCCGGAGTTCGTCGAATATCTCGCGGCATCGAACTTCAGCGAGCCGCTGGTGATGGTCCCGGCACGCCACGACGACATGGTGCTGTCGATCAAACTCATTCCCTACGGCGGCGACAAGCGTTTGCTGATCAGTCGCGACATTACCCAGCTGGAGCGTATCGAAGCGATGCGACGCGACTTCGTCGCCAACGTTTCGCATGAGTTGCGCACGCCGCTGACGGTGGTGAACGGTTATGTCGAGAACCTGCAGGATATGCCCGACATTGCTCGCGAGGACGCGCAGCGGGCCTTGCAGCTGATGGCCGAGCAGACCCGGCGCATGGAGAACCTAGTCGCCGACCTGCTCATGCTGTCGCGGCTGGAGAGCGAGCACAATCTGTTGCGCGAGGAGACCGTGGACATGGCCAGCCTGCTCGACGAAATCTATCGCGAGGGGATGCTGCTCAGCAACGGCCGCCATGCGTTGCGCGTGGAAGTGGCGCGTGCGATCAACCTGAGCGGCAATCGCGAAGAGTTGCACAGCGCGTTCGGCAACCTGCTCAGCAACGCGATCCGCTACACCCCGGAGGGCGGCGAGATCCTGCTGCGCTGGAGCGAACGCAGCGAACAGCCGGTGTTCTCGGTGCAGGACAGCGGCATCGGCATCGCGCCGCAGCATATCCCGCGGCTGACGGAGCGCTTCTACCGCGTCGATCGCAGCCGCTCGCGAGAGACCGGCGGCACCGGCCTCGGCCTGGCCATCGTCAAGCACATCGCGATGCGCCACCAGGCCAAGCTCGAAGTGCTGAGCGAAGAGGGCAAAGGCAGTGTTTTTTCGCTGGTATTCCCGGTCGGGCGCGCGGTGCGCTGAGCGCCCGCGTTTAACCCTGAATCGAACTGAGTCCCTCCCCCTTGTAGGGGGAGGGTTAGGGAGGGGGTAGATGCGAGGCATATCGACGACTCTATCCACCTAGCCCCCTCTGTGTTTAGCCTGAACGCCCCTCACCCTAACCCTCTCCCGCTTGCGGGAGAGGGAATGCTGAATTTCATGGCTAATTAGGAAGTACTTAAACCAGCGAGAAACTGACGCGTTCGTAATCGAGGCCACGCTCGACGCTGAAGTCCATCTTGACGTCTTGCGCCTCGCCGTTCAGGTGCAGCACCTCGACGACGCGCCCCGTCTGAAACCATTCGCGTGGAACGACCAGGCTGGCCGGGATCTTGAGCGCATGGATCGTCGGCAGAATGAAGGCCGGGACATATCTACCGGAGACCGTGGGATTAATGCCGGTCGCCTTCATGCTGACAGGCTCGGCCGCCCCCGGCAGATAGCGCACGCCGATCTGTAGTTTTCCTTTGCGCGTCACGTTGGCCCAGGCTACTGCGCCCAGCATCAGCGTCTCGGCGTCGCTGGGACGCAGGCCGAGCAACTGGTTGTAGCTCAGGCGGCCGCCAAAGGTGTCTTCACGCGTCAGGCGCGCGCCAGAGATGCTCTCGTTCTCGAACTGCCAGGTCTCCAGCGGAAACCCCATCTCCAGCAGCTCCTTGTTGTGCGCGTCCTGCAGCACGCGACCAAAGGCCTCGATCTGCCGGCGCCCCGTGTTGCCGACGGCGCTATCGCGCCCCGGTTGCTTGAACGGCTTGCCGGACAGGTGGGCGTAGATGCCTTCCATCTTGTAGCAAACCTGCGCATGCTGGGCGACCGGGCGGCGTTCGCCGAAACGGGTGTTGTGGTTTTCGCACCAGCACAGGTGCAGGAAGGTCAGGAACTCGATGCAATCGCCGCTGTTGCAGTGTTCACACAGGTTGACCTGACGCGGGGTTTGCCCTTGTTGCAGCAGGACGGTCTTGACGCGCAGCAGCTTGGACAACGGCACCATCGCCAGATAGCGCATGGCTTCGCTGTGCGTGCTCTGGGCCACCGAATGCAGCCCGCGCATGCTGGCCAGGTCGACTGCCAGCGGCTGGGCATCGCCCTTGCTGAGGGTGTAGCTGCGTTCCACGGCCACCGTACCGCTCCACTGCGTCAGCCAGTTGTCCAGCAGTTGGAGTTGCGAGCGCGTCAGTTCGGCGGGGCGAGCATAGCAGGACAACAGTGTCTTGATGTAGATGCTGCGGCAACTGCTGCGCGGAAATTTCGGATTTAGCGGATCCGTTACTTCGGTCGACTGGAAGTCTTGTTCTTCGGCGTAGGCATACAGCGCATGCAATTGATGCCACAGCTTGGCATCGAATTCGTAGCCGGTGCGCAGGTGCTCCAGGATCTCCAGGCCGCTGTACGACAGGCAGCGCTGGCACAGCATCGCGCCGTGTTTCGCGAGCTGCTTGTCGCCGGCGATGTAGGCCTGCAGGCAGCGCTGGTAGCCCAGCACCATCGCCTGCCACAACTGCACGATGGAGACGAACACCATCAGTTCGCTCTCGTTCAGCGGCAGCGGTTTGGCGATCAGTTTTTTGGCGTAGTCGTCCTGCACGTAGCCTACGGTTTCGCGCAGCAACTCCAGCGTGTTGAGACGTTCCAGGCCGCGCATCGGAAAACGGTTAAGCTCGCCGAGCTGGGTGTACAACAGACTGTGAGCCAGTTGCAGATTGGTCAGTTGCAGTTGCCCAAGCCACTTGGCGCACCCCGCCGCATCCTTGAAGATCGGATCGGCGCGGTCGTCGGTCGGTTCGAGTGGCAGGGTTAGCATGGTTTATTGTTATGGTTTCAGGCCGCTACTTTCCATGAGGCATGCATTCCCGTCAAGCGCGAGGGGCCGGACTCACAGCAGCACACGTTCGATGCCGCCGTCGTTGGCGCGGGCGACATAGTCGTCCTGCCAGTTCGGGCCGAGCAGATACTTGGCCATCTCCACCACGATGTAGTCCGTGCTCGTGCCGCCGGCATCGTCGGCGTAGCGGCTCAGGCCCTGGAAGCAGGCCGGGCAGGAGGTGAGTATCTTCACTTCGTCGGAATACCCGTCCTTGCGCAGATTGGCCACGCCCTTGCTTATTTCCTCTTCCTTGCGGAAGCGCACCTGGGTCGCGATATGCGGCACATTCATCCCGAAAGTCCCCGCCTCGCCGCAGCAGCGTTCGGTCTGCGCAATCGGCGTCGCCATCAGTTCATTTGCCACCTTGAGTGGCGCGTAGGTCTTCATCGGCGTGTGGCAAGGGTCGTGGTACATGTAGCGTTTGCCCGTGGGGGTTTCCAGCTTCATGCCTTTTTCCAGCAAGTATTCGTGGATATCCAGCAGGCGGCATCCCGGGAAAATCTTCTCGAACTGGTATTTCAGCAACTGATCCATGCAGGTGCCGCAGGACACGATCACCGTCTTGATATCGAGATAGTTCAGCGTGTTGGCGACGCGGTGGAACAGTACGCGGTTGTCGGTGGTGATACGGTTGCCCTTGTCCTCGAAGCCGGAAGCGCTTTGCGGATAGCCGCAGCACAGGTAGCCCGGCGGCAGTACGGTGATTGCGCCGGTTTCGAACAACATCGCCTGCGTTGCGAGGCTCACCTGCGAGTACATCCGCTCCGAGCCGCAGCCGGGGAAATAGAACACGGCTTCCGATTCTTCGTTCGTTTTGTGCGGGTTGCGGATCACCGGCACGATGGCGCTGTCCTCGATGTCGAGCAAGGCGCGCGCCGTCTTCGACGGCAATTTTCCGGGCAGCGGCTTGTTCACGAAGTGGATCACATGCGCGACCAGCGGCGGTTTGCCCACGGTGGCGGGCGGATGCGCCACTTGCTGGCGGAACAGCCCCAGATGCTTGGCGACCTGATAGCCGAGCCGCTGAGCTTTGTAACTCCATTCGAACATGACCTTGCGCAGCAACTTGGTCGCGGTCGGATCGGTTGCGCCGAGATACAGCATGGACAGCGCGCTGACCGGGCTGAATTTTTTCTTGCCCTGCTTGCGCAGGAAGTTGCGCATCGCGATCGATACATCGCCGAAATCGATGTCCACCGGGCAAGGTGTCACGCACTTGTGGCACACCGTGCAATGGTCGGCGACGTCGCCGAATTCGTCGAAGTGCTGGATGGACACACCGCGCCGCGTCTGTTCTTCGTACAGGAAGGCCTCGATCAGCAGCGAGGTCGCCAGTATCTTGTTGCGCGGCGAATACAGCAGGTTGGCGCGCGGTACATGGGTGTTGCACACCGGCTTGCACTTACCGCAGCGCAGGCAGTCCTTGATCGAATCGGAGATCTGGATCAGTTCACTCTTCTCGAGGATCAGGCTCTCCAGCTCCATCAGGTTGAAGCTGGGCGTGTAGGCGCGTTCGAGGTTGCTGCCCTTGAGCAGCTTGCCCTTGTTGAAGCGGCCCTCGGGATCGACCTTCTGCTTGTATTCGGTGAACGGCGCGATTTCGCGCTCTTCGAGGAAGTCGAACTTGGTGATGCCGATGCCGTGCTCGCCGGAGATCACGCCGCCCAGGTCCTTCGCCAGCTGCATGATGCGGTCGACCGCGCCATTGGCCTGCTGCAGCATCGCGTAGTCGTCGGAGTTCACCGGGATGTTGGTGTGCACGTTGCCGTCGCCCGCGTGCATGTGCAGCGCGACGAACACGCGGCTCTTCAGCACGCCCTGGTGGACGGCGTTGCACTGGTCGAGTATCGGCTGGTAGGTGCTGCCGCTGAACATCTGGCGCAGCGGCTCGCGCAGTTCGCGTTTCCACGAGGCGCGGATGGAATGATTCTGGAGCGCCTGGAACACCGTCGAGTGCTGAGTGCTGAGTGCCGAGTGCTGAGTCACCCCCTCAGTACTCAGTACTCGCCCCTCAGCAATCTCGACGCTCGCGTCGAGATTGTCCAGCAGCCACTGCCAGCGCACGCGCACTTCGGCGAGCAACTGCTGCGCGACTTGCGGGCGGTTGCCCAGCAGTTCGGCGTCGCCCAGCTGTTCGTCGTCCTGGTAGCGCAGCGGCAGTTCGCCGCCAAAGAATTCGTCCAGCGCGTCCAGCAGCTTGAGCTTGTTCTTCAGCGACAGTTCGATGTTGATGCGCTCCACGCCGTCGCAGTAGTCGCCCATGCGCGGCAGCGGGATCACCACGTCCTCGTTCACCTTGAACGCGTTGGTGTGTTTGGCGATCGCGGCGGTGCGCGCGCGGTCCAGCCAGAACTTCTTGCGCGCCTCGGCGGACACGGCGATGAAACCTTCACCGCTGCGCAGGTTCGCCAGCCGCACGATCTCCGAGGCGGCGCGCGCCGCGGCATCGGCGTCGTCGCTGACCACGTCGGCGACCAGCACCATCTTCGGGCGCGTGCCGCGCTTGGACTTGGTCGCGTAGCCGACCGCCTTCAGGTAGCGCTCGTCCAGGTGTTCCAGACCGGCGAGGAACACCGGCGAGCCGGTGCGGTTGTTCAGCAGCGTGGTGATCTCGACGATGGCCGGCACGGCCTCGCGCACCTGGCCGAAGAATTCCAGACACACGGTGCGGGTATGTTCGTGGGCGCGATGCAGGATGAAGGTCGCCGAGGTGATGATGCCGTCGCAGCCTTCTTTCTGGATGCCGGGCAGGCCGGACAGGAATTTGTCGGTGACGTCCTTGCCCAGCCCGGCCTTGCGGAACGAGCTGCCGGCTATCGTCAGGGTCTCGGGTTCGCCGTGCGCTGTCTTGCCGTCGGCTTCGAAGCGGCTGATGCGGAAGTGCGCATGCTCGGTGTCGTGGATCTTGCCGAGGTTGTGGTCGAGACGCTCGACGAACATCCACAGGCCGTCCGGCGTGACCATTTTCCACGATGCCAGGTTGTCCAGCGCGGTGCCCCACAGCACGGCCTTCTTGCCGCCCGCGTTCATCGCGACGTTTCCGCCGATGCATGAGGCGTCCGCCGAAGTGGGGTCGACCGCGAACACCAAGCCGTTGGCTTCCGCCGCCTCCATCACGCGCCGCGTCACCACGCCAGCGCCGCAATGCACGGTGGCGTAGGGTTCGGTCAGGCCCGGCAGCGTCAGGCGTTCGACCGGAGCGAGCTTGTCCAGCTTCTCGGTGTTGATCACCGCGGAATGTTTGGTCAACGGGATCGCGCCGCCGGTGTAGCCGGTGCCGCCGCCGCGCGGGATGATGGTCAGTTCGAGTTCGATGCAGGCGCGCACCAGATGTGCGACCTCCGCCTCGGTGTCGGGGTGCAGCACCACGAAGGGGTATTCCACGCGCCAGTCGGTGGCGTCGGTCACATGCGAGACGCGCGCCAGCCCGTCGAACTGGATGTTGTCTTTGCGGGTGATGCGGGAGAGCACGCGCAACGCGCGCTTGCGCAGTTGCAGCGTGTGTTCGAATTCGGCGGCGAAGCGGTCGACCGCCTCGTCGGCGAGTTCGAGCAGGCGCTTCACTTTTGCATTATCGCCGCGTCGTTCTTCGACCGCGTTCAGCCGGTGGCGCAGCGCGCCGACCAGCGCCTCGCGCCGCTTGCGGTTCGCGAGCAGGTCGTCTTCCAGATAAGGGTTGCGCGTCAGCACCCAGATGTCGCCCAGCACCTCGTACAGCATCTGCGCCGAGCGTCCGGTGCGGCGCTCTTCGCGCAGCGTGTTGATGATGTCCCATGCCTCTGCGCCGAGTATGCGCAGCACGATCTCGCGGTCGGAGAACGAGGTGTAGTTGTAGGGGATTTCTCTCAAGCGTGCAGTCATGGTCTGCCCAAGGGCGTGTTAACACTTATTTCGCGTCTGCGACGGGGGCGATTTGGGATGCCCTCCGCGAAGCAAGACGTGACGTAGTGCAAGCCACTACAAACGGCTTGCGACAAAGGAGGGCGCCCAAATCGCCCCCGTCCCGAAGGGTTGTTGCGAGAAGGCCGCGTCTGCGGTGTTGCAAACCTTGCGAATGGAACGACCATTCGCTGCGGCTTGCGCCTTGCATCCACAGCCTTCTCGCAACAACGCAGGCGTGAAATAAGTGTTAACACGCCCTGAATTCGACAAGGCGCGCATTTTACCTGAATGCGGCCCGTCTCTCGACCTCATGTTATGTAAGGTCGGGCGAGATAGAATGCCAGCCATGACCAAACCCCGAGCCCATGTCCCTCCTGTGCGGGTGTTCTTCGCGCTCTGGCCCGACGCTGCGGAACGCAAGGCAATGGCCGACTGGCAGCCGCCGCTACGCAAACTGTGCGGCGGAAAGGCGATGCGTCCCGACACCTTGCATGCGACGCTGGTGTTCCTGGGCGATGTGCCCGCCCACCGGCTGGAGGCGTTGAAGCTAGCGGCAGAGGAGGTCGGGGGCGAGCCTTTCGAGTTGGGTCTCGACAGTGCGCGCTACTGGGGACACAACCATATCGCCTATGCCGCGCCTTCGGTCGTCCCCGCGCCGTTGGCGCTACTGGTGCTCGATCTGGAGCAGCGGCTGCGCGCGCATCGCTTTCGCCTCGATCACCACGAATACAAGCCGCATGTGACGCTGCTGCGCCATGCGCAGTGGAGCGACGAGGCGCTGCCGGAGATGCCTGCGGCGACCTGGCGGGCGCGCGAATTCGTGCTGGTGCAGTCGTTGAGCGACGAACAAGGGGCGCGCTACGAGGTGCTGGCGCGCTTCCCGTTGGGGCTCCGCCGGGTGGTATGATTTGCCGGAACCGTTGGAATGCATCGTTTCATCGGCAATGGATACGGAGAATAAGCGAGTGAAAGAAGCCAAGCGGCACGGCGAGATGCGTCGGCATGCGGTCTGCGGAAGTTGTTCCAGGACAGTCAAAATCAGGAACGAAAAGGACAAGGTGGCCTGTACGTCGAGTCTGGAGATCATGCCGACCGACCATGTGTCCGACTGCGAAGATTACCTGCCGGTCGTGACGAACGATGCCGTGAGCATCCACGAGGATAGCGTGGCGAAATAGCCGCCGGGAGCTTTTATGCCGACTGAACTTAAAGTGTTAACCCATTACGAACGCATCGGCGGCGAGCCCCAGATTCGTGCGCTGGTACATCGTTTCTACGAGCTGATGAATGAGTTGCCGGAAGCCTACGGCATCCGCAAGATGCACGCGGAAAGCCTGGCGGGCGCTTCCGACAAGCTTTTCAAATTCCTCTCCGGCTGGATGGGCGGGCCGCAGCTGTTCGTGCAGGAATTCGGCGAGCCCTTCCTGCGCCGCCGCCATTTTCCTTTCGCCATCGGCGAATCCGAGCGCGAACAGTGGATGCTGTGCATGGACCTCGCATTGAACGATGTCGTTGCGGACACCGAATTGCGCCGCGAACTCTCGACTGCCTTCGCCAAGCTGGCCGACCACATGCGCAACCGCGCCGGCTGAAAACATGCTGCACGCCTTTGCGCTGAACGACGGCCGCCTGACTCGCATCGATTTCGAGGAAGGCGGCCTGTGCAGCGACCAGCCGGTCTGGATCGACGCGGTCGCGCCGACCGAGGGAGAGCGGGAATGGCTGGAGCAGACCTGCCGGCTGACGCTGCCCAAGCCGGAGCATCTGCGCGACATCGAGGCCAGCGCGCGTTTCTTCGAACATGAGGACTCCCTGCACCTGCGTTCCGATTTCCTGTCCGGCACAGAGAGCCATTCCCGCAGCGTGGCGGTGGCGTTCGCACTGAAGGGGGAAACGCTGATCAGCATCCATGCCGAAGATCTGCCCATCTTTCGCCTGCTGCGGATCAGAAGGACTGCCGAGTCTGGGCGCGTCGAAGACTGCCGCGATGTGCTGGTCGACCTGTACGGCATGGATGTGGAGTTCTCCGCCGATGCGCTGGAAAAGGTATATGCCGACTTGAGCAACGTGAGCCAACATGTGCTCGACAAACCGTTGAGCGACAAGCAAGCGGGCGCGGTGCTGGCCAATATCGCCCACGCCGAACATGTCAACGGCCGCATCCGCCGCAACGTGATGGACACCCAGCGCGCCTTGTCTTTTCTGGTCCGCAACAAGCGGCTGACAACAAGCCAGATCGCGGAGGTAGGACAGATCCAGCACGACATCGAATCGCTGGACGGCCACACCGCGTTCCTCTTCGACAAGATCAACTTCCTGATGGACGCGACGGTCGGCTTCATCAACATCAACCAGAACAAGATCGTGCGCCTGTTCTCGGTCGCGTCGGTCGCGCTGTTACCGCCTACGCTGATCGCGTCCATCTATGGCATGAACTTCGCCGTGATGCCGGAACTGAACTGGAAACTGGGTTATCCGCTGGCGCTGTTGCTGATGCTGCTGTCGGTGGCGATCCCGTTCTGGATATTCCATCGCAAGGGCTGGTTGAAATAACCCCTGTCCACGAAGTGGGGTAAGCAGGCAATCCGCGTAGCGGGTGCTCGCAAAAACACGAAACTCACGAAAAATATCCGCAGAATTTGTGCAATCGCCATGCGATTGCAGTCGGTTTTTATTTCGTGTCGTTCGTGTTTTTCGTGGACAAATTGTCATTCGTTTGAGATGCAACGATGCGCTCCAGACACCACGATGCAGCGGCGAAGCCCATCGCCGCGGTGACCGTCACCGACGAACCGTAGCCGGAGCAGCTGAGGTCGCTTGCGGAGCAGCTAGTGCTGCGCATCGATGGCTCCTCCAGATACACGCAGGCCGCGCCGAACTTGCCGTTCTTCTTCGGCTGGATGTTGTAGTCCTTGCGCAGCATGTTGCGTATGCGCGCCAGCAGCGCGTCCTGGGTGGTGCGGCCTAGGTCGTCGCAACGCAGCTTCAGCGGATCGCGTTTTCCGCCGGCCGCGCCGCACACCACCAGCGGTATCTTATTGAAGCGCCCGTGCACGATCAGCGCCGCCTTCACCTTCGCCTCGTCACATGCATCGATCACCGCGTCGAACGCACCCGGTGCGATCAGTTGCGTCATGTTTTCAACGGTCAGAAAGTCGTCGACCGGCGTCACCCGGCAATCGGGATTGATGTCGCGTATCCGTGTTTCCAGCGCGCCTACCTTGGCCTCGCCCAGCGTGCTGGAGAGCGCCTGTATCTGGCGGTTCACGTTGGATACGGCGACATGGTCGAAATCGATCAGCGTGAGGTTGCCGACGCCGCTGCGCGCCAGCGCCTCCACCGCCCACGAGCCGACGCCGCCGACGCCGACTACCGCGATGCGCGCACGGTGCAGCGCGAGGCGCGAGCCTTCGCCATAAAGTCGGTCCAGTCCGCCGAAGCGGCGGTCGTGCGAGTCGTCGAGGAGATGTGTCATGGCGGGATTATATATTTGTAGGGGCGCGATTGAGCGTGTGCTGTCGGGGCTTTAGCCCCTTACAGCCACGGCCTACCCCTTGCGGGTGCATCGCGCCCTATTGTGGCCGAACATCGTAGGGGCGTGATCCATCACGCCCGTTCAACCAGTTTCGGCAGAACGTCCAACGCATTCCGCGTAGTGGCTTGCGCAATCTCTTCCACACTCATGCCGCGCAACTCCGCCAGCGTCTGCGCGATGCGCGGGATGTATTCGGGTTTGTTCGGCTGCCCGCGCTCCAGAAAGTCCGGCGGGATGTCCGGCGCATCGGTCTCCAGCACGATGGACTCCAGCGGCAGCGTCGCCGCGAGTTCGCACAACCGAGTGGCTCTCGAATAGGTCATCGCGCCGCCGAAACCCAGTTTGAAACCCAGCTTGATGAACTCGTCCGCCTGCTGGCGGCTGCCGTTGAAGGCATGCGCGATGCCTGTCCTGAGCTTGGTCGAAGGGCCGCGACTTCCATAAAATTGGCGCAGATGTTTGAGCACGATGTCCTGCGCGCGACGTATGTGCAGCAGCACCGGCAGGTCGAACTCCTGCGCGAGCTTCAGCTGCTCGACGAAGAAATGCTCCTGCTGCGCGCGGTCGAAATGGTCGATGAAGAAATCCAGCCCGATCTCGCCGACCGCGACGGTGTCAGGCTGCGCCAGGTAGTCGCGCAACGCGACGAGGTCGTCCGGATGTGCGCCGTCGGTGTACATCGGATGGATGCCGTAGGCCGGAGCGCAGCCGGGAAAGTTCTCGCACAACTCGCGCACGATGCCGAAGTTGGCTCGCGCAACCGAGGGCACGACGATGCGGCGCACGCCGGCGACATGCGCCGCGCCAACCAGTTCGGCCTGGGTGTCGCCGAATTCTTCGGCGTCGAGGTGGCAGTGGGTGTCGATGAACATGCTATGAAATATTCGTTGAGGTTATCGGTAGATTCCTAAAAGCATCTGTCCACGGAAGACACGGAAACCACGGAAAATAAAATCTTGGTCTCATAATATTTCCGTGTCTTCCGTGGACCAATACCTCTGATTTTAATTCTCCATCGTCAGCACAATCTTGCCTATCATGCCGCCCGCCTCGATCAGCCGGTGCGCCTCGGCGGCCTGTTCCAGCGGCAGCCTGTGCGTGACCAGCACGCCGAGTTGACCCGCCTCGACCAACTTCGCACCTTCCTCCAGTATCTTGCGCTGGCGCACGCGCTCGTCGTGCAGGTTCAGTGCCTGCGGCGTCAGCATCAGCTCGAAGCCCAGCGAGAGGTTGCGCAGTCGCGCGAGTTGCACATCGGCTGCGGAGAGCGGCGTTGCGAGCAAGCTGACCACCTTGCCGCCAATGCGCGCGGCGTTCAGCGAGCGTAGGTAGGTTTCGCTCCCCACGGTGTCGAACACCACATCCACGCCACGGCCTTCTGTGCAGTCCAGCGTCTCCTGTACGAAGTCCTGCTCTTTGTAGTTGATGATCTTGTCGGCATGGAGGCCGTGCACCAGGCTGGCCTTGCGCTCGTCGCTCACCGTGACGACGATGTGCGCGCCGAGATGATGCGCCAGTTGCAGCGCGATGTGTCCGACGCCGCCCGCGGCGGCATGGATGAGTATCGTCTGGTCTCTCTGCAGGTTGGCGCGCTCGACCAGTGCTTCCCATGCGGTGATCAGTACCAGCGGCAGTGCCGCGGCATCCTGCAGGCTGAGGTTCGCCGGCTTTGCCGCGCAGTATTCCTCGTGCAGCGTGGTGTATTCGGCGTAGTTGCCCGGTTCGTCGCCCAGCCCGCCGTTGCAGAAATACACATCGTCGCCGACCTTGAAGCGCGTCACCTGGTCGCCGACAGCCTCGACCACGCCCGCGCCGTCGCAGCCGAGGATCGCCGGCAGTTTGTCGGGGTGGTAGGCGGGCTTGGCGCGCAGCTTGGTGTCCACCGGGTTCACGCCGGCAGCGGCGAGCTTCACTCGCACATGGTGAGCGGACGGAAGTTCGGGTTTCGGGATGTCGCGCAGTTGCAGCACATCGGTGCCGCCGGGCGCGGTGGCGAGTATGGCTTTCATAAAATCTCCAGGCTGTCATTCCGGCGAAGGCCGGAATCCAGCGGGTTTATTCAAAATGCATCAAGGTTTTGTCTCCGCGTTGCGGAGGAGTTTTAACTGGCTGGATTCCGGCCTACGCCGGAATGACGGTGTGCGCTATGTTAAACTCCGCGCACTATTTTTGCGAGATAACACCATGTCTGGAAACACCTTCGGCACACTGTTTACCGTCACGTCCTTCGGCGAATCGCACGGCGCGGCCATCGGCTGCATCGTCGACGGATGCCCGCCGGGACTGGAGCTGACCGAGGCCTGCATCCAGCGTGACCTCGATCGCCGCAAGCCGGGCACCTCGCGCCATGTCACGCAGCGCCGCGAATCCGACACCGTCGAGATCCTCTCCGGCGTGTTCGAAGGCAAGACTACCGGCACGCCCATCGCGCTGCTGATCCGCAACGAAGACCAGCGCAGCAAGGACTACGGCAGCATTGCCGAGACCTTCCGCCCCGGCCACGCCGACTACACCTACTGGCAAAAATACGGCATCCGCGACTACCGCGGCGGCGGCCGCTCGTCCGCGCGCGAGACCGCGGCGCGCGTCGCGGCGGGTGCCATCGCGAAGAAGTGGCTGAACGAACGCTACGGCGTCGAGGTGCGTGGCTACCTCGCGCAGCTTGGCGAGATCGAGGTCCCGTTCAAGAGCTGGGCCGAGCTGAACGAAGAGGGCAACAGCTTCTTCGTTGCCGACGCGAGCTACGTCGGCCAGCTCGAAGACTACATGGACGAGCTGCGCAAATCCGGCGACTCCATCGGCGCGAAGCTCGCCGTCGTCGCAGAGAATGTCCCGGTCGGCTGGGGCGAGCCGGTGTTCGATAGACTGGACGCCGACATCGCCCACGCGCTGATGGGCATCAACGCGGTCAAGGGCGTGGAGATCGGCGCGGGCTTCGCCTGCGTCACCCAGCGCGGCAGCGAACACGGCGACGAACTCACGCCGCAGGGTTTCCGTTCGAACAACGCCGGCGGCGTCCTCGGCGGCATCTCCACCGGCCAGGACATCGTCGCCCACTATGCGATCAAGCCGACTTCGAGCATCCGCATAGAGCGCGACTCCATCGACAAGGCCGGGAATCCGGTGAAGGTCTCCACCGAGGGGCGGCATGATCCCTGCGTCGGCATCCGCGCTACGCCGATTGCGGAGGCGATGGTGGCGTTGGTGCTGATGGATCATGCGTTGAGGAATCGGGCGCAGAATGGGGATGTGGTTTGCGAGACGCCGAAGATACGATAGTCGAGGGAGCGATGCGAAAATTTTCCCGGATTGCATTTTTAATTGCTTTTGTAGGTAGCTCAAATTTAGGGGCTCAACCACTCCCTACGGAAGCTCCGAATGAACGAGTTATTTGCGCAATCACTCTTCCCTATCGTCCGGAGCAATTTTCTGATTGCTCGCCACAGGTTGCTGCTGCATACGATTTCGCATTTTGCGCGCTTACTTACGACATGGTTTCGCAACTTGCGCCGCCATCTGATAAGAATTTGCGAGAAAACAATCAATCGGGAGCACTCAAACAAAAAAGTTTGACTCTTGCTCATATTTCAGCACTCCTTTCAGATGTTGATACTCTTTTGAAAAATACCGAATTGACCAAAAAATATTATGAGTCGATGAATGGAAAAGAGGAGCGCCATATTTCATCCTCAATGGATTACGTTCTTATGAAGTGCAAGAGACTTAATGCTTCGCATGAGACTGTTCTTTTGGAGTTGGCTAAAAAGCTAAATATCCAACCTAATGAAGCTCACAAGTAGCAAGCGCAGGATGTCCCGGCAAGGGGTAGGCCGTGGTTGTAAGAGGCTAAAGTCCCGACAACACACGCACAACCCGCGTAAGGCGCACACCGTAGGGCGTCAATAAGCGCAGCGCATTGCGCCGGATGGAATCCATTTTCGACAACACATGCGGCGCAATGCGCTGCGCTTATTGCGCCCTACAACTATGCCTGATTACCGTCGCGCCTGGCATCCGGGCGGCACTTATTTCTTCACCGTCAATCTGCTGCAACGGCGGGGTAATGACCTGCTGATCCGGCATGTGGATTTGCTGCGCGAAGCGGTGGCAACGGTGCGGGCCCGGCATCCCTTCGTCATTCATGGTTGGGTGGTGTTGCCGGAACACTTGCATTGTGTGATCGAGTTCCCGCCCGATGACGCCGATTTCGCGACTCGCTGGCGATTGATCAAGATCGCTTTTTCCAAGGCATTGCCAAAAACTGAGCGGCGCTCTCGGGTTCGCATGGCGCGCAACGAACGGGGGGTCTGGCAACGCCGTTATTGGGAACACCTGATTCGCGATGAGGCGGATTTTCGTGCGCATATGGATTACGTCCATATCAATCCGCTCAAGCATGGCTTGGTCAAACGGCTCGCGGATTGGCCGTATTCGACTTTTCACCGGTTGGTTGAGCGGGGTGTTTATCCGGCGGATTGGGCGGGCGGTTTTGAAGCGGCGCTCGGATATGAGGATTGATACATACGGCGCAATGCGCTTCGCTTACCTCGCAGAGGTTCTTGCACCCTCTGGGTATTGACGCCCTACACCCGCCATATCGGTCGCATAGGTCAGGAACGCCAGGGTGACCATCGCCAACGAAGGCGAAGCCTCGATTCATGCGGCGAGAACCAGAGCAGGATTGTGACCGGCTCCACTTTACGTCAGCCGCCTCAGGCTGGGTCGGCCACCGCGAACTGGATGGCATGCAGTTGCGCATACACCCCGCCCTTCGCCAGCAGCTCCGCATGCGTGCCGATCTCGACGATCTCGCCCTTCTGCATCACGACGATGCGGTCGGCTTTTTCGATGGTGGAGAGGCGGTGCGCGATCACCAGCGTGGTGCGGCCTTGCATTAGCGTTTCCAGCGCAGCTTGCACATAGCGTTCGGATTCGCTATCCAGCGCCGAGGTCGCTTCGTCGAGGATCAGGATGGGCGCGTCCTTGAGGATGGCGCGGGCGATGGCGATGCGCTGGCGCTGGCCGCCGGAGAGCTTGACGCCGCGCTCGCCGACCAGCGTCTCCAGGCCCTGCGGCCATTCGCGGATGAATTCCATCGCATGCGCGGCGGTGGCGGCGGCGACGATCTCTTCCTCGCTGACCTCGCGCATCTGTCCGTAGGCGATGTTCGCCGCGACCGTGTCGTTGAACAGCACGACTTCCTGGCTGACCAGCGCAATGTTGGCTCGCAGGCTGGCGAGCGTCAGGTCGTCGAGGTCTTGCCCATCCAGCGTGATGCAGCCGTCGGTCGGCGAGTAGAAGCGCGGCACCAGATTCGCCAGCGTGGTCTTGCCGCTGCCGGACGCGCCGACCAGCGCGACATTCTCGCCGGCGGCGATGTGCAGCGAGATGTCGCGCAGAGCCGGGCGGCTGTCCGCCGAATAGGAGAACATCACTTGATCGAAATGCAATTCGCCGCGCACGCGGCCGACCTCGACCTTGCCGTCGTCGGTCTCGCTCGCCGTATCCAGCAACTCGAACACGCTCTCGGATGCCGCCAGACCGCGTTGCAGGTATTCGCTGACGCCTGCCAGCCGCTTCAGCGGCGCGGTCAGCATCAGCATCGCCATGATGAAGGACACGAAGCCGCCGACCGTGGTTTCGTCGGCCTGCGATTGCAGCGTCGCTAGATAGACGATCACCGCCAGCGCGACCGCGGCGACCATCTGCACGACGGGCACGTTGGCCGATGCGGCCGCGGCCTGTTTCATCGCGTAGCGGCGCACCCAGTTGGCGCGCTCGTTGAAGCGCCTGCCCTCGTAAATTTGTCCGCCGAACAGCTTGACCACCTTGTGCGCGGATACGCTCTCCTCGATCACCTGGGTGATGTCGCCCATCGCGCGCTGCGAATCGCGGCTGCTGCTGCGCATGCGCCGGCTGATGGTGCGAATGATGAACGCGATCACCGGCGCCATCAGCAGCGTCAGCAGCGTCAGTTTCCAGTTGAGGTAGAACAGCCAGCCCAGCAGGCCGATCACGACGATGCTGTCGCGGATCGCGATGGTCACCACCGTGGTCGCGGCATTGGTCACCTGGGTCACGTCGAAGGTCAGCTTGGAGATCAGCGAACCGGTCGCGTGATCGTCGTAATAGCGCGTCGGCAGGCTGAGCAGCTTGCGGAACATCTCGTCGCGCAGGTCCAGCACCAGCTTGTTGCCGACCCAGTTGATCGCGTAGGTGCCGACGAAGGTGGCGATGCCGCGCACCAGGAAGATCAGGATGATGACTATCGGCACCAAGCGCATCATCGCCTGGTCCTTGTTCACGAAGGTGCCGTCCAGCATGGGCTTCATCAGCGCGGGCACCAGCGGCTCGGTCGAAGCGACCACGATCATGCCGAGGATGGAAACCGCGAAGATGCGCCAATAGGGTTTGACGTAAGCGAGGAGGCGGAGATAGAGCTGGCTGCTGGTCATGTTCATGGCGCGCATTCTAACGTGAAACCCGCGTAGCGACTCGTTCGCCTGGCTCCGCCCCCCTCGCTTCGCTCTCCCCGCTTGCGGGATAACCAGCGACTTGCACGGTTTTATCGTGCTTAGTCGAATGGCTAGTAG
>Ga0172379_10001904_pt1 | contig 39140 bp, 24 predicted proteins | sample GrowelOW334metaG_FD_119756 | JGI IMG/M metagenome (GOLD analysis project Ga0172379, IMG submission 119756) | Groundwater microbial communities from an aquifer near a municipal landfill in Southern Ontario, Canada - Groundwater well OW334 metaG | ecosystem: Environmental > Aquatic > Deep... | reverse complement strand
GCAGCCAATGGTACATTACCCATTCCTCCACACCCCATCTGGATGCCAAATACACCAACTTCGGATTTGTCATCGAAGGCATGAATGTTGTCCATAAACTGGAAGTGGGAGATACTGTTTTAGGGATGGAATTGATTAAGTAACCGGACAGATTACCGTAAGATATTGGTTGCCAGGTAAGTCTGATAAACTTTGCTTTCCACGGCGTTCATCTGAGATAAAAGGACAGGGTCTTGTAAATCCCTTCTATATTTGTGCCGAAAATCTGAATGGTTAAATTCTTCCATCATGGTTAAGTATTGCGTGGTCATTGCCTTCTTGTCCATATCTGTGTTATCATTTTCACAAAACACCATCCCATTAGTGAGGGTGCAGGAAATGAACGGAAAGTGGATCCAGTCGAACAAGTTGGTGACCCCGGGCAAACCATTGGTTGTCAGTTTCTGGGCCACCTGGTGCAAGCCCTGTGTGAAGGAACTTGCCGCCATTTATGAAAATCTGCCTGATTGGCAAAAGGAGACCGGTGTTGAGTTGGTTGCCGTGAGTATCGATGATTCAAGAAGTTCTTCGAAAGTGGCTCCGTTTGTATCCGGAAGGGGTTGGGATTTCAGGGTCATACTGGATGTTAACGGTGATTTCAAACGTGCACTCAACGTAATCAACGTGCCGCATCTTTTCCTGTATGATGCAAATGGTAACCTTTTCTGGCAGCATACTTCCTATGCAGAAGGCGACGAAGCGGAGCTTTATAGGAAGATCAAGGAAGCGGTGAGTAAGAAGTGACACGGTGGACGTGAAGCGTGAAGCGGAACATATGAGGCGTGAGGCATGAAGCGTGAGGCGGAACGAACGCAGGGACGAAGAAATGCGACTCGAAAATGAATGACAAAAGGGGCTGGTAATAGAATTAAATGTGAGGATTAACAATTTTTATCGATTGAGAGCAGGGCTGTTATTTACTACTGGAAATCGGGTTGGAAAGGTGCGGATGCACCATTCAGCCAGGCTTCTGGCGGGGACACTTATGATCCTGGGTTTCCTGATACCAATCCTGGCATCGGCACAGACTACCGGCAGGCTTTCGGGGAATTTTCAGCTGAATGCCCAGGTATACCGGCCCGATTCGCTGATCGGGGCCCCGAAAGTCGATGAAAAGCTATTGTCAGATTCTTATGCCAATTTCAGATACGATCTGGGGAGTTTTTCAGCCGGATTCCGATACGAGGGCTATCTGAATACCCTTCAGGGGCTCGATCCGAAGTTTGACGGAGTTGGGATCCCTTATTTATTTGCGGATTATCAGACTGAGGATTTAGGGTTTACAGTGGGCAGTTTTTATGAGCAATTCGGATCGGGTTTGATCCTCCGTGCATGGGAAGATAAGGATCTGGGTGTGGATAATTCGCTGAATGGGGTAAGGGTTCGTTCGACTCCGCTTCCGGGGATCAGACTCACCGGTCTGGTAGGTAAGCAGCGGCACTTTTTCGGCCTGGGTCCCGGGCTGGTGAGAGCATTTGACGCGGAAGTGGTGCTTAACGATCTGGTTGAAGCATGGAATGAAAAAGCAATCCGGTTGACTTTGGGCGGAAGTTTTGTATCAAAATATCAGAAGGATAAGGACCCCATATACAAGCTGCCTGAGAATGTGGGTGCCTGGGCGCCGCGTGTCCAGCTCAGCAGGGGGGGATTCACCATGAGTGCCGAGTATGCCGGAAAAATTAATGATCCGTCGGCTGATAATAACTTTATTTACAAAAGCGGCCAGTCGATGCTGCTGAATGCCAGCTATTCAGTACAACGGCTGGGAATCAATGTTACGGCCAAACGGGTGGATAATATGAGTTTTCGCAGCGACCGGACCGAAAACCTGAATAAATTGGTCATTAATTACCTCCCGGCGATTTCCAAGAATCAGATATACAGCCTGATGAATCTTTATCCTTATTCATCGCAACCCAACGGGGAGATGGGCCTTCAGGCAGAAGTCAGTTACCAGATCAAAAAGGGCAGCAAGCTCGGCGGAAAATACGGAACACAGATCGGATTGAATTTTTCGGCTGCAAACTCGATCTTGCGAAATGCAATCAATGATACCACCCCAATCGGCAAAAACGGAACCCTGGGTTACAGCTCACCCTTCTTTAAAATCGGGGATGATGTTTATTTCAGGGATTTGAATATTGAGCTATCGAGGAAATTCTCTCCAAAACTCAAGGTCATTCTGATTGGACAACATGTGGTGTATAATCAGTTGGTTATGGAGGGGAAGGGAAGTATGGTCACGGCCAATGTTGCCGTTGCCGACCTGACCTGGAAACCGACGGATGAGCAGGCTGTTAGAGTCGAGCTTCAGGGTTTGTGGACCAAACAGGATAAGGGACACTGGGCGATGGTGATGGCCGAGTATTCGATCTCTCCTCACTGGTTTTTCGCGGTTACCGATCAATGGAATTATGGCAATGCCGATCTCCATCAACGGGTGCATTACCTGTACGGATCGATTGCCTATGCCCGCAATGCCAACCGGATTCAGGTCAGTTACGGCAAGCAGCGCGAAGGGATTCTTTGTGTTGGCGGGGTGTGCCGGAATGTGCCGGCCATGAATGGTTTGACAGTTATTATATCCACCAGTTTTTAAAGATGTTATCAATTATCGGTTATCGGTTATCGGCTTTCGCCTCACGCCTCACGCTTCACGCTTCACGCTTTCTTGTTATGGTAGTGCTTGCTTCCTGCGATATCATAGAGTCTCCGTTCATCGAAACCGGCGATGACGGGCAGCAAACAGCCAATCCGCAAAAAGTGCTCCTGTTCGACTTTACGGGCCATACCTGCAAGTCTTGCCCGAAGGCGCACCAGTCCATTGATCAGATGAAAGTTTTATACGGTGACCGGATAGTTCCGATCGCTTTTCATCTGGGGTATTTTGCAAAACCCAATACAAGCGGGAAATTCACCACGGATTTCCGGACGCCTGAGGGAACCCTTCTTGAGAAATATTACGATTTTGTGTCATTCCCGATCGGAACGGTTCAAACCTTGAACAATCAGCAATTACAACCTTATGCTTCCTGGCCGGCGCTGGTTTCGGCAAACCTGGCAGGGGACTCACCGCTGAAGATCCGCATCATTCCTGAATATCTGCCTGGACTAAATGCCATCACGCCAGAGGTTTCCATAACTGCCCTCGGTGCAGTTTCAGGACCCCTCAGTCTGGCTGTTTACCTGGTGGAGGATAGTATTGTCGACTGGCAGAAAGATGAGGATTTCGACCCGATGGATATTCCTGAATACATCCATAATCATGTTTTCAGGACCTCGCTCAATGGATTGTGGGGGGAACCGGCCTGTCCGGTTGAAGGCGTTGCAAAAGGATTTACCTTCCAGATCGAATACTCGAAAATATTGAGTCCGGGCTGGAAGATTAGTAAATGCACCATCATTGCATTTGTTTATCACAGCGATACAAAGGAAATTGTGCAGGTTGAGTCGATAGGTTTCACGCAGAGGCCGCCAGGTAATCACGCAGAGGCCGCCAAGTAGATTTATATTAGTAAATTGAACATTATGAGATATTTTACCCTCGGATTGCTTTTGTTATTTTCGGGTTTTCTCAGCGGATTTTCACAGGAGTTGACTATCAGTTACGGTGAGCAAATAGTCAACGATGACAGCATTTATCTGAGTGGAACCAAATCAACAGAACTGATTGAGATCAGGCTTGCGATAACCAATAACCGTGATGCGGCGGTTTCTTTGAAACTCCGGAAAACGGAGATCCGGATGGTGGAAGGGGCTGAATCCAGCTTCTGCTGGGGCGAATGCTACACCCCTGTGGTGTTTGTATCACCAAAGGAGATCGTCATCCAATCCAGGGGCTGTGACCGGAATTCATTTGTAGGCGATTACCGCCCTTTTGAGGTGGAGGGAACATCCATCGTTAAATACACCTTTTTTAATCCTGCTGATACCTCTTATCAGCAAAGCGTCACAGTATTTTATCAAATTGGGGGATCAGGAGTTGACCAGATGCAGGCGGATATGGCGGGGGTGAATGTTTTTCCAAATCCTGCCGATGGATACCTGTACATCACCCTGAGCGAACCGTCCCGGGGAATCCAGACAGTCAGGTTGAAGAACACCGCTGGTCAGGTCGTTTATTCGGGCATGATCCCGAAAGGTGGCCGGGAGATCAGCTGGAAGCTATCGGATGTCACGACAGGATTTTATTTCGTGACTTTATCTGATGACAAAAGGGGCTCAAGCACACGTAAAATCATAATAACGCATTAAGTCCGGACATAGGCTTTCATCGTCGCACATGGCTTTCCATAGCTCTCGCCGTGGGGACTGATCGTATAAGACCCCACCGATGCAGGTACGATGAAAGTTTCGGCATAATGAACCTTAAATGGTGCAAAGGCATGCTCCGGACTTTCAACGATCACCTCACGGCCTTCTACGAGACAGATAACATTGACCCCTCCCCTGGTATGATGTTGCGTACGTACGGTGAACCAGTGGCGGCGGGTCTCAATGAATTCCAGCTCATGCAAACCGGTTCGTTCCTCCAGCCATCCTTCACCTTCCTCCACTTTTTCGAAACGGTTTACCAGGTTTTGCCAGGTCCATTCAGTCGTGCGGTTCCATTGGATGTTATTTTTCCCATGTCCGATATTGATCGGACGAGGCCGTCCATCCATTCCTAAACGGCCCCAATCCCAGAGTTTAAAAGTAAAGATGTAAGGGGTTGAGCTGATTTCCAGCACCATGCAGTTTTTTCCGGAGCAATGCACAGTACCACCTGGAATGAGAAAATGATCGTGCTTTTTCGCCGGCCAGGTTTGTACGTGATTTTCGGCTTTAAACGGGGTCTCTCCTTCCTGGGCCAGGGTCAGGTAAGCTATCATCCGGCCGGGGTCAACCCCGGATTTCAGCCCGAGATAGACGATCGCTCCGGGTCCGGCATCCATCATGTAATAACTTTCGTCCTGGGTGTATTCCATCCCGAATTTCTCCCGGATGTAGCCGGTTAAAGGATGAACCTGGAGACTCAGGTTCCCTCCGTCCATGGTATCGAGATAATCGAACCGGATGGGAAATTCGGCTCCGAAACGCTCATACACTTCTTTTCCCAAAAGCTTGGTGGGATCAAAAAACACTAGGTCGATCGACGGGATCTCAATGGTGGTGTCGCTGAATTTCAGCAGCAGGCTGTTTTCTTCGGGAACGCAATTGAAGCACCAGGCATAATTTTCCACGGCAGGATCAAGATTGCAGTTTTCCTTCATCCACTGGCCGCCCCAGGGTCCGGGATCGAAAAATGGAACCACGCTGAACGGACGGGTCAGGCATTGTTTAAGTCCTTGTATAACAGCCTTTCCTGATACCAGCTTGGGTTGATTCCTGATATTGGTGTCGAGGAGATAATCCCACCGGTCCATCAGGGTTTTCTTCCACCGGTCGCAAACCCTCCAGTCGACAAAATAGCCCTGCTTGTACAAAAGCATCCAGTCGGTCGTATTCCGGTTAAACACCCCAAGATTATCCACCTCATGCCTTCTCATTCGCAGCTGGATTTCCCAGCGTGCCATATCCGCATAAACCAGAATATCGTAGTTTGTGCAAATCAGTGAGGCGCCGGTCCCAACCACGAGGACAATCCCCGAGCGTGCAGAAGCGGTTTCGGAAGCTGCTCTTTCCATTTCATCCGGATTGAAAAAGGCATCCAGTGTCAGTCCGGTCAGGTGCCCGAAGATGCGGTCATCCGTGACATCAGGATAAACTATCTCGCGGATAGTCATTTCAGGCCACATAAAATCCCCTGATTGAAGAGTGAGTATCGGTTTTAGCCCGGTAACCAATTCGGTAGTCACTTCATTCACCAAAACTCCCGGGTAGTATTCAACCACAATTATGGTCTTATCTTTCCTGATAAGTGAAACATCCTCAATGAGTTTAGCCGTAATGGTTTTCCATCCTTCCTGAACCTTGAAATCACCTCCGACTTCAACACTGGGAAATGGATTGAATTTTGATTTTTGCAAAGGAGTAATTTTGCCTGCAAAAATAGCCGTTTTCATAATACTTAAGGAATATGCCGAAGGACGGTCAGCGGTAATATATTTTTCTTATTTTTAGTCGGTTGGAATATGGAGAGTGTGACATGGAATATACCATTGATCAGATAATCGATATCGATTTTTTACAGTCGCTTCAGGATAAGCTGAATGCGATCAATCCATTTCCATCGGCACTGATTGATCTTAATGGAAAAGTACTGACTGCCACTGACTGGCAGGAAATCTGTGTCAATTTTCATCGGATTCATCCCGAATCGAACGCCGAATGCATTAAAAGCGACCAGTACATCCTCAGTCACCTGGATGAAGCCGATCCGGCAGTGACTTACAAATGCCCGCATGGGATGGTTGATAATGCCATCCCTATTATTGTTGAAGGTCACCATCTGGCCAATTTCTTTACCGGTCAGTTTTTTCTGGAACCTCCTGATATGGATTTTTTTAAAAGGCAGGCTGAACAGTTTGGATTTGATGAAGGATACTACCTTGAGGCTGTTAGGAAAGTTCCGGTATGGACCCACGAAAAGCTGAAGTATTATCTTGATTTTATCAAAGCATTTACCGAATCGATGGCAGTCACTGGACTTGCGCGGTTAAGGGAAATTGAATCTTCCAGGTTGGCGAAAGAAAGTGAAAACCTTTACCAGACTGTTGTTGAGCAGGCTTCAGACGGTATCTTCATTTCCGATCAGTATGGCAGGTATGTTGACGTCAATCAGCGCGGATGTGAAATGCTTGGTTATACGAAGGAGGAAATCCTGAAACTCCGTATAAGCGACCTGGTGACAGCGGAAGATTTATTAGCGAATCCACCAAGATTCGAGGAGCTGACGAAAGGGGCGGTAATTCTGACCCAGCGAAAATTGAAGCGAAAGAATGGATCAGTCATCCAGGTGGAAATCAATGCGAAAGCTTTGGCAAACGGCTATTTTCTCGGCATGCACCGTGATATTACAAATCGGATTTCAGCCCTGAATGAGATCCAGGAAAACGAAGTTAAATACAGACAATTGGCAGAACTTACGCCGGTTGGATTATTGATTCATGTTGCGGGTGTTATACAATACGCTAACAATTCCGCAGCCCGGATCTTTGGTGCAAGCGCGCCGGAAGACCTGATCGGCAGGAAAGTGATGGAATTTGTCCACCCCGATTATCAGAAAATTGTGGCTGACAGAATAGGAAAAATCTCCAACAAAGGCGATGAAGCACCTCTAATTGAAGAAAAGTTAATCCGGCTAAGTGGTGAAACTTTTTATTCTGAGGTTTCGGCTATTCCGTTTACGCTTGGGGGGCAGAAAGCTGTTCAGGTGGTTTTCAATGATATCAGTAAACGAAAGGCCGCTGAAGAAAAAGTAAGAACCCTGGCGCTTGCCATCGATTGCATCAATGAGAGTGTATCAATGACCGACACCGGTAATACAATAATTTTTGTCAATAAGGCATTTTGTAATACTTATGGCTATACTCAGGATGAACTGATGGGCCACAACATCTCCATGGTCAGACCGCCTGAAGATCCGAATGTTTCGACTATTTCGGAAATTCTTACTGAAACAATTGGAGGTGGGTGGAGCGGTGAGCTATTAAACCGGAGGAAAGATGGTACCGATTTTCTGGTCCATATATCCACGGCTATTGTAACGGATGAAAATGACCTTCCGGTGGCTCTGATCGGTATTGCCGTTGATGTTACCGAAAGCAAGAAAAATGAAGCTGAGCTGATTGCAGCTAAAGAGAAGGCGGAGGAGAGCGACCGGTTGAAAAGTGCATTTCTTGCCAACATCAGTCATGAGATCCGCACCCCGATGAACAGTGTGCTTGGATTTTCAGAGCTACTTAGCGACATGGTGGATGACCCGAAACAGCAGGAGTACCTGAATATCATTTCAACAGCAGGTGAGAGGCTGCTCAATATCATCAATTCCGTCATTGACATTGCCAAAATTGAAGCGGGTCAGGTTAATCTGGAGATGACAAAAGTTGATGTCAAGCTCCTGATGAATGATTTACTCGAGTTAAATAAGCACCGGAATCCAAGGATCACTTTTGTCAATGATGCGTTTCAGCAGGAATCAGTCATGTTGGTTACGGATAAAACCAAACTTTTTCAGATTCTCAATAATCTGATCAACAATGCCTTAAAATTTACCAGGAAAGGTTCCGTACATTTTGGTTACACCAGGTACCCGGATAGCCTGGTTTTTTACGTGAAGGATACCGGTCTCGGCATACCGCCGGAGTCCAGAAGCAAGGTTTTTGAGCGGTTCCATAAAGTGGATTTGCATGACCGGAATGAGATTGAAGGAACCGGGCTGGGACTGGCCATAACAAAAGAGCTGGTGGGATTGTTGAACGGTACGATCTGGTTTGAATCGGAGCCGGGTCGGGGGACCACTTTTTTTGTTAGTTTTCCGGGGTAATTTCTCATAGCGTGAAGGGGTCCCCGCCAGGCGAATTTCGTACAGAGGGAAGGGGTCCCCGCCTTCGCGGGGAGGACAAGGGAGGGTGTTGTACAGAGGTTAAGTAGGTGCTAATGTGTTTATAATTAATGATTTATGCAATATTTTAAATTACTCCTTATTTTTTGCGGTTTGAGCCTGGTGTCTTCAGGTTTTTCCGCTTTCGGGCAAATCAGTTTGCCGGCAGTGATTGGGAGCCATATGGTACTTCAGCAGAAGAGTGATGCCCCGATCTGGGGCTGGGCCAAACCCGGTGAGAATGTCAGTCTTTCCACCTCATGGAACGGACAGTCGGTTACCACCGTTGCCGGAACCGACGGTAAATGGATGGTGAAGGTCAAGACACCAGAAGCCGGTGGCCCGTATACGCTAGAGATCAAAGGGAAAAACAAGATCCAGCTGAGCGATATCCTGATTGGTGAAGTCTGGCTTTGTTCAGGTCAGAGTAACATGGAAATGCCCTTGCGCGGCTGGACCGAATGGGGAGGCCCAATTGACGGGTCGGCTGAAGCCATTGCGGCCGCCAACAATCCCACCATGCGCCTGTTCACAGTAAAAAGGGCAACTTCTTTTGTTCCGGTTGATACCTGTTCCGGCGAATGGCTGGTGTGTACTCCTGAGTCGGTTAAAGAATTCAGCGCCACAGGTTATTTCTTTGGGCTGGAGCTCAGTAAAAAGCTTAATATCCCGGTAGGTCTGGTATTTTCGAGTTGGGGAGGTACTGCTGCCGAAGCCTGGACCTCAAGCGAATATATAAGCAAGATTCCAAAATTCGCCACCTCCCCGGGAGTTTGTGATCCGGAACTTTTTTACAAATCAACCATAGATACTTATTCCCAAAAAGCAGAAAAATGGGCTAGGAGCATAGGATTTGCCGTATCTGATCCGGGACCGGAATGGACCTTGTCCCCTGCATCCGGATCCACTTGGCTCGACGTAAAAGTTCCGGCTGAATGGGCAACCACCAAAATCGGTACCTTTAAAGGGTTCGTGGAATATCAGCTGACTTTTACCGTTCCGAAATCATATATCGATAAAGCAACGGTGCTTGAACTGGGTCCGATCGATGAAATGGATGTGACCTGGGTCAATGGTAAACTCGTTGGAAGTCACCTTAACCCGGCTGACTGGGCGACGGTAAGGGTATATGATATACCTGCCGGAACGTTGAAGTCAGGCGATAACATCCTTGCAGTGCGGGTGGCCAATACCAGCGGGCTGGGAGGGATTAACGGAAAAGAAAAGGATGTGAAAATCAGGCTTCAGAAATCCAAATCAGGAGCCCGTTCACTTGCAGGAACCTGGAAAGCCCGTAAGAACCAGATCATTGGTAGTCTGCCGCCCATGCCTGATTGTATTAACTGCGATTACCCGAACACCCCGACCATGCTGTACAATGGGATGATAAGACCCTTGATTCCCTTTGCCATTAAAGGGGCCATCTGGTATCAGGGGGAATCGAACCGTTACGATGGATTTTTGTATCGTCAGATATTTACCGGGATGATCGAAAACTGGCGTCACGACTGGAATCTGGGAGATTTTCCTTTTTATTATGTTCAGATTGCTCCTTATACTTATCAGGATAATGCCAGTACCGGACTATTGCGTGAAGCACAGGAATATGCCATGAAAAAGCTGCCGAATACCGGGATGGTTGTCACCATGGATATCGGGAACCTCCGGAATATACATCCGTCAAACAAACATGATGTGGGCAAGCGACTGGCCAACTGGGCCCTGGCCAAAAATTATGGAATGATTAACATCCCTTATTCAGGACCTCTCTATCAGTCGATGCAATCTCAAAATGGGAAAATCATCATTCATTTTGATTATGCTTCCGGCGGATTGACCTCCTTCGGGAATGAACTCAAGCATTTTGAGATTGCCGGCAATGACCGTGTGTTCAAACCTGCGCTGGCAGTCATCGATGGCAAATCTGTTATCGTATCCAGTGATGAAGTTAGAGACCCGGTGGCTGTCCGCTTTGGCTGGCACTCCACCGATCTGACGAATCTGTTCAACGTCATTGGATTGCCAGCAGCGCCTTTCAGGACGGATAACTGGGAGAAATAGGACGTGAAGCGAAAGAAATTTACCGACAACTAACAACAAATTCTCAAAATTTCGATTGAACCAATGAAACATTTAACCGCTCTCCTCCTCATCATTGCTCTCCTGGCTTCGTGCAAGCCGGAAGCTAAAGTAACCTGCCTGATCAGCGGGACCGTAAAAAATACTGCCGACAAGCAGATCAGGCTAACCCTGGGTACCAAAATTGACACCTTGATTATCAACGCGGATGGTACATTTTCCAAGGAAATCTCAGTGACCAAGCCATCTGAGGCCACTTTGCAGGGAACCAAGCTCTTTGTTACGTTATTCCTGATCCCCGGTAAAGATCTGGTCGTGACATCCGATGCCGCGGATTTCAACAAGGATCTGGCTTTCGGAGGTGCACTTGCTCCTGAAAACACCTATATCATAAAGAAAAGCGAAGGGGACGAGAAAACCTATCAGGTGATGAATGCGGCCTATAGGTCGCCATATACTCCGTCAGATTTTAAGCGGATCAGGGATTCGATCAGGCTGGCCGACCTCGCGTTCCTGGATAAGTACGTGAAAGATCCCGGCAAACTCGAACCGGTATTTGTCGAGAGGCAGAAATTGGTTATTCAGTTCAGCTATTTTGGCGACCTTAACAATTATCCGAGGATGGCAGGTTATTACAATACTGATAAACCGGTGATCCCGGGTGACTGGTATTCTTTCCTGGATGGGGTGAATCTCGATGATCCAAAGCTATTGGATATCAGCGATGCCAAATATTTCATACAGTCCTATGTTGGTAATCAGGCGCTGAAAATTACCGGTATTCCTCAGGAACAGTCATATAACAATCCGGAAGTGATCAAGGCATCACTTAAATATCTTCAGGAAAACTTTAAGAGCCCAGAGTTTTACAATCTTATGGCCTTTGAATCGCTAAAGGGAGTGATTGATTCCGGAGGACCCGGTGGTCTGGAGGAATTGATCAGCGAATACCAGGCGAAATCGACCGATGAGGTCAACAAAAAATCGCTGAAGGATATGGTTGATGGATGGGCAACGATGGCACCGGGCCAGCCTGCACCGGTATTCAATCTGCCGGATATTAGCGGTAAAATGGTCTCACTCACCGATTTTGCAGGCAAGTATGTGTTCATTGATTACTGGGCTACCTGGTGCGGTCCGTGCAAGGCCGAAGTTCCGGAATACAAAAAGTTGATAGAAGATTACAAAGGGAAGAACATTGTTTTCATGAGCATATCGGTGGATAAAGACAAGTCCGCCTGGGAAAAGATGGTCAGGGAAGGACTTCCCGAAATGGATCCGGCAACTGGAAAACCTTTCGAACCTGCAAAAATGATTCAGATGAGCTGGCTTCAGCTTCATGATGCTGTGAGGTACAGCAAAATCTGGCTGGTAAAATTCATCCCGACTTTTGTTCTGATCGACCGGGAAGGCAAGATTATCAACTCTCGGGCACAGAGGCCATCCAATCCTGAGCTGAGGAAGGTGATTGATGCGCTGCCGGGAATCTAGATATGTGCCTCTTATGAAGAAGATACTAGTCGTTATTATTCTTGCAGGTATATCACTGGCCGGATGGTCGCAGTCACCTGTGCTTCCGTACAAAACCGGAATCTGGAATCCCGATTCGCTTGGGAACCAGCGCGTTGTGGTGAGGGTAGATAAAGCGGCACCTGCCGTATTGTGCGAAATTCCCTGGAGGCGGAGGGATCTGAATCCTCAGGATAAGGAAATCCTGGTGTATGCTCAAAAGGGAAACCTCCCGGTTAAAAATGTAATCCGTCTTGAAGTCGGCCGGGAATCGGGCAAGCTTGTTTTTGAGCCTGTTGTCGGAGCCGGTGATTACTATTTCTACTATCTGCCCTATAAAAGCAGCGGTGGAAATTACCCGAAGGTGACTTACCTGAAGCCTGTTGACCGCTGTGATGCCGGTTGGAAAGCAAACTCAGGCCAGTCATCGGGACTACCGAAGGCCCTGGCGGTGGAAATGCAATCGATTAATGACCTGAATTCCTTTTATCCGATGGAGGTCATTGCCACCAAAAAAGAGACAAATCAATACCTGGCAAAAACAAAAGGAGCCGCTATGGTCCTATTCCCTGAATATCGCGGATTTCCGATCCGTATGTGGAACGACTTGCCGTACAGGTGGATACAGCGAGGACTCTCCGATAAGCTTTCGGATACCATTCAGCGGGGAGCGTATTATTCCTTTCAGATCGGTGTTTTGGCTGTCAGCGACACACTGAAGGATTTGCAGGTAAAATTCAGCGACCTGACCGGTCCTGGTGGGGCCAGCATACCTGCCTCCCGACTCACCTGTTTCAACATGGGCGGCAACGATTGGAATCAGGAACCGTTGGTGAAAAAGGTTTCGGTGCCAAAAGGAAAGATCCAGCCCTTGTGGATAGGCGTGGATATTGCGAAGGATCTGGAACCTGGCGTTTTTCGTGGCACCGTTGAAATTGCAGGCCACCTTGTAGAGACGGGCGGTCGCCCGTCTCTACAGAAAATCCGTTTAGAATTGACCGTCTTACCGGGCATTCTGTCTGACCGTGGCGACAGCAAGCCCGAAATGCATTCGCGGTTAAGATGGTTGAATTCAGATATTGCGGTGGACGACGGGGTGATACCGCCCTATACCCCGATTGAAGTATCGGGTCAGACATTGAAAATTCTCGGTCGTGATCTGAAGCTGGGGAATAACGGTTTGCCGGAACAGGTGACCAGCTATTTTACTCCGGCTATGACTGCCATTCAGGCCGGGGGAGAGCCTCTGTTAACGGAGCCCATGGCTTTCGAAATAGAGATTAACGGCAAAGCCAATGAGGTGAAGTCAACCGGCATGAAGTTTACCGGCAAAGCTGAAGGCGGAGTCGATTGGGAATCAAACTGGACAGCCGGAGATCTGGAGTTCCATCTGGTGGGCCGGCTTGAATTCGATGGATTTCTTACTTACCGCATAACAGCCAAAGCAAAAAAGAATACTGAGGTATCTGACATAGAGTTTGTTATTCCCATGAACGGCGATCGTATCCAGTATATGCTCGGTCTGGGTCAGAAGGGTGGCAAAGCTCCCGATCAGTTTAATTACAAATGGGATCCGTATTTCAACTGCGACGGTCCCTGGCTTGGATCGGTGAATGCAGGCATCCAGGCCACATTCAGGGCTGAAAACTATGAACGTCCGCTGAACACCAATTTCTACCATCAGAAACCGCTGAACATGCCGCCATCCTGGTATAACGGGGGCAAGGGCGGGATTGAGCTCGACCGGACCGGCAAGGAGTATGAGCTGACGGCTTACACGGGCGATCGTACGATTAAAATAGGGGAGACCCTGCATTTTGATATCAACCTCCTGCTGACGCCTTTCAGGACAATCAATCCGGCCAAGCAATGGCATGACCGCTATTATCACAAGTACATGCCGCTCGATACCATTGCCAAAGCCGGGGGGAACGTGGTCAATGTGCACCATGCCACCGGTATAAACCCGTTCATCAATTATCCGTTCATGAGGCCAGCCGGGATGAAAGCCTACATCGATTCTGCACATGCCATGAAGGATAAAGTGAAGATTTACTACACGGTACGTGAGTTATCCAATATCTGTCCGGAGATCTGGGCATTGAAATCCCTGGGGAACGAAGTGCTTTCATACGGTCCGGGCGGCGGATATTCCTGGCTTCAGGAGCATCTCGACGGCAACTATATCCCGGCCTGGTTTGTTCCGGACTACCGTGACGCAGCGGTTATTAATTCAGGAACTTCGCGCTGGCACAACTATTATCTGGAAGGGCTTAACTGGCTGGTAAAAAACGTGGGAATCGACGGTTTATATATTGATGATGTGGCTTTTGACCGGAGCATTATGAAAAGGGCGAAGAAAGTCTTGCTTCGCGGGAATCCCGATGCCATGATTGACCTCCATTCGGCTAACCAGTTTAACGAACGTGATGGATACACCAACTCCGGAAACCTTTATCTGGAGCATTTCCCCTATCTCGACCGGCTCTGGTTCGGTGAGTATTTTGATTATAACGGATCGCCGGATTACTGGATGACAGAGGTGGCGGGTATCCCGTTCGGACTCATGGGTGAGATGCTGCAAGATGGTGGAAATCAATGGCGCGGCCTGATTTACGGGATGACTTCACGTGCCCCCTGGTCGGGCGATCCCAGCAATATTTGGAAACTGGTGGATGATTTTGGAATACAGAAAGCCGAAATGATCGGTTACTGGTCCCTTGATTGTCCGGTAAAAACCGGCCGGCCGGATATCCTGGCGACCGTTTATAAAGCCCAGGGCAAAACGATGATTGCCATTGCCTCCTGGGCGGCCGGTCCGGCCAGGATTTCCCTGGACATCGACTGGAAGTCCCTTGGAATCGATCCATCAAAAGCTAAAATGACCCTACCTGCCGTAAAAAAATTCCAGGAAGCCGGAGAGCTCAAGGTCGGAGAATCGTTTACGGTGCCGAGCGGGAAAGGGCTCTCAATTATTGTCACCGGAGGACAATGATAATATGCTAATGTGCTAATTTGTTAATATGCTAATGGAAGAACGGCGTTCATTAGCATATTAACTAATTAGCAAATTGGATAAACCTGCGAAATCTCCTTGTTTTGAGGCTCTAATGGTGTAATTTTGCACCTTGATTTATCTAAAATAATACCGAGATGAAAATTTCAAAAATCAAAGCAATCGAAATCCTCGATTCGAGAGGAAATCCAACTGTTGAGGCTGATATAAAATTAGAAGATGGAACAACCGCACGCGCCATGGTTCCGAGTGGGGCCTCCACCGGCGAACGTGAAGCCTGCGAATTGCGCGATGGCGACAAAAAACGTTACAGCGGCAAGGGTGTGCTGAAAGCTGTTGGCCATGTCAATAATGAAATTGCAAAAGCGGTTGAAAATAAATGCTTCGTTAACCAGCGCGAACTGGATTATTTCCTGATCGACCTGGATGGAACACACAATAAGGCAAATCTCGGAGCCAATGCCATCCTGGCTGTATCCATGGCTTTTGCAAGAGCCTGTGCACTGAGTGCAAAAACACCTCTGTATCAGTATCTAGGAGGTTTGAATGCCCATTTGCTTCCTGTTCCCTGCATGAATATCATCAATGGAGGATCGCATGCCGACAATAACGTTGATTTTCAGGAATTCATGATCGCCCCTCATGGTGCACCTTCGTTCAGGGAAGCCATCCGCATGGGTTCCGAAGTGTTCCATGCCCTGAAATCTATTCTGAAAGCCAAAGGATACAGTACCGGTGTCGGCGATGAAGGAGGTTTTGCCCCGAACCTGAAATCAAATGAAGAGGCAGTCGAAGTCATCCTAGAAGCAATCGTAAAAGCCGGATACAAACCGGGTGATGAGATCAGCATCTCCCTCGACCCTGCTGCCAGCGAACTGTGGGAAGACGGCAAATACAAGATGTTCAAGAGCTCAGGCAAAATGATGTCGAGCGATGAACTGATCAAGTTGTGGGAAAACTGGGTACGTCAGTATCCAATCGTTTCCCTGGAAGATGGTCTGGCTGAAAATGACTGGGCTGGTTGGGCTAATCTGACGAAGGTTCTGGGCAGCAAGATCGAGATCGTCGGTGATGACCTGTTCTGTACCAACAAAGCCATTCTGGCCGAAGGGATTAAAAAAGGAGTGGCCAACTCGGTTTTAATCAAACTGAACCAGATCGGTACGGTTACTGAAACCCTTGAAACCATTGAACTGGCTTACAAGAATAAATATTCAGCCTTTGTTTCCCACCGCAGCGGTGAGACGGTTGATACCTTTATTTCAGATCTTACCGTTGCCGTTAATGCCGGACATCTGAAAACCGGAAGTGCCTGCCGTGGCGAACGGGTTGAGAAATTCAACCAGCTGATGAGAATTGAGAACGAGCTGGGCGCCGGCGGACATTTTGCCGGTAAGAGCGCTTTTATCAACGGATAGATAAGATCTGATCGACAGCAGTGTCATCCCCGCGTTTCCTCGCTCGCTACGGAGCAGTGTCATCCCCGCGTTTCCTCGCTCGCTACGGAGCAGTGTCATCCCCGCGAAAGCGGGGACCGTGTCGCTTAACATGACGTTCTGCAAGAGCTGTCAATTGACCCTCGTTAGAGGGGAGCGGTCCCTGCTTTCGCGGGGATGACACTGCTCCGTGAAAAGCGTTTGTATTTCATTAAAACGTACGGGTGGATAGCCTGAATCATCCAAAATACTGCCAAGCGGGTTTTTTATGCCGAGTTCGTCGTATTTGGCAACGCCGAGACTATGATAAGGTTCCAGATCTATGTCTTTCAAACCGAGCTTATTCATTAAAAGGATGACATCACCGATATTTTCAGCGGTATCGGTCATTCCGGGAATCAATGGAAAACGGAGGATGATACGTTTATCCGTTGAAGCGAGGCAGGTGAGATTATCCAGAATAAGTTTATTGGACCTGCCCGTATGCTGACGATGTTTATCCGGGTCAATGATCTTAATATCAAATAGAAACAGATCGACCAGTGGAACAATATCTTCAAGATCGGTCCGGCGGCTATATCCGCAGGTTTCAATGGCCGTATGTATTCCGGCTTTTTTACATTCTCCGAGGATTTCTTTCAGAAACACCGGCTGGTACAGGGGTTCGCCTCCGGTAAAAGTTACCCCGCCTCCTGAATTCCGGTAAAAAGCGATGTCCTTTTGAATGATTCCGATGAGTTTTTCGGTTGTAATCGAATAGCCGGTGAGGTTTAGAGCCCCGAAATTACAGGCTTCCAGGCATGGCCGCTCCATGCAGGTGGCGCATCGGGAAAAATCAACCAAAACGGAATTATCCTGCGGGACGATTGCCTGGTAAGGGCAGGCACTGACACATGAAAAGCAGGCTTTGCACCTGAAAGCCACATAACGCATCTGCTCCGTGGGAGACTGCGATTCCGGGTTGCAGCACCAAGAGCACTGCATCGGACAACCTTTGAAAAAAACCAGGGTACGGATACCGGGACCGTCATGCACCCCGAAATGCTGGATATCGAACAGTTTGCCTTCCTGCATGGTTAGAGCTGATGTTCCGTGCGCATGATCACCTGATCCTGCAGTGCCTTGCTCATCTCCACCCAGTAAGCCGAAAAACCGGCAACTCGGACCACCAGTCCACGGTAGTTTTCAGGATGCAACTGTGCATCGTGCAGCATATTGGAATCCACCACATTAAACTGAACATGGAAACCGGGATTCTCGAAGTAGGTTTTGATCAGGGCAATCAGGTTGTTCGATCCATTATCCCCTTGAAGGGCCGACGGATGGAATTTCAGGTTCAGGAGTCCGCCGCGGATCCGGGTATGATCGACCTTGGATGAGGAACGAATGACAGCGGTCGGTCCCAGGGTATCGGTTCCCGGATAAGGTGAGGTGACCCCATCCGCCAGGGGCTCCCCTTTCAGCCGTCCATCCGGGAAAGCCTCGCAAACCTTGCCGAAAGGCACTGGTGTGGAGATGGCCAGCATCGAAGGATCATAAGGATAGCCGAGGTAATTGTTCTGTCCACGCACCCAATCGCAGTATTCATCGAACAGATCCAGAAAGATCGAATCAACATATTCATCATCATTTCCCCAGTGAGGAACCTCGAGTGCTTTCCGCCGCAGCGACTCGAATCCCTGCCAGTTCTTGCGGACAGCTTCCTGAAGATCATGGAAAGAGCAGACCGGGTCATCGAAGCAAAGCTTTTTGATTACAGCCAGGGAATTGGCCACATTCACCAATCCCGATGAAAGCGTGGTGATCGATTGATTCAGGACAGCCCCGCCGTCGTCCATGTTCTTGCCCCGTTGGATGCAATCTTTCACAAACACGCTGCAGAAAATCAATGGAACGGTATTCCGGTGGGCCAGCATCACGTAATTCCAGTATTGCTGCCAGTTACGGACAGCGGCCTTCATGATATCGAGGTAATATTGCCTGATCTCTTCATAGGTGCGGAGCTCCCTGGCTTTAAACATCCGGATGCCGGTGACCGGATCCATTCCGCCATTCAGGGTCAGGTCGATAATCTTTCCATGATTGACAAAGCCGGCCTGCACGATTCCGTACGACATTCCCTGGAGCGTAGGTTCGGTGCAGCCGCCCATGGCACTGCACTTGCGGATTACTTCGAGCGGAAGATGGCTGGTATCGGATTCATGCTGAATATATGTTTTCTGATTGAAGAAAGCGGGGTATCCGACTCCCGTTTTAACACAGGCGGCTGCTTTCATCAGGAAATTTCTGTCGAGCCCGTCGTCATACCACACCGAAAGGGTAGGCTGTGTCATCTGCATATTGATCTGGGCCTGGAGAATGACCAGGGACAGATCATTGCTGGCGGGCTGGTTGTTTTCATCGACACCGCCGAGGATCAGGTTCTGGTACAGGTTTCCATGCCCGAGTCCCTGCCAGCTCAGGCTGGCGATGTATTCAATCTGGGTCATTTTCACGAAGAGTTCCTCGAAAAGCGCCACCGCGTCATCGAAGGTGATCTCTGTATCTGCTTCATACCAGGGATAGAGCACCATATCCAGCTTTCCGGGTGAATAACCCAGGTGTGAGCCTTCGAGATGTCCGAGGAGGTAGGTAAACCAGAAGGACTGGACGGCTTCGCGGAAATTTTGCGGGGGTAACATGGGCACGCGGTTACAAATTTCGGCCAATTCCAGCAGCTCATCTTTCCGTATTGAATTAGTCTCTAACGATGCCATCCGAAGGGCCTCATCAGCATAATTTTGTGCAAACCTCATGGCTCCCTTAAGTACGATGACCGCGCTTAGCCAAAAGTTCAGTTTGCCCGATTCCTTAATATTTTCGGGCTGAAATTCTTTTATGTGCTGTTCGATTTCGTTTATGATGGCGAGGTAACCTTTGGTGAGGGCCATGTCGAAATCGAGGATCAGGCGGCCTTCGGGACAGGGTTCGTGCGGGGCGGTGTAGAGGCCGATTTTCCATCCATCCTCAATGAATGCCGACTGGTTAAAATGGGTTTTCCAGAGGCTGTTACCCTGATCCATGAAGCTTTTTCCCTCCCAGTATTCGCAGATCTCCCTGAATTCAGTCAGTTCCGCATCGCTAATCAGGAATTTTCCGGAGATCACTTTAAGTCCGCCTTTTACAGCTTCTTCGTGTGCACGCGCGATCCCGCCGCCCTGACCGGTTTCGGCATGTTTGGCCTGGGAGTCCTGTTCCTGTTTGCGCATCTCCCTGAGGAAGGGTTCTGCGGCATAATTGGCGTAGGGAACGGCGCCCCGGATAAACCGGGTTTTGTTTCCTGCCAGCAGATCCCCCTCATGGATGACCGGAGTGAGATTTTCCAGTGCATAAGCGTGGTTCAGTGCCCGCCGTTCCTGGATTTCCATTCCGTCGGTCCGTTTATGGGAAACGGTCAGGTGCCTGATATACTCAATATCCACCATCAGGGGAGCCTGCAGATAGCGGCTCTTGAAAAAGGCTGAGCGCTCGGTGGAGGGGTGGCTGGTGATTTCGCGGGGGACGGGTGTCATTTGTTTAAGAGGTTAGGAGATCAACTTAGATACTGGTAGAGTGACGAGGTCCCCGCCTTCGCGGGGATGACACTTCTTTGTATGAAGTTTTGTTGGTTGGCATTTGGTTTTAACTATTGCGAAGATATGAGTTTCTTAAGCCATGCGGCGGCCAGAAGGGGCCACAATTCGGCGGCCGGGTTGCCGGGACGAACACCATATCCGTGGTCGCCGGCCGGCATAAAATGAAGTTCCACCGGCACCTTCTGATCGCGCAGAGCCCCTGCCATAACCAGTGCACTGTTTCCATACGGATCATCGGCGGTTTGAAACAGGAACATTGAAGGAGTTTTAGAATCGACCGTGAGGTCGGGCGTGAGGGAATTGTTGATACCCTGATCGAGGTAGGCCGGATAGATCAGCAGGGCGAAATCAGGTTTGGCTGAGAGTTCGTCGGTAACATCAACCGGTTCGTAGGTCTTTTCTGTACATTGGGTGCTGGCTCGGGCCGAAAGGCTGCCGCCGGCTGAGAATCCCATGATTCCGATCTTCTTCAGGCCGGGTTTTCGGATCAAATAAAGGGATTTGGTCATCCTGATCGCCCGCTGGGCATCCATCAGGGCACCAGCCGGATTATCCGGAACCCGGTAATGAAGTACAAAGGCAGTAATACCCTGACTGTTCAGCCATTTGGCAATTTCATACCCTTCGAGGTCGATCGCAAGAATCTGATACCCACCGCCCGGACAAACCACCACGCCCAAACCGGATGTATTACCCCCCTGGGGTTCGAATACTTCGATCACCGGGTCGGTTACGGAACCGATACGGGTAACATTGCCGCCATGATCACCACTTATTACATCAGGTGCTTTGGGTTTTACTTCACCTGGAACTGCACCTGGCCAGAGGAGAATGGTGGCGGCAGGCTGCGTCTGAGCCATTGAAATTGTTGCCATAAGCAGAAATGACAGGGAGAAAATTTTTAACCGGTTAATGGTAGGTGCCATAGGAAGGTCGGTTTGCTTAACAAAGATAAGAATGGAACGCGGATATTCGCGAATCCCTGCGGGAACGCGGATTAAAACGGAGCTGTTAATACTAAACCAATGTTAATGTAAGTGCTAATCTTTCAGTAGGTTAGTGAAGAAAGGTACAAGCAGGCCAGCTATCTGGATTTGTTCGTTTTTATCAGGATGACCATCGCAGCCCGATGAAAACGTGCGATCAAAAAGGAACAATGAAATGGATTTAGGTACAGCTGAGTTATCGAAATATTGCTTTATCCTGATCAGGCAGCTATCCAGTACCTCTTTTTTTTCACCGTTCAGGATCGGACTGGAAAGCAAAGCGATTTTTGTGTGCGGATAATATCCGTACAGGGATTTAATAAACGAAATATACTTTTGAATAAACAGCTCTTCATCAAAAGCGAGCCGTGATTTTAAACCATCGCCATCTGAAAAATCATTGGTACCCAAACAGATACTGACAACCGAAGGGGCGGTACCGGAAAAATCCCACAAATCGGTTGAATCGCCATTCAGATAGGTAGTTCTGTAAACAACGGGCATGGTGGGTCCAAGCGAGTTCCAGTTCCGGTAAACACCAATACCGGAAACGGAGGTGAGAATGCCTTTCACATTCAGGACCCGGGAAAGAATCGATCCATAGGACCAGTAAGCGTTATGCTGATCATACCAGTGCCTTGATTTGCAAGGGATTTCCTTTGTATCAACACCCATCCCGCAGGTAATGGAATTTCCGATAAATTCAATCGTTTTTTCATTCAGGACCTTCACCGGTTTCAAGATTGTCCCGGAGATTCCTTTAAAAATGATATTGCCATTAACCGGTTCGGTCGCTTTAGAAATGGTTAGTGAATGGTCTTTTTTATCAGCAGGGAGTACTATGGGAAAACTTTTTACCGAATCTCCATCCACACGGAACCTGCCCAGGTACTCCCCATTCAATTCAAAGACGACGTAATTGTATTGTCCCGCCGGGGCCGCATTCCGGAGAAGAACGGTGCAAAGGGTACCTGACAAGTGGGCATAAACTGATGAGCCGGAACCGATTAGTGCCACCGTGCCATCGGACCGCTGGTCGATGCGGCCCGAATAGGAAAGATTGCGATTTCCCGAATCAATCAGGCCGGGGCCATCGGGCTCGCAGGCAGCTATCGACAGGGCCAGGAGATACAGGAAGAGCAGTTTAATCCTTTGGTTCATTGATATCCGGAAAAGAGGGGAAAAGATAGCAAAATAAGTTTATCGAATAATAACACACCCCTGTCTGGTGATGTGTGAATCCTATAAATCCTTCAGGGAATTGTGTAACGATTCTACCGGGATAACCCCCGACCTTTATCTGACAATGGTTTTAAATAATCAAAAAAGATGAGGATGAGAACACGAAGATTCCTGACCAGTGACAACACGGCTATCTACCTGATTGCCGTTGTGGTTATCATAGTTGCCTTTCTTCTGTTAGGTGGCGGTGCGTGGATGAGAGGAATGTCGCACGGAGGCGGATCGATCAGTTTGAACCATCTGAACTGGGTACAGATTCTGATCAGTCTGGGTCTTGGATTTCTGTTAGGATGGGTAGTGGCGAGAAGGAAATGGTGATCAATTGCCAATGCATTTTTATTGCTTTTGCTGAATTCTAACTGACACTGTCAAAGTAATTCTGCTAATTTTATGGCGGTTAAATCCTAAAAGTAACCTCCATTTTGACGGAAAGTAATACTGCGGCGTTTTCTGATCACTTGCCTGGCAACAGGATCGAATCTTTGGATATACTCCGCGGTATCGCCATAATGGTCATTGTGGTTTTGCACCGTCTTCACTATAATTGGGCGGCAGCTGAGCCGGGTCAGGATATTGCGGAAGGAACCTCCCTGTGGTTACTGTATTTGCTGTTTTACCTGATGACCATGGCCGGAATTTTCAGCCTGATTTGCGGTTCCGTGAATTCCTTTAATGCCTATCGGCGAAAGGCTGAAGGCAAATCGGTGTCAAAATACATCTTATCCGGGGGGTTGTCCGCCGGATTTTGGATCCTTTTACTCCACTATATTCAAAGTATATTCTTTGCAAACGGATTTGCGGTTGGCCGGCAACGGTATGGAATCCTGACCGGCTGGATGCAAACGGGCGAAATTATTCCGCTGACCTCAAAGCATTATGTTGAATCCAATGCCCTTTCAATGATCGGATTGGTGGTCATTTTTATTTCAATTGTCCTCTTTCTGGTTCTCCGCAAAAGGGATCATCATAATTTACAGAGGGATATCCGGCTGTTTATTATTATCGGAACAGTAATCCTGGTGGCGACACCTTTTGTTCGTTATCAGTTAGGGCTGTATAAAACTACCCTGGTACATGATGGAAAATTCTTTGGACTGACCCTGACAAATCTTTTTATTGGCGCATATGGAATGTTCCCCTTTCTGGCATTCGGATTCTACGGTGCGGCTATTGGAGCCGGCATTGCAGGCGGAGTTATACGGGTGCTCCTTAAGAGGACTCTCCTGATTGGCGGGTTAAGTACGTTTCTGATAGGAGGTATTGGCTTTTTCATTCTTGGGGGATTGGATTTCAATACCATTTTTGCCAATACCATGTCAAACCAATTTCACTGGATATTATTCAGGTTAAACCAGTTAGGGTTTTTCATATTACTTTACTGGTTTTTTTTATCCAGTGTGGATTTTGCAAGTTCGCCAAGGAAACAAACAATGCTTCGCATTTTTTACCCCGCGAGATTTTTCGGTCTGGTTTCCCTCACCGTTTTTATCTGTGAACCGATAGTCGCGGAGATATTAAAAAAATTATGCGATCTCCTGCTTCCCGGATGGAACGCACACCTGATCCTGGTTATTTTTTTCGGATTGATTTGTCTGCTATCCTGGTGGTGTATTTTGAATTTTTGGTGGAAAACAGTCCAATTTGCCGGATCTTTTGAGTGGCTGAGTGCAAAAGCAATTCACCTGGTGTCGGGGAAAATGACTACCCGGTCCGATTTTGCGTTCATGACCATCAGGAAGGTCGCCAAGGGATGGATTCTGAAATGAAAATCCGGTGAGATTACCAGTCGCTTACTTGACGATTTCTTGCCGTAGTTGTTCGATTAGCGGAGTGACTTCTTCAAGTTGCTTTGCAGAAAAATCATTATTATTATTGAAATAATTCATGATCGGTTTCATTTTTTCAAGGATCGGAGCCACTGACGGATCAGAGCCGGTCAATTCCAACAGACTGAAGATGGTTTTAATTCGTTCTTTCTGATCTCCGATAAATTCAATCACCGGGGTATCATCCTTTGCCATCTTTGCTGTCTGGGTCAGAATATACAAACCTTCAATGTTTGATGCCACATAAAAGAGGGCATAAACACCAGAATGCCCTTCGGTGGTCATGTTGGATGAAAGTTCGTTCATCGCGTCCATGACGATAGTACTCAGGGAGTCGTGATTTTCAGAATTTTGCTTGATCCGCTCGTCGTATTTTTTCATGATGGCCAGCTCCCCTTCCAGGCCTAATTTGGCAATCATCTTATTGTGAATGTCCAAGAGCTGAGCAACGACATCATCCCGGCCCAATACCTTGGCATATACAGCGTCGAAAGCATATATCCCGTTCGCGAGGCTCATGTCAACTGCTGTCAGGTATTTTTCGACGTCATTAATAGGTAAGGTAAGCTCTGCCATATAGGAAGCGCCGATTCTATTTAAAACCCTTGGGATATCCCTTAATTTGGGAGCCTTCTGAATAATCTCAACAATCTGGTCTTTCAGCTTTGCTGCGTCGAATGCTCCAACTTCCACAACACCGGTTTGTCCTTTGGTGCTTAACCCTTGATTCTCCTGGACTTTTGGCCTTTGATTACAACCTGAACCCACAAGGGCAAATCCTATCAGGACCACCCCAAGTTTAAAAAAATTTATTTTCATATGGTTTGTTTCTTAGGTTCAAAAATAAACCTTTTCTGGTTACAAATTGCTATTTTCAGACTTTGGAACATGGAAAATGGGTATCGGGTATCGGGTATCAGGTATCGGGTATCAGGTATCAGGTATCGGGTAAGGATAAAAGAATAAGTATATAAAGATATTACGGATAAATGAAAAGGTCATTTCTTATAATTCCGATTTTTGCCCTGGTTTTAACCACCGGTTGCAATAAGGGCAGTCAGTCGGAGGTTACTTTTGTGGGTGGTACTTCGCGCTGGATATTCTCCAATGGCATCGTGAATGTTGTGGTTAAGCCGGCTCAAGGCGTTTATGAGATCCTCCGCACCCGCGATCAGAAGAAAATCATCACCGGGGCCTACCTTCGGATTGAGGGAGATTCAACCAACGAACCTTTGCGGAAAGTGGATTACAGCCTGTCGGATTTTTTTCATAGCGGAGAAACCGGCAAATATTTGCTGATCAGCAGTTCCAAGGAGGGTAAGCCTGGACTGGGATTGCGGTTCGGACTCCTGCCCGGGAAAGATTATCTGGTGATCGACGGGGGAATCATGAACACCGGAAAATCAACCATGCATGTTCATGAGATCAGTGTCATTACCAATGGCAAATTATATGAAGGCCGAAACCTGAAACCCGGATTCCGGATGCTCGACGGGAACGGGGGCGGAGAGGATACCCGGGTCACTGAAAAACCTTCACTGGATTGCCGGAATAACCTGCTTCTCACCTGGGGCAGGTCCGGGAAACGGGAGGTTTTAGTGGCCGGTGGATTAAAGTATACTGAGATCGAAAAGTTTGTAAAAGTGTCACCGGCCAGAAATGAAAAAAAGGCGGTTCATTCGTTGCCTGCCGGGCTGAAACCGGTTGCCCGTCTGGATGCCGGCAGGAACAGTGAGGTTTTTGCCCCTCCCGTAAAAGTGAGTACGGTTCATGGAAGTTCTTACCGATGGGATGCCGGTTACGGCCCGGAATATGATGATATCCTGTATGATAAGCAGGATGTTGTGTTGGCAATATCCGGACTGAAGCCGGGAACAAGGTATGCTTTGGGTTTGGCCTGGAGCGATGATGCGGATACCCGCACCGAATCCGTTGCCTGGTCGATAAGTAATGGTAGTCTGAATACCTTGCTGGCACCCAAAAAACTGCCGTCGCACGGAGGTGGCGAAGCACCGGAACAGATCTGGCTGAACCTGCCCGCTAATGCGGTAACCGTCGACACCCTCCTCATCCATTTCCGGAACGAAGGAGGAATAAATGCAGTTATCAGTGATTTCAGCGTGTGCGAAGGGCAGGTAAAAGAGAATCTCAACGGTGTGGGACATCCGGTGCCAGAAGAGATTGCGGAACAGGAAAACCTCCGGCTGAATCTCTACGCCCGCGATCCGGTGGGCAAGCGTATCGATCCAGGCCAGGCCTGGTTTCCGGAGGATGCTTTCTATATATCTGTCGGTCATTCGAATCCGTTCGAAGCGCTTGAAGATTATGGGGATATCCTAAAGGATTTTCAGAAGATCCATCTGGCTTACTATACTTTTCCCACTGTTTGCCTGTGGTATGCCCAGCATAAAGGGTATGGCGGCGGGCCATCGATAAATGATGCACCCGGAGCGGTTGCAGAAATGGACCGTGCGGTGAAATCGGGATTTCTCAGGTACAGTCCGGTAGCGATCAGGCTGGTTCCGGATGCCTATGAAGAAAATAATGAGCAGGGCTGGTGGGATGAGAAGCACTGGCAAATGTACGGGACCGGAAAATTTGCCAGTCCGCCCGACGGCAATGTGGACGTGGCGCCCGGACATTACAAAAAACCGTATGAGACCACCCGGAAATGGGCCGGGGCGATTATCGACCGCGGTGGGATTCCGATCACCTATTTCCAGACCGGCAGGCGGTCGGACGATTATGCCGCAGCGTTCCCAGAGCATATGCTGTTCAATGGTAAGGATACCACCATCCCTGATAAGGATTGGATGATCAAGGGCAAGGTCAGCTATGATTTTACAGATCCCGGGTTCCTGACCCACATGAAAGAAGTTTACAACAATCTGGCGGCCGGAGGCGTACAGGGACTAATGTATGATTATCCATATACCGGCTGGGCCCAACATGGGGGAATGGAGGATGCCTGGTCCACCACTGCTTCGGCTTACCGGACCGTATTCCAGCTGGCACGCAAAGGGCTCGGTCGGGGTGCCTGGCTTGATGAACGCAATCTCGATCACGGATCCGATATTACCCTCGGCATTGTGTCCTCCCAGCGTATCTGGGGCGACACCGATAAAATGTCGCCTTTCATGATTTCGATGGGCGGTCTGCGGTGGTACAAAAACCGTAAAGTGGTGAGCTACGATATGGATGCCAAAAACCTCCTGAAAGCACAGCCTGCCAACACCGACGGGGTCCGTAAATTGCTCACCCTGATGTATGCCACCTGCGGCCGGTTTTTAATGGCCAACAGTTTCGACCGCCTGGGTCCGGAAATGGTCCGTGATCTTTCACGGATATTCCCATATCCGGATTCCTGGATATCAGCCAGGCCGGTGGATGCATTCGTATCAAAATACCCGGAGATGTTTGCTTTTAAGATTCAGGAAGGGTGGTATCAACTGGTCGTTTACAATCCCGATGATCAAAAGCCATCCGCGAAAACCGTCCGTTTCAGCTCCCCTGATTATTTCGGAGCATTGGATCTGAAGGCCGGTAAAAGATATCTGGCTTATGAATTCTGGGATAATAAACCGGCAGGTGAATTCATGGGATCCGACTCCCTTAAACTGGAATTGCGTCCGGGTGAGGCCAAAATGATATCGATACGGGAAAAGACGGATTTTCCACAGCTCCTTTCAACCGACCGGCATATCATGCAGGGACTGATCGAGATCCGCGATATGAAATGGCAACCGGAGACCATGCAAATCACCGGTCAGGTGAATCTGATTGAAGGGGAGGCGATGAACCTGGTTTTCGCAGATAACGGATATTCGATAAAAAGTGCGGAGGTTGATGGAGGTACGGCAAACTTTACCAGTCCGGATCATGACCGGCTGAGTACAGTTAAAATTGCCGCAGAGCAACCGGGCTGGAAGACTGTGAAGATAAATTACCAAAAATAGTCTGTATGAAACTGCGCGGATCCACACCTGATTTCCTTACACTCTACTCCGAGCTCTTACTGATGATTATTTTGTTACCCGGAATATTCCTGATCGGCTGTTCGTCCTCTTCGACCAACAGCATTATTATCGAAAACAGCTGCTTCAGGTATGAAATTGCACCTGACGGGAAAAATCTTCAGTTCACCGATCTGGCATCAGGCAAAAACTATCTGGATACGACGGCAGTTTCCTGGTGCGGACAGGTTATACAGGATGGAAAACAACTGAATGTTAAGTTGGTACAGAAGAAGGGAAAACATCTCCGGCTGGCATTCGGGGAGGCGGAGGTAACGGCTGATATCCTGATAAAAAAAGAGAAAGACCGGATTTCTTTTAAGGTTTCTTCGGTGGAAGGGAACATCGAGTCCCTGACGTTTCTGAACATCCCCCTGACCCTTGAGGGTATGCCCTACGAACCTTTCGCCGCCTGCGTTCTCTCTATGAATTTATTCACTCATGTACGTGAGCTGCCGGCTCTCCAATCACATCTTTGGGCCACCTGTTATAAGAGATTTGGACTGAAGGGTGCTGAAATCACAGTTCTGAGTGTTCCACAGGAGAAAATCCTTTCGGTGATCCGGGAGGTCATGTCGAAAGCAAAAGATATTCCGCATTCCGACAAGGGAGGTGCCTGGGCTTTATTGCAGGAAGAGGGTTTTGGTTCCTACCTGATGAACTTTGGAACCCTCACGGAAAGTACTGTGGATGAGTGGATTAAAATGTGTCGCAGCCTGGGATTCAATCAGATAGACAGTCATGGCGGCGGCGGGTTTTTTAAATTCGGTGATTTTGAACTCGATACCGTGAAATGGCCCGGGGGATGGGACGCATTCAGGCGGATCAATGACCGTTTGCATGCGGCTGGGATTTCCTCTATTTTTCATACGTATGCCTTTTTTATCGATAAGAATTCCCGGTATGTGACCCCGGTTCCCAGTAAGGATCTCGGTTATTTCAGTACGTTTACCCTTACTGAACCTATTAAGGAAGGTGACACGGTACTGGTGGTTAATGAGCCAACCAAAGACATTTCAACCACCACGGGTTTTTTTGTCAGGAACAGTCTCTCGTTAAGGATCGGCGATGAAATCATCGAATTCAGCGGAGTCACGCAAACCCCGCCTTATAAGTTTACCGGCTGCAAACGCGGCCGGAATGGAACAAAGGTGTCTTCTTACGATGCGGGAGAAAAAGCATTTCACCTGCGCGAAATGTTTGGCCGGTTTGTACCCGGACCCGAAACCCCGCTTTTTAACGAAGTGGCCGGAAGAACGGCACAAATTGTGAGTGATTACGGATTCGACGGGATTTATTTCGATGCGATTGACGGCAGCGATATTCTTGACGGACCGGAGAATTCATGGTATTACGGGACCAAGTTTGTTTTTGAAGTGGCGCGACAATTGAAACACCCGGTAGGGATGGAAATGAGCGCCATGTGGCATCATTTCTGGCAATACCGCTCCCGCTGGCAAGCCTGGGACCGGCCTGTGAGAGGGTACAAAAGATTTATCGATGTTCACTCGGCTGCGATTAAATCGGCCCGTTTGTTTCTCCCGCCAAAAATCAAATCCAACGAATATGAGCACGGCCTTTGGCGTGGCCATACCCCGATGATCAATAAATATGCTCCGGCCGAAAATGGAGGACTGCTACTTCCCCTTCACCTGGGCTGGTGGGGAAATCAGACCTGGAACCCACCGCAGGTGGAACCGACTTTCCCCGACGATATCGAATATCTGTGCTGCAAGATGATCGGAAATAACGCGGGTCTCTCCATGCTTGGAGGCGCAGACGAGAAAAACCTGGAGGCCAATCCCCTGTTCAGACGATTGATTGCCATCATCAGGCAATACGAAGAGCTCAGGCATCAGAATTATTTCAACGATACCGTCAGGGCACTGCTTCGCCTGCCGGGAAAAGAATTCACACTATTCCGGCAGGACAACGGGGTGTGGAATTTCAAGCCCATTGCCTGTCAAAAACATAAAGTTGCAGGAAACGGTCATCCCACCTCACAATGGATTATGAATAATGAGTTTGATTCACAGCCCGTTAAGCTTAGAATTGAACCTCTGATGTCGGTAACGGCGTTTGATGATCCATCCAATGTTGTTTTAGCCGGTTTTACCGGATCAGATGAATTTAAGAATCAGGGGAACGCACCTGGTGTATCGGGAGGAATAAAGATTGCACCCGAAAAGCCAAAAGGAGGTGGAGCCAGCGGATTATTTACTGCCAGCGCTTCTGAAACATCCCTGGTTGAAGGTATGTGGATCAAAATGGAGAAACGGTTTGAACCCTGGCTGGATATCAGAAATAACCAGGCACTCGGAGTATGGATAAAAGGCGATGGAAAAGGGCAGCTCCTGAATCTCAGGATCGAAAGTCCGGCGCATATCTCCTTTGGGGCTAGAGGTGACCATTTTGTTAAAATTGACTTTACGGGTTGGAAATATTTCGAGCTGGTGGAAATTGAATCATCGGAATTCAGCAATTATACCTGGCCCGATTCGGGATTTTATGTGTACGATTCCTTCCGGCATACTGTGGCATTCAATAGTGTGGATAAATTGCAGCTCTGGTATAATAATCTGCCTGCCGGTGAAGAAGTTAACTGCCTCATTGGCACCATAAAGGCGCTACCCCTGGTCCCGGTTTCGATTACTGATCCATGTATTTCGGTCGGAGGCCAAAAGCTGACCTTTCCGGTTAAGATGGAGTCGGGCATGTACCTGGAATTCTTTTCCCAAAACGATTGTAAACTGTATGGTCCGAAAGGGGAATTTATACAGGATGTTAGGGTTGAAGGGACGGTGCCTGCGCTGAAAAATGGTGTCAATGAAATTTCCTTCTCCTGCACAGGACCTCATGGAGTCAGTTCAAGAGTTCAGGTTACAATGGTAACCGAAGGAAAACCGCTGGGAACCTGAAGAGGATGCAGTCGGGCCATTTCCTGAAATAAAAAAATCCATGTAAGTTTACGGAACCATTTTTCCCTTAACTATTCTAAGAATATGAAGAAGTTAGTCTCCCTATGTGTAGTTTTCGTCCTGATGACGGTGGTTTGGTCGTGCAAACAGGAAACTCCGGATGTCCGGATCATCCCCGAGCCCGCTAATATGACCATTGAACCGGCGATGGTGAAGTTTCCGTCAATAAAGAAGGTCTTTATCGCTTCCGGGGATCAGGCACTTTTTGCAGCGGCTTCCTATTTGAGCGAGAAATTGCATTACTCTGAAATCAGCTACGACGGCAGTAATCCGGGTCATTGTATTTTTCTGGACATCGCAAAGCTTGGTTCCTCAGCCCATCCGGAAGGCTATACCCTGACAACCGCTAAAAGTGGTATCATCATCCGGGGTAACAGTGCCCGCGGGGTTTTCAACGGAATACAAACCCTTCTGCAATTGCTTCCTCCGGAGGTGTTTGGCTCAGCCGGACTGGCTTCGAACAAGGGAATCATGATTCCGCAGGTGGATATCCAGGACGAGCCACGCTATGCCTGGCGGGGGATGCACCTTGATGTTGGCCGCCACCTGTATTCGGTTGAGTTTATCAAGAAATACATTGATATGCTGGCGATGCACAAAATGAATGTCTTTCATTGGCATCTTACTGAGGATCAGGGCTGGAGGATCGAGATAAAGAAATACCCGAAGCTCACCGAAATTGGTTCGATCAGGAAGAATTCCGATGGCACAACCTATGGAGGATTTTACACACAGGACCAGATAAAGGAAGTCGTAGCCTATGCCGCCAGCCGATTTATCGAGGTGATGCCGGAGATCGAAATGCCCGGGCATTCGGTTGCCGCGCTGGCTGCATATCCCGAACTTTCCTGCACCGGCGGTCCGTTTGAGGTGCGCTCGGCATGGGGTGTTTCGGATGATGTGTATTGCGCCGGCAAGGAGGCTACCTTCGAATTTGTTCAGGACGTTCTGACAGAAGTGATCGCGCTCTTCCCATTTAAATATGTGCATATCGGGGGCGATGAATGTCCGAAGGACCGGTGGGCCAAGTGCCCCGATTGTCGGAAACGGATGAAAGCCGAAGGGCTGAAAGACGAGATGCAGCTCCAATCCTATTTTATCCGGCGGATCGAAAAGTTCCTGATGGCCAATAACCGCAACCTGGTGGGTTGGGACGAGATCCTGGAAGGCGGCTTGGCCCCGGAAGCCACGGTGATGTCGTGGCGGGGAGAAGCAGGTGGAATTGATGCGGCCCGCCAGGGACACGATGTGATCATGTCCCCTGACTCATATTGCTATTTCAATTATTATCAAGGTGATCCAAAGTTGGAGCCCAAAGCGTGGGGAGGATTTTTAACGATAGAGAAGGTGTATTCCTATGAGCCGACCCCGGAAGAACTGACCGTTGAAGAGGCCAAACATGTGCTGGGTGCCCAGGCCAACGTGTGGACAGAATATATTCCAACCGAAAAGCAGGTTGAATACATGGCCTTGCCACGAATGAGTGCGCTGGCCGAGGTGGTTTGGACTCCCAAAGCCCTCCGCGATTATGAAAAATTTTCACACCGTATGGAGCGCCAATACAAGAGGTTTGATGCCATGAAACTGAATTACCGGGTTCCCGCTCCCTACGGTCGCTAATTATGCTCGCTGCGCTCGCTAACTATGCTCCCTGCGGTCGCTAAATATGCTCGGCTTACGCCTCGCTAATTGTGCGCTTCGCGCTAATTAGCACTTCGGGAAACCCTTAGCGAGGCGTAAGCTGAGCACAATTAGCGCGAAGCGCATAGTTAGCGACCGCAGGGAGCATGATTAGCGAGCGAAGCGAGCATAATTATCTGACGTCTTAACTTAAGTACTAAGCATGAATAACCTCCAATCAATCACAAAGCACTTCTCCATCGACGGAACCATACTCTCCGTCCTTCCATACGGCAGCGGTCATATTAACGACACCTATAAGGTGGAAACGGCTGAGCCGAAATGCCATAATTATATACTGCAGCGGATTAACCACAAGATATTCAAGAATGTACCGGGACTGATGGATAACATCGACCGGGTGACACGGCATATCCGGATGAAGCTCGAAGCCACACCCGGAGCGGATCCGGATCGCCAGACACTGACCCTGGTCCCAACGGTGGATAAAAAATCTTTTTACCAGGATGCCGACGGCAATTTCTGGAGGATGTACCTTTTTATCGAGGATAACCGCAGCTATGATATCGTGGATACACCGGAGAAAGCTTTTGAAGGCGGCCGTATGTTCGGCAAGTTCCAGTCGATGATCGCCGACCTCCCCGGTGACCCACTCTTTGAAACTATTCCCAATTTCCATAACATCGACATGCGCCTGGACACCTTAAGGAAAACCATTCAGGCCGATCCGGCAGGACGGGCCTCGAAAGTTGCCGCTGAAGTTGACTTTGTGATGGAGAGAGCGGAAGAGATGGGCACCATCCTGCATCTGGGTCAGAAAGGTCTGATCCCGCTGCGCATCACTCATAACGACACAAAATTCAATAATGTGCTCCTCGACAAGAACGACCGGGGGTTGTGCGTGATCGATCTCGATACCGTGATGCCCGGCTATGTCCATTATGATTATGGGGACAGCATCCGGACCTCAACCAATACCGGAGCTGAGGATGACCCCGATTTGTCGAGAGTGGGAATGGACCTCCACCTGTTTGAAGCGTATACCAAAGGTTTCCTCCAGGAAACCCGCAGCACGCTGACTGCCACCGAACTCGAATACCTTCCGCTGGCAGGAAAGCTTTTCCCTTATATTATCGGCGTACGCTTCCTTACCGATTATGTTGATGGGGATAACTACTTCAAGATCAAGCATGAACATCATAATTTGCAGAGGGCCCGGGCGCAATTTAAGTTGCTAGAGAGCATGGAGGGGCAGTTTGGGGCTATGCAGGAGATCGTGCGCAGGAATGCTTAAGACGAAGAAGAAGATCGGTAGACGAAGAAGAGGATCGGGGGACGAAAGATGCTAGGATTGTTTGTAGCGGATGAGGCCGAGAAGCATTTGCCTGATGCGTTCGCAGATATTAAATTCTTCAAGGTTGTCTGTAGCGAAGCCCAACCTTTGGCTGATAATCATTTGGGTCTCAAGTTCTGCCAGGGAACCCAGGGAAATATGGAGGAATTGCACAAATTCATTTGACGACTTTCTGGAAGCACCTTCTGCTATATTTGAAGGGATGGAAACCGCAGCCCGTCGCATCTGCTGCGAAAGGCCGAATTTTTCTTCGGACGGAAAATTTCCGGTGATCCGATAGATTTTTATCACCAGATTCATTGAAAGTTTCCAAACATCCATGTTTTTATGATTCATAGCTTTACTTTTAATGTTCAAAGTATAGTTGCAGATAAACCACCCAAATGGAAAAAATCATGAACCTTTTTTCAAACCCCTTGAAACGTGCGTTTCGATCTTCTTCTTCGTCCCCCGATCTTCTTCTTCGTCCCCCGATTTTCTTCGCCATAGCTCTGTTTGTCATAACTTCCTGCGCTACCCAGCAGGTACCCATGTCAACCCCGCCCGGAGGCGGCGGCGAAGCCAATCCAATCCTGAAAACCAACGCGGCTGCGCTGAAAAACTTCCGGGATATGCGGTTCGGCATGTTCGTCCATTGGGGTCCAATATCCATCAAGGGTACGGAAATAGGCTGGTCGCGCGGACGGGAGATTCCAATCAGCACCTATGACAGTCTCTACCTGAAGTTCAATCCGGTGAATTTCAATGCCGAAGAATGGATCGGATTGGCCAGGGAAGCCGGCATGAAATATTTTGTCATCACTTCGAAACATCATGACGGATTTGCCCTCTGGCCTTCGGAATACACGGATTATGATATCGCTTCAACTCCTTATAAAAAGGATGTGTTGAGGGATATGGAGCTGGCCTGCGAAAAACTAGGGATCATGTTCGGTACCTATCATTCCATCCTCGACTGGCATCATCCGGATTACACTACCCGGTATGGGGGCGATCCGCGACCTGTCGACAGCACCACCATGGTCAGGTATAAAAAATACCTATTCAATCAGGTTAAGGAACTGGTTGAGAATTACCATACCCACCTCTTGTGGTTCGACGGACAGTGGGAAAAATCGTGGACGCATGCTGATGGTATGGAATTATATAAATATATCCGTGATATGAATGATAATATCCTGATTAACAACAGGGTTGATAAGGGCTTCAAAGGTATGGCAGGCATGACTGACAGCATAGCAAAATATGCCGGTGACTATGGAACCCCGGAACAGCGGATAGGTGGTTTCAACCGTGAGTATCCCTGGGAATCCTGCATCACAGTGGGTGATCAGTGGGCCTGGAAACCAAATGAAAATCTGAAAAGTGTGGATGAAATTGTACATACCCTGATAAAAACTGTTGGTGGTGACGGTAACCTCCTGCTCAATGTGGGCCCGATGCCCGATGGCCGGATTGAGTACCGGCAGGTCGAATTGCTCAAAGGAGTAGGGAAATGGTTAAAAGTGAATGGTGAGGGGGTGTACGGAACCCGCGGCGGGCCATTCATGCCGAATGATAAAATGGCTTCAACGCATGTAGGACAGGTCATCTACCTGCATGTCATGGATAAATCCTTAAAGGAGATTAAGTTACCGCTTCCTCAGGGTGTCAAAGCGACCCGGGTAAGCATCGTGGGAGGTAAATCGGTCAGCTACGACAACCGGCAGGGGGAACTGGTGATCCGGGTACCCGGGAATATGCCTGATGCTCCTGCTTATGTGTTGAAAATAAGGATAAACCGCAAAGCGGATAGTCTGGAACCAGTGGAGGTAAAATAATCTCCGGATATTCCGATCACGCCAAAACATAACCCTGGATTTCGGTCACGGTAAGTAGGCACGGATGTTGCACAACGCCGTATCGGATGAAAGGTTCGTGTGAGATCGATTTCCATTAAAAATCAATAGAACCGGCTTAAACCTTTATTTGCCCTGGATGTTCTATGGCAATAATTGTTATGCCCGTCTGTTTAAAATCCGATTTGGAAAATTCATGAAGTTAAAACTCCTGCCATTCTGTCTGCTTGCTTTTTCCTGGCTGATCCCCGGTAAACTTGCTGCCGATGAAGCGGTGCGGTACTCGCTAAGCGGCTATATCAAGGATGCATCGAACGGTGAAGTTCTTCTGTTCGCCAATGTTGCGATTGTTGAACTGAATACCGGGGCCACCACTAATCAGTATGGTTTTTATTCTGTTAAAGTTCCTTCGGGAAATTATACCATTCAATACTCTTATCTTGGTTATGAGACTGTTGTTTCAAAACTGAACCTGAAATCCAATACCAACCAGGATATCGAACTCAAGCCGAAGGCCACCACCCTTGGAACAGTGGAGATCACCGGCAAAAGCATGAAAAATGCGGTAAGGAGTCTGGACATAGGTGCAATAAAGCTGGATATCAAGCAATTGAAATCAGTGCCGGTTTTGTTTGGCGAAAGGGATATTCTCAAGGGCATACAGCTCCTCCCAGGGGTGAGCCCGAGCAGTGAAGGAAGCAGCAATTATTTTGTCAGGGGTGGCGAGGCTGATCAGAATCACATCCTGTTGGATGAGGCACCTGTATATAACGCATCCCACCTGCTGGGATTTTTTTCCGTATTTAATTCAGATGCAATAAAAGATGTAAAACTGTATAAGGGGGGCATTCCGGCACCTTATGGCGGCCGTGTTTCGTCGGTTCTTGATATCCGGATGAGGGACGGAAATTCCAAGGAATGGGGGGTTACCGGAGGCATCGGGCTGATCGCCTCACGCCTTACTGTGGAGGGCCCATTGATAAAAGATAAGGCTTCCATCATGGTCAGCGGCAGACGCACCTATGCTGATTTGGCCCTGAAAGCCGTTAGCAACCTGGCTGACAGCCTGACCTTTTATTTTTACGACTTTAATCTAAAGGCCAATTATATCCTGGGCGAAAGGGACCGGCTCTTTTTATCCGGATACATGGGAAAGGATATTTTTGCAAGAAAACAGGCCGGGTTCGATTCGGGGAATAATACGCTCACACTGAGGTGGAATCATACTTTCAACCAAGAATTGTTTCTAAACACATCAGCCATTTACAGCGATTACATGTACGGATTCAAAGCGGCTTTCGGGAATTTTTCCTTCAAGCTGACCTCTGGGATCCTCGATTACAGCCTGAAGCAGGATTTTACCTGGTATCCCAATACCAACAACCAGGTCCGCTTTGGATGGAATTCAACCTATCATCAGTTTAAACCCGGGAACTTTACTCCCGGTAATGAAGCGGATACCACTATGATCGGAATACATATTGAACCACAACAGGCCCTCGAAAGTGGGATCTATGTGTCCAATGAACAGAAAATCAGTAACTCCTTCAGTATGAACTATGGGTTCCGGCTGAGCCTCTTTAATAATATCGGCCCTTCAACGGTGAAAACGTACAATAGTAACAGGGAAATCCTGGATTCAATTGCCTATTCATCCGGGAAGTTCTACAATACCTATCTCGGGATCGAACCGCGGATCACTGCAAACTATCTGATTAACAATACGAATTCGATCAAGGCAAGCTATAATCGGATGTTTCAGTACCTGCATATTCTTTCGAATTCATTATCCAGCTCCCCTACCGATTTGTGGACACCCAGCACCCCTCTGATCAAACCCACGATAGCCGATCAGGTATCGGTCGGATACTTCAAAAACCTTCCCAGGAAAAACTGGGATCTTAGCGTGGAAGCATATTATAAGATCCTCGGCAATCTGGTGGATTATAAGAACGGCGCCAATACTTTTTTAAACCCGAATATTGAGGCAGAGCTGGAATTTGGCAGGGGCCGGGCTTACGGACTGGAATTCTCGGCAGGCAAAACCAGCGGGAAACTCACTGGCTGGATCAGTTATACGCTGGCAAAATCTGAAAAGCAATTCAACCACATCAATTTTGGCCAGTGGTTTTCTGCACGGCAAGACCGGACCCACAATATTTCAATCGTGGCTTCTTACCAGATCGCCGAACGCCTGACCTTGTCGGGAAACTGGATCTACTATACCGGTGATGCCGTGACATTCCCAAGCGGCAAATACATGGTGGATGGGGTGCTTATAAATCTTTATACTGAGAGGAACGCTTCAAGAATGCCGGATTACCACCGGCTGGACCTGGGGATTACTTATCAGTTTAAGCAGAGGAAAAGATGGAGTTCCGACATCAATGTTTCGGTATACAATGCCTATGACCGGAAAAACGCTTACAGTATCTCGTTCCAGGAAAGCAAGACTGTGCCGGGAACCACCGAAGCCGTTAGACTGGCTCTTTTTGGGATTGTCCCGTCCATTACCTGGAACTTTAAATTCTGACAAACATGAAAAGACTGAATAAATTGCCGTTTCTTCTGATATTCACCCTGGTAATTTTTCTGACATCGTGCGAAGATGTCATCCAGCTGGAGCTGAAGAATTCCGCAACCAGGGTGGTGATCGATGCCACCCTGAATGCCGGAATGGGAGAGTGCAACGTTCTTCTTACCAAGTCCCTTGATTTTTACCAAACCGATTCCATGGCGAAAATTGTTGGCGCCAAAGTGGAATTGATTGATAAATCCGGGTTAATTAAAACCTTACCGGAGGTGAAGCCTGGATTTTATTTTACGAATGGTTTAACTGTTGGTCCGGGTGATGTTTACCGTCTCAGCGTAACCCTTCCTTCCGGAGATATTTACTCTGCCAGAACTGAAGTTCCGGTGAGGGTAACCCTTGACAGTCTGAAAGTTGTCAGGGGTTTCGGAGATCCACGTCCGACCAGCCCACCGATATTTCTCCTGAATCCTGTCTGGAAGGATCCGGCCGGAATTGCCAATTATTACCGTTTT
>Ga0172379_10001903_pt1 | contig 39158 bp, 30 predicted proteins | sample GrowelOW334metaG_FD_119756 | JGI IMG/M metagenome (GOLD analysis project Ga0172379, IMG submission 119756) | Groundwater microbial communities from an aquifer near a municipal landfill in Southern Ontario, Canada - Groundwater well OW334 metaG | ecosystem: Environmental > Aquatic > Deep... | reverse complement strand
GCCCTTCTGTTGGGGCCGGTAGGCGGTGCCGAAGGGGTTGTTGCGACAGGCGTCGAGAATGACGACGAAGGTCTTGTCCTTGGCCGCACTGAACTGGCCGAGCAACACGCCGAGATCGACGCAGCGCTGCTTCATGTGCTCCTGCTTTTCCACCACGGCATCGACCGGCAGCAGGTAATTGCGCCAGTCGAGCTGGGCGCCGTGGCCGGCGTAATAGAACACCACCAGCTTGGTATCGGAACTCTTCACCGCCGTGCCAAAGCGTTCGATGGCGGCGATCATGTCGGTGCGCGTGGCATTGAGGCGCGAATCGACAGTGAAGCCGGCCTGGGTGAATAGCCCAGCGACTGCCTTGGCATCGTTGGCGGGATTGACCAGAGGTGAATCGTGGTAGGCGCTGTTGCCAATGATCAGCGCTAGCCGCGACGGATCGCTGGCCGCCCAACTGCGCCGGAAGGACAGGGCCGGAGGGATCGCGGCAAGGGTCTTGATGAAGGTGCGGCGGGTGGTCATGGCGAGCTTATTCCTGGGTCAGTCGATGCTTAGAAGCGGTTCTTCCATTCGCGGATGGCGGTGAAGGTCTCCACCGCGTCGGCTGGAATGCGCCCGAGGCGGCTGGCCGCCGCAGCCCGCACGGCTGGCGCCTCCCAGCGCAGAAAGGGGTTGGTTTCGAGTTCGCTATGAATGCTGGTCGGGATCGTTGGGCGGCCCGCCGCGCGGTCTTTGGCCACGTTCTCGCTGCGTCGCTGCACCGCGATGCTGCCCGGCTCCACGACCAGGGCGAAGCGCAGGTTGCTCTCGGTGTATTCATGGGCGCAATAGACGAGAGTCGGCGCTGGCAACACGGCGAGTTTGGCCAGGGAATCCTGCATCTGCGCCGGTGTGCCTTCGAACAGCCGTCCGCAGCCGGCGCCGAACAGCGTGTCGCCGCAGAAGACCGCGCCGTGGTCGTTGAGACTTGGGCCATAATAGGCGATGTGGCCGCGGGTATGTCCGGGCACGGCGATGACGTCGAGTTGGAGGGCGATTTCCGGCAGTTCGATGCGTTCGCCGCCCGTCAGCGGGTGGCTGACGCCGGGGATATTCTCGATGGCCGGGCCGAACACGGGGACCGGGAAGCGGGCGAGGATTTCTGCCAGACCGCCGACGTGGTCGCCGTGATGATGGGTAGCGAGAATGGCGCAGAGGCGGTCGCCGCTGCGCTGAAGGTAGGCGAGCACCGGCGCGGCATCGCCCGGGTCGACCACCGCAACGCAACCTCCGGCGCGCAGCAGCCAGATGTAGTTGTCGTCGAAAGCGTGCAGGCCGAGTATTTCAGTCATAAAGCGATTTTCTCCAAATAGAGCGCAATGTCAATTCAAGGATTCGAAGACTGGCTGGAAACGCCGGCCGGTCAGTATGTGCTCAACTGGGAACAGCAGAAGCACGACCTGCTGGTCGCCGATATTTTCGGCTTCAATGCGGTGCAGCTTTCCCTTCCCAGCCACGATTTTCTGCGCGCCAACCGGATGCCGCTGCGCTTTCGCTGCGACGACGGACGCTATGACGGCGTTTCGGAAGTCCGCTCCGATTTGCATTATCTGCCCTTTGCGGCCAACAGTATCGATCTTGTGGTGATGCCGCACACGCTGGAGTTCGACGCCAATCCGCATCAGGTGCTGCGCGAAGTGGAGCGCGTGCTGGTGCCCGAGGGGCAGGTGATCGTCACCGGCTTCAATCCCTTCAGCCTGTGGGGAGCCAAACGCAAGCTGTCGCGGCGGCAGGCCTTGCCGCCGTGGCGCGGCGCTTACCTCAGTGTGCCGCGCCTGAAAGACTGGTTCTCGCTGCTCGGCTTCGAGATGCAGGCGGGCGCCTTTGGCTGTTACGCCCCTGCGGTGACGCAGGAAAAATGGCTGCGCCGCTTCAAGTTCATGGATGCGGCCGGCGATCGCTGGTGGCCGATTGCCGGCGCGGTGTATATCGTGCAGGCCGTCAAGCGCCAGCAGGGCATGCGCCTCATCACCCCCGCCTGGAGCGATCGCAAGGCGCGCGCCAAGGCGCTGGTCACCGTCGCGCAGAAGGTGGACCAATGAAGCTGAAAACAGAACTTCAAGCCGCAGGGATCACAGAGGACACAGAGAGAACGATGAATAACGAGCCCCCGAGCATCCACCCCTTGGGCGAAGCGCCTGGAGGTTACACGCGGTTGATTTTCTCTGTGAACTCTGTGTCCTCTGTGGCCGACCGAGGTTTTAAGGATGATTGAAATCTTTACCGACGGTGCGTGCAGCGGCAATCCCGGTCCCGGCGGCTGGGGCGCCATCCTGCGCAAGGGCACGACCGAGAAGGAACTGTTCGGCGGCGAGATCCTGACCACCAACAACCGCATGGAGATGATGGCGGTGATCGAGGCCTTGCGCGCCTTGAAGGAGCCGGTGCGCGCGCGCGTGCATACCGATTCGCAGTATGTGCAGAAGGGCATCAGCGAATGGATTCACGGCTGGAAGCGACGCGGCTGGAAGACCGCCAACAAGGAGCCGGTCAAGAACGAGGACCTGTGGCGCGAGTTGGATCGTCTGGCGGCGCAGCACTCGATTGAATGGTTTTGGGTCAAGGGCCATGCCGGCCATGTCGAGAACGAACGCGCCGACGTGCTGGCGCGGCGCGGCGTGGAACTGGCCCGCAACGGAGGTTAAATGCGCAGGATTGTTCTGGATACTGAAACCACCGGACTCGATTGCCGTACCGGAGATCGCGTCATCGAAATCGGCTGCGTCGAGTTGCGCGGTCGTCAACTCACCGGTCAGCGCTTCCACGCCTACATCAATCCCGAACGGGAAATTGATCCCGGCGCCATCGCGATTCACGGCCTGACCAACGAATTTCTCGCCGACAAGCCGAAGTTCGCCGAGATCGCCGCGGACTTCATGGAATTCGTCCGCGGCGCCGAACTGGTGATTCACAACGCCGCGTTCGACATCGGCTTTCTCAACAACGAACTGGGCCTGTTGCAGCACGAGAGCATGGATCAGCTTTGCAGCGAGGTGATCGATACGCTGCGCATGGCGCGCGAACTGCGGCCGGGCAAGAAGAACAATCTCAACGCCCTGTGTTCCGAGTTCGGCGTGGACAATTCCGGTCGCCAGTTGCACGGCGCGCTGCTCGACGCCGAACTGCTGGCCGAGGTCTATCTGGCCATGACACGCGGGCAAAACTCGCTGGAGATCGATTTCGCCAGTCCCGCCGTCGACTACTCAATGGGCGGCACGCGCCAGCGTCCGCCGCTGCTGGTGTTGTCCGCCAGCGAAGCAGAACTCGCGGACCATGCCCGCGTGCTGGCCGAGATCGCCAAGGAGAGCAAGGGCAAGTGCCTCTGGAGTGATCTGGAGAGTGCGCCGGCGGCGTGAGTTGCATCGGACGCCATTGGTTTGCTTCGCAGTGAGCGGGAGAATGGCGGCGCGAGGAGTGACGACTAGCTGTGAGGGTTCGAACAGGAGTCGTGGCCTGGGCTGGACCTAGAGGACATCTGCTCCTCGGCCATTGCTGCCATTAGCAGGATGCCAAGGTAACGACTGGTGTAGGTTCGTTACCCGCGGTAGCAGCGGAGGCCCTGAAAGGACGACTCAAGCAAGCGACTTCCTTCTTTTTAAGTCGATGTCGGGTAGAGAACGCTTCCGAGCCAGCCTCTCTGGCTATTTATTGCTGAGAGAGGGGCAACAGTGAGCTTCCGGAGGAGGTGGTACTCTGAGGAGCCGGAAATCAATTTAGTTGCGATGATCGACGTCTTGCTCGTGATCCTGATTTTTCTGATGGTTTCGGCCACGTATTCACGATCTTCCGGCCTAGAGATCAACTCGCCCACCGCCGACGTGACACAGGCAGGCCGCTCAGCAGATCGGACTTCCGCATATTTCCTTTGTGACGCAAAAGAGTCAGCACTGAATGAGGTCGGCTGCAACTCATAGATTCGAACAGACAAGGCGCTCATCTGTACTGCGCAATATTGCTGACTAAAGCACCAACAAGATTCGAGAAATGATGGATATGGTATTCCTGCTCCGCAACGTAATGTTCTACGATTAAGGGAGTCTCCTGAGGAGGAGTGGTTTGAGCTGATCAGGTGAAAGCAATTTTCGCTCGCTTACGCTTATATTGAAATCGGCCATAGCGCGCGCTGCAGTCACCGGAGAGTTAGTGCCGGCACTACGCCGTCGTCGACGGGAATCGGTCTGGCAGAATAGGAAATAGCATGCGACTGTCCTTGCGATTCGTACTCCCTCTGATAATTGTCCTGGCGGGCATTGCGTATGCCGTGGCACCGCTGGTCGACCAGCTCACCCTCAAATGGTTTGTACGCGACCTCGACATACGTGCCTCGCTGATCGCGAACACCATCCAGGAACCGCTTCAGGAGCAACTGGCCGCGGGAAAGAAGGCCAAGATCGGCGCATTTTTCGCGCGCATCACCCAGGACGAGCGCCTGTATGCGGTCGGCTACTGTGCCTCGGAACAATCGACGGCGCTGGCCAGCCGTGCACTGCCAAGCGAAATTCGCTGCGCCGATCTATCGCGCTGGGAACAAGCTGAGGGCCACCTGCTGAACAGCTCCCGGGGGCCCTTGCACGTCGCGGTAAAGCCGATCACGAGCGAGTTCGGACCGGCGGGCAAGCTGGTTCTGGTGCATGACATGAGCTTTGTCACGCGCCGTAGCGAGGAAACCAAGCGTTACGTGTTCTATTTCATCATGGCGCTGGCCGCGGTGGTGTCGCTGGTCACGGTGATCATCGCCCAGCTGTCATGGCGGGGCTGGATGGCCGGCATGCGCTCCCTGCTGCGCGGCGAGGGACTGCTACGGCAGCCTGCCGCCGGCGCAGGTCCAGAACTGTCCGAGTTCAAGCCGATTGCCCGCGATCTGCAACGGCTGGTTCGCGAGTTGGAGGCGGAGACGCGCGCGAGGGACGAAAGCCAGATCACGTGGACACCAGAGGCGTTGCGCGCCATTCTTCACGGCGAACTGCGCGGTGAGGATGTGATCGTGGTTTCCAATCGCGAGCCCTACATCCACCAGCGGCGCGGCGACCACATCGAGGTGCAGCGACCCGCCAGCGGGCTGGTCACGGCCTTGGAGCCGATCATGCGAGCCTGTTCCGGCACCTGGATCGCCCATGGAAGTGGATCCGCCGATCGCGAGGTGGTCGACCGGCACGACCGTGTCGCCGTCCCGCCGGGCAAGCCTGCCTACCAGATTCGCCGCGTGTGGCTCACACCGGAAGAGGAGGCCGGTTATTACTACGGCTTAGCGAACGAGGGCCTCTGGCCACTTTGCCACATCGCCCACGTGCGGCCTACCTTCCGCTCCGGCGATTGGGCTCAATATGTCGCGGTCAATCGGAAGTTCGCCAAGGCCGTGGTCAGCGAGTCCAAGACGAAAGCGCCCATTGTGCTCGTACAGGATTATCACTTCGCGCTGCTGCCCCGGATGATCCGCGAGGAACTGCCCGAAGCCACGATCATTACCTTCTGGCACATTCCCTGGCCGAACCCCGAGTCCTTCGCCATCTGCCCTTGGGGAGACGAGGTATTGGCTGGACTGCTGGGCAGCAGCATTCTCGGCTTCCATACGCAATTCCACTGCAACAACTTTGTCGACACCGTGGACCGCCAGCTCGAGGCGCGCGTGGACCGCGAGTCCTTCACTGTTTCGTTCCGCGGCAAGCTGACGGCAGTCCGGCGCTATCCGATTTCGATTGCCTGGCCGCCGGATCCCGAACTGATGCAGAAGGATCTGGCGACCTGCAGGAGCGATATTCGTCAGGCGAATGGCCTGCCGGCCGAACACAAGCTTGGGATCGGCGTGGATCGGCTCGACTACACCAAGGGCATCGTTGAACGTTTTCGGGCGATTGAGCGCCTGCTGGAACTGAATCCCGAGTGGATAGGGCGCTTCAGCTTTATCCAGATCGCGGCTCCGACCAGGGCCGGCATCGACGAATATCAGCACCACGAAGCGCAGGTCCGTGCCATGGCCGCGCAGATCAATGACCGCTTCGGGCGCGACGGGCCACCGCCGATCGTGCTCAAAATCGAACACCACGAAGCCCCGTCGGTGTACGAGCATTTTCGTGCCGCCGACCTGTGCTTCGTCAGCAGCCTGCATGACGGGATGAACCTGGTCGCTAAGGAATTTGTCGCCGCCCGAGACGATGAGCGCGGCGTTCTGATCCTGTCACAGTTCACCGGTGCCGCGCGGGAGTTACCGGAGGCCCTGATTGTCAGTCCTTACGATGCAGACCAGTGCGCGGCTGCCCTGCACGTGGCGCTAACCATGCCTGAAACCGAGCAGCGCGACCGCATGCGCCTGATGCGCGGACTGGTGGCTGAGTTCAACGTGTTCCGCTGGGCTGGCCGCATGCTGCTCGACGCCGCGGCGATGCGCCGGCGCGGTCGACTGATCGGCAAGGGGGGCGGCCGAGCAGTATGAGGAAGGGGGTCCTCCACCTGCCGCCAGCACCATGTGTCGAGTGCGCCTTTTTCCTCGATGTCGACGGCACGCTGCTTGAAATTGCCGACACGCCTTCCGCCGTGCGGGTGGATATGGAACTGCTCGAATTGATCGGACGGCTGTTTCGCATCAGTGGCGGCGCGCTCGCACTGGTCAGCGGCCGCTCGCTGTCCGATCTGGAAGACCTGCTGGGCACGCTGCGCCTGCCCATGGCCGGCCAGCACGGTCTGGAACGGAGAGACAGCGCGGGGCGCCTCTGGATTCATGCTGCGCCACCCGGGGCCAAATGCACGATCAAGGAAGCGCTGGCGCCGGTGCTGGCCCGCCACCCTGGGCTGCTACTAGAGGACAAGGGCCTGACGCTTGCGCTGCACTACCGACAGGTGCCGCATCTGGCGGCCTATGCCCATCGCCTTATGGCGCGGCTGATGCAGAAAGCGGGAGGGCAACTTGAGTTGCAGAAGGGCAAGCGCGTGATAGAAATCAAGCCGGCGGGCATCGACAAGGGCACGGCGGTGGCAGAGTATCTGACTGAGTCTCCCTTTCGCGGACGGCATCCGGTGTTCATCGGTGATGACCTGAATGACGAACATGGCTTCGCCGAGGTGAACCGAATGGGCGGAATCTCGATCAAGGTTGGCCCCGGCGCGAGTTGCGCCCGCTATCGACTACCTCACGTCGCAGCTGTCCGGCACTGGCTGAACGAAGCACTGAAAGGAGCACGATGAACACTCTGGACCTGGCCTTGATTGGCAACTGCACCGTGGGCGCGCTGGTCGATGCCCGGGCGAAGATCGTCTGGGGCTGTTTCCCGCGCTTCGACGGTGATCCGGTGTTTTGCTCCCTGCTGAGGAATGCAGACGACTACGGCTTTTCGGCGGTCGAACTGGCGGATTGCGAGCGCACCGAGCAGCACTACCTGGAGAACACGGCAATCCTGGTGACCCGGTGCTACGACTGTCATGGCGGCGCCATCGAGATCACGGATTTCGCGCCGCGCTTTGGCCAGTATGGGCGGACGTTCCGGCCGATGATGCTGGTGCGCCGCATCCACCGGCTCAGCGGCAGTCCGCGCTTGACCCTGCGGGTGCGGCCGGCCTGCGGCGAGGGCGCCGCCCGCCCGGAAGTGACCTGGGGCAGCAACCATATCCGCTATGTGGCGCAGGGACTTACTTTGCGGCTCACGACCGATGCCTCTCTGACCGCTATCCTGCAGGAAACTGCGTTTTTCCTTGAGGACACAGTGACCCTGTTGCTGGGGCCCGACGAATCAGTGCATGAAGCGGCCAATGAGGTCGGTCGCCGCTTCCTGGCGGAAACCACCCAGTACTGGAGCGAATGGGTGCGCTTTCTCGGCATACCCTTCGAGTGGCAGGAGGCGGTGATTCGTGCCGCAATCACGCTCAAGCTGAATGCCTACGACGATACGGGCGCTATTGTTGCCGCCATGACCACCTCGATTCCCGAAGCGGCGGGCAGCGAGCGGAACTGGGACTACCGCTATTGCTGGGTGCGCGACGGCTATTTCGTGGTAAACGCGCTGAACCGCCTCGGCGCGACCCGCACCATGGAGCGCTATCTTGGCTACATCGTCAATATCGCCGCCAATGCCGGCGATGGCACGCTGCAACCCGTGTACGGCATCGATGGTCGCGCTACGCTGGACGAACGGGAGATCAGCGCACTGGCTGGCTATCGCGGCATGGGGCCGGTGCGTATCGGTAACATGGCTTACCGCCAGGTGCAGCATGATGTCTACGGTTCAGTGATCCTCGCGGCGACGCATATTTTCTTCGACCAGCGGCTGACGCGGCGCGGCGACGAAGCCTTGTTCCATCGCCTCGAAGCCCATGGCGAACAGGCCCGACGCTGCTACGACCAGCCCGATGCCGGCCTGTGGGAGCTGCGTGGCAGCGCGCGCGTGCATACCTTTTCGTCGGTGATGTGCTGGGCGGCCTGCGACCGTCTCGGGCGCATTGCCGCCCAGCTCGGACTGGCCGAGCGCGCGGCGTACTGGTTCGGCCATGCGCAGCAGATGCATGGGGTGATCAGCCAGCGGGCCTGGAACAAGAAGCGTGGCACCTTCGTCTCGACCTTCGACGGCAAGGCGATGGATGCCAGCCTGCTGTTGCTGGCCGAGGTCGGCTTCCTCGATGCCTCCGATCCGCGCTTTGCAACCACTGTTGCGGCGGTCGAAAAGGATCTGCGCCATGGGGATTTCATTTTTCGCTATGTCGAGAAGGACGACTTCGGCGAGCCGGAGAATGCCTTCCTGGTGTGCACCTTCTGGTATGTCAATGCGCTGGCAGCAATGGACCGCCGCGAGGAAGCGCGGGCGCTGTTCGAGAAACTGCTGGCCTGCCGCAATCGTCATGGTTTGCTGGCGGAACACATCGATCCCCGCGGCGGCGAGCAGTGGGGCAACTTCGTGCAGACCTACAGCATGGTAGGCCTGATCAATGCCGCAATTCGCCTGTCGGTGCGATGGGATCAGGCGTTTTGATTAGGGATGGGATACACGTGAGTGAACGGCCGGTCTGAAAGTGGAACCAGTCTTACAGTATGCGACATGCCTATGTCGGCAGTGGGGACGCTGCCGCCGGTGACTTCCGAAAACTGACCGGCTGCAGACAGCCTATTGGGGTCTGTCTGCCATTTGCATCAAGTGCCTTTGGACTGGATCCGTCAGTCATGGGCAACAAGTGAATGACGGATCTCAATTCGCAAGAGGCGATTTCATTAACTTGAAATGTCTGGCTCCAGCATATGAGTCGGCATTCCCAATCCCAATTACATGTGCCGGTCACGCATGACTCCGCCGCTAAGGTCGACCATGTCGAGGGTCACCTGCTCGAAGTGCAGCACCTTGCCGCCATAAGTCTTGGTAAAAGTCTGGGCGTCAGCCTCGCTGGCGAAGGATCCGACGGTCGGCCCCATCGACCCCTCGCGGCGGCTGCCGACCACGTAGAACGCCGTCTTCGCGTCGATCCAAGAGCCTTGCGGGTGCGCCCAGTCGGTCTTGGCCATGTCCTGCGTGTAGATGCCGACGATGCGCTTCTTCTGTTCCGGACGCAGGAACGTGGCGAACATCTCCTTCGTGTCGCAGAAGAAATCCGGTGGACCTTGTTCGTACTGGATCTGGGCCTTGGGGCCGGGGAAATCCATGAGCACCATGCCGTCAAGGGAGCAGGCAGTGTCCTTGGTGATCTCCAGCGGTTTGGCCGCCGGCGTCGACTGGCTACACGCAGTGAGCAGCAACACGCTGGCGAAGACGACCGGCAATACTCGGTCGACGCGGAATAGCAGGCGGCCGTGCGGCCGTTCCGCCGCAGGAATCGAAGAAAAAGCACTCATTTGAATCTCCAGGTTGCCACGCCGAGGGGCGCCAGAATCCAGAACACCATCGCGCTGCCGAGCAGCCAGGGGTTCGCCAAGGTTTGCGGGAAGACGGCGGCGAGGCCGTAGATCCGGCGTACGTCTTCGAAGCCGAAAATATTCAGGATGCGAAAGATGTCTGCCGGATTGAGCAGCAGCAACACCGGGAAGAAGTTCATGCTGAAGCGGCCCTCGCTCAGCACCAGGATGCCGAGCAGGATGAGATCATAGATCAGCACGTAGACGAACCACAGGGCGATTGCCACACCGCTGGCGCGCATGCGATCCTGGGCCAGTACCGAGACCATCACCGCCATGCTCAGGAAGGCCAGTCCGAGAAGCACGGCGCTGACGATGAAGCCCGCATAATGAAAAACTGCCCCGCTGCCGAGCTGATAGATGAGCAGCACTCCGGCCAGCCCGAAGCCGGCGACGGTGGCCACGCCGAGGGCCAGGGCCAGGCCGAGGAACTTGCCGAGCAGCAATTCGAAACGGGTGATCGGCATGGACAGCAGGAGTTCCAGCGAGCCGCGCTCGCGTTCGCCAACGATGGAGTCGTAGCCGAGAATCAGGGCTATGAGCGGCACCAGGTAGATGACCAGGCTGACCAGGCTGGCGATAGTGACGTCGATGCTGCGAAAGCCCACCGCCCCCTGCTGCGCGGCGCCGAAATAGGCAATCACCAGGGCAAAAATGGTGAATACGGCGCCCACCGCCAATACCCAGCGGTTGCGCAGACGATCGTGGAACTCCTTGCCGGCGATGACGCCGACTTCCCTGAATTCGATGCGGCTCATATCAATTTGTCCGTGTAGCCGAGGAACACATCTTCCAGCGACGGTTCGTGCACCTCGATGTCTGCAATTGCGGCGCCGAGCCCGGAGAGCGCGCCGAGCAGGGCCATCTTGCCGGCGCGGCTGCACTCTATGCGGGCCACGCCGTTGCTCAATTGGTAGTCCTCGATGCCCTGGCCGGCAAGCACTTGCCGCAGCGCTTCTTCACCGCCGACGCCCCGCTCACGCAGAACGACGCGCAGGCTGAGGGACAGGTCCTGTTCTTCGCGCAGCGACTGCACGGTGCCGAGCGCCTGGATGCGCCCGTTGCGCATCAAGGCCAGACGATCGACGCGCTGCTGGATCTCGGCCAGGATGTGGGAGGTCAGCACCACCGTCACTCCGCGGTCGCGCAGTTCGCGCAGGATCTGGTAGAACTCCTGAATGCCCTGCGGATCGAGGCCGTTGGTCGGCTCGTCGAGGAACAGCAGGCGCGGCGAACCAAGTAGTGCCTGGGCAAAGCCGAGCCGCTGCCGCATGCCCTTCGAGTAGCCGCGGACGCGCTGGTCAGCCGCCGCAGCCAGGCCCACTTTGGCGAGCATGGCAGGGCATCCCGCCACGTCGATGCCTTTGAGGCGAGCGAAGAAGCGCAGGGTTTCCAGGCCGCTCAGGTTGTCGTAGAGGGCAAGGCTTTCCGGCAGATAGCCGATGCTGCGCCGGACCTCGCGGAAGCCCGCGCCGCGTACTGCCTCGCCGCCGATATGGATAGCGCCCGTCGTCGCCGGCAACAGGCCCAGCATCATCTTGAACAGCGTGGTCTTGCCGGCACCATTGTGGCCGATCAGGCCGAACACCTCGCCGGCAACAACTTGCAGGTCCACGCCGTCTACAGCGCGCACTTCGCCATAGCGCTTATGCACGCCCCGGATGTCAATCAGGCTATTTGTCAATCCATGTCCTCCAGTCTTGGGCCAGCGGTTGCATCCGAGGATGTTTGTCGACGATGCTCGGGCTGCGCAGCAGCGGGAACTGTGTTGCGATCAGGCGCAGGCTGTGTACCGCCGGACTGTTGAGCAGCAGTTTCATCAGCGGATGCTGCCAGGTCAGGCGGTCCACTACGTCATTGGCTTCGTAGGGTATGTCACCCACGCCATCGCCATCGGCATCCCAGCCCGCATAGTTGCTCCAGAAATTGCCTTGCTTGCTGCCCCATTGCTCGTCGTGGCTCGCCACGTAGCGTACCTGCTCCTGGTTCTGGATGAAATCGTTGCCGTCGACATCGTTGTGGATCGAGCCGGCCGAGACATGGGCGCCAACGCGATTGCCGATCACCCGATTGCCGCTGATCGTGTTCGACTCGGCGTCGTAGATGAAGAAACCCCGATCATTGCCGGCCACCACGTTGTTCTCGATCCGAGAATCGACGATGGTGCGCAACATGATGCCATGGTCCGAGTTGCCCCAGGCGCGGTTGTTGCGCACCACCTGACGACGTACCTCCATCAATGCCAGTCCGCCGCGGTTATGGTAGCTCTCGTTGTCCTCCCACAGGTTGTCGTTGGAATTCATGTAATGCGTACCGTAGCGCAGATCGTGGATCGTGTTGCCGCGGAACACCGCATGATGGGAGACATCGACATAAATGCCGTCGCGAGCGTAGCTGATCCGGTTGTTGATAATCCTTGCCCCTGTGGTGTTGTAGAGCTGGATACCGTTGCCGCGCTGCGCCGAGGCGATGTCGCGCAGACCGGCGATCAGATTATTGCTGACCTCCGGGTCCTTGAGCTTTTCCAGCCAGACGCCAAACAGGTTGTAGACCAGCACATTGTTGCGCACCGCTATCCGGTCCGCCCCGGGCTCGACGTAGATGCCGGCGTTCTGTGCGGTCAGGTCGCTGCCGCTGTCGCGCACGATCAGGCCTTCGATGAGCACATCCGGTGCGCGAACGCGGATCACGTCGTCCCGGTGACTGCCGCTCAAGGTCGGTCGGTCGATGCCCTGCAAGTGCAGTGGCTTGTCGATCAGCACGTGTTCGAGGTAATAACCGCGCTCAATGCGCACCGTGTCGCCGGGTCGGGCCGCTTTCACCGCCGCAGCCACCGACTCGCCCGGATGGACGGTCCATTGCGCTGCCAGGGCGTTCGCCGAAATCAGGCACAGGCACCAAATACCATGACGCCATAGGCCCTCCGAGCGTGAATCGGAGTCGCTCAGGGCCATCCCTGGTCGTTCAGATATAGAGCCACTTCAGCTCCGGCAAACCTTGCAGGAAGTCCAGCGCGCCGAAGTAACGCATGGCCAGGAAGAGCACGATGCCGATCAGCAGATTCTTGAAGGTCACGTAACAGATCGTATCTGCCATATCAGCGCGACGATACTGTGTGCCCCACCAGGGGCCTTCCTTGACGTAGGGCTTCGACTGCCGGCGCACCAGCACCTCGAAGACGCTCCAGCCCACCCACCAGCCGATCGTGGCGTTCGCTCCGATGCGCCCGGCAGCGGCCAGCAACCAGGCGACGCTCACCACCGCGCCCAATCCAAGGCTCAAGGCCACGATGAACCGCTGGCGCTCGAACCCGTGTCTGCTCCAGGGCCACAGGTGATCCCAAACCTCGTAGACCAGCCGGTGCAGCAAGCGCCGCTCCTGCGCGAACGGCGGCAGGATCGGGGTATTCATCTCGCTCATGTCGCTGCCCCTTCCGTGGGTTTATCGGCGCCGATCGGCTTGATCGGAATGTAGTAGCCGTTCGCCGCGATCGGCGTCAGCGGCAGCCCCGCCTTGCTGCGCCGCCTGCGCTCCTTTGACAGTGGTGGGCAGCTATGATCGTCGTAGTAAAGAATCTGACACTCCATGCACAGCAGGCACTCCCGGCGGTCGATCACCCCTGCATCGTCGATGGCCAGCGAACCGCAGCCCTTCTGGCAGGCGTGGCAATCGGTACATTCTGCCTTACGCTTGAGCCCGTAGAAACGGAAGGTGCCCGGAACCGCCAGTCCTGCGCCCAGTGGGCACAGGTATTTGCAGAAGGGCCTCTCGATGAACAGGCCGAGAACGAACAGCACGCCCCAGTAGAGGACGAAAGGCCAAGCCCGATTCCATACGCCACCCACCAGGAAAGTGGATTTGAAAGGCTCCACCTCGGCCATCTTCTCCGCAATGCTCATTGAGTAGAAAGAGACCGCGACGAGCACCGCGAGGATGCCATACTTCAGCCAGCGCAAACGGTTGTGCCAGGGCATCGGCAGATGGAACTGGAAGCGCTTCAAGCCCAGGGCGCCGGCAATCTTGAAGGATAGTTCGGCAAGGCTGCCGTAAGGGCACAGCCAGCCGCAAAACAGGCCGCGTCCCCAGATCAGCACGGTGATGAAGATGAACCACCAGAAGACGAAGATCAGCGGATCGGAGAGGAAGAGTTCCCAGCGCCAGTGGAAGACCAGCGAGTGCAGCCAGGTCAGCACCTGGGTGATGCTCGGCTGGGCCAGGCCGTAGAAGCCGACGAACACAATGGAGAGCGTCCATGTCACGTACTTGGGAATCGATATCCAGTTCTTCTTCTTGCGCGTTGCGCGGCGTACCAGCTTGTCGCGCAGGGAGTAGACGGTCGCCGTCGCCGCGAGAAGCAGCGCAAGGAGAGCGATTTCCAGCCACTTCGTCTTCCACACATGCAGCCAAGTCGGTTCCGGCGTGTTCACCACCGGGCGGCCGCCGTCCAGATAGCGTCCCGGCAGCCAGTATTCGCGCTCGAAACTGGCGAAGGTCTTGGTCCCGGTCTGCCGGTCTATCTTGTTCGCCAGAAAGCGCAGGCGCCAAGGGTATGCGGCGGAAAATACCTTGCTGCGCAGAATGAATATCCCCGACTCGCGGTAGGTTGGCGTGCCAGCGGCAGCGATACTGTAGAGGTTCTGGTAATCGGTGTCGCGGAAGGTGTAGGTATCCGGTTCCTGGGTAACCTGAATTCGATCAAAGATGCCGCCGCGGACGAAACCCGAGCCCTTGAAGGAAGCGCTGCCGTTGGCGATGATAAAGAACGCATGCTCGCCGGGCTTCAGTTCGGCCATCAAGCGCTTCCAGTCGGCCTCGCCGAGGATGCTGCGACCTACCACCGGGGCGTTCAGGTAGCCGAAGTGCATGTCGATGTAGGGCTCACCCGTGCTGGCCACGCCGAGTTCGCTGGGACGCACGGTGAGATGCTGCACGCTACCCTCGTCGATCAGGGATTTCCAGTCGCGCAAGTCGGTCTGCGGCGTGAAGCGCGCTGCCGGCATGGACACTGTCGCGATGATGCCGACCTGCCTGGCGATGGCGTAGGCACAACGCATGACCACCTGATTTTCGGTGATAACCGTCACCGTGGCACCGCTGATGGCATCGAGGCCAATTTGTCCCTCGTCGGCCAGGGACTTGCCGATCTCCACCTTGGCGCCGGCAAACTTGCCGACGTACTGCTGGATGAATCGGGTCAGTTCGCTCTCGGGGATGCCGACCAGCAAGATCGGCTCGCTGTGCTTGAGAATGCGCACGCCGGTGATCACTCCCTTGGTGTCCATACCGATCAACGTCACCATCGGCTTGCCGGAATAGGCCGGGATGTCGACGATGTCGGTGGACAGGAAGACGTAGCCAAGCAACTGGCGTGTCGTCCCCGCCTGACGATAGGCTTCGACGTAGCTGGGATGTCCCTGGCGCGGCGAAAAACTGTCAGCTCCGGGCATTACATCCCGGCAGGGCGCATAGGCGCAGAGGTCGGGATCGGAAGACAGTTGCGGCGGCAACGGTGCGTCGTAGGAACTGGCACGGCTGGGCACTGAAAACAGCAGCGCGAGCACGAATAGACCGATCCGAACCGGGCCGATCCGGGCGAAGAAGTGACACAACCTCATAGTGGGATACACAGGAAAACGTCAAAAAAAACAGAGGAAGGCGCGGAGTCGTCGCGGCTCCGCGCCGTTACTGCGAAGCGCTCAGGCCTCGACGATCATGCGCCCACGCATTTCCAAGTGCAGGGCATGGCAGAAGTGCGTGCAGTAGTACCAGAACACGCCCGGCCGATCCACCTTGAAGGTAACAGACTTGGTCTCTTGTGGGCCGACAATCATACAGACGTCATGGTTCTCGATACCGAAGCCATGATGCAGGTCTTCCACCGTGTCGTGGTTGGTGAGGATAACCGTTACCTGGTCGCCCTTCTTGACGACGAACTCGCTGGGGGAGAACACTGGCGCCACGGACATGATGCGTACCGTCACCTTGTTTCCGCTACGCGTCGTCCCGATCTTGTCAGGCTGCACCGCGATGGGCGAGTCGCTCATCGTGTAGACCTGCTTGGGTTTCAGTATGGCGCGGCGAACTATGACGGCGTCGTGCGGCTCGGGATAGGCGGTATGGTCGTGGAGCAGGACCATCTTGTCGCCGCTGATGTCGATCAATTGCTCGGTCTCCACGTGCACGGGTCCCACCGGCAGGAAGCGATCCTTGGAGAACTTGTTGCCCGAATTGAAATACTTGCCATCGGCTTCCTTCGTCTCGCCCATCGATGAGTAGCCGTGACCGGGCTGGTAATGTACCTCGATGCGGTCGATGACCACCTTCGCGTTCTTGTCACCCTTGAAATGGGCAATGGCTGCGTCGATGTTCCACTTCACGATCTGGCTGTCGAGAAACAGCGTGGTATAGGCATTGCCGCGGCCGTCGAAAGCGGTGTGCAAAGGCCCCAGACCGATCTCAGGCTCCGCGACGACAGCATCGCGCTCGGTTTTCAGTTCGCCGTTGAACCATTTCAGGACTAGATCGTGCTGGATCACGGTCGCCGTAGGTGACAACTTGCCGGAGCAGACGTAGTACTTGGCGTCGGGCGAAACGTTGACGCCGTGCGGGTTCTTCGGCACCGGCACATAACAGGTCACGGCGGTCTTCGGGTCGGAGTTGGCGGCCTTCGTTCCGTCTACCACCGGCACTTTCGAATCGCCGATGTAGGAGACTTTGCCCGCCTTCACCGCAGCCTCGATCCGCTCGATATGGAAGAAGGTACAGGCGTCGCGTTCAGCCGACATCATGTCGGAAAACACCAGGCCGTTTTCGGTGTTGTAGTTGTTCAATGCAGCCAGCTTGCCGTCATAGGAAGTGGCGCAGAGATCCATGTTGCCGTCGATCTTTACCTGCCAGCGCACCGCCATGGTTTCGGCATCGACGCAAGTCATCAGCGTCGCGTAGGCTTTGGGGTTCTTCCAGTCGTTCGGCTTGTTTGGCTGCGGTACGTGAAACTCACAACCGCAAAACACCCGGGTGGTGTGGTTGACGGCGGCATCCACCGGGTCGCGCTTGTCGGGAAAGATGCCATGGAAGCCCTGCACATTGGGGATGTCGGTAATCTTGTCGCATTCCAGGTACGTGCCGCTGATGCGCGCCAACCGGTTGTTGAGCTTGTCGTTGACCCAGAAATACTTGCCGTCATAGGTGCCGTCGGTGTACGAGCCGTGCACGTGATGGGTATCGCCGGTGTGGTACTTGAGACTTCCGTCCGGGCGCGTGCCAAGGATGGCTTTCGATTCGTTGGTCATGCCCCAGCCGGACATGGGGTCCGGGTTGAACACGGGAATCCGCTTGAGGAGCCGGCCCGAGGGCACTCCGTAGATGCGCGCTTCGCCCGAGTGACCGCCGCTCGAAATCGAGTAATAATCGTCCAACTGTCCGGGAGCCACTTCCCCTTTGGCATGGCCACCCGGCGCAGCCGCAGCGGCAGCTGCAGGTTTCTGAGCTGTGGCCGGAGCCTCTGCAGTCTTGTCGCATCCAGCCAAGCCCAAGCTCAAGCTCGCTCCGGCCACGCCGGCCGCCGTGGCCGTGTTCAAGAACTTGCGCCGCCCCGTATCCGCAACAGTTGTATCGACTTCTGTTTGATCCGATCTCTTCATGATTGAATCCCTCCTTCTTCATATGGAACTGTCGAAACGACATAGGTGGATCCTTGGCAATGAATGAGCAATTGCCAAGAAATCCAACGCTTGGTTGCTGATACTGATGGATCTGCGATGGATTCGTCTTGATCTAGCGCAAAGCTGGACTGAATCATCAGCGGGCAACCTGTTGATTGAGCAATAGGAAATTCAAGCGCAACCTTCAGTTGCGCAGTCAATGAAGGCATCGACCCGTCCAGCGAACGCGAAGGACCGCTGTGATCAAGTCCGCCGGCAGAACCCGACCCAAATGAGACCACGGCCTTCGGTGAGCTAAGGGGCCCCGCCTCGATGCTGACCGGGGCACCGCAACTGGCACTATGTTGGTGTAAGCATCGTTCCGCGGCGTGCAGGGAGGTGCGCCGGATGACGCCTTGCAGGGTGGTATCACGTTGCAGGAATAACGCTGCTCCTTGCGGCGCTGCGCTTCCGTTTCCATGCGCCCTCACGGCGCACGTCGATCAGTTGAGCCCGTCGGCGCCGGAGGAGAGGAAGCGAGGGTCGTCCGGAGTGGTTTCGGTCCCGCTCACGACGCCCGCTGGATTGAAATGCACGCTAAACGCGTAGTCATACTTGCTGACCACATCGTAATAGCGGTAGTCCCAGACCCGCTCGTCTTTGAGCACAAAGTAGAGCTCGCGCGCCGGCGCGCCCAGCAGCCGGCGCACCTCCTCACGCGTCGTCGTCCCGGGACGGATGCTGGCGAAGGTCTCGGTGTTCAACACCTGGCGAATTTCACGCAAGCGCCCATCGCTGCCCAAGCGTGCCATGTAGGTGTGCACGCCTTGCGGTCCGCGTGGATATTCCCAAGTGGCCCCGCCGTCGGCCTCGCGCCAAATCGTGCCTGGTTCGCCCATGACAGAGCGGACCTCGTCACCGCTGGCGCCGGGACGCAATCCGGCGCCGTCATAGCTCGCGCAGGCCGCGAGTGCCAGGCAAAGGCCAGATGCAATCCATTTTTTTCTCACAATTGCTCCTCCACGTCGACCGCGATCCACCCTGCGGCGAAAGCGGCGAAACCCCAAGGGCCTGACCATGGCCCGGTTGCCATTATCCGCCGCTTGTCAGGACGCCGATGAATCCTGTTGGTGGCCGCTTTCAGAGCGCTGAAAGCAAAAAGGATGCGGATCGATCTGCGCCCTTTCTGTTTCGCGTCAGCCGCAGCCGCCTATGGCTTCGACGGATGTCGGACACTCGGAATCAGGGCAGGCGTTCATTGGAAAACAGGGGTGAGCTGCAAATGGAGGTCCAGCTGCCGGCCGCAAATACTAGGTGTTTTTGTTCGCGGCAACAAGACTCACTTTCGACATAGGAAAATGAGTGGTCGGATCAGTGTCTGGACTGCGGCGGGGTCGTGAACTCAGCCTCTTTCGACACCATCGCCGGCAAGGCCGCAGCGGGTCGCACAGCGTCATCGAACTCAGCCCGGGAGTCGGCGCTGGCGATACGGCGGCGAATGAGGTTCAGCTGGCCGACGACTCGCTAAGCCGCGTCAATAGCGATAGCCCACGCCCAGCAAAATCACGTCGGTGTCGCGGTGATAGTTGGTATCGACGCGATTCCACGACACACGTGCGGTCCACTGCGGGTCGAGCCTGAGCGCGGCCGTAGCGGTGACGAGCCACGAGAGCTTGCGGTCGTCGCCTGCGGGCGTGCCCTGCAGGCTGGTCGCCCAATAGGGGCCGACGCCGATCCCGAGGATCAGGCGATCGCTGGCGAGCACCTCGCGTACGCCCCATACCTGCGCCGTGACGCCTTTGCGGCGCAACGGCCCGGGATTGCCCTCGTCCAACACGCCCAGCGTCACATCGACATGCCGCGCGAGGCCGTGACGGTATTCGAGCGCCCATGCGGTGCTGTGCTCCGACTGGTAGCTGTTGAGGATCGTCCCGCCCAGAGCGAGGGTGATTTCATTGTTGGTCGTCTTGTCCGGCTGGTAGGGTGTGGAGCCTTGCGGTCCGCGTACGGACACCGGCTCCAACTGGTAACCGACGCCGAACATCAACGCGCTTGTGTCGATGCTGTTGCCGGTGCTGATGCGGTTGAAACGCAGCTGATACAGCCAGCGGCTGCTGGTGTAGTAGGTCGCCGCCAGACTGCCGACCGTTCCCCAGCCATGCACGTTCGCATAGCCGCTGGGGGACGACGATACGGCGGTGTCGTAGTAGCGATACGGACCGACGCCCGCAGCGAGTGACAGCCGGCGATCGAGCAGATTGGCGCGGCCCCAGATCTGAAGGGTTTGCCCGTCGCGATGATGCCCGGGAAGATGGCCTTCGTTGAGCCACGCGAAACTGGCGGAAATGTTCTCGTGCAATGGATGTTGATACTCGAAGGCCCAGACCCCCGAGCGCTGCTTGCTTACGGATTCCCTCGAGTCGCCAGCCAGCAGGGTCAACTCCTGCGCATGGGCTGCTGCGGCCAGAATCAGCGGCAGCGCCAAAAAAATTCGCCCCGCGCCTGAAACCCGGCAGCGTAGGCAGGACACCAGTAAACCAATATTGTTCATGGTTCAGCTTCCACTAGGCGGTGTATGACGCATTGTATGCCAGTAAGGTCGGCATGCAGACGTCAAGGATATTCACAGCCGTCGGCAGATTCAACAAAAAAACAACGGCGCAGCTCGCGCTGCGCCATTGTTGTCTTGCCTCAGATGCTGACGCAGGCCGGCCTAAGCCTTCGGCGCGGGGCGGAACTGAATGGCCTTGTATTCGAGGAATTCCTCCAGGCCGTACTTGCCCAGTTCGCGGCCGTTGCCGGACTGCTTGTAGCCGCCGAAGGGGGCGTAGATGTTGAAGGTGCCGCCGTTGATTTCCACCTGCCCGGTGCGCAGGCGGCGGGCGATTTGCTCGGCGTGTTCGTCGCTGCCCGACCAGACGCCGCCGGCGAGGCCATAGACAGTGCCGTTGGCGATGCGAACGGCATCGTCTTCGTCTGTGTAGGTGATAATCGAGAGCACCGGGCCGAAGATTTCTTCCTGGGCGATGGTGCTGTCCGCCTTGACCTTGCCGAAGATGGTCGGCGCGACGTAGTAGCCGGCGGGGTTCACGCCGGCCGGCAGATCGGCGCCGCCGGTCAGCAGCTCGGCGCCTTCGGCGACGCCCTTCCTGATGTAGTCGCGGACGCGGTCCTGCTGCATCTTCGAGGCCAGCGGGCCGAGCGTGGTGCCTTCGGCCATGGGGTCGCCGGGGCGGTAGGCCTGGGCGACTTCGACGGCGATCTGCGCGGCTTCGGCGTAGCGCGACGCGGGCACCAGCATGCGCGTGTGGGCGGTGCAGGTCTGGCCCGAGTTGAGGTAGCAGTTGCCGACTACGCCTTTCACTGCGAGCTTGAAGTCGGCGTCGTCGAGGATGATCGCGGCCGACTTGCCGCCGAGTTCCAGCGCGACGCGCTTGACCGTGGCCGAGGCCAGTTCGGAAACGCGGGTGCCGGCGCGGGTGGAGCCGGTGAAGGAAACCATGTCGACCTCCGCGTGCTTGACCATGGCCTCGCCGACCACCGGGCCGTAGCCGGTAACGAGGTTGAAGACGCCGGCCGGCACCCCGGCGGCGTGGATGATTTCGGCCAGCAGGAAGGCGTTCAGCGGCGCGACTTCGGACGGCTTCAGCACCACGGTGCAGCCGGCGGCCAGCGCGGCGGCGACTTTGGCCGCGATCTGGTGCAGCGGATAGTTCCACGGCGTGATGGCGACGACCACGCCGACCGCTTCGCGCACCACCTTCGAATTGCCAACCTGTTCCTCGAAGGGAAAGTCGGCCAGCATTTTCGAGTACATGCCGAAGCTGGCGGTCGGCGAGCCGACCTGGATGCGCTGCGAGAACTTGTAGGGCATGCCCATTTCCAGCGTGATGGTCTTCGCGATTTCATCGGTGCGGGCCTTGAGGCCTTCCTGGATCTTCTTCAGATAGGCGGCGCGCTCGGCCGGCGGCGTTGCGCTCCAGCCAGCGAAGGCGCGCCGCGCGGCCATCACGGCCTTGTCGGCGTCGGTCGCATTGCCTTGCGGCACGGTCGCCAGCAGGGCGCCGTCGGTGGGCGAGAAGACCTCGATGCTGCCGTTGCCGGCCGGGGCGATCCATTGACCGTCGATGTAAAACTGTGTGCGCTGTTCCATGTGGTTCCTTGTTGAAATAAACGGCTAAACCATTAGCCACAGAGGACACAGAGATCACAGAGAAAAGCAGAATGAGGATTTTCCTCTGTGATCTCTGTGTCCTCTGTGGCCAAAAAGCCTTTAGGGTTGGTCAGTTATTGGGTAAAACAACGATCTTGCCCTTGACCTGACGGTTGGCGATTTTTGCGATGGCATCCTTTGCAGCGGCGAGCGGAAAGTGTTCGCTGACCACGGGGCGGATGGCGCCCGCCGCGAACCATTCGTGAAGCTGACGCATGTTGGCGAGGTGGCCGGCGGGATCGTGTTTCACCGAGTCGCCCCAATACACGCCGACGATCGAGCGTTCCTTGAGCAGCGCGAGGTTGAGCGGAATCTTCGGGATCTCGCCGGCGGCGAAACCGATCACCAGCAGCCGTCCGCGCCAGGCCAGTGCGCGCATCGCCGGCTCGGTGTAGGGCCCGCCGACCGGGTCGTACACGACGTCGGCGCCACGGCCGCCGGTGATCTCGTTGATGCGGTCCTTGAGGTTTTCGGTGCTGTAATTCACCGTGTCGTCAGCGCCGACTTTCCTGCACAGGGCCAGCTTGTCGTCGCTCGAGGCGGCAGCGATCACCCGCGCTCCCATGGCCTTGCCGATCTCGACCGCCGAGATGCCGACGCCGCCGCCGGCGCCCAGCACCACCAGCGTTTCGCCGGCCTGCAGATGGCCGCAGTCGCGCAGCGCGTGCAGCGAGGTGCCGTAGGTCAGGACCAGCGCCGCGCCGCTTTCGAAATCCATGCCGGGCGGCAGGGGCATCGTGCGCGCCGCCTCGGCGATGCATTCCTCGGCGAAGCCGCCCTGGCCGACCATGGCGATGATGCGGTCGCCCGGCTTGTAGTGCATCACCTCGGCGCCGACGGATTGGACGATGCCGGAAATCTCCGCGCCCGGAGTGAAGGGCAGCGGCGGTTTGACCTGATAGAGGCCCTGCACCATCAGCGCATCGGGAAAGTTGACGGCGGCGGCCTTGACCTTGATCAGCAGTTGTTTGGGGCCGGGCACCGGGGAGGGGACGTCCTTGACGACGAGGGTGTCGATCGGACCGAAGGCTTCGCAGAGCAGGGCTTTCATTGGGGAGTTCCTGTTTTATTTTTTGTGAATTAGCCCAGCGGCGTTGGATTGCGCTGGTTGAGGATGTCGTCCATCCGCAGCTGGATGGCGTTGTTGATCTTGCGGTGGGGGATGACATAGAAGCGCCCCTCGCCGATGGCATCGAACACGGCGCTGGCCATGTCGGTGGCGGTGAGGCGGCCGGACTTGACCGCCTGTCCCATGCGCTCCTCGTAGGCGGCGGACAGGCCGGCGGCGGGTGCGGCGGAACCGAAGCGGTCGGGCCGGTTGCGCGCCGACTGATGGATGCCGGTCGGCACCCAGGCCGGGCACAGCACCGAGACGCCGACCTTGGCCTTGGCCGCCGCGAGTTCGCCGTAGAGCGTTTCGGAAAGCGTCACCACGCCGTGCTTGCTGACGTTGTAGGCGGCCATGCCTGGCGTGGACAAGAGGCCCGCGACCGACGAGGTATTCACGATGTGGCCTTCGTCGCCTTGCGCCAGCATCTTCGGCAGGAAGTGCCCGATGCCGTGGATCACGCTCCAGAGATTGACGCCGAGCACCCATTCCCAGTCGGCCGTCGAGTGCTCCCAGGTGACGCGGGTGAGGCCGACGCCGGCGTTGTTGCACAGCAGATGCACGTTGCCGAAGCGGGCGAAGGCGGCCTCGGCCAGCGCGGCGATTTCGCTCTCGCGGCTGACGTCGGTCTTTTGCAGCAGCAGGCGCGCGGCGGGCAGGCCGAGGCTGGCGGCGGCTTCTTCGAGCCGCGCGTATTCGATATCGGCCAGCACCAGTTGCATGCCTTCGGCGGCGGCGCGCTTCGCCAGTTCGAGGCCGATGCCGCTGGCGGCGCCGGTGATGACCGCCGTGCGGTCGCGGAATTGCTTCATTGGGTGGTCCTCCGTGGGTGATTGGGTGCGGCTGCGAGCTGTTTTGAGGATGGGCGCAAGCCAATCATCTTGAACAGGGTAGCGGTCAGCCGCTTGACCAGTTCATCGGGCGCCAGGCGGCCTTCGGGACGGTACCAGGTGTACATGAAACCCACCGCGCCGCCCATGGCCATCGCGGTGACGGTGGTGTCCTCGAAAGCCAGCTTGCCCTGGCGCCGCCCTTCGTCCATCAGGGCGCCGAGATCGGCGTAGAAATCGTCGGCGAGCTTGCGCAGTTCGGCGCGGAATTCCGGGCGCAGCGAAGCGGTGACGCGGAATGAGAGCGCGCTGGAGCGAAAATACTTGACGCAGGCCGCCACCCAGCGCTGCAGGCCTTCGGCCAGCTTGAGATGGGCCGGTCGCGCGTCGCCGGCGGGGAATTTCATGGTCGTCAGGCAGGCCACCGAAGCTCGCCAGGCCAGGGTTTCGACGATTTCGTGCTTGTCGTGAAAATAGTAATAGACGAAGGGCTTGCTGACGCCGAGTTCGGCGCAGATCATGTCCATCGTGGTGCCGGCAAATCCGTTGCGATAGAACAGGTCCTCGGCCACCGCCAGAATGCGTTCGCGCTTGTCGATGCAGGCCTGCGTCTCGGCGGGCCTGGCGGCAGGTGAGGATGCTCGAACGGCGCTGCGGGTGGCGGGCATGGATGGCTGCGGCAAGGGGGCGGATGGCGGACGCGAATCATACCGGACGGTACAAGAATATTATACCGGTGGGTATAAATTTGTTGCCGGCGGTTTCAGGTTGAAACTTGGACTTTGGCCAGGGAAAAGCATGGGCAGGAAGAAGCCGGACGACTCCGGGATCGAAACCCTGAGCGGTGTCGATGGCGCGCTTCTGAATCTCGAGACCGCGGCGACGCCGATGCATGTCGGCTTGCGCATGACCGGATACTGGCCCTTGTCCATCGTTGAACATGGCGTCGGTCTCAATGTCACCGTGATGAGCTATGCTGGCGTTTTATGTCTTGGCTTTGTTGTCGCCCGCTGTGCGGTGCCCGATGCGCGCCAGCTGGCGGACGATTCCCTCGACGCCTTTGCGGAGTTCAGGAAACGCATGCAGAAATCGCCGGGAGCACCACGCAAAGCCGCAGCGGCGAAGCCTGCCAGGACCCGAAAAGTCATCCGGGCGCGGCGGACCGCGGCCGCGAAATAGCTGGAACTCAGATGCCCACTCGTCGCGCCGTTGTTCGCCATGCCCACGTCGGATCGCCGGATGCGCTGAATTCCATGCTGGAACCGCGCGCCCTGCTGGAAATGGCGCTGTTGCCGGCCTCGCTGCCGCTGCTGCTGCAGGCGCCGCGGGGCGACGGACATCCGGTGCTGTTGTTACCCGGATTTCTCGCCGATGAAAAATCGCTGATCGCGCTCAAGCTGTTTTTGCAGAGCAAGGGCTACGACGTGCACACGTGGGGGATGGGGCGCAATCTGGGCTTCCGCAGCAAGCACGCCAGCGCCTTGCCGCAGAAGATTCGCCACCTGCACCACGTCACGGGACGCAAGGTGAGCCTGGTCGGCTGGAGCCTGGGCGGCGTGTTTTCGCTCTATGGCGCCGAAAGCACCGTCGAATGCGTGCGCTCGGTCATCACGCTGGGCAGTCCGGTCAGCGTCGATGCCGGCGGCAGCCGGTCGCCTCCCGCCGTCAAAGCCCTTTACCGGCTGGTGTCGCATCGCCTTGGCGCCGCTGCCCACGTCATGCAGCCCCGCGCCAAAACGCTACGCGAGCGGCGCCGGCTGGCGATTCCCACCAGTTGCCTGTACTCGCTGGGCGACGGCGTGGTGCCGCCGCAGGAGGCCACCATCGACGGCGACCCGGCCTTTCACGAAAACATCCAGGTGCCCGGCAGCCATCTCGGGCTGGGCTTCAACGGCATCGTGCTGGCCATCGTTGCCTTCCGGCTGGCGCAGCCGGAAGGCGACTGGCAACCGTTTCAGCCACAGGGCCTGCTCGGGCGCGTCTGGCGCCTGACCTCGGGCTCGGCGCATGATGACGCACACTCTCCCGCCAACTGAAACAAAACCTTGAATCCTGTCACAGAGGACACAGAGTTCACAGAGGAAAACCCAGCCATGCCGTCTCTGTGTTCTCTGTGTCCTCTGTGGCCAAAATAGGTTTTAGCTTGAAAGGACTTGCATGCGACAACTGAGCGAACACGATGCAGCGTATATCTATTCGGACAGCGCCCACGCCAACTCGAACGTCACGCTGCTGCATATCTACGATCAGTCCACCGCGCCCGGCGGCGTGGTCCGCTTCAAGCAGATTCTGGCGCATGTGGAGAGCCGCCTCGGTCAGTTGCCCGTCTTCCGCCAGAAGATCCTGCGCGTGCCGCTCGACCTCGACTATCCGTACTGGATCGAGGACGAGAACTTCGACATCGAGTACCACGTCCGCCACATCGCCCTGCCCAAACCCGGCGACTGGCGTCAGTTCTGCATCCAGGCCTCGCGCATCCACGCCCGCCCGCTCGATCTGCAGCGCCCGCTGTGGGAAATGTATGTAATCGAGGGCCTCGACAGCTTTCTCGATCTGCCGGTGGGTAGTTTCGCCGTGCTGCTGAAAATTCACCATGCGGCAATCGATGTCACTCGTGGCAACGAAATCACCACGCTGCTGCATGACATCTCGCCGGCCTCGCTGCCGCCTGCCCCGCCCGCGCCGTGGTTTCCGGAGTCGGCGCCGGGAAATCTCGCTCTGCTGTTCCGTGCCGGATTCAATGTCGCCACCTTTCCGCTGCGCATGGCGCAGCCGCTGACCCGCAGCTGGGCCACACTGAAGTCTGCCGCGAGCACCTTTGTCGGCGAATTTCTCGGCCGGCCGCAGGAATTTCCCCTGACGCGCTTCAACAGCGAAGTCTCGCCCCACCGCGTATTCGAGACGCGCCGCTTTGCGCTGAAGGATTTCAAGGCCATTCGCAGCCTGGCACCGGGGTCGACGGTCAATGACGTGGTGCTGGCGGTTTGCGCCGGCGGCTTGCGGCGTTATCTCGATATTCAGGGTGAATTGCCGGACGAGAGCCTGGTCGCAGCGGCGCCGATTGCCGTGCGCAGCGCGCGCGAGCCGGACGGACAGGCCAGCTTTTCCTGGGTGCGGGTCGCGCTCGGCACCGACATTCCCGATCCGGTGCAGCGGCTCATTGCCATTCAGGCCACGACCGCGTCCTCGACCCTCATGGCGCAAGCCGTCAGTGCGCATGAGCTGATCAACCTGGCGCAGCACGCCCCGTCCGCCGCGATTGCCGCCACCAGCAAGATGCTGCGCTCTGCCGCGGCCCTGCTTGGCGATTGGACGCCGTTGGCCAACTGCGCCATCACCAACGTGCCCGGACCGCAGGTGCCGCTCTATCTGCATGGCGCCCGCCTGACCTACGTGTCGGCGATCATGCCGATTGCCGATGGCATGGGACTGGTGTTTTCGGTGACCAGCTACAGCGACATGATCATCGTCTCATTTACCTCCTGCTACGAGCAACTGCCCGATCCCGGAGTGTTCGCCCAGTGCCTGCGCGAGAGCTTCCAGGAATACGTCGCACTGGTGCGTCCCGCGGCGCGACGCAAGACCCGGCCGCCGGCGGCCAAGACGGTACGCAAGACTGTCGCGGCAAGGCCGCCGGCCCCACGTCGCAAGGCGGCCGGACACAGGACGGGGGTCTGAGCGATGGTCGCCACGCCACCTGCTGCTGCCAACAAATTGCACATCGAATACGAGTCGCTCGGCGACCCGCGACAGCCGACTATTCTCCTCATCATGGGGCTCGGCATGCAGTTGACCGGCTGGCCTGATGATTTCTGTCACGGACTGGTGGCACGCGGCTACCGCGTGGTCCGCTTCGACAATCGCGATTGCGGCCTGTCTGCCCGTGCGCCGGGGAAGAAGCGCGCCAACCTGCTGCTGGCCATGGCCGCTGCGGCGCTCGGCCTGCCGGTGCGCACACCCTACACGCTGGAAGACATGGCCGGCGATGCCGTCGGCCTCATGGACAAGCTCGGCATCGAGCGCGCCCACGTCGTCGGCGCCTCGATGGGCGGCATGATCGCCCAGGTGCTGGCGGCAAGATTTCCGCAGCGCGTGCTGAGCCTGACGTCGATCATGTCCTCCTCCGGCAACCGGAAAGTCTCGAAGCCGTCCAAGCCGGCGCGCAAGGTGCTGCTGAGCCGGCCCGCCGACCCGAAGGATCCCGAATCGGTGATCGAGTACATGGTCCACATGTTCGGCGTAATCGGCAGCCCGGGCTATCCCGCGACCCGCGAAGAATTGCGCCAGCGCGTTGGCCACAGCGTGCGCCGCGCCTACGAGCCGGCCGGCACCGCCCGCCAGCTGCTGGCGATCATCGCCTCCGGCGACCGGCGCAAACTGCTGCGCACGATCACGGCGCCGACGCTGGTGATTCACGGCGCCAGCGATCCGCTGGTGCCCCTCGCGGCCGGCCGCGATACCGCGCAGCAGATTCCAGGTGCGACGTTGCTGGTGATCGACGGCATGGGCCACGACTTGCCGGATGCGCTGCTGCCTCGTTTGGTGGAGGCGATCGACGAACACTGCCGGCGCAGTGCGCCGGGCTAGCCGGCGCCGCTCAGGTTGTCAGTAGCATTTCGGCGGCAGGCATCGGCATGGCGAACAAGTAGCCCTGGCCGTAGTCGCAGCCTGCCGCTTTCAGCAACTCGAATTGCTCCGCCGTTTCGACGCCCTCGGCGATCACCTTGAGGCCGAGCTTGTGGGCCATGACGATGATCGCCTCGACGATGGCCTCGTCGCCTGGATCGGTGGCCATGTCGCGGACGAACGACTGATCGATCTTGAGGAAGTCGAGCGGGAACTTTTTCAGGTAGGACATCGCCGAGTAGCCGGTACCGAAATCGTCCAGCGAAACCCGGAACCCGGCAGCGCGGAACTGCATCAGTTTTTTCGCGACTTCGGGCCTGTCGTCGAGTAGCAGCCCCTCGGTGATTTCGATGGCGATGCACTTGGCCGGTAGCCCGATCTCCTTCAGGTAAGCGATCCAGGTTTCGTGGGTGTTGCCCGAGAAGAACTGGCGCGGCGACTTGTTGACGCTGATCTGGATCAGCCCGTCATCCGTATCCTTGAGCAATCCCGCGTCGTACCAGCGCTTGGCGGTGCGTGCCGATTCCTTGAACACCCAGTCGCCGATTTCGTGGATGAGGCCGATCTCCTCGGCGATGGGAATGAACTCCGCCGGTCCGACCATGCCATGCGTCGGATGGCGCCAGCGTAGCAGCGCTTCGGCCTTGATAACGCGGCCCGTGGCCAGTTCCACGATCGGCTGCAAATGCACCTCGAACTGGCCTGCGGCGATGGCGTTGCGCAAATCATTGCTGAGCAGCAGCCGTGTTTGCGCGATCGCCTGCATCGAAGCCGTGAAATAGTTGAAGCGGTTGCGGCCCTGCTCCTTGGCCGCATACATGGCCTGGTCGGCATTTTTCAGCAGGGTTTCGACGTTGCCGGCGTCGCTCGGAAAAATCGTGATGCCGATGCTGGCAGAAACGTAGACCGCGCCCGCATCGAGCACAAAGGGTGCCGCCAGCGTCTTGAGCATCGCCTGGGCGACCTCGCTGACGCGGTCGGTGTCGGTCAGCTCGGACATGATGACCGTGAACTCGTCGCCGCCAAGACGCGCTACCGTATCGGTGGCACGCACACAGTCGCAGACGCGGCGCGCTGCCTCGATCAGCAGGAGGTCGCCGGTATGGTGGCCGAGCGTGTCGTTCACTTCCTTGAAGCGGTCGAGGTCAACGAACAGCAGCGCCACGTACAGGCCGCCGCGTTGCGCCTTGAGGATTTCCTGCTCCAGGCGGTCGCGGAACAGGCGGCGGTTGGGCAATTCGGTGAGGGAATCGTAGTTGGCCTGGCGCCAGATGGTTTCCTCGGTGCGCTTCTTTTCCGTGATGTCGGAAGACATGGCGATACGCCGCAGTACCTTGCCACTCGCGTCGCAGATGGTACTGATCGACAGCCACTCCGGGTATTCCTCGCCGCTCTTGCGCCGGTTCCAGATCTCTCCCTGCCAGCGTCCGGTCGTCTCCAGCGCGTGCCACATTTCCTGATAAAAGGGCAGATCGTGCCGACTGCTTTTCAGCAGGTTCGAGTCATGGCCGATGGCTTCGTGCGAGGCATAGCCGGTTACCTGCGTGAAGGCCGGATTGATGGCGATAATGCGGTTGTCGGCATCCGTCACCGCAATCGCTTCGCTGACGGCCTGATGCACCGAGGCGGCGATTTGAAGTTCGTTTTCGGTGCGCTTGCGCTCTATGGTGAGTCCGGCCAGTTGGACTGCTTCGTGCATCAGCTCGATATCGCCGGCATCCGGCACGGCCGGGTGCGTCCAGTAAAAGGCGAAGACGCCAAGTACCTCGCCGTTCAATGCAAGGATCGGTTCCGACCGGCATGAAACCTGCTCACCCGCTACCGCCGGGGGCCGGCAATCGGCGCAGCCGGAATGGGCGTAAATGTCATCCACGATTCGGCGCTTGCCGCGGTTCGCCGTCGCTGCGCAGCTGCCGCCGATGGACGTTGTCGCGCTAATGACGCGATCCGGCAGGTGCGGGGCGGCGCCATAAATCAGGTGTTGGCCCGACTCGTCCAATAGCAGGATGGAGCAGACCATGCCGTGAGCCTGCCGCTCCGTGCCTTCGGCGATGAGATGGAGTAACTCGGGCAAAGCGGCATCCTCGGCGAGCCGGCCGGTAACCACGTTGCGCGTGCGCTGCCGTTCCTCGCCGCGCTTGCGCGCGGTGATCTCGAGATTGTTGCCAAGATAGCCGGTGATCTCCCCCTTTTCGTTGCGCAAGGCGACGGCATGCCCATTCACCCATACGACTTTGCCGTCGGGCTTGAGGAAGCGGTAGTCCATGGACCATTCGCCATCGGGTGACAGAGCGCCTCGCCATATGGATTCGACTGAATCCCGGTCGTCCGGATGTATCGTTCGCGCCCACCCTTGCCCGGCGGTTTCAGCCGCGGAAAGACCCGCGATTTCGCACCAGCGGCGGTTCACATAAAGGCAATTGCCCTGACTGTCGATCTGGTAGATGCCCACCGGGGCATGGGTCGCCAGCATGCGGAAGCGTTCCTCGCTCTGCTTGAGCTCGGATACCCGCTCCCTGATTTTCGATTCCAGCAGCAGTTGATTGGACTCGAGCTGGCGGCGCTGGCGGTACAACTCGCAGAAGACCTTCACCTTGCTCTGGAGGATGTGGGGTTCGAAGGGTTTGATCAGGTAATCGACGGCACCCAGGTCGTAACCCTTGAACTGCAGCCGTATATCCTTCATCCCGGCGGTGACGAAGATGATCGGCAGATGCCGTGTCTTGGGATTGGACCGCATCAGTTCGGCCGTCTCGAAGCCGTCCATGCCGGGCATCTGCACATCGAGCAGCACCAGCGCGAAATCCTGCTTCAGGGTATGCCGCAAGGCGTCGTTGCCCGACAGGGCTTTTACCAGGTCGAGCCCCTCGTCGCCGAGCACTGCCTCAAGCGCCACCAGGTTTTCCGGGCGGTCGTCGACCAGCAGCAGCGCTACCTTCTCAAGCATCTCGCCCTCTCATGTCATGCGGCATCGTGGTGCGTCTCGGCGCCAGCTTCTGCAAGAGAGCCGCCATGCCATCCAAAGCAACCACATAGTCTACGCCGGTTGCGGCGATCGCGGCTTGCGGCATTTGCCGGGCTTCGGCATCCGCCGGGTCCTGGACGATGGCTACGCCGCCGTTTTGCTTGATGGTTTTCAATCCCAGGCTGCCATCGAAATTGGCGCCGGTGAGGACGACGCCGATCAGGTTCGGCCCGAAGACTGCAGCGGCCGACTCGAACAGGACATCGGCTGAAGGACGGGCAAAACTCACGTAGGGGTCCGCCGAGAGCGACAGGAAACCCTCCCGTTCCACCAGCAGATGGTAGTTTGGAGGAGCCAGGTAAACCGTGCCGGGAAGGATCTCATCCAGTTCGTCGGCCTCCTTCACGCGCAGGGCACAGCATTTGTCGAGCAGTTTCGCCAAGCCACTCCCCGCATCCGGGCGCATGTGCTGAACGATCAGGACGGGGAGGGCAAAATCCGCCGGCAATTGGCCGAGCAACTTTTGCAGCGCGTGCACCCCGCCGGTGGAGACGCCAATGACCACGGCCTGGAATACCCTAGTCATAACGTTTTCTGTAGATACGCAGCCCCGGTGCCAGTTCCTCGTAGCGTTCCGCCATTTTTCTTTTCTCCAGGCTTTCCTTGAGACCGAGGCAGAGGAATCCCCCCGGCAGCAGGCTGCTGTCGAAAAGGCGCAGGCAGCGTTCCTTGAGGGTGGGCTTGAAATAGATCATGACGTTGCGGCACAAAACCATGTTCATTTCGCCGAACTCGCCGTCGACCGCCAGGTTGTGCGGGGCGAAGACGATATCCTTCTTCAATGCGGACGACAGAATCGCACGATCGTAGCGGGCGGTGTAATAGTCGGCAAAGGAGGCGCTGCCGCCGCTTTTCTGGTAGTTGCGGGTGAAGCGCTGCATCTCCGTGATCGACACCACGCCCTCGCCGGCCTTTTGCAGCACCGTCTCGTTGATGTCGGTGGCGTACATGCGGTAGCGCCCGGCCATCCCCTCCTCGTTCAGCAGTATCGCCATGGAATAGGCTTCCTCGCCCGTGGCGCAGCCCGCGTGCCAGATCTTGACGAAGGGATAGGTCTTGAGGAAGGGCACCACCTGTTCCCGTAGCGCCTTGAAGAAAGCCGGGTCGCGGAACATTTCGGTGACGTTGACGGTGATGCCGCGTAACAGCGACTCGAACACGCTGCGGTCGCGCAGCAGCAGCGACTGCGCCTGCGAGAAGGTCTCGAATTCCGACTCGGCCAGCCAGTGGGTCAGCCGGCGCTTGATCGAGGCATCGGCATAGTCGCGGAAGTCGTAGCCATAAATCCGCTCCACCCCCTCCAGCAGGAGCCGGATTTCCACGTCCTCCACTTCGTCGGGTTTCATGGCCACCGCGTACAGAGAGTTTCTAAATGTGCTGGAAGATCCAGACGCGGATCAGCGACAGCAGTTTGTCCACCTCGATCGGCTTGGCGATGTAGTCGCTCGCCCCCGCCGCCATGCACTTCTGTTGATCGCCCCGCAAAGCCTTGGCGGTCATGGCGATGATGGGAATATTCACCAGCCGAGGATTCTTGCGAATCTCGCGCATGGCGGCGTAGCCATCCATTTCCGGCATCATGATGTCCATCAGTATTATGCTGATATCGTGATGATCCTCAAGCCGGGCAAGAGCCTCCCTGCCGTTTTCCGCTTCAATCACCACCATGTTCTTCTCCGCCAGGACGCTGGAGAGAGAGAAGATGTTGCGCATGTCGTCGTCGACCAGCAGCACCTTCCTGCCTTCCAGCATCGCCTCCTTGTCGATGGCCGTGCGGATCATGCGCTGCTTGTTCGGATGCAGGTTGCTCTCCACCAGATGGAGGAACAGAGTGACCTCGTTGAGCAGCCGCTCCGGACTCTTGGCGCCCTTGATGATGATGCTCTCGGCGAAGCGCCGCAGCTTGCGCTCGTCCTCGTGGGTCAGCTCACGGCCGGAGTGGATGATGACCGGAATCCGCCGTGCCCCTTCCATGTTCTGGATGTATTCGAGCAACTCGAAACCGGACATGTCGGAAAGACCCAGGTCGAGGACCATGCAATCGAAAGCCTGGGAGGCAAGCAGGCGGATGGCATCTCTTCCCGTCACCGCCACCACGATATCGACGCCGTCTTCCTCGAGCAGGGCGACCATGCTTTTCGCCTCGTCCTCGTTGTCTTCGACGATCAGAAGTTTGCGCACCGATTTGGCCAGTGAACCCTCGATCGACTGCAACACATCGTTGATTTGTTCCATGCTGACCGGTTTGGTGGCGAAGCCGATGGCACCCATGGCCATCGCCTTCTGGCGGTCCTCCAGGCAAGTGACGAAATGAACCGGAATATGCCGGGTGCGCGGGTTGTCCTTGAGACTGCGCATTACGCCCCAGCCGTCGATGTGGGGCAGCATCACATCGAGAATGACGGCGCTCGGCAGAAAGCGTCTCGCCATTGCGATGCCGCTTTCCCCGTCCGAAGCCACCAGGGCATCAAACCCGCGCTCCTTGACCATTCCCTGCAGGATACTGGCGAAGCTGAGATCGTCTTCGATGATCAGGATGCATTTGTCGCCCGCCGCGAGCTGGGCGCGATCGTCCGGCAAGGGCGCCGGGAAGGGAGGGGGTTCCTCGCTTTCCATGCCGGCCGGGAGTGGCGCCGGGACTGACGGCCGCGGCGCCTGGCGCGGCGAGTGCATCGGCGCAGCGTGGGCGAGCTTGGGCGTCGTCGCATCGACCTCGGTCGTCGCTGCAGAGAGCGGCATATAGAGCGTGAACACGCTGCCCTTGCCCTCTTCGCTGCTCATGCGGATGTCCCCATTCATCCTGTGTGCAAGCTGGAGCGAGATGGAAAGCCCCAGCCCCGTGCCTCCATACTTGCGGCTGATCGAACCGTCCGCCTGCTGGAAGGCCTCGAAAACCAGTTGCTGCTTTGCCGCGGAAACGCCGATGCCGGTATCGCTGACGATAAAGGCGAGCGCCGGCACCGGTAGCGGGTTTTCCTGCGCCGCGGGGATGACGATGCGCAGGCGGACCTCCCCCTTCTCGGTGAATTTCAGCGCATTCGACAGCAGGTTCTTGAGTACCTGGTGCACCCGCTGTTCGTCGCCATGGAACGTCGCCGGGACACCGGTATCGGTCTCGACCCGGAAAGCGAGCCCCTTCTGTTCCGCCAGCGGTTCGAACGTGGCACGGATCGAATCGCACAGATCCGGCACCGGTAGCGCGGCGCAATTGAACTGCATCTGACCGGCTTCGACCTTGGACAGGTCGAGGATGTCGTTGATGAGATTGAGCAGGTCCATGCCGGCAGAATTGATGGTGGCGGCGAATTCGACCTGCTTGTCGCTCAGGTTGCCATCCTTGTTCTGTTTCAGCAGGCTGGAGAGAATCATCAGGCTGTTGAGCGGGGTGCGCAGCTCGTGCGACATGTTGGCGAGGAATTCCGACTTGTAGGTGCTGACCCGTTCCAGTTCCGCCACCTTCTCGTGCAGAATCCGGCTCGCGGCCTCGATTTCATGGTTCTTCAGGCGAATATTCTCGCGCTGCTGCTCCAGCATCTGAGCCCGTTCTTCAAGCTCCTCGTTGCTTTGCTGCAGTTCCTCCTGCTGCACCCGGAGTTCCTCGGCCTGCTGTTCGGTTTGCTCGAGGAGCTCGGCCGTCCGCTGGTGAGCGAGGTTGGCATCGATGGCGATGGCAATCGTTTCCCTGGCAATTTCCAGAAACTTCAGCTCGTTCTCGCTGAACTCGCGGAAGGTCGCGATTTCGATCACGCCGACCAGACGGTTGCCATGCAACAGTGGAATGGCGACGACGATCTTCGGCACCGACGTGCCAAGGGCGGAGCCGATCGGCAGGTAGTCTGGCGGCAGGTCGGTCAGGAAGATGATCTTCTGTGTGCGCGCCGCCTGACCGATCGCCCCCTCACCGAGGTGGAAATACTCGCCGAGCTTCATGTCCTTTCGGGCGGCGTAGGTGGCGGTCAGGGAAAGTCTTACGGCCCGTTCATCAAACAGGTAGAAGGCGCCCATGCCGGCGCTGAGGTGGGTCACCAAAAAACCCAGCACCTCGTCCGCCATCTCGGCCGTGTTCTGCTCTTCGCGGATCAGGATATTCAGTTCGTTGCGCCCGCTCTTCAGCCAGTCGCGCGCCGCCTCGTTTTCGCGCGCCAGCCGCAGGGACCTGGTCATGTGCAGAAAAGCTTCGTCGAGCGCGCATTGAACCTCGCTCAGGTGGAATGCCGTTTTCATCAGGACGCCCAGTTCATCCTTGGGTAGCGCGTCGAGATCCATTTGCAGGGGTTCGGAGACGACAATCTCGCGGCTCAGGTCTCCGGCCCCGACGGCTTGCGCGGCGAGTACCTTGTCAGCGCTGTCCGCGATCAGGGCATGGACTGTCCCGACCGCAAGTTTCAGCGACTGCCTGACGCTGCGGATGACCAGAAAGGCCACCGCGGCACCGCCGGCGATGATCATGACCAGCATGAAGGCAATCGTCCCCAGCGCCGCGTTCCGCTCCTTCAGCGCCGCATCTTCGAGCTCGGCGGCCCTGGCCGCGGAAAAATCGGCGACGTCGCTTACCTCCTTGAAAACCACATCGACCAGGCGTGCGTCGCGGCCGTCGTTCAGCGCCGTCGCCTCGGCGCGGCGCCCGCTGCGTGCCAGTGCGAGGGTTTCGTCGCGGGCGGCATGCCAGGCGGCCAATGCCTTGTCGACGCGGGTGAGTTCTGCCTTGTTGCCGAGGAAACGCTCGCGAACCGTCGCCATGTTCTTGTCGATGCGGGCCGTTGTCGCGGATAGCTCCTGCTGCAATTGGCCGGTCTCGGCAGCACTGGCTTTGCTCACCAGGTCGCTGGCCATTTTCTCGCTGACGAGGACATCCGCTCTCACGTTGAGTATGGCGGTTGTTACGGCGAACGGGTAGCGGAAGATGTCCGAGCTGATCGCGGACAATTGAGTAATGCTGCGCGTCCCGAGGAAACCCAGCACCAGAAGTCCGAGCAGCATCAGAAGGAGTCCGATGGCCAGCCGGGTGACAATCTTCATTCGATTCAGCATTGCCTGGTTCCCATCCAAATCATGGCATTAGTCAAAACTTCGAGCATAGTCGGGCGCGCAAAGCCCATCCATGATGCATCGCATGGTTGGAGATCAAGCACCATGTCCATCTCCAGGACATCTCTGGACACCGGGGGGGTAGAGCGGTGGTCCCCTTCTTACTCCCGGAGAAGGGGCAAACTTTGGCGTGGCTTATCTTTCTTATGATCCGACCCCGCTCATCATAACGTTGACTGTCCCGCCAGTCATGGTTCGATGCCGTCCTCCGTCTCGATTTAGCCAGCGCCTTCGATTTTCGCGGGCAGCACGGGACACTCAAGCTGCAAACCTTGATTGGCCACAGAGGACACAGAGTTCACAGAGAACAAACAGGGAGTTGAGGAACGTTGTTGCCTCATCCGCCGGGTGAATGCTCGAGGTGCTGAAACCCCGTTCTATCTCTGTGCCCTCTGTGATCTCTGTGGCTGAAATTGTGGTTGTTGGATCAGTTCTGCCTCGGGTCCGCCGCGGCGAGGGCCGGGCCACAACGCTCCAGCGCCAGACTAATCTCGGCCGCCTGGCGCAACTCCCGTATCTCGCCGTAGAGCAAGGTGGCTTCGGGGTAGCTGCGTCGCATGAGGCCCAGCCACTGCTTGAGGCGGCCGGGCGACTGGTGCGGCGGCAGCTTCAACTGCACCCGTTCCCAGAATTCGGCGATCAAGGTCCTGAGGACGTCCCACTCGCCTGCGCCGGCGTGTTCTGCGCGGCCGTCACGGATGCGCCGCGCCAGCAGCGGGTCGGCGACCGCGCCGCGGCCCAGCATGACGTCCGCGCAGCCGGTGGCGGCGCAGATCCTGCGGTAGTCGGCGACGTTCCATACCTCGCCGTTGGCGATGATCGGCAGCCTGACCGCCTCGCGGATGCGCGCCACCCATTCCCAGCGCACCTGCGGCCGGTAGCCGTCCTGTTTGGTGCGGGCGTGCACCACCAGTTCCTGCATACCGCCGGCTTCGAGCGCCAGCGCGCAGTCGAGGGCGCGGCCGGTGTCCTCGATGCCGAGGCGCATCTTGGCCGTCACCGGAATCGCCGGCGGCACGGCGGCGCGCACCGCGCCGGCGATGCGCTGCAGCAGTTCCGGCTCGTCGAGCAGTGCCGCGCCGCCGCGATTGCGATTCACCAGCGGGGTCGGGCAGCCGAAGTTCAGGTCGATCCCGGCCGGCTCGAGCAGTGCCAGATGGGCGGCGTTGGCAGCCATCATCGCCGGATCGGAGCCGAGCAACTGGATGCGGACGGGGGTGCCGCTCGCGGTGCGCGAGCCGTTGTTGAGTTCCGGACTGAAGCGCGTGAAGCAGGAGTGCGGCAGCACGGTGGTGGTGACGCGCACGAATTCGGTGACGCACCAGTCATAGCCGCCGGCCGAGGTCAGCACCGCGCGCAGCACGTCGTCGGCGAGGCCCTCCATCGGGGCGAGGATGATGCGGCTCATCGCCGGGGTACCAGCACCGACTCTTGCGTCCTGCTCAATGCGCGACCGGAAGAATGCTGATCTGCCGGCCCTTCTTCAGCTTGCCGATGACGTGCATTTCGCACTTCTTGCAGTCGAAGCGCAGGGTCAGCTTTTCCTTGCCGTTGACCAGCGTCATCGGGTCGGGGCGGATGCCCTTCACTTCTTTCGGGCAGAGATTGAAGCTGTAACGCAGGCAGTGGCGCGTGATCATCAGCGAGACTTCGCCCTTCTCTGTGTTGGTCTCGTAGGCGTCGGCGATCAGCCTCACGCCGTGCTTCTCGTAGAAGGCGCGGGCCTGGCTGTTGAGCACGTTGCCGAGGTAGCTCAGTTCGTTCTCCGGATAGGCGACCGGCGGTTCGACCGGTGCGCGGCGCGGCGGGCGCTCGCAGGCGGTGGCGCGCGCCGCTTCGAGGGCGGCGAGGGCCTCGCGGCGCAGGCCGTTCACCGCCGAGGCGGGGAGGAACCAGGGCTGGCTCAAGTCGAGCGCGATCTCGCTGGCGGTGAAGATCGTGTTGCCCAGCTTGGCGAGATTGTCGCGCAGGCCGGCAAACGCCTGCTTGGCATGCTTCGCCTCCTCGTGCACGTGGGGCAGGGCGGCCCTTGCCGCGATGCCGTCTTCATCGGTGAGGGTGAGGGCGAAGCCATCCGGTGTTTCGCTCAACTGCATGCGGATGCCGATGCGCCGCTCGGCGGATTTCCTTTCCAGCGCGCGCTCGAATTCCTGGTCGCGGTTGCGGTAGAGCCCCGTGCCGACGGCCAGATCGTCCGGCATCTCGTTGGGAAACAGCCGTTGCCCCTCGGCGCGATTGATGCGCAGGCCGGCCAGTTCGCGGTGGCTGTCGTAGTAGCTGAGGCCGTCGCCGTTGTGCAGCGGCATCGTGGCATCGACCTCGAACCAGTCGGGCGCCAGCCGCGTGACCACGCCGATCGGCTCGCCGGAGAACTTCGGCGTATCGAAGGCGCCGATATCTGCCTGGCGCTCATTGACGAAGTAATCCGTGGCGCCGCGGTTGAAGGTTTTTTCCGGGCGCGGCGTGAATGTGTAGGTGCAGCGTCCCGCCGAGGCGCGCCGATACTCGGGCGACCGTTCGAGAAATTCGTCGAGCAGCAAGCGGTAGTGCGCCGTGATGTTCTTGACGTAGGAAAGGTCCTTCAGCCGCCCCTCGATCTTGAAGGAACGGATGCCGGCCTCGACCAGGGCCTGCAGGTTGGCGCTCTGGTCGTTGTCCTTCATCGACAGCAGGTGCTTGTCGTGGGCGACGATGCGGCCGGCCTCGTCTTCCAGCGTGTAGGGCAGGCGG